>Ga0207643_10000191_pt1 | contig 42334 bp, 34 predicted proteins | sample KBSMisM62_FD_184313 | JGI IMG/M metagenome (GOLD analysis project Ga0207643, IMG submission 184313) | Miscanthus rhizosphere microbial communities from Kellogg Biological Station, Michigan, USA - KBS Miscanthus M6-2 (SPAdes) (version 2) | ecosystem: Host-associated > Plants > Roots >... | reverse complement strand
CTCGCCCGACGATCGTGAATTCTACGTGGCCTCGACGACGACGAAGCGCATCATCGCCTTCCCCCGCAACGCGCCGTACAAACCGCTTCGCACCGCGCAGCTCAAGGAGTTCGGCCCGGACAACGTGCGCTGGACCGGCGACAATCGACTGATCACGGCCGGCATGATCGACAACGAGCCGTCGTGCGGAGGGGCGCCGAAGACCGAGGAAGGCATCAGGTGCCCGCGCGGCTATGTCGTGGTGACGATCGATCCGAAGACGATGGCGGTGACAGAGATCGCCCGCGGCCCCGCGACACCGTCGTTCACGGGCACCGCGATCGCCATGCGCGTCGGCAACGAACTCTGGCTTGGATCGTTCTTCGCCGATCGCCTCGCGTACCGGTCCTTAAAGTAAACGGCGGGTTCGAAGAACGGCGGGTCCAAAAACCAGGACCCGCCCTACACTACAGACTCTCAGCGTAGGGCGGGTCTTGCTTTGTAGACCCGCCTTCAGTCAGCGTAGGGCGGGTCTTGCTTTCTAGACCCGCCTTCAGTCCGCGGTTGGAGTCTTCTCGCGCTCGCGGCTTTGCCGCAAATAGTGCGGGCTGTAGCTCAGGCCGTACGAGGTCTGCTGCGTCGCGGCGGCCTTGAGGCGATGGAATTCATCGCGCGACGCCTCGATCGCCTTCAATTCCTCGCTCGTGCACTGCCGCATTGTGACCTGCTCGCGCGGCACGAAAAAGACCTGCCCGATCGGGATGCTGTGCTCCATCGTGATCCCCTCGCCGGGCTGAAGCACGTAGCGGAATTCGGTCTCGTGGGTATACCAGTCGGTCTCCACGCGTACGGACAGCATCGGCGCGAGGGGACGCTCGATCATGTTCAGAATCGGCGTGTAGACCGTGTCCCAGCCGGGCGGGGTCTTGAAGTTGGTGGCGCCACGAAGCGCGATGGCACCAGTGGGTGTGCCCATATCCTCAGGCACCAGGAAGGCGCGCATCACGGCGACCGCTGCCTCGCGCGACAACATCGGCGCTCCCACGAAGGTCACGTCCTCCTTCATCATGCCGATGCCGCCGACTGAGAGGCTTATGGTGATCTGAAAGATCGGGGCTCGCTTTCCGGCCTGCGTCTGCAGGTAGTACACGAACTTGTAGCGCCCGTCACCTTCGAACTCCACATAGACGGATTCCTTCGGCTCGAGCGACGCATACACCATGAATCCGAGCGCGCTGCCCGCCTCGAGAACTGGACAGTGGCGGGCATGCTGCGGCAACAGAGGACGCGACCCTTCCCGCTTCGGTGCCATGCCGACGCCAGGCCGCCTGGTGTTCGAATACACGCGGACTTCCATGGGCGCTATCGTACGCCGGAACCACGAAGAACACGAAGGTCTAGTCCTGACGCAGCGCTTTTACCGGGTCCACGCGAGTTGCCGCCAGCGCCGGCAGGCAAGATGCGATGAGGGCGACGCACCCGAGCAGCGCGAAGACGCCGGCGTAGGTTGGCGCATCGGTCGGCGTCACGCCGAACAACACTCCGCGAATGGCCAGGGCGACTCCCAGGCTGAGGAACAAACCCACGACCAGCCCGATTACCGTCAGGGCGAATCCTTCGCCGACCACTGTCGACAGCACCTGTCGTGCCGATGCACCGAGCGCGATCCGGACACCGAACTCGCGGACGCGGCGCTGCATGTTGAACGCGATCACGGCGTACTGCCCGATCGCGGCGATGAGCAATGATATCAACGAGAAGATGAGCAGTAGCCTCGCGATCATACGCGCCGTGAACGTCACCCCTTCGAGTTGAGCGTTCATCGTCCGTGTCAACACGATCGCGACCCGCGGCTCCAGGGCGCGCAGCACGGGCCCGAGCGCCGACGCCACGGAATCGAGATCAGCGCTGCCGTGGCGCAGGTAAAACGTGATCTCGCCGGGCTCGGCAGGATCGCGACGGCTCGTCGCGAACGCACGCTGCTCTACGATGAACGCGAGGTTCGGACGAGGATCGGGCCGCTCCGGATTGAAGCCCGCAACGAAGGCGCGAGGCGCCACGCCGACGACCTCGACCCGCTCAGTCTCCACGTCGCTCGGGCCACGCAGGCTCAGCTCCTTGAACGTCATCGTCTTACCGAGCGCGTCCCCGCCGGGCCAGAGCGCATCCGCCATGTTCTGGTTGATCACCGCCATCGCTGCCGGCCTGTCGCGGTCGGCGGCGGTCAGCGGGCGCCCCGCGGCGAGCGACAGCCCCATCGTCGAGAAATATTCAGGTCCGACAACGTGGAGCGAGGCGCGAACGGAATCCGTCGCGCCCGTGCTTCGCACCATCTCCCTGCTCCAGGCAAACGGCGGCAGATTTCGGACGTACGAGACCTGTTGAACGCCAGGAACGCTTCGCAGGCGCTCGCGAATCCGGTCGATCAGAAGCAGGTTGGTATCGCGCGTTGTTGCGGCGCCGCTCGTACGCACGGTCAACAGAAGCATATTATTCGTATCGAATCCCACATCGGCCATCATGAGAGAGGCCGACCGAGTGGCCAGCCCGGCGAGCGTGAGCAGCAGAACCGAGAAGGCAAGCTGCAGGACGACCAGCGCGCTCGACAGCCGCGATCGACCCGACGCTACGCTGTGCTCGCCAGACTTCAGCCACGGCAAAGCGTCCTGACGCCATACACGCAAGGCCGGCGCGAGAGTGAAGGTGATGGTGCCGATCGCTGCAAGCACCATGGCGTAGGCGACCGCCTTCCAATTGGGACCGAAATCAATCCCTGCCTCGGCGAAGGGCGAGTCCGGCAACAGGCGAGGGATCGCGCGTGCCGCCCAGATCGTCATCAGGCAGGCCGCCAGCAAAGCGACCACGGAAACAGACATCCCCTCAGCCAGCAGCAAGCGCACGATCCTGAACCGCGATGCGCCCAGCGACTGACGGACAGCGGTCTCGCGTTGGCGGGCGACGGCTCGCGACAACATGAGATTCGCGACGTTCGCCGATACGACCAACACCGTGAGCAGCGTGACGATCGAGAAGAGCGCGAGGAACATCGGCGCGATCGCGGGCACCACACCGCCGGCTGTGGCGGCATAACGCACGACGGCGATGCGCGGCCGCTCCGCGACGGGGTAGCTGCGATTCAATCGCGCCTCCATCGTCGTGAAATCTGCCTGGGCCGCTGCGACGCTCTGGCCTGGCCGCAAGCGTCCGATCAGATCGACCGGTGTTTCGCTGCGATCGGTCATCCAACGGCGGCGTGTGGCCGGCGGAAAACTGCTCCAGTACTGCCGCAGCGGCAGCCACACGTCGGTCCGTTCCGCGAGCATCGTGCCGCGGAAGTCGGGCGGCGCCACACCAATCACGGTCGCGGGCTGGTTGTTCACCGCGATGCTCCGACCGACGATGTCTTCGGCCCCACCGAACAGGTCTTGCCAGGCGCGATAGCTGACGATCGCCACCTGTTCCGCGGCGTTGGAAGAGCTCCCTTCGCTCGGCATGAAGCTGCGTCCCCGTACCAGGCGGATACCAAGGGTGTCGAAGAAGCCGGCCTCGACGGCGTTCGCCATCAACGCATAGCTGCCAGAATCGGCTGTCACCGTGACACGGCCGTTGGTGAACGCCGTCAACGACTGCAGCGTCGTCGTCTGCGCGGCGTAGTCGAGATAGTCCGGGTAGCTGACGAAAGGCGCGCCCGGCCGATCGACGACGGCGATCCTGATCAACCCGTCCCCGGTGATGCCGGGCGCGGGTCGAGTGACCATCGCATTCACCATCGAAAAGATCGTCGTGTTGATGCCGATCACCAGCGCGATCAGGACGGCAGCAGAGAGGCTCAGTCCCGGCGAGTTCTTCAGGATGCGCACGCCGAAGCTGACATCCTGACGCGCGTGCTCGAGCCAGGCCCAGGTCCATGCGGCACGAGCGTCGTCCTGCACGATGGCGACATTGCCAAACGCGAGTCGAGCCTGGCGTCTTGCCTCGTCGGGCGACATGCCGCGGGCGATGTTTATCTCCGTCTCACGATCGAGGTGATCGCGGATCTCGTCGTCGAGCCCATCCAAGGCTCTTCTGCGTTGCCTTCTCCACATCGCGTTACTCCGCCCGGATAGAGGCAAGTGGGTCGACACGTGTGGCACGGCGCGCGGGAATGCCCGATGCCACAAGGGCGACTACCGCAAGCAACGCCGACACGACAATGAACGTGGTCGGATCCAGGGGCGTGAGCCCGAACAGCATTCCCTCAACGAGCCGGGAGAGTGCCGCGGCCAATGCGACACCGATCAGAATTCCAGCGACCGCCAGCCCAACACCCTGGCGCAACACCAGCATGATGATGTTTCGAGGTTTCGCTCCCAGAGCGACGCGAATAGCAATTTCCTTCGATCGCGCAGCAACGTTGTACGCAAGCAACCCGTACAAACCAATAGCCGCGAGGACGAGTGCGACGACACCCAGCCCACTGGCAAGAGTCGTCACCAGCCGTTCGCGCACTGACGCGGAATCGACTTGTGCGCTGAGCAAGCGGACATCCACGGGCGTGCCGGCCATTCGCCCCTGCAGCGCGCGTCGGATCGTCTCGGAAACCGCCGCCAGCGATCCTGTGGCCAGCACCTGGAGCGTGCTGAAGTTCTGCGACATGACCTGCACCTGGAAGTACGGGACATACACCGTTGGCGGTGGCGCGGCGCGGAGGTCGTTGGCGATCACGTCGGAGACGACACCAACGATCTCGAGATCGACCTCAGGCTGCGCCACGGTTGCGGCGAAATGCCGGCCGAGCGGATCCTGTCGAGGAAAATAGCGTTCGACAAATTGTTCGTTCACGATTGCGACTGTCGCGCGAGGTCCCTCGTCGTTCGCGGAAAACGCCCGGCCGCGCCGGACCACGATGCGGAGCGTCTCGAAGTATTTCGGCGATACAGCCACAAACGCAGGCTCGCGCTCCTCTGTTCGACCGTCGATGGTCACCTTTTCGCTCCATCCAGCCCCGCTCAATGGCGTGTTCGTGGATACACTTACGGCGGTGACACCAGGAACCCGTTCGAGAATGTCGATCGCTTCCCGGTAGAAAGTGAGCGGACGCTTACCAGCGACATCGACGACCAGAACACCGTCGTGCTCAAAGCCGGATTTGATCGACCGCAGGTTACGCAAGGTCTGGATGAACAGGCCGGCGCCGACAAGCAGCATCAGGCAAAGAGCGACCTGGGCGGCGACGACGGCAGGCAGCAGCCTGCCACGCAGCGAACGACTGGTGCCTTTCAATCCGTCAATCTGTCGTCTCGCCGTGGCCTGCCATGCCGGCGCGAGGCCGAACGCGACAGCGGTGGCAACCGCCAGGGCGAGCGCGAATGCGAGGATTTGCGACGTGGTCCTCAAGTCGAATGTGACCTGGAGCGGTCCGGTTGAAAGCACGTCAACGAGATAGCGGCTCAGAAACCCTGCCAGGTAGAGGCCCGATGCGCCACTGGCGAGCGACAGCAGCAGACTCTCGGTGAGGAGTTGACGAACGACGCGCCCGCGGCTGGCGCCGAGCGCCAGTCGAATCGCGATCTCCCTCTGCCGTGTCGTTGCACGGGCGAGCAGCAGGCCGGCGACATTGGCGCATGCGATCAGCATCACCAACCCGACCAACGCCATGAGCAGATACAACGGCCGCCGGAAGAGGTCGCGAAGGTTGGTCCAGCCGGTCGCTCCCGGTCGGAGAGTAAATCGAGCGTTCTCGATCCCGGCCCGCCGCTCCGCGGTGAACGTCGGAGCGATTGCTACCGGCGAGAGTTGCGGCCACCGCAGTGTGAGCGCCGCCGTTGCCTGCTCGGTCGAGGTGCCCGATCGGGGCCGCGCCAGAACTCGGAGCCAGATGTTGCCTGGCCCCAATAGCGTCGAAAGCTCTGGCCGTACTTGCGCCACTGCCGAAGCCGGCAGCGTGAGATCGGCACCCCAACCGACATGCGCCCCGGTGAAGCCAGGCGGTGTCACACCGACGATGGTGACGGCGTGGCCGTTCACCAGGTACGGTTGCCCGATGATGCGCGGATCGCGCGCGAAGGCGCGCTCCCAGAATTCGTGTGTAATGACCGCCACGAGGGGCGCATCGCGCTCGTCGTCATCTGGCGTGAGCAAACGGCCCGCTGCCGGCGCGAGGCTCATCGCCTCGTAAAAGCCACCTGTCACGAAGGCACCCGGCGTTCGCCTGACGTTGTCCGGAGGGCCGGCGTCGAAAGTAAAAGTACTGAATCCGCCGACGCCATCGAACAAGTCCCGCTGTTCGGCAAGCACGCGAACCACGGGATATGACAACGAATCGCTGTTGATTGATTCGCGCGCACCGCCCGGCGTCATCGAGATCTGCAGCAACTGCTCGGGGCGCGGGATCGGCAGCGAGCGCAGCATCAACGCATCGATGAGGGTGTAGATGGCATTATTTGCACCGATTCCGAGCGAGAGGGTCAGGACCGTCACGCTGGCGAACCCGGGACTCCTGCGGAAGGTGCGGAGGGCGTACCGTACGTCCTGTTGACTCTGCTCGAGCCAGCGCGTGGTCCACGCGGCACGGGCATCTTCCTGCACGAGGGCCACGTTGCCAAACACGAGTCTCGCCTGGCGGCGCGCCTCGTCGGGCGACATCCCTCTAGCGACGTTCACCTCGACTTCGCGATCGATGTGATCGTGAATCTCCTCGTCCAGTCGCTTCAATGCGCGACGCCGCGCAGCGCCGCCAAACAGCTTGCGCCACATGACGTCATTCCTGCGTGGCCGGCCGCAGGATGCGGGCAATGGCACCGGCGAGTTTTTCCCAGCGGCTCGTCTCGATGTCGAGTTGCTTTCGTCCCCGGGCCGTCAATCGATAGAACTTCGCGCGGCGATTGTTCTCGGACGTGCCCTCGTCGAAGGTCACCCACCCGCGCTCAATCAGGCGGTGGAGCGCCGGGTACAACGATCCCTGTTCGACCAGCAGCACATCGTTCGACCCGCTCTCGATGGCTTTGACGATCGCATGGCCGTGCGCCGGACCAAGGCGCAGCGTGCGCAGGACCAAGAGGTCGAGCGTGCCCTGGAGCAGCGCCAGCCGTTCCTCTTCGCTCCTCGGCTGCTGGGTGGATCGTCGTTGACGGGTAGACATGCTAGGTGAGGGACATTACGCCCTCTCACCTAGAATGTCAAGGCGAGTGGCCTTCACGTGTCACGGCTTCCACGATGATCGCGGACCATGATGTTCGGCATCGCCGCGATCGCATCCGTGTTAACATCCGCGCGCTCAAGGGGCCCGACGTGAATCCTACAGTTGCAACGCATCTCATGTTCTCGGGCAACGCCTCGGCAGCGATGGAACTCTATGGCTCAGTATTTCCGGGGTTCCGGGTCGAGCGCATCGAACGGTATCGCGCCGGCGAACCAGGACCGGAAGGAACCGTGAAGCGGGCCGATGCGACACTGCATGGCCATGCGCTCATCTTCATCGACAGCCCGGTGAAGCATGCGTTTTCGTTCACTCCGGCTGTGTCGCTGTTCGTTGACTTCAAGACGCGTGATGAACTCGAGTCGGCATTCTCGACGCTCTCGTCTGGTGGTCAGGTTCTCATGCCACTCGACAACTACGGCTTCTCGACGAGGTTCGGATGGTGCGCCGATCGCTTCGGCGTCTCCTGGCAGCTCAATTTTCAATGACGTGTATTGCGGGCACCTACTCTTGCGCAGGACTTGCGAGCGCCGAAAGTTCCTCTTTTGCCAGATAGGAGATAGCGGGCCCAAACTCGGTGAGAAGTGCGCCCTGGTCCTGGCTCGCCGCTTCGAACAGCTTGCGCGCCTCAGCGAGCTGTTTCAGCTGCTTGTAACAGACAGCTCTGAGATAGTCGACGGTTCCATTCGAGATACCGCGCCGGCTCTCGAGCCGGACGTCGGACAACATCTGTTGTGCGGCCGAATAGTTCCCGGCTGCCATCAATGCGGTAGCCAGATTCAGCCGAATTCCCTGGTCGACTCGCTGTTCTTCCGCCGACGCCGCGCCACCCGGCAGCTGCCGTCGCGCGAGCCGTGTGTTCAACTCGGTTATCGCGACATTGAGCGGTCGACTCTCGTACATGCTCACGACATTCGGCCGGCGTTCGACCGCAATGGTGATCGGTGCTGACTTGTCACGCAAGCGCACGCTCACGGTGGCATCAGTGGTCTTGGCGAGAGCGGCCACCAGAGTCGCGACATCCACAATCGAGTTGGTACCGATGCCCACAATCACGTCGCCCGGTGCAATGGTCTTGGCTGACGGGCCGTTGGGATCGACGCCGGTGACAACCGCTCCCTCGAGCCGCATGACATCGACGGCGTCGATGCCGATACTCGGCCGCACGACGGCAACCTGCTGCTCGAGAGTCGCAATCACTCCGCGGACACTCGTGTCATTCTTGAGCGAGAATCGCAAGACGTCCGGCTTCGATGACCCGCGGGCGAGCAGTCTGAGCTCGAGGTCGCGACCCTCCGAATCGGGGGTCACGGTCGCCAGTGTGGCGATGCCTTGTATGTCGAATCGCTGGAGGAGGCGGTCGGTCGCGGCGCGCAGACTGTCATCAGTGGCAGAGACCAGCGACGCCAGATCCCCTTCAGCGAGTTCAATGGGAACGAGATTGAGATCGCTTGCCCGTACCGCCTTCACCACGGCGGCAAGGTCGCCTGGCGCACCGGGGCTGCCTTTTTGCAGAGCAGCGTTCACAATCCCGTAGGTCGGGATCAGCTTCGCCTGCACGCGGACTTCGTCGTCGAGCTCGACCCGAACGCGCTGCGAAAACTGTCCTCCGGGCGACCGCACGTCTATTGAATGATCGCCCCGGCACACGTCGCGAATCGGCGTCCCGGCGGTACCTCGTCGTTCGCCGTCAATCGAAACGACCGCGTTCGACTGGTCAGCCGTCACCGCGATCGTTCCGAACGCGCGCCTCAGCGAGACCTGGTCGTAGTAACGATCGGGATCCCACGCCAGGGGATCCGCAGCGGCCACTCCCTTCCAGATCTCCAGTGGCGGCACCATCAGCTCGGCTGTCGTCGAAACAAAACAGTCCTTTTCCATTTGCAGTCGATACGGCGTCGCCCTGGGAACGATGCCATCGATGACCAACATCTCCGAGCGTGGATCTCCGTCCGAAGCGGCTTGAGTCGTTCCTTTCAGTTCGCCGTCAACGCGCACGCTCACTCCGGTCGGGATGGTCCGTACGCGCAGCACGGCAGTCGTGCGTCGTAATTCGATCGGAAGACGCTGCGCTTTGCCAGGTCGCAGCTCGACCTGTTCGGTCCGCGTTTCGTAGCCGATTTTGCGAGCGGTTATGCGGTATGAACCAGCGGTCAACCACTGCGAGCCGATTCGCGCGGCGGTCTCGGGGGAAGTCGCTCCGTCTTTTGCGAGGACGACAATCGCGTCCTCCGGAGTGAGGGCCACATCCAGCGAAGCCAGCGTTGACTTTCGTGTCTCCTCGAAGACGTTCATGATTCCGGGGGACGGCGCGGCAAACACGTAATTCGGATCGATCTGGAGCAATGCCGTGAAGTCGATCGTGGCATTCGGGCGGTCTCCGGTCTGCAGACGAGCCAACGCCCGTTTCTCGTACGCCTCGATCAGTAGTTTTCCTGAACGTGCATCACCTGGGGCCGCCTCCAGCCGCTGAATGAGTTGGGTCAGTGAGACGATGACTTGATCCCAGTCGCCGGCTGCCGCCAGTCGCTCGGCGGCAATCAACTCCTGGGGACGCTCCGTATCCTGTCCGGCGACAGGCACCGCGATTGTTGTGATGATGGCCAGCACAAGAACCGCGAACGTGCACCGGAGAGAAAAACGGCGTGAGTTCATGTTCGTCCTGCTAGGGGGCACAATCACTGGAATACCTGGAGGCGCTCCGCATCCTCGTCGTAAACGTACAGCCGGCCGGCGGCATCCACGTGGAAAGCCGCGGCCGTTCGAAACGCCCCGGCGGCCGAACCGGGCGCGAACACAGATAGAAATTCACCGGTCGGAGCGAAGATGACAACCGAATCACGCTCGAGGACGTACAAATGCCCGAGCGGATCAAATGCCAAGTCTATCGGGCCGCGAAACATGTACCCTGGGCCTGCCGCAGGTATCGGACGTGTTTTTCCATCCGGAGCAATAAGCAGCAGGGCGCCCGTCTCCCGTTCGATCGCCGCAGCTTCTCCCAGCGGCCCAACAGCAATGCGCGCGGCGTCTACAAGTGCGAGGCGCGACTGGTAGCCGCCACTCATCGAAACCCGGTGAACGGCTTTCGTGCGGCGGTCAGCGATGAGCATCGCCTCTCCGGATACGACGGCGCCCGCCTGAATATCTGGTTCACGTTGCCGGTTCTGGTCGGAAATGGCAATCGATACGAGCGCGTTCGTGCCTTCCCGAGTGCCGCGTTCGTAGAACCAGATCGGAACGTCGCCATGCATCGCGAGACCTCGGAGGTCGTTGGTCGGTTCCTGGCTGACGATCCCGCCCGATTCGTTGAGGACCACGGACGACTGGCGCGTCGCGACATACACTCGCCCCTTCGAGTCCATGTCCACGTTGATGACTCGTCGCAGCAATGCCCGGCCATCGACGGCGGTTCGCGCGAAACGATACACCGGCTGCCCTTGTCGCAGTCGAAGGCGATGCAGGATCGTGTTTCGCTCCAGGGCCTGCTCGGCTTCTGGTGTGCCTTTGAACCCAAGGCGGACGATCTCCATCTGCCGCATCGCGGGCTCCCACTTTCCTTGCCCGACCATCGATCGTGCTGTTTCCAACGCCGAACGTGCCGCCCACGGCGATGACGGGTACTCCGCCATGATCCGCTGGTACTTGCTGATAGCCTCGTCGGTGCGCCCGGCGACCCGGACTGCGTCGGCGGCCTTAAACAGCGCTGCCGCCGGATCGCCGGCTTGCGCGGCAGCTGATTGACTGGACCAGAGCGGAGCGGTCGTCCAACACAGCACCAGAGTCACGGCGACGCACAACGCACCTGTGCTGGACCATCGCGACGTCATCGCTGCACCGGTGCTTCTGTCGGAGCCTGACTCAAGGTTACGACCTCGTTGAAGTTGCGCTCGTTCTTCCCAGCCGGCACCTCGATTTCACCCGTTACCGGCGCCTGGCCACTGCATTCAATACGGATGGGATATCGCTGCGCCGGCAGCCGAATCGAGGTCACACCGTCAAACGGATAACCGGTCCACGATCGTCCGATCGCTGCGGTACAGAACGCATAAGGTCCAGGCGCACGCAGCACTTTCAACTCGGCTAGCGGTCTCGCCGCCGGAGTAGCGGACGCCGGAGTAGCGGGCGCCGGAGTAGCGGGCGCCGAAGTGGCGGGCGCCGAAGTAGCGGGCGCCGAAGTGGCGGGCGCCGGAGTAGCGGGCGCGGGAGTAGCGGGCACCGGGACGGCGGGTGCCGGTGCCGGCGGCGGAGACGGAACCGACAACTTCACCATGGTCGTATTGATCGCGCGGTCGGCTTCCCTGGCATTCTGTTCAGTCACCTCCGCCGTGAACGGCTCGAAGCCGGCCAACTCGAATCGTACGCTGGCGGGCAGTTGCGTGATCGGCACTTCTGCAGGTGTACGAAGGCCAGTATCGACGCCGCTGATGAAAATTCTGGCGCCCTCGGGCGTCGACGTGAAGCGGTATCGAGGAGGGCTGCCGTCTCTGACAAGGAATGTCGGCGACGCTATCATGAATACCGCGACCGCCACGACCACCACGATCGCCGCTGCGGCAGTCATCGCGATCCAGCGTCCCCTTCCGTGAGAGATCGTGTTGTCGCCTTGTATCCGTACAGAGGGAGCTGGGATCTCGTCTGGCCGACGGAGCAGATAGTCGTGGACAGCGTCAGCCTCCACGCGCACATTGGCCGCTGCGGCAGGCATCTCCGGTGAGGACTGCGGGCGGTTCGGCACGATGACAGTCTGTGGAAATGTTGGTGCGGCATCGGGCGCCATCGAACGGGAGCGTGTCGTGCGCCCGTCGAAGGTCTCCTTCGTCAATGTCGCACCGTCGGCCTGCTCCTCATGCTCGGTTATCTCCTGCTTGACTGCCCGGAGATCGGCGGCCATGTGAGCGGCGTCCGCGTAACGGCGGTCCGGATCCTTTTCGAGCGCGCGACTGATGACCAACCCCAGCGCCACGGGCGTATCCGGCGCGAGGATACGAATATCCGGTGCTGGTTCGTCCTGGACGATCTTCATCATCACCGCAGTCACTGAATCGCCGTCGAACGGTGGTCTTCCCGCGATGAGTTCGAAGAGGACCGCGCCAACCGAGAACACATCGGAACGATGATCGACCGGTTGCCCTTCTATGTGCTCCGGAGACATGTATCCGGCACTGCCTACCACTGAGCCTCCGAGGGTAAGTGTCCCCGCAGACGACTTGGCGATGCCAAAATCGAGAAGCTTTACTCCTCCGTCGTCGAGGAGCCAGATGTTGGCTGGCTTCACATCCCGATGAATAACCCCTTCGCCGTGTGCGAAGTGAAGTCCCTCGCACAGTTGCATGGCCAGATCGAGCTTCATCCGCATCGTCAGCGGAGGGCCGTGCTGAAGACGCTGGGAGAGGTTCTGACCCCGCAGTAACTCCATGACGAAGTACGGGGTTTCCCCATCGTGAGCGAAGTCGAACACCGTGACGATGTTGCGGTGCTGCAGTCGGGCAGCCGCGCGCGCTTCACGATAGAAGCGCTCGCGTGCCTGTTCGTCACGCATGATGCTCTCGGACATCACCTTGATCGCGACCTCCCGATCGAGATCCGGATCATGAGCGAGGTAGAGCGCCCCCATGCCGCCGCGCGCAATGAGCTGTTGAATCCTGTACTTGCCTATTCGCTCCACAGGCATGTCTTTACCCAGGGGATGCATGTCCGGCTCCCGACTCCTCTTCTTCAAAGCGATCGTCGGACCCGTCCGACGCGAGCGTCGCACGCGCCCGTTCGAGGAGTTCGTTGGCTTCAGGCAGCGACGGCGACAGCCGCAGTGCGTTGTCCGCCGCTGCCATCGCACGGAGCAGATCGCCGTCTCTGAACGCAACGCGAGCAGTTTCGAGAGCGAGCTGCGCGGCGCTCTCACGCTGCTCTGCGATACGTGCCGCGTTTTCCAGCTCGATCGCCTCGCAGAGCAGCATCACGGAAGACTCATTCGCGGGATCGCACGCCACTGCGAGACGCGCTTCGGTCACGGCTGCGTCGAATGTCCCGGCGTCGATCATCGCGCGCACAGCCTTGGTGCGCTGTTGAACTTCGGCGTCACGGGCCGCGGTCTCGTCGGCGCGACGGACAGCAACATCGCTCAAACGGTTCAGTTCGATCTGAACGTCGGCTGCCTCGGGTTGCATCACAAGAAACGCGCGAAGTGCCTCGAGCGCCTCGTCGCAACGACCTCGCTTGAACGACGCCCGAGCCATCTGAACGGCCCGTTGCACTGCCTGCTCTCGCTCCAGGTCCGCGGCCCGCTGGCGTTCCAGGGCCGTCCGCGCGGCCTGGTGCAGGGCGATCGCCAACGGCACCGTTCGATCGATCCTGAGGATCTCGTCGCAGACCGCGATCACCCGCTCCCACTCCTCGGACCGCAAATGCGCCTGCGCCTCGCGAACGAGCGATTTCACACGCTGTGCGTCCGCTTGCTGCTGGTCGAGGATCGCCCGGCACTCCGCCAGTCGCGTGCGGGCAGTGCTCGACTCCGGCAACGCCGTCAGAATGTGCTCGAACACTCGGGCGGCGGCCGGATAGCGGCCCTCGCTCAAGGCCTGCTCCCCTGTGGCCAGCAGAGAGGCGAGCTGATCGAGTCCGCGTTGCTGCTGCTGTACGCGCTGCAACTCCCGCCCGATCTCGTCCTGGAGGGCAACCACACGGGCTCGCGTAAGAGGAGCCAGCTTCATCGCGTCGAAACCGCGATCTCGAAGCGTTGGGAAATCGCTGTGCAGCCGCTCGAGCACCGATGACGTGGCCACCATCTCGTGGCCGACTCTTCTCGCGACCTCAACCACAGATGTCAGGCTCGTGAGCAGAGCGTTGTACCTCGAACCGACTGTTTCAAGCAGCCGTCGAGTGTCAGCCTGATACTGACGCTGGAACTTCGTCAGGTCGGCTGCGACGCTTGGGAAATCGTTGTAGCGGTCGGCAGTCCGCTTCGCCAGGCACCGCATGACGATGCTCGCCAGTTCGGGAGGCGCATCCGCAGGACCGAGTGCTTGCGGATCTTCGGACTCCAGCTTACGAATGACGCGTGCCCACTCGTCGCCGGGAAATGGCTTTCGGCCGGTGAGCATGAAGTAAAACACGCTCCCGCCTGAAAAGATGTCCGATCGCTGATCGACCTCTTCGCCGCGGGCTTGCTCGGGCGACATATAGTGCAGCGTGCCCGGTTGTGCGCCGGTCGAGGTCATATTGGAGCTCGCGAGCCGAGCGACGCCGAAATCCAGCACCTTGAGCAGGCCGTCGAATTGGACGAACAGGTTTCCGGGCTTCAGATCGCGGTGAATGATATTCGCCGCGTGTGCGGCCGACATGCCGTCGCACAACTGAATCATCAGGTCGACCTTGCGTTCGAGGTCGGCGGCCGACGCTTCGTTGAGGTAGCTGGCAAGTGTCCACCCGCGGAGCAGTTCCATGACGATGAACGGACTGCCGTAATCCTCGCCAAGGTCATAAATGGTGATGACATTCCGATGAACGAGTCGCGCCGCCGTTTGTGCCTCTCGAAAGAATCGCACACGAATGTCGGGCTCCCCCTCGAGATCGGCATTGACAACCTTGATCGCCACCTTGCGCCCGGTGTGGTCATCAATGGCTGCGTAGACTTGTCCCATCGCGCCGCGGCCAACGAGGTCGAGCAGGCGATACTTTCCCACCCGCCGTTCGAAGGCAGGAAACACGCCGCTATCGCCACCGGTACCAGGCGTCATAGCTGTCCCCCGCACAAGACGGCCTGAGCGGTCAGCGGCCTGGTGGCTGAGATAAGGTCCTGATTACTGAGACGAACTCCGGGATGAGACACCGCGGAGGCACGGACCATGGGCTCTACTCGACGCTAGTGTGGTTGGTTCCGACGGGCGAAGATGGAGTCTATCAGAACAGAAGTGCCGGCGGAGGCCGGGTTGCTCCTGGAAGCGACTCCTGAAGGCTATGAACGTGCTAGTCTTCCGGGTCAGATTCGCCCCAGGAGCGCGCCCAGATGTCGAGACGGTCTGCCCTTATTTCCAGTGTGATATTGCTGGTTCTCATGAGTGTGCCAGCGTCGGCGCAGGTTCTTCTCGCCGGCAACTGGATTCCCTACCGCGCGCACGAAGACGAACAGGATCGGGGCCCGGGACCTGATCTCGGTGACTACCTCGGCATCCCAATCAACAACGCAGCGCGCCTCTTCGCCGAGAGCTGGGATGCGTCACGCCTCACGCTGCAGGAGCACCAGTGCCGCGTGCACGTCGCGCCCTACATCTACCATGGCCCTCTGAATCTGCGAATCTGGGAAGAGAAGGACCCGGAAACGCAGCAGGTCGTCGCCATCAAGAACTACATCAGCACCTACGAGCAGACGCGCACGATCTGGATGGATGGCCGCCCGCATCCATCGCAGTACGCGCCGCATACCTTCATGGGTTTTTCGACCGGCCGCTGGGAAGGCAACCATCTGGTTGTGACGACGACGCATTTGAAGCAGGGCTGGTTGCGCCGGAATGGCGTTCCGGAAAGCGATCAGACGACGATGGTCGAGCACTTCATCCGGCACGACAAGTACCTGACGCACGTGGCGATCATTTCGGATCCGGTGTATCTCGCCGAGCCAATGGTTCGCACCACCGACTTCTCGATCGCGACGCAGGACAACGCGGCGTGGACCTGGCCATGTGAGTACGTCGAGGAGATCACCGGACGGCCGAAGGGCGAAGTGCCGCACTACCTGCCTGGCGAGAATCCCTATCTGACGGAGTTCACCGAGCGAACCAAAGCGCCCGCCGTTGCCGCAAAGGGTGGTCCGGAGACGATGTACCCCGAGTATCAGGAACAGCTGAAGCGCGGCGCCGCCGTCAGCCGCGCCGAAGCGCCGCGCGCCAGTCAGGCGAAGAATCCGGATACGGGTGAAATCGAAGTGCTGCGCGTGCAGGGAAATGTCTACCTGATTGGCGGCGGGGGCAGCAACGTCACAGTCCAGGTGGGGCCGTCGGGATCGATCATGGTCGACTCCAAGTCTGGTCCGCTCACCGACAAGGTGCTGGCGGAGATCAAGAAGATCTCGCTCTCGAGCAAGCCTGTTCAGTATCTGCTCAACACGAGCGCTGACGCCGATCATGTCGGCGGCAACGAGGCGATTGGCAAGGCGCTCGGCTCGGCCAACACATGGACCATCATCAACACGCCGGGCGGATCACAAACTGCGGTGCAAGTACTGGCTCACGACAACGTCGCCAGCCGCATGACTCACCTCCCGGCGTCGGCCGCGCCAAGTGAGACCTTCGTGGGCCGCGAGAAAGAGTTCTACTTCAACGGCGAGCCCGTGTTCATGTATCACGTGCCCAATGCCCACAGCGACGGCGACAGCATCGTCTTTTTCCGTCACTCCGACGTCGTCGCGACCGGCGATATCTACCGGACCGACAGCTATCCCGTCATCGACCTTCAGAAGGGCGGCAACGTACAAGGTGTCATTGACGGTCTCAACCTCGTGCTCGATCTCGCGGTGCCAGCCCATCACGAAGAGGGCGGAACGTTTGTCGTGCCGGGCCACGGCCGCATCTCAGACGAATTCGACGTGCTCGAGTACCGCGATATGGTCACCATCATCCGCGATCGCATTCAGGCGATGATCGCAAAGAAGATGACGCTTCAGCAGGTGAAGGCGGCGCGGCCCACGCTCGACTACGACTCGCGCTACGGCGCCACTGCTGGGAACTGGACCACGGATATGTTCGTCGAAGCCGTGTATAGGAGCCTGGCACCTGCCACAACCTCCACGCGGTGAGGCGCGAACGCGATGAACGACGAACGCTCGTTGATCACCTGGACGCAGGTCATCTACGGATTGCACACACTGAGCCTGCTGACCGGAATTCTCGGGGCCGCCACGGTCGTTGGCGCGTTTCTCATCGGCTGGCCCTCGATCATCGCCGTGATCCTCAACTACGTGAAGCGGGGCGACGTACGAGGGACGTGGCTGGAATCGCACTTCGGCTGGCAGATTCGCACGTTCTGGTGGGGACTGCTGTGGGCGTGCCTTTGTGGCGCGTTCGTGGTGATGACGCTGGGAATCGGGCTCATCGTCGTCTGGATTCCGCTGGGTCTCCTGGCCCTGTGGTTCATCTACCGGATCGCGCGGGGATGGCTGGCATTGAACGATCGGCGGCCCGTCCCCGCTTGATGCAAGGTGACGATCGTAGCGTCCGCCTTCAGGCGGGCCGTTCAACTCGAGGTCCATTATGCGGTTGATTACCAGCGTGGCAGCGGCGCTCGTTTTGCTCTCGGCCACCCCGGTTCCGGCGCAGGAATGGATCGACTTCGTGAGCCGCGAAGACGGCTTCAAGGTCAACTTTCCCTCCGCGCCCAAGGTGACTGACACGACGTACATGTCGGAGTACGGCGCCATGCTGCCAGCGCGCGTGTACCAGGTCGCGCGCGACCACGAACGCTACTCGGTCACTGTGGTGGACTACCGCGGCATCGAGAAGCTGCTCACCGAGAAATCGAAGCAGTGCCCTCCATTTGCCGACGAGCGCTGCACCGGCATCGGCGCCGGCGCGGCCGTAGGGTTCGGGTACTGGAAGACAGACATCAGAGGGGTATTGGTCTGGGCATCGTGGCAGTTCATGCAGCGCGACGCCAAGGTCACTCACTACATGTGGAACTTCATCGACCTGGTCGAGGGCCACCAGCTGCAGTTGACGAACAACGCCGACAAGTCGCGGACGTTCGTCGCGATCTACATGCACGAAAACCGGCTCTATATTTCCGAAGGCACGGTCCCTGACGGCGACCCTGAGCCGGGCTTGTTCCAGCAATCTCTCGGATTCGTCGACAAGGATGGCAACGGCGTTCGTTATCGCGACTACTACGACAACGACTACCCGCCTCCGCCTCGTGTAGGCGGCCGCGGTACGGGAGCAGCGCCGGCGGGCGCGGGCGCTCCTCAGGGTGGTGCGAAATGACTCTTCTTCGCCGACGACGCGTGGCCGCCATCGCTGTGGCGTGCGTCTTCCTTTTCGCGACCTCGACGCGCGCGCATCATTCGCACGGCAACTACGTGGACACCTTCACCGACGTCGAAGGCGTCGTGAAGGAGGTTCACCTGATGAACCCTCATTCCTGGATCTATCTGGAAGTCAAAGGGCCGGATGGCCAGCCGCAGAAGTGGTCGCTCGAGGCGTCGAGCGTCCTCCAGTTGGAGCGCATCGGTGTTACGCGCGACTACATCAAGCCGGGCGACACCATCAAGGCGCGCTGCCATCCCCTTCGCGACGGCTCGCGTGGCTGTCTGCTTGGCTTCGTGAAGGCAAAGGATGGATCGGTCAAGGATTGGGATTCCAACAACCTGCCGATTCCGACCGACTTCTGACTCATGCCGCTGGCTGCCGCGCTGCTGGCAAGCGACGCTCGGCCTTCACGATGAACCGATTCGGCGCCGGACCGACGTAGTCGAACGGGAAACACGTAATCAACGTGAGCGTCGCCGAAGGAGTCGGGTCGAGCACCGCGAGCTCGGTCGGTTTGACGACCTTCAATTCCGTGACGACATACTCGAACTCGGCGTCGGCGGTCGAGAATTTGATGACGTCGTTGCGGCGAATTCCCGCCAGAGGCCTAAAGAACGTGTCGCGATGCGCCGCGAAGACGCTGTTCCCGCCGTGCCACGGCAACGGTGTGTCCGACAGGTGCCCCACGCCAAAGAGCAACGCTGCGGTGTCGTCACCCTCGAGCACCACGGATGACAGACCCAGCCGCGGGATTTCGATGATCCCGATCGGACTTCCCTTCTGGACTGTGATTTCGCCCTCGCCCTTGCTCAGGCCGGCCCCATAGTCACTGCTCGGTAGTGTCGGTACATACAGCTGCTGCAGTTCATCCGACCCGAAGAGCGCAAACCCGGACGCGAGAATGACGGCGAGTCCGAGTACCACGAGTAGAGATGCCAGCAGACGCCGAATCAGGCGAATCATCGCGCAACCTCATTCCGCTGATCTGCCGACGGCGAATCAGGGAGATAGGCCGTGCGAGTCCTGACCTTCAGACCCGAGTGTCCCGGCAGATCGACCATTACTCGAACGTGGCGGAGGCGTCCACCGGGGCCTGCGTCGGGCGGCTCGTACGCCAGCGTGTAGCGGCTGCGAATGTCATGCGCAATCGTCTGGAACACCCGGCCCACGACTGACACATTCGCAGGCTCGAATGCGAGGCCACCTGTTCCGTCGGCAAGGCGTCGCAGCGCCTTGGGATTGCGATCGAGCGCCAGCGGATCGACGATGGCGATCGAATAGATGACGACGTTGGACGCCAGGACCTTCTCGAATGCTTCAGTGAACGTCAGCCGGCTGGCGTTGTCACCGCCGTCACTGACGACCACGAGTACTTTTCGTTCGTGCCTGCCGTGACCGACACCATCGATGGCCTCAACGAGAGCATCGTGAAACGCCGTTCGCCCGCGTGCCTCGAGCGCCTGGGTCAGTTCCTCGCGCAACTCGGCGGGGTCACTGGTGAAACGATCAGGTGAGCGCAGAACCGTTGACAGGTGCTCGTTGAACACGAGCGGCAGGAACTCATCGTCTGGATGGCTGGCCTTGGCAAACTCGGTAATCCCGGCAACAACACGATCACGGTTCTCCAGCATGCTGCCGCTGGCGTCGATGAGCAACCCGATCGTGGCCGGCGCATCCTGCTCGGCGAAGAAACTCACCTTCTGTGGCCGGCCCTCCTCCGTGACGTGAAACGCATCGGCTGGCAACCCGCCGACGAATCCGCCTTTATCATTCGTCACAGCCACATTGAGCACGACCAGATCCGAACGCGCCGAGAAGTGACTTTGCGCAGCGGGATCGGTTGAGCTCGAGGCGAAGATGGCGGCCAAGAAGAAAATGAGTATCCGCATGGTGTACCTCTGACGCTCCGACGCGGGGGAGGTCGTCCTCCCCCACGCCGTTTCACCATCAGTGAGCCATGCCCACGTTACGACTTCCGCAGCAGTTTCATGCCCAGTGAGGTGCTCGCAAGACCGCCCAGCAGAAGCAGCGCGAGCGGGCTGGCCGTGTGAGGCAGCTGCTCACGCGCCGGCGCCTGACGCGGCTCTGGTGCTGGTGCTGGTGCTGGTGGAGGAGCCTGCGCCGGCGGCTGCGCCTGTGCGACCTGTTCCGGCTCCTCTGGCGGCGCGCCCGGGCCCTCGATCACATCCGGCCCGCTCAACGGACCTTCAGCGACCGGCTCGCCCGCGGGTTCAGCGGGTTGCGTGACTGGTGCTTCTGTTCGAACTTCCGAGTTCGCCACCCGATTCAAGTCAGCGAGTTCTTTCTTCGAATAGATGAACCCGTACCCAGTGGTCTCGCCGTCCTTCCACCATGCCCTTACCGCGATCGGCGCGCCAGCGGCGGTCTCCATGAACCTCACCTCTGGATCCCGTGGCGGATCGCTGCGGTACACCGGCACGGTGTGCAGCATGGCGAAGCTGCGCGTGCCTTCCTTGTTAGCGATCTGGATCACTTTACGCGTGGTGGTATCGTCAGCCAGGCGGAACATGTACGTTCCAGCCGGAAGTGTCACACCTGGAAGCGCGACTGGCTGACTGAAAGTAAAGTACGTCCGCTTGTCGGACGTCCCTGTGAACGCGCTGGCGCCACTTGCCGCTCCGACAAGCACCACCAACACGGAAGCGGATATGAGCCTCTTCAACATGCTGGTCCTCCTGCCGTACGTAATGGCAAGATGCCTGCCCATTCCGTCGGAGGCGGAGGAAGTCTCAGCGTGTGAGTCGCTTGCGTCGACGAGCTCGAGTGTTGAGAGGTTGAGCCGGCAAGCGCGCCGGCTCATGTAAATGAAACATGTACAGGACGTAGAGCGGGGCTTTAGCCCCGCGTGACGCTAAAGCCGGACACTACGGCGTGGAGTCAGCGCTTGGGCCAACCGTCGGGAGGGACCCAGAGCCCGTGGTCTGGCCCAACCTCGTCAGGCCGTCCCGGCGGCAACACCTTGTCCGTTCTCGCCTGCACGTACAGATGAATCTGCCCGATCTGTTTGTTGTCCAACAGCTTGTCCCACGCCTGCATGCCCTTGTCGGGAATGCCCTTCGACACAATCTTCAGGAACTCGGCGGAGCTGAGCTTGTTGTTGGGATCGGTCAGGTTCGGAGCGTTGGTCGTGCCGACGGCATCGACCCCATGGCAGCGGTAACAGTAGACATGCCACCACTTCCACCCGTTGTAGACGTTCGTATACGTGTCGGAAGACGCCTGAGCGGAAACGATCGAGCCCGGCTGGAATCCGTTGCCATCCCACACAACCCCGGCAGCGGTCGCCAGGAAAACGGCGACAGTCGCTGTGAGCAGTGACCGTGTACACAGAAGCCGTCGTGCGTACGGGATGATCATCGCGCTGGTCCTGCCTTCCTCTCGATGAGCGGAACGTTGTAGTCGTTCAGGATCTTCGTGATCTCCGCGCGTCGCGCATCGATCTCCTTCTCTAATTTTATTCTCAACGCATCGTTGCCAGGCTTGACTCCCATCGACATGCCGAACTCGAAGGGCAAATCCCCCTTGCCTGAAGGGATCGGTACCATCACCAGCGGGACGCGTTGCTGTTTGACGTAGTATCCGGCGGCAGGCCCCCAGACGATGGCGATGTCGACTTTGCCGCTCGCCACCGCATCGATGATTGAGCTGGGTGGATTGTCCGCTGAATAGAACGTGCTGAAGCCCACAAGGTTGCCGACCACTCCCCTCTTCGAGAGCTCGTGCACTGGTGGCGGATTCGTGTAGTCATCCCCGAGCAGATGCACGCCGATCTTGACCTTCTTCAATATCGGATCGTCGAGCGACTTGACCTGGGGGCCCTTGTCTTTTGGGTATACGAACACATAGGTGGAGCGATAGTACGGCTTCGTGGTACGCACCAGGTCGTATCCTTCGGGAACTCCAATAACGACGTCGCAACGCCCCTCCTCGAGCGTCGCGTTCATCGTGTTCCGGATGAAGCCGCGCCGTTGTCCCCACCAGGTGTAATGCGTGGTCGCCCCGAAGTCTTTGGCGATCAGGTCCGCAATCTTGTTCTCGAACCCCTCCTGCTTGTCGTTCGAGTGCGGCATGTTCTCCGGATCGGCGCACACGCGGAACTGTCCCTGTCCGCCACCTTCGCCTGGCTTGGACGAGCCAGTCTTCGGCGGGGCAGGCTTCGGCGAGACAGGCGCCTGTGCGAACGCAGTGTTCGCGCAGAGAAAGGACAGCACAAAAACGAGCCGGGTCCAAAAAACAGGACCCGGCCTACGAGTGAGAGTGAGCGTGCACCGTAGGGCGGGTCTTGCTTTGTAGACCCGCCTGGGATCGATCGTCATGGCAGAGAGAATACCGTGAGCACGCCGCCCTGATTGCTGAAGTTCGCCAGATCCTTGAACGCGCCGATCGCGCCAAGACCCGCCGTTGGATCCTCGAGGCTCATGTCAGCCGCGACTCCGATGCCCGACCATCCACCAACACCCGAGAGCACCGCGACGTACTGCTTCCCGTCTGGTCCAACGTAGGTCATCGGGTTGCCGATGATGCCCGACGGTGTCTTGAACTTCCACAGGACGTCGCCGGTCTTGGCGTTAACGGCCTTCAACCATCCTTCCATCGTCCCGTAGAACACGACGTCGCCGGCGGTCGACAGCGCGCCGCCCCACGCCGACAGTTCTTCCTTGATGCCCCACACCTTCTTGCCGGCGACCGGATCCCAGGCGATGAACTCGCCGCGGTTGCCGCCGGGTCCTGGCTTGCTCACGACGATCGCGCCGACGTACGGCTGGCCCGCCTGATACTTCACCTGGACGCCCTCGTAATCCATGCACAGGTTGTTGGTCGGCACGTAGAAGAAACCGGTGCGCGGTGAGTAGGAGACCGGCTGCTGGTTCTTGCCTCCCATCGCCGACGGGCAGATGTCTTTCGTGTTCTTGGTGGCGGACGTCTGCTTCTCCGGATCCTCGATCGGCTTGCCGGTCTTCATGTCGATGCCCTTCGCCCAGTTGACGTGCACGAAGGGTTGCGCCAGCAGCAGTTCCCCATTGGTCCGATCCAGGACGTAGGAGAAGCCGTTGCGGTCGAAGTTCACGAGAGCCTTGCGCATCTGACCGTTCATGTTGAGATCGACCAGGACGTTCTCGTTGATTCCGTCGTAATCCCACCGGTCATGCGGCGTCTTCTGATACGCCCATGCGGCCTTCCCAGTGTCGGGATTGCGGGCGAAGATCGTCATCGAGTACTTGTTGTCACCAGGCCGCTGGTCCGGGTTCCACGATCCCGGGTTGCCGGTGCCGTAGTAGAACAGGTTCAGATCGGGGTCGTAGCTGTACCAGCCCCAGGTGGTTCCGCCGCCACGCTTCCACTCGTCACCCTGCCAGGTCTCGACTGAACCAGGGAAGCCAACTTCCGCCTCGGGCCCGGTGCTGTACATGCGCCACACCTGTTTGCCCGTCTTCGCATCGTTAGCGGTAACGAATCCACGAACGCCGAACTCGCCACCCGAGATGCCGGAGATCACCTTGTCCTTGATTACCATCGGGGCCGAAGTGATGGTCTGGCCCATCTTGTAGTCGCCCTGCTTGACCTTCCATAGCTCCTTACCGGTGTTCGCATCGAGCGCCACGGTGTTCGTGTCGAGCTGATTCATGAAGATGATGCCGTCGCCGTAGGCCAGTCCGCGATTGACCGTGTCGCAGCAGGCAATCGGGATGACGGCATTATCCTGTTTCGGTGAGTACTTCCATTTGACCGGCGCGCCCTCCTTGCTGAGATCGAGCGCATACACGAGATTCGGGAACGGCGTGTGCACGAACATCGTGTTCCCGACCACGAGCGGTTCGCCTTCGTGACCGCGCAACACGCCGGTCGAGAACGACCATGCCACCTTGAGATTCTTGACGTTCTCCGAATTGATCTCGCTGACGGCACTGTAGCGCGTCGCCGACTGGTTCTTGTTCGGCATCGTCCACTGCTTGTCCGCATCGGGCACGGCCGATGACGCTCCCGGCTTAGCCCCGTCCCCAGATGATGCGGGTGCGCTGCCACTGTTGCTGCAGGCGGCTACTAACCCGAGGGATGCAACCGCCATGAACAGCCTCGAAAGTCTCTTCATATGACGCTCTCCTGTGGTTCGACTGTGTTCGACCCGCGTCAGCGACGCTTGCTGTTTCCGTGAACGTTCTTCTCTACCCAACCCAGCATGATGTCGGCGATCTCGAGGTTCTTCTTATCGAGCATCATCATGTGGGTCACACCAAGAATTCCCATGTCGTCGAGCTTGAGATACTCCGCTTTCGCTGAGCCCTGCTTGGCCGTGCGACGCGCGTTGATGGCGTCCACGGTTTCCTGACACACCGTGCTGGTCGCGGTGTAATCCCCCTTGAGCGCCATATACGGGATGTTGTCGAAATCGGCTGCCGTCAGTCCGCTGTTGCTGAGCGAACACGACCCCTCGAGGGTAATCAGCCCTTTGAGGAGATCCAGATGTCCTCGCTCCTTGAGAATGCGGGTCATATGATGACCCATGATCCCCGACTGTGAGTGGGTCACAACGATGGCACCGCCCAGGCGCTCCACGAGCGCCGCAAGGTTCTGCGGCGTCCACGTGTTGGCAGGTGAAAGCTCCCTGGGATCGCACGACGTGCACGTCGACCCGGGTAGCGTGACCTCGGCGTTCGGCACCAGCTGCTTGTAGTACTCGAGCGCGTAGTATCCGTTCGAGCCGGCCGGCGCGGGACCAATGGCGCCTTTACGCGAAACGAGACCCTCGTCGGTCGCTTCGATTGGGAAGAGCGGAGCGACATGCTGATACGCGTCCGGCTTTGGATTGGGATCCTTCGCGTCGCCGTGCGGCACGAGAGTGCCGGTGAGGACCGTAGATCCCTCCGGGACGAGATGACCGAACCAGGCTGTCCACGCCCCGTTATCGGTGATTCGTCCGAAGCTTGGGATCAGCTCTGCGCCCCGTTTGGCGTCTCCCGCCACGAAGCGCGCTTCGCCTTCGTGAATAACTGATTCGTCGAAACCCGACCGGCCGCGCCCTGCCTGGTCGACGACGTAGCTGGGAACGCCGTGGCGAACGAAGTACGGATACCAGCCTTCGCGCCCATCCGGTGTGGCTTCGAGGCAGGCCCCCGTGTGCGTCGAGCCATGGACCATGATCACCGGCCATCCGGCCCCGTATTTCTTTTGGGGAATCTGAAACTGCACGTACATCTGGCCGATGGTGATCTGCTGCGGCGTCGGGGCTGGAGGCGCCGGCGCGCCGGGGGCGGCTGGACCAGGCACCACCGCGTAATCCGTAATCTTCTGCACACCGCCGACGAAGAAGCTGCCCTGGTCTTCGATGACGAGTGGCCCACCCAGGAACTTCTTGTGATTCTGGCTCGTTTGCGCCGACACACTCGCGGCGAAAGCAACCAGCAGGATGGCTAAGCACGCCGCAACTTTCATCGGAGCCCCCTCTATTGATAATGGATGGTGGCCGGTGGGTTCGGCGCAGAGTGTATGAGTTTTTGTGGCTGGGCGCTATACCGATTCGGGGGGACAGTTTCTGGCTCTGCCGTGGAGACATCAGCGCGGCGACTTCGATGCGCCATCGGGACGCGGTGTGCGGGAATCTCTGGTGCAGCGAGAGCCGGCCGGCGCATGATTGCCGCCTTATGACCGCAAGCCGATCCCCGTTGGCAGGGGCGATTCTGTTCATCGCCGTCTGCGGCCACGCCTCGAGCCTCCGTGCCCAGGGCATCGAGATCACGCCATTTGGCGGGTATCGCTTCGGGGGTGATTTCTTCGAGCTGGTCACCGGTCAGCCGGTCGATGCCGACGGCGCGCCCGCAGTCGGCGCCATCGTCGATATCCCGCTCGGAAACGGTCTGCAGGTCGAGGCGTTGTTCACTCACCAGAACGCGCATGTCACGGTGCCGGCGGGACCGCTTCTTCCACCAATACGCGCGAGCGTCAGCGTCGACCACTGGCAGGGTGGAGGGCTTCAGGAGTACGCGGATGGGCGCGTGCGGCCATACGCGACCGGGATGCTCGGCCTGACGAGATATGCCGGTGAGGGCGACAGCGAAATGCGTTTCACGGTCGCAGGTGGCGGCGGGGTGAAGGTGTTTCCCGCCTCCAAAGTTGGCGTGCGCCTGAACGGTCAGTTGTCTGCGACGTTTGTCTATGCAGACGCCAGGGTGACCGGGTGCTCACCCGGCATCTGCTTCTTCAACTTCACTGCCGACATCGTCTGGCAGCTCGAGTTCTCAGCTGGACTGATTCTCAAGGTTCATTGAGTCACTTCTCGGCAGCATCGCGGCCGTCGCGCGGCGCTCCGGTGCCCGACGACCCCATGAACAGTTTGCGCCCATCGGGAAACGTCACGTCGCGGCCGTTGGCGCGGTTCGATCCGTTCTTGGCCCGATAGCCATCGACCAGGATTTCGGTTCCTTCGGGCAACGAGGCCTTGGTCAGGCCTCTCCGAAGGAGCGTGTTTGGCGTTCCGCCTTCGACCATCCAACGCTCGACCTTGCCGTCCGCATCCTTCACGTCGATGTGAATCCATGTGTGCGGATTGATCCACTCCACCTTGGCAACAGTGCCACGCAGCTGGATGGGCTTGTTTGCGTCGAACTCCGCGGCGAACGAGTGATGAGCCGAGACAACTGAGCCAATGAGCAGGATCGATGCGCCCGTTGCGACCAGAACTCTCTGCAATACCATGTCTACTTTCCCTTTCCAGACGCCGCGGCCCGCTCTTCCTCGCGCGCTCCGCTCAGGATGCCTTCCATACCGTAGTTCCCCTCATGGCACGCGTACTCGAACATGTCTTCGCCCGTATCCACATATGGGATCGCCACCGTCCACGGCTTCGTGAACGTCGTCGGGTCCGTGATCGTCACGCGATAGTCGATCTGGCCGGGTGCCACGCGCGTGAAGCGCTCAACGAGGTGAAGGTTCTCGGCCGCGCCACGGTACAGGACCTTGTCAGTGAAGTTCGTCGTGTCGACGACGAGCGTGTCACCTTCCCATCGAGCGACTGAATTTCCCATCCACTGGCGAATGGACTGGTTGACGTGCGGACGCCCGTCGGTCGGAATCACACGCGCTCCACCGAGCATCTCGATCTGGATGGCCACGTAACCCGGGCTCTGCGTGATTCGATAGTTGTTGTTGTACGCCGTGGGACTCATCGCGCCTGGCATCCCACGCGTGATGCAGCGCTCGAACGTGCTGCGATCGAGCCAGGTATCGGCGCCGCGCCCGTTGGCGCCCGCACCGCGAAATGCCGGACGCTTTCCTTCATCCGCCGCTCGCTTCTTGGCTTCTTCGGTCAGCTCTGGCACCCGGCCATCTGCCGGTTCGATGACGAGCGAGGTTCGTGGCGTCGTGACCTTCGTGCCGCGATCCCACCAGAAGTCGTTGTAGGCGCGCTCCACATCACCGCGCGTTCCCTTGTTGCGCCCCTCATCGCCGCTCTGTTCCTGCGCCCGCTTCTCGAGCGCGGCGACTTCTTCAGGGGTGAAGAACTCGCGACCGCTGACGTTGGCCGGGCGCTCGAACGGCGTGATCGTCCGATTCGAGAAAGTTCCCTGAAGATCGGGTTCACCCCATGGCGTCCGAGCGGGCGTGTACTTCTTCGTTGCGGCCGCGCCGTCGGTCGCCGGTGCACTGCGTGGCGTCTGGGCGAGCGCACAGACCGGAGCCAGGATCGTCGCTGTGGCCAGGATGGTGAAAAGTCTCTTATTCATGGCAACTCATCCTACACCGGGTCCGGTAAAGCCGGGCACTGCGTACCACGTCGGTATGCGCCTCGTCGCGCGGACATTTCCGTTTGAGGCGAGCCAATTCATTTGGTGAAAGGCGAAGTGATTCCCTCTTCAGACCTGCCGTGAAACACCGCGGTCAGTACTCCACGAACGCGTCATCTGGATAGCAATACAACCATCTTTCTCCAGGCTCGGCCGACGCGATGACTGGATGACTTGTTGCACGCGCGTGCTTGGTCGCGTGGCGGTTGCGCGAACTGTCACAGCACAAGGTGACGCCGCACGTCTGGCAGGTGCGCAGGTGCACCCAGTTCGACCCGATTTTCACGCACTCCTCGCACTCGTGGTGCTTCGCGGGCGTGACCGTGCTCACGGCTTCAATATGTGCACAACTCTCCATGGGGTTCCCCTTCACGATTCGGTGCCTGACACCAAAACGGTGAACGTTCACGATCAGGTGTTCACGATTCGGTGCCTGACACCGAAAAGTGAACGAAGCGATGCCACACATCGTACCCATTCCCGCCGCGTATCACACGTCACGCCAGAGCTGGAGTAGAGCGCATCTTCTTCTATTGCAGATCGGCTTGCATCTGCCGTCACTAATGTCTATTGTACATAGACATTAGACAATGGCTGCTGCACCCCGCGTCTCGATCGATCTTGGTTCCCCCACACCTGCCTACCGGCAGATTGCCAGCGATCTGCGTCGCCATCTGGTGGAACGGCGGCTCAAGCCGGGCGATCTGCTGCCACCAATCCGTCAGCTGGCCCTCGACCTCGGGGTCCACTTCAATACCGTGGCGCTGGCGTATCGAATGCTCGCCGATGAGGGCTGGCTCGAGTTGAAGCGGCGACGCGGCGCCGTCGTCATGGCGCGGAGTGCGCCGCGGTCGATGGATCGCACTCGTGTCGATCAGCTGTTGCAGCAGCTGGGACATATCGCCGCCGAACTGCGCAGCGCCGGCATGTCGGCACGGCAGATCTCGGCGGCGCTGCAGCGTGTCGCGCAAGGAGTACGGCCATGACGTCCAACGCGTGGGCCATGATGCTCGGAATTGCGATGCAGGCGTTGCTCTTTCACGCCATGCCTCGCTTCAGCCGGCCAGACATCCTGTTTGCAGTGACGGTCCCAGAGGCGGTCGCATCGGGCGTCGGCCGCGCGCTCGTCGCGCGGTATCGAACCATCGTCTGGACCGGGGCCGCGGCGGCGCTAGCTGTCAGCCTGCTGATCCCGGCGGTCCCCTCCGGACGAGGAGCGTTTCTCTCCATGGCGGTTATAGCCGGCAACCTGATCGTCGGCCTGTGCGCGTGGGTATGGGCGAACCGGAGGGCGCGCTTCCATGCCGTCGCGCATGCTGACGTGCGCGTCGCGTCACTGGTTCCGCGCGATACGTCGCTTCCCGGCGGCGTCCTCTTCGCTGCCGGCCCCTTCGCCATTCTGCTGGCAACCGCCGTGCTCGTCCATGTGTACGGGGATCAGGCTCCTGAGGGTTCCCGCTCGACCGGATCGTTCGGCACGCTCGCATTGGGCGTCCTCTACGTCGCGATGATGCTGACGATGGCCGTCTCGCTGGCGCGGCGGTCGCGCCAGGTCGCCGTGGATGGCCTGGCTGCCGCAGCGGAGCAACGGTTTCGAGTTGTGAACGTCCTCGTCCTGATCTTGGCCGGGTACGCGATGGCGATTATGTTGTCTGTCACAACGCTCGAATCGCTGCCCACGTTCGATCACACACTGAGCGGGAGGGTCGGGTTCGTCATGCTGCCGATGATGCTGTTCAATTTCGGCGTCGCCTTCTGGATGTTCCGAGTGGGTCAAGGCGGCCAACGCGCGGTTCCCGCTGCCGCGCGACAGGAGGTTTACGGAGACGCGACACCCGACCACGCCTGGAAAATTGGCGGCCTCTTCTATTTCAACCGGCACGACCCCGCAATCTGGGTCGAGAAGCGCATCGGCCTTGGCTACACACTGAACGTCGGCAACTCACGCGCATGGTTGCTCATCGGCATGATGTTGGTGCCGGCAATCGCCGCCCGTTTCCTGTTCTAAGGACGCAAGCGAGTGGCGCGAACGGCTCTTCACGATTCGGTTCACGATTCGGTGCCTGACACCAAAAAGTGAACGTTCACGATCCGGTGCCTGACACCAAAACGGTGAACGATCGAGGTAGCATCGCTTCACGTACTTTCCTGACGGCTCACTATGACGGACATCTCACAGCTCCCAATGGCGTTGAGTTCACCATTCGATCATGTATTCCCGGTCTTGACCGTGGCACAGGTTGCCCGTATGGCCGCGCTGGGCCGGATTCGACCCGTACGCCGTGATGACGTGCTCGTGGAAGAGGGGCAACGCCAAGCCCCATTCTTTGTCGTGCGATCGGGCGAGATCCAGATCGTGCAGTCGCCAGCAGAAGGAGCCGCGCTCGTCGCGGTTCTGCGATCCGGGCAGTTCACAGGCGAGCTGAACATGTTCTCGAACCGCCGCGCGCTGATGCAGATCCGCGCGAGCGGAGACGGCGAGGTCATCGAGCTCGATCATGCCCACGTCCAAGCGCTCGTCCAGGGTGACGCCGAGCTCGGCGACATCCTGATGCGCGCGTTCATCCTGCGACGAGTGGAACTGGTTGCGCACGGCCTCGGCGATGCCGTGGTTGCCGGGTCTGAACATTGCGCGGATACGCTGCGGATTCGAGAATTTCTGACGCGAAACGGCCATCCGCATGCCTACATCGACCTCGATCGAGACGCGGAGGCACAGGCGCTCCTCGATCGGTTCGCCGTCACGATGAACGACGTGCCCGTGTTGATTTGTCGGGGAAGGGTTGTACTGCGGAATCCGTCCAATCGGGAGGTTGCAGACTGCCTGGGGCTGAACGACCCCCTGGACACCACCAGAGTGCGTGACCTGTTGGTCGTCGGCGCTGGACCGTCCGGTCTGGCGGCTGCCGTTTACGGGGCGTCCGAAGGCCTCGACGTACTCGTCATGGAGTCCTCTGCACCCGGAGGACAAGCAGGATCCAGCTCGAAGATCGAAAACTACCTCGGCTTTCCGATGGGTGTCTCCGGCCAGGAGCTGACCTCGCGCGCCCACACGCAGGCGCAGAAGTTTGGCGCCGAGCTGCAGGTCGCAACTGGCGCCGCCCGACTGGTCTGTGCCGATCGGAAGTACGCCGTTGAAACGACATCGGGAGTGCGAGTGCAGGCGCGTGCGGTGATCGTCGCGACGGGGGCCAAGTACCGGAAGCTGGCGCTGCCCAACCTCTCGCAATTTGAAGGGACCGGGGTGCATTACGCGGCGACGTCGATGGAGGCGCAGGTGTGCGGCGATGCCGAAGTCGTGATCGTCGGCGGTGCGAATTCAGCTGGCCAGGCCGCGGTCTTCCTCGCACGGACCTGTCGCAAGGTCCACGTGTTGGTGCGTTCGCAGGGGCTGACGTCGACGATGTCGCGCTACCTGATTCGTCGCATCGAGGATAATCCCGCGATCGCGGTGCACCCGTACACCGAGGTCGTGGAGCTCGAAGGAGGCGACGCGCTGGAGTGCATCAAGTGGCGTGACAATCGCAACGGCCGCACCGAGGTGCATCGCATCAGTCATGTCTTCGTGATGACCGGCGCTACTCCGAACACGCGCTGGCTGGACGGCTGCGTCCAGCTCGATGCAAACGGCTTCGTCAAGACCGGTCCCGACCTCACGCACGAGGAGTTGACGTCGGCGTCATGGCCACTGCCGCGCGCCCCGTATCTGCTCGAAACCAGTCGCCCCCGTGTCTTCGCCGTCGGTGACGCGCGCGGCGGCAACGTGAAGCGGGTTGCATCTGCCGTGGGCGAAGGCTCGATCGCGGTCGCACTCGTGCATCAAGCGCTCAAAGCGTAGAACCGGTCCCGAAGCTGGCTTGACACTGCCCTCATCAGCAGCGGGCATGACACGATAGGTGCCGATGCTGTGCTGAAGATCGCCCTCCTCAGCGCCGCCGTGTGCGGGAGTGGGTCACGTCGCCGAGTATGGACCACCTGATTCGCGTGTTGTGTGCGTAAGCGCCCACTACTGGCGATCGTACTCGCCAGCGTCTGTCTCTTCGGCTGCAGCCGGCGAGCGGGGCTCAACTTCGATTGCACGTGGGTGCTCGATTCTCCGCTGCGAGTGGATTTGCGGAATGAATCACATGTCCAGCATCTTCTCGACGATATCCGAGTGGCCGAGGAGCTCGGGATGCGTTACGGCGACCGGATCGCCGGCTGGCGCATGATCGAAACCTTCGGCATCGTGTGGCGACATGGGGGACTGAAGAATCGTGCACTCGGTCGGCAGTCGCGCCAACAGTGCGTCGCCACGCTGTTCCGCGTCATCGCCTCGACGCATGAACTCGCCGTGTCAGACATTGAACGCGTGCGGCCGCGGCTGGCGGACCGCGGGTTCGACCTGCCTGTCACGATACCTCTCGCTCTGCTCCTGGTGTTTGCGGTCAGGCGATTCATATGGTGGATCCGGAATCGGTTCGACACCGACGAGCGGGCGGGCTGGGTCGTCGCCACGCTGTTGGCGTCTTTCATCATCCCCGCCGTCGTCGTCGCGATCGGACTTGCATGGGCTGCGGTCGTCGAAATCGTCAGGCTTGGCAACGAGCATGTCGGAGACCGTGCGCGAGTCGACGGCTTGCGCGCGAACTTCCTCGTTGTGCTCGGCATCGGAATCGCCGCGGTGTGGATCGCCAGTGGAATCACGGCAATCCGGAACCGCGCGACGTAAGGCAGGTCCTTCGTGTTTACCCGAGGCGGACGAGACCTCGGCGCGTCGCGACCTTGACGGCCTCCGTACGGCTGGTCACCCCGAGCTTCTCGAAGAGATGACCGAGGTGGGTCTTGACGGTTCGTTCGCTGATGCCCAGCTCGTTGGCGATTTCTTTATTCGCCTTGCCGTCGGCGAGCAGACGCAGCGTGGCCAGCTCGCGCGGCGTGAGCTGGACGCGCGTCACGTCTTCCGCCAACTTCGCGGCCGCCGCCGGCGCCAGGTAGGTCTTGCCGGCAAGCACGTCGCGGATGCACGCGATCAGGCCGTCGGCCGAGATGTCTTTCAGCACGTATGCCTTCGCGCCCGCTTTCAGCGCGCGTGAGATCTCCTCGTCGGTATCGTACGTGGTGAGGATGATGACGCGAGCCCGTGGATCCTTTTCCCGCAGCCGCCTGACGACCTCGACACCTTCCATCACCGGCATGCGCAGATCGAGCAGCGTCACGTCCGGGTGGTAGCGATCGAAGGCGTCGAGCGCCTCGACGCCGTTGCCGGCTTCGGCCACGACATGAAGATCGGCTTCCTGGTTGATGATGTTGGCCACACCGGTTCTGAGCAGGGCGTGATCATCGACCAGCAGGACCCGTGCGCGCGACGTCGGGGCCGCGACTTCAGCTGATGGCATAGACCTGCGTCGGGAGTGATGAAGGTTCCCAGGCGAGCACGACTTCCGTCCCGCTGCGCGGCGCCGTCACGATCGTCAGCGATGCGCCGATGCGATCGGCACGCTCCTGCATGCTCGTCATCCCGAACCCGGACGAGGACCGCTCGCTCGCAATTCCGCGTCCATCATCGGCGACCGACAGTCGCAGTCCGAGCGAATTGACCGTCGAGGCACGAATCGTGATCCGGCGGGCACGCGCGTGGCGCAGGGCGTTGGTCAGCGCCTCCTGCACGATTCCGGCGACCTCGCGCTCGATGCCGTCGCCAAATCGCGGGAGATCATCGAGGTGCAAATCGATCGGCACGTTGGCCGTCCGCCGTCCCAGTTCCGCGATCCGCTTGATCGTCCGCACGAGGTCTTCTTCACCGGACACGTTCGGTCGCAAGGCTCCCACGGAGCGGCGTGCCTGCACCATGTGCGTGCGCGCGAGCTCGATGGCCGTCTCGATGCTCACTGCAGCTGCCGGTGAGAACACACAGGCCTCACGCTGCGCCGCTTGCAGCTGCATGAGGATCGCGCCGAAGCCCTGCGCAAGAGTGTCGTGGATGTCACGCGCAAGCCGATTGCGTTCATCGAGGATCGCTTTCCTGCGTTCCTCGATCCGATTGTGTTCGACAAGCCGGCTGTGATGTAACGCCAATGCCGCCTGCCGCGCCATCGCTTCGATCAGCGCGATGCGCCACCACTGCCCTGAACACTCGGGCGTCTCGACGGCGCAGAGCGTCATCCAGCCAAGAACGTTGTCACTCAGCACGAGCGGTGTGACCACGGTCGTGTTCAGCCCCTCACGAGTGACGAAACTGCGAAGCGCTTCCGGCAGTCGCGGGTCATCGCACGAGTACTCGATTGTCTGGTTCCATCCCGGCTCGTACTGAAACAGATGCTCGCCCATCAACCGGCGCGGAAAGCTGGTCGTCTGCCATTCCGGGCTGTCCGCGGTGATCACCTTGCCGCCCATGTGCACCATCCACACGTCGCAGCCCTTGCGATCGTCGTCGATCAGCCAGACGGCGACTTTGTGGCTCTCGCCCTCTTCCGCAAGCGTCTTCAACAGGGCCTTGAAGAAACCGTCGATGTCGGGCTCGCGAACGAGGAGATCCATCGCGATTTTCACCACGTCGGTCTGAATCTTCGCGAGGCATTCGTTGCGGCGTCGTTCGATGTTTTCGCGGAGCAGTGCGGCACGCAGGGTATCGGGATCGCGGCTGTCGAGTGGCAGTGTTGCCAAACTGCCGTTGTCACACTCCGCTTCCACCGTCGTCTTCTCTTCAGACATGGATGTTCCTTACGGCACAACGTCCCCTCAATTATCGAGCAGGTTGACCCATAAACGAGATGGTCTGCACGGACGAGGGTTCCCTCGTCCAAAAGTCGTAGATCGTCCTCTGCGGAAGGTCGAATGTTCGTCTCAGGCTCAGGCGCGAGGCGCGTCTGCAGCCACTGCCCGATTGTTTGACTCACGTCACACAGCCAGACTGCTCACTGTATGAAGCTCACTGCTGTCGCATCACTCGCGCTCGTTGCGCTCTCTGTCGGCTGCACGCACACGGAGGCGCAACAAGCTCCACCTCCACCACCACAAGTGACGGTCGCCCACGTCGTCTCGCGCGAGGTCACCGAGTGGGATGAATTCACTGGCCGCCTGCAGGCGGTCGACACGGTCGCCGTCCGGCCGCGCGTCGCCGGTTACGTGGCCGCCGTGCGATTCGCCGAAGGCGCCATCGTCCAGCGTGGCGACCTCCTGTTCCAAATCGATCCGCGTCCATTTCAGGCGGAGGTCGATCGTCTTCACGCCGAGCTTGCCCGCGCGCGCGCCACGGTGCAGCGCGCGGACTCAGAACTGCGACGGGCAGATCGCCTCAGCGCTGAAAACGCGATCGCGAGCGAAGAACACGATCGGCGCGCCTCCTTTGCGCAGGAGTCTGCCGCACAGGTGGCCGCGGTCGAAGCCGCGCTGCGCGCGGCAGAGTTGAACCTCGAATTCACGCAGGTCACGTCACCCATCGACGGTCGCGTCGGTCGCGCGATCGTGACCGAAGGCAACCTCGTCTCGAGCGGACCGGGCGAAGCAACGTTGCTGACGACGGTGGTGTCGCTCGATCCCGTGTATGCGTACTTCGACGCGGACGAGCAGATCTTCCTCAAGTACACGAGTGGGGGCGGCACCGATCCGCGCAGCCATCGACGCTCGAGCGAGCTCCCCATTCGGATGGCGCTGGCAAACGATGACGGTTTCCCCCGTCAGGGGCACCTGGACTTCCTCGATAACCAGCTCGATGGCTCGACCGGCACGATTCGCGGACGCGCGGTGTTTCGCAACACAGACGGACGGCTGACGCCCGGACTTTTCGTGCGCCTGCGCCTCGCGGGTACTGGCTCGTATCACGGTCTGCTGATCCAGGACCGCGCGGTCGGAACTGATCTGAACAAGAAGTTCGTCTACGTCGTGGGACCACAGCACGAGATCGAATACCGCACCGTCACGCTCGGCCCCATCGTCGATGGCTTGCGCGTCGTCCGCAGCGGGCTCGCCGCCGGAGAGCCGATTGTGGTGAACGGCCTCCAGCGAGTGCGGCCAGGCGCACCCGTGACACCCGTCCTCGTGGAGATGACTTCCGGCGGGCCTGACGGCCCGCCGCTCCCAACAGACGGATCAGCCAGCGTGGGCCAGGCCGCGCCAGGCAGCGAACCCTCATCCAACTGAGCGCGCCATGAGATTCTCGAGATTCTTCGTCGACAGGCCGATCTTTGCGGCCGTGCTGTCGCTGGTGATCGTCGCCGCCGGCGCCATCGCCCTCTTTCAGTTGCCGATCAGCGAGTACCCGCAGGTCGTGCCGCCGACGGTGGTCGTGCGCGCGACCTACCCGGGGGCAAATCCGCGCGTGATCGCCGAGACGGTTGCATCGCCGCTGGAACAGCAGATCAACGGTGTCGAGGACATGCTCTACATGTTCTCGCAGGCGACTTCCGACGGGCGCATGACGCTCACGATCACCTTCGCGCTCGGGACCGACCTCGACAACGCGCAGGTGCAGGTGCAGAACCGCGTCGCGCAGGCGCTGCCGCGGCTGCCCTCCGAAGTACAGCGCATCGGCGTCGTGACCGAGAAGTCGACGCCCGATTTCATCATGGTCGTTCACCTCGTCTCGCCCGACGAGCGCTACGACATGCTCTACCTCTCCAACTTCGCGCACCTGCGCGTGAAGGACGAGCTCACCCGCATTCCTGGAGTCGGCAGCGCACAGGTGTTCGGGGCAGGCGAATACAGCATGCGCGTGTGGCTGGATCCCGATCGCCTGGCGTCGCGAAGGCTGACGACCTCGGACGTGATCCGCGCCATTCGTGAACAGAACATCCAGGTTGCGGCCGGCGTCCTCGGGGCCCAGCCGGCTCCGGTTGATACGACATTTCAGCTCTCGGTCAACACGCGCGGGCGCCTGACGACCGAAGACGAGTTCTCAGACATCGTCGTCCGCGCGACTCCGGACGGTCAGATCACGCGGGTTCGCGACGTCGGCCGCGTTGAGCTCGGCGCCAACGTATACGCGCTCAGAAGCCTGCTGGACAACAAGCCCGCCGTTGCCATCGGCATCTTCCAGCGGCCGGGGACCAACGCCATCGAGGCGTCGGACCAGGTGCGCCAGGTCATGACCACATTGAAGCAGTCGTTTCCCGACGGCGTCGACTACCGCATCGTGTATGACCCGACCACCTTCGTTCGAAACTCGATCCGCGCCGTCGTCGAAACGCTGTTTGAAGCAATTCTGCTCGTGGTGATCGTCGTCATGGTGTTCCTGCAGACGTGGCGCGCGTCGATCATCCCGCTCGTCGCCGTTCCGGTCTCACTGATCGGCACGTTCGGAGTCATGTTGGCGATGGGCTTCTCGCTCAACACGCTTTCGCTCTTCGGCCTCGTATTGTCGATCGGCATCGTCGTCGACGATGCGATTGTGGTCGTGGAGAACGTGGAGCGGCACATCGAGCTTGGGTTGCCGCCGCTCGACGCCACCAGACGAGCGATGGAGGAAGTCTCGGGACCGATTATCGCGATTGCGCTCGTGCTCTGCGCCGTGTTCGTTCCCACCGCCTTCGTCAGCGGCCTCACCGGGCAGTTCTATCGCCAGTTCGCTTTGACGATTGCGATATCGACGGTCATTTCCGCGTTCAACTCGCTGACCTTGAGCCCGGCGCTCGCCTCGCGTCTGCTCAAGCCGCGCGACGCAGCGCGCGACGGCCTGCAACGAGCCGCCGATCGCCTGTTCGGGTGGTTCTTCCGCGGGTTCAATCGCTTCTTCACGCGCGCATCCGGAACCTACACACTGGGTGTGGGGCGGGTCCTGCGCGTGGCGTCGCTCGCGATCGTGCTCTACGTCGGTCTCGTCGCCCTCACCGGGGCAGGGTTCGCGCGCGTACCGCCGGGGTTCGTGCCGACGCAGGACAAGGAGTACCTCGTCGCCTTCGCCCAGCTCCCTGATGGCGCCACGTTGGATCGCACCGACGCCGTCATCCGGAAGATGTCGTCGATCGCGCTCGAGCACCCTGGTGTTCTGAGCTCAGTGGCATTTCCTGGTCTCTCCATCAACAACTTCGTCAACGCGTCCAATTCCGGTATCGCGTTCGTGGTTCTGAAGCCATCGGAGGAACGAACGAGCCCGCAGCTCACGGCGAGCGCCATCGTCGCCGACCTCAACCAACAGTTCTTCGGCCAGATACAGGACGCCATCGTCGCAATCTTCCCGCCGCCATCCGTGCAGGGCCTCGGACAGGTTGGCGGATTCAAGCTGTATGTGGAGGACCGCGGCGGTAGCGGGTTCGAGGAACTCTACGGGCAGCTGCAGGCCAGCATGGCAAAGGCGCAGCAGGCGCCCTCGCTGGCCGGTTTGTTCTCGAGCTTTCAGGTCAGCGTGCCGCAGATCCAGGCGGACGTCGATCGCGAGCGAGTCAAGAGCTATGGAGTGGAACTGACGGATGTCTTCGAGACGCTGCAGGTCTATCTCGGCTCGCTCTACGTGAACGACTTCAATCGATTCGGGCGCACCTACCAGGTGAACGCGCAGGCCGAATCCGCCTTCCGCCTGCAGCCCGAACAGATCCGTCGTCTCGAGACTCGCAATGCGCATGGCGACATGGTTCCGCTCGGATCGCTGGTGACCGTCAAGCGCAGCTACGGGCCCGATCAAGTCATGCACTACAACGGCTATCCCGCCGCCGAGATCAACGGCGGTCCATCGCCAGGCCACAGCTCGGGTCAGGCGCAGGCAGCGATCGCCGAGGTGCTCGGCGAGCAGTTGCCATCGGGCATGACCTTCGAGTGGACGGAGCTTGCGTACCAGCAGCTGCTTGCGGGTAACACGATGCTGCTCATCTTCCCGCTCTGCGTGCTGCTGGTCTATGTCGTGCTCGCGGCGTTGTACGAGAGCTGGTCGCTGCCGCTGTCGGTGATCCTGATCGTCCCGATGACGTTGTTCTCGGCCATTGCCGGTGTGTGGCTGACCGGCGGCGACAACAACGTGTTCACGCAGATCAGTTTTCTCGTGCTCGCCGGGCTCGCGTGCAAGAACGCGATCCTCATCGTGGAGTTCGCGAAGGAGCGGGAAGACGAAGGTCAGTCGGCACTCGACGCCATCCTCACGGCCTGCCGGATTCGACTGCGGCCGATCCTGATGACATCGATGGCCTTCATCATGGGCGTCGTCCCGCTCGTGTTCTCCTCCGGCGCCGGCTTCGAGATCCGTCAAGCCATGGGCATCGCCGTGTTCGCCGGCATGCTGGGCGTGACGTTCTTCGGCCTGTTCCTCACGCCCGTTTTCTACATCGTCATTGGCCGCCTGACCCGGCGCCGGTCGCGCCGCACGTCGGCGATCCCGGTGCCAGTGCCGGCGGAAGGACATTGATCATGATTCGGAGGTTGTTTCGTCCGAGGCGGCTGCAGCCCGCGCTCTACGCGGCGTCGCTCGCGGTGCTGGTGACCGGATGCGCTGTGCGTCCACCGTACGTGGCGCCAGTGGTGGCTCCCGTCGCCTTGCACAACGCCGACCGTGCGTCGGTGTCAGCGCAATCGTTCGATCCGCGCTGGTGGCAGCAGTTCGAGGACCCGGTCCTCGACGAGCTCGTGAACCGCGCGCTTGCCGCAAATCACGATGTGCGGATCGCGATCGCGCACCTCGACCAGGCGCGCGCGATCTTCGCCGACGTCAGAAACGATCGGTTTCCCGTCGTCACGGCGGGCGCCGACGTTGACCATCGCGACCAACAAGTACCAGGCCTGTCGAGCGAACCCGTCCGGGTGACGTCATACAGCCTCGGCTTCGATGCGTTCTGGGAAATCGATGTCTTCGGGCGCATCCGATCGCAGATGCGCGCGGCGGCGGCGACCGCCGACAGCTTCGCAGCTGACGTTGACGACGTGCGTGTCAGCGTGGCGGCGGAAGTGGCGCGCAACTACTTCGAGCTGCGTGGCCTGCAGCAGCAGCTTGCGGTCGCCGACCGCAGCCTGATGAACCAGCGGGAGACGCTGCGTCTCACGGAAGTCCGGCGCGACGCCGGCTTTGGCGAAGAGCAGGATGTCGCCAGCGCCGGTGCACGAGTCGCCGCCATCGAAGCGAGTGTTCCGCCAATCAGGAGCGCGATCGCGGAACGGGAGCACCGCATCGCCGTGTTGATCGCGGTGAGGCCGGGCGAGCTTCGCGTCGATCTGTCGCCGCGGCCGTACCCGGCGCTCGCGAAGGCGATCGCCATTGGGGAGCCTGAAGAACTGCTCCGCCGCCGGCCAGACGTGCGTTCCGCCGAACGCCGCCTGGCGTCGTCGACTGCTCGAGAAGCTGCCGCCGCTGCCGATCTTTACCCGCACATCACGGTGACCGGATTTCTTGGTCTGCTTGCCGGGCGCGGGAGCCTCTTCAACGTTTCCGACAGTCGCGCATATGCCGTCACACCCGCCTTGAGCTGGGCCGCCTTCGATCTTGGCAGCGCGCGGGCCCGCCTTCGCGGGGCAGAGGGCGTGACGCGAGAGTCGCTTGCCGAGTTCGAGCAAGTCGTCTTGCGCGCGCTCGAAGAGACCGAGAACGCACTCGTCAACTATCGCGAGGAGCAACAGCGCCTCGTGAAGCTCGCCGATCAGGCTCGTGAAAGCACACGCGCCGCCACCATCGCCCGCGTGCGGTATCGCGAAGGGGTCGTCGACTTCCTCGCTTTGCTCGACGCGGAGCGCACACAACTTCAGGCAGAGGATGCGGTGGCACAGGCCGAGGCTGGTGTGTTCACCAGTGTGATCGCCGTCTATAAAGCTCTCGGCGGCATACCTATGTAACGACACCGGGTGTGATTTCCTCGAGAGGCTTGTGGAAATCACACCGGGTGTCTTTTGGAGGCACTCATGAAACGTCAGATCGCAATACTTGCACTCATCATTGGATTCACGGGCACGAACACTGCTCAGGCACAAACGCGGGAGGCGGCGCCGGGGCCCGGCACCCTTGAAGTCACGATCATCCCGGGCGGCGCCACCTTCTTCACCGAGGCAACCGACTCTCCTGCCCCGAGTTTCGGCAACTACGACCTCGGGGGCAGCGTGACTTACAACTTCAATCGCTACGTCGGCGTCGAAGGCGAAGTCAGCGGACTCCTCGGCGTCTCACAGACGCTGGACTTCGCCGCGGGCGCCGTCGACGTGACGACGCCGCATTTCCTCAACTACAGCGGCAACGTCATCGTCTCCTCCGGCCGCGGTTCTCTCGTGCCGTATGCGGCGGCCGGCATCGGCGGCTTGAGTCTCTTCGAAAAAGCTGAACTCGGCGTGGCGGATACGTCGACGTTTCTGACAACCAACGTCGGCGGCGGAATCAAGTGGTACGCCGGCCGCTGGGGTCTGCGCGGGGATTATCGGTTCATCGCGGTCCGGTCGCAGGATGACGCGCCGGCATTCTTTGGCCAGGAAACACGTTACGGCCATCGCGTCTACGGCGGCGTGATCCTCAACGTTCTTCGCTGAGGATCGTGATGCGTGGGGTCAGACCCCGCACATGTCTTGCTCAACTGCAACAGCGTCGGCCTGCGATTCATACCGCTTCATACACGCAGGCCGACGCCCGGAGGACCATATGCAGCCGTTCTCGTTCCGCAGACTCGTTCAACTCATTCGCGAAGAATTCGATCGGGCGCCCGGCTTGCGAATCACCGTGAGCGAGGGCGCTCGCTTCTGGGCCCTCGATCTGGCGACGTGTGAGCGAGTACTGACAGAGCTCCTGCGAGCTGGGTTTCTCGCGCTCGAAGCAGACGCACGGTATCGACAAACGACGGCACTCCTCCAAAGCGGCTGAGGATAGCCTCGCAACTGCCAGGCCTTCAGTGCACGACAACCGTTCCGACCATTCCCGGGTGAATTGCGCAGTGATATGAAAACGTTCCCGCGTTCTGAAACGCGACCGAGAACTGACCACCCGGTGCGAGGATTCCCGAATCCCACCCGGTCGCATTCGACGTCGAGGTGTGAGCAACAGAGTCGGTGTTCATCCACGTCACTGTTGTGCCCAGGTCAACATTCAGTTCAGCGGGCATGTAAGCTCTATTCCCCAGCGATTGGGCGCCGACGGGAATCGTAATCGACGACGACGGCGTGGCCGGAGTCGGCGTTGGTGACGGCGTCGGCGTGGGCGACGGCGTGGGCGTCGGCGTGGGTGATGGCGTCGGTGACGGTGACGAGGTCGGCGACGGTGAATCCGGAGAAGACGAGGAGCAGCCTCCGCAGGCGATCGCGAACATCACGATTGCCGAAACGACAGCAAGACGAAATGGAAACATCTGATCCCCCAAAGCATGAAGTGAGTAAAACCGCGCTACACCATCACTAATCAGGGGACCCCGTCGATTATTCCCCGATGAGAGGAAGAGCCAGGCCGAAGGAATATTTCTAAGCACCAGCGTGTTTGCGCGTTCATGAACACGAGAGAC
>Ga0207643_10000188_pt1 | contig 42556 bp, 65 predicted proteins | sample KBSMisM62_FD_184313 | JGI IMG/M metagenome (GOLD analysis project Ga0207643, IMG submission 184313) | Miscanthus rhizosphere microbial communities from Kellogg Biological Station, Michigan, USA - KBS Miscanthus M6-2 (SPAdes) (version 2) | ecosystem: Host-associated > Plants > Roots >... | reverse complement strand
CCGTTGACGGGGAACATGAAATCGGAAACGTTGGTCATGGCGTGAAAGACGATCGCCGCCAGTACGCTGCCACCCGCGCCAACGTAGAGCCAGACAATTATCGCGCGCAGGCCCGCCGTGGCAATCGTTTGCCCGACGACCCAATCCGCGTCGTGTCCGGTTTCGACGAAGGGATCGCGTGCCACGACGCCCAGAACAGTGCGAGCACGACCGCCGCCAACCGCACTCCCAGGCGGCCGGCCAGCGGATCGAACGCATAGCCCGGCGCGGAAGGCCAGCGCAACCGCGGCGACCCCCGGGCACGCCGTGAGTGCGCTGATCGGCAGGTTGAAGGGAAGCAGGTTGCGCAGTTCGGACTGCGGCAGTGCGCCGAGAATCCACAGCGGGATCGACAGCGCTACGACGCCAGTGAAGAAGGCAGCCGGCATTGACCCACCCGTCTCGCCGTGCGGTCGTTGCGCGCTGCGTCAGCGCCGTTCGAGCGCAAGCCGGGCCCCAAGCCCCAGCAGCACCGCGCCCGAGAAGCGGTAGGTCCACGTGAGCACGGCGGGGCGCGAACGAAGCCAGGCGGACAGCGCGCCGGCGCAGAGGCCCACGGGCGCCTTGACGACGAACGTCAACGCCGCAAACGCGAGTCCCAGCACGAACACCGTGGCGGTTGGGTGACGCGCCGTGGGTGCGACGAATTGGGGCAGGAATGCGAAATAGAAGACGGCGATCTTGGGGTTGGATAGATTGGATAGCGCGCCATCGCGAAACAGCTGGCGCAGCGAGCGATGCGTCGCAACTCCGACCGTCAACTCGCTGCTGCGGGTGCGCAACAGCCCGATGCCGAGGTAGATCAGATACGCGGCGCCCGCGAGCTTGAGTGCCAGGAACAGCCATTCCGACGTGCGCAGGATCGCACCGAGACCGAGTGTCGCCAGAACCGTGTGACCGACGAGGCCGACACTCACGCCCGCCGCCGTCGCGACGCCGGCGCGGCTACCCTGGGCGACGGAGCGTGACATGACCAGAATCATGTCCTGCCCAGGTGTTGCAATGAGCACGAGGGACGCAACGATGAACAGCAACCACGACGCTTCAATCATGACGCTCCCGATGGATTGGCTGACGCGTCGATGCACGTATCACGAGCGTTTGCGCAGCACGACGTGCGCTGCGGCACGCTTGCTTGGCGCGTTTTCGGCGCATTCGTAGCCGAGTGCACGCGTGTCGATGCCGTGCAACAGATGCTCGCCGGCGCCGAGCAGCACGGGCGATATCGCTAGATGCAGCTCGTCGACCAGCGCTGCGCGCAGATATTGGCGGATCGTTGCCACGCCGCCGCCGAGCCGGACATCGCGTCCGCGCGCCGCATCGCGCGCTTGGCGCAGTGCCGACTCGATGCCGTCGGTGACGAAATGGAACACCGTGCCGCCCTTCATCGTTATTGGCGTCCGCGGATGATGCGTCAGCACGAACACCGGGACGCGATACGGAGGCTCGTCCCCCCACCAGCCCTTCCAGCTGTCGTCCGGCCACGGGCCACGCACGGGGCCGAACATGTTGCGCCCGAGTATCCACGCGCCGATGTTCGCGAATCCCCGCGCCGCACTGTCGTCGTCGGCACCGGTTTCGCCATCCTGGTTGCCCTGCATGTGCTGCCACGTTCTGGTGTGGACAAACCAGTCGAACAGCTCGGGACCGCCGACGCCCAACGGATGCTGCAGATCCTGGTTCGGTCCGGCGCCGTAGCCGTCGATCGATATCGAGAACGAGTGGACGCGCAGTTTCGACAAGATATTCCCTTCGGATTGATTGCCATCCAATGCTAGTAAGGCGTACCGTCCTTGCGAACGAACGCCCACGTGCCGTTGTCGTCGAGGCGCGCCCGGAGATCGTCGTCCGGGTAGCTGCCTTCGTCGCCCGGTGTTCGGTCACCGACCTCGAGGTAGACGACGTCGGACGTCGTTTCGTTCACGAGGCAATGTCCGTTTCCGGTCCCGGCCTTGAATCCCGCGCACATGCCCGGTTCGAGCACGGTGCGTCCCTCGTCCGTGTGCAGCGTGGGGCGACCTTCGAGGATGTAGACGAACTCGTCCTGCCTGGTGTGGGCATGCCGAAGCGCGGAGACGGCGCTCGGCGCGAGCCTCGTCAAATTCACACCGAAATGTGTCAGGCCGAAAACCTCGCCCAGCGGACGCTTCAATCGGCCCGCCATGCGCGAGGCGAACGGCTCCGGGTAGTTCGACGGTTTTGTGCGCGGTGCTGCCTGGGCCGCGACAATGGCTGCGGGAAGGGAAGAGTCGGACATGCTGCTCGCTCGCAAATGAGGTGTCACGGCGCTCGCGCCGGCACACCGATCAGGGCTGGGAGTCTCCTACGAGCCAGCTTAATCGAACCCGGTTGCCGTCACGCCGACGCATTTAAGCGCGCGACGCGGGCGCGCGCCGCGGACAGCAGGACGCGCGAGTAGAGCTTGTGGAATCCGAGCAGCGAATGAAACGCGAAGCCAAGCTCGCGCGCTCGCGAGTCGGCACGGCGTACCGGCACGACGGCCGAGCCGAAGTAGAGGCGCGTCCCTGCGCTGTCGTTTCCCGAATCGATCGCGGTCGCCATCAGCCATGATTTCGTGCGGCCGGTGAAATCCGCGAGCAGGAGCTCGTTCGCGTCGCGGCCCTCGACGCGCCACGCGGCGAACGTGTGGCTCGCGCCGATCGCAAGCTGGTGCGCATCGCGATCACTGGACGGCCTGGAAACAGCCCATTTCAGCAGCCATCGCTCGGCCTTGAATACCGGCGTCGTGTAAAAGGCCTCCACGTATTCGGCGTGGGAAACCCGCACCGGCAATGCGGTGCAATAGCAATCCGCAAAAACGCCCTCGCTGACGCATCGCTGCAGCAGCGAACCCTCCGGAATCTCGCATCGAACAACGCGACTTGCGGGTTCACCCACTGAAGACCGCGGATGGCGCGTTTCGTCGTGGCCCCGTCAGAGATCCTCCCGGCCACCCCGGCGCCACCGCGGCGGCTCGCCCTTGGCCCAGCAAACGGCGATGAGTATCAGCGTCAGCGCGACGAGGCACGCGGCAAATCGCACCGGTCGCGCCGACGGGTCTATCACCACCGCTGCCGTGCCGATGAGCATCACGTACACGACGATCACGAACCAGCCTTGCCACATGGCGGGAAATCCCCAGCCCCAGCCGTAGCGCTTGGCGGGAAACCAATAGCGGGGCGGGTCGGGCATCGTGACCGAGGGTGCCGTGTGAATGACCGCCGCAATCAGAAGAAATCGATCACGCCCGTCGCCAGGTTGTACATCGCGCCGGCGATCTTGATGGTGCCGCTCGACTCCATTCCGGCGAGGACGGGGCTGTCCTTGCGAATTCCTGCGATCGTGAGCTCGACGTTCTTGCGCGCGACGGCGTCGACGAATGGATAGTTCTTGGAGGTCCTTTCGCCCGTGTAGACCGTCGCAGCCACCGCCGGCTTGATCTTGGCGAGCAACCCGGTGAGATTGCCGAGCTCGGCGTTGTCGATCGCACCCTTGATCGCGCCGCACGACGTATGCCCCATGACCAGCACCACCTTGGACCCCATCAGCTTGCAGGCGAATTCCATCCCGCCGAGGACGTCCCCATTTTCGATGTTGCCCGCCATGCGAGTGTTGAAAATGTCGCCGATTCGCAGATCCATGATCGTTTCGGCCGGCGCCCGCGAGTCGATGCAACTCAGCAGGACGGCTACCGGATATTGGCCTGCGGCACTGGCCCGTTGCTGCGCGAGGTAGTCATAGTCTTTCATCTGGCCGCTGGTGAAGCGCTTGTTGCCTTTCTTCATGAGCGCCAGGATGGCGTCCGGCGTGAGCTTGTCGCGTTGCGCCTTGGTCAGCGCATCTGCATAGGCAACTTCGCTGAACGCCCCCGTACCCACGGCCGCCGCGGCCGTCAGCGCGAACGAAGCGCCGAGGAAATTGCGCCGGTCGCGCGGGTCGGTGTGCGGGCAGGCTTTGTGATCCACAGACATTAACCGTCTCCTTGATATTGTTTCGTTCGCGATCGTGCACGGGGGATTGATGCACCGGGCGGCGAGGCATGTCGCCTCCAACCCAACGATGCAGCGCGAGATGCTAAGCCGCAAAGCGCGCGGCCGCAATGCCGCACGTGCATTTACACGCTTTGCGCGAACTCGTCCAGGCGGCGATTGAAGGCCCCGGGATCGTCCCAGAACGCCGCATGGCCCGCGCCCGCCATCACGTGAACCTTCGCGCGAGCCATGCCCTGCTTGTGCCGATCGACGACGGCGGGCTTGACGATCGCGTCGTCCGAGCCGTGGGTGATCAGTATCGGCTTGCGGATTCTCGGCAGCAGATCGTCATTGTCGAGGGACCGGGAAAGAAGCGCCTGGCGGACGTGCGGTGCCACCGACACGTTGTAGCCGAGCATCAGGAACAGTTCTTCGTCGGAAATTTCTCGCGCGAAGCACATGCGCAACAGCGCCTCCAGGCTGCGCACGCTCGCTTCCACATCCGTGGCGAAGAACCCTGCGGCGAGGCCGAGAAAGCCCGGGGTCAGGACGCTCATCGCGTCTTCGCTTCCGAGCTTCGTGATTCCGTCGACGAAGCTGAGCCCGCCCAGGCTTTCATCGCCGTAATGCCGGACATAATCGAGGATGACGAGTGGCCCGTACGACCAGCCGCATACGATCGGGTGGTCGAGGTGCAACGCCGTCAGCACGGCATTAACGTCGTCGGCCCACAGCCTGGAGTCCGTGTACCCGTCGCGAGGCTTGTCGGATCGCCCATGGCCTCGCAGATCCATTGCAACGAGTCGGTAGTCCCGGGTCAGGTCCGAACTCATCTGTCGCCGCCAGGCGAGGCAACACTGCGAAAAGCCGTGGATGAAGAGGATGGGGCGACCTCTTGGGTTGCCCGTTTCCGCGAGATGAATCCGGATGCCGCCGCCGCCGATGATGCTGTGGCTCTCCATGCTTGCCTCCATTGCGCGTGCTGCGCCTGGAGAACCTGGGCCGACATCCAGCGCCGCCCGGCTGGGGAAGAGACGCAGCGGTCATCACCGCCGAATAGCGTACGCCTCTTTCGGGCTCATCGGGAACGCGGTCGGCCGGGCACTCAAACCTCAGCATCGTGGCAAACGGCCTCGATGTTGTGACCATCCGGGCCGATCACGAAGGCGCCGTAGTAGTTAGGATGGTAATTCGTCCGCAATCCGGGTGCGCCATTATCGGTGCCGCCGGCTTTCAGCGCGGCCGCATGGAACTGCCGGACCTGCTCGCGGTTGGCCGCCGCGAACGCAATATGAATCGGGCTGGGGCTCGCGCCGAACGAGCCGAACCAGAACTGGGGCTTGCCTTCGCGGCCAAGCATGACCCACCCGTCCCCTTCGGCCGCGACGCCGATTCCGAGAGGCGCCAAAGCCGCGCCGTAGAAGCGCTTACTCGCGGCGAAGTCGCTGACGTTGAAGCCGACGTGGTCGAGGATCATCGTGGCATTCACTGCGTCGTCGCGTCGTCGCCCATGATGCGTATCATCTCGGCGAGTTGCACGCTCATCGGCATGTTCAAGCGCTGACCGTTCGGCAATTGGCGCATGAACCATTTGTTATACGTCTGCTCGAGCTCGCGTGATGCGGCAAGGTCGTGAAGCGTCGTCGCGACGAGCTTCGCCAGCTGCGGATCGTCCTTGCGGAACATGATGCCGTACGGTTCATACGACAGGAAATCGCCGACGACCATCAGCTGGTCCTGCGCGCGGTTCAACGCGATGAATCCATAGAGCAGCACGTCGTCCGTCGCAAACGCGTCGGCCTTCCCCTGCACGAGCTGCGCATAGGAATCGGCATGGTCGGTTCCCGTGAGGATCGTTGTCTTCAGGTTGAAGCGCGCTACGAGATCGCGCATCGTTTTCTCGTTGGTCGTGCCGGTCGTCACGACGACGGACCGTCCGGCGAGGTCACGATACGACTTGACGGGCGATCCCTTCTTGACCATCAGCTTGGTGCCGGCGACGAAGATTACCGGCGAGAAATCGACCACTTTCTTGCGCTCGAGGTTGGACGTCGTGGACCCGCATTCGAGGTCCACTTGCCCGCGGATGACGGCGTTGAAGCGCGTATCGGAGGTGACCGGTACCCACTTGATGACGAGATCGCGGCTGACCTCGGTGCTCATCGCGTCGACGATTGCGCGGCAGAGATCGATCGAGTAGCCGACCGGCTCCTTGCTTGCGCTCAGGTACGACAGCGGAATCGACGCGTCGCGGTAGCCCACCGCGACTTCGCCGCTCGTCCGTGCCTTCAGCAGCGTTCCGTCGAGCGCGCCTTCCGTCGTTTGCCCGACGGCGACGCTGGCGGTCGAGGTCAGGGCCACGGACACGATCAGTGGCAGTGACCACCGCCGGATCCGCTGCGAAATCGTCACGGCATTGCGCATCGTCGAGTCCGCGATGTTGGAGGTGGCAGGGCGCCTGCGCCGTCGTCCCGGAAGGCGTCGCGTCAGGCCGCCGCGGGCATCGCGTCTGGGTGCAGCGACCGCGAGAGCTCTGCGTCCAGACGTGCGGCGTTCGCCTCCGCCTCCTGCTCGCTCAAGAGTCCGCCTTCCCACTTCGCGACCACGGACGCAGCCACGGAATTGCCAACGGCGTTCGTGGCCGAACGTCCCATGTCGAGGAACGTATCGACGCCGAGAATGAGCAGCAGGCCGGCTTCCGGGATGTTGAACTGGTTGAGCGTTGCCGCGATGACCACCAGCGACGCGCGCGGCACGCCGGCCATCCCTTTCGACGTCAGCATCAGGATCGCCATCATCGTCAGCTGGGTCGCGACCGGCAAGTGAATGTTGTAGGCCTGCGCGATGAACAGCGTCGCGAACGTGCAATACATCATCGAGCCGTCGAGGTTGAACGAGTAACCCATCGGCAACACGAAGCTGGAGATCTTGCGCTTCACGCCGAAGCGGTCGAGCGCATCGAGGATCTTCGGATACGCAGCCTCGGAGCTTGCCGTGGCGAACGACAGCAGGAAGGGCTCCTTGATGAGACTGATCAGCTTGAACACGCGCCGGCCGAGGAACACGAAGCCCGCCAGCACCAGCAGGCACCACAAGATGATGAGCCCGATGTAGAAATCGCCCATGAAGACGGCAAATTTCACCAGGATCTCGAGGCCGTTCGTTGCTACGGTCGCTGCGATCGCCGCAAACACCGCGACCGGCGCCAGCAGCATCACATAGCCGGTGATCTTGAGCATGACGTGCGCCAGTGCGTCGATGACGGCGGTCATGCTCTTGCCGATGTCGCCCAGCGCGGCCAGTGCCACGCCGAAGAACATCGAGAACACGACGATCTGCAGGATCTCGTTGTTGGCCATCGCCTCGGCGAACGACCTCGGCACCAGGTGCGTGACGAACTCCTTCAGCGTGAACGACGCCGTCTTGAGATTGGTCGCGGCGCCGATGTCGGGCAGCGGCAGTCCGAGGTCCTTGCCGGGTTGCAGCAGATTGGCAAGCAGCAGGCCGAGAAGAAGCGAGACGATGGAAGCGATTACGAACCACCCGAGCGCCTTGGCGAAGATCCGGCCGACGCTCCTGGCGTCGCCCATGTGGGCAATGCCGACGACCAGCGTCGAGAAAACCAGCGGTCCGATCAGCATCTTGATCAGGCGCAGGAATATGTCCGACAGGATCGAGATGTAGCCGGCGATCTGCGTTGCCGACTTCTTGTCCGGGTAGCTCGTGAAGATCATGTACCCGACGATGATGCCCAGCACCATGGCGATGAGGATGTACCCCGCCATCGGAATTTTCTTCTTCATCCGCCGCTCCTATGTGGCATCGACAATCGTTGCCTGGACGCCGCGCGACCGCGTCGTGTCCAACCGCAGGGGCTTCCCCGAAAACATGGGCGCCGGCCTCACATCGCTGCATTTACCTTAGCACGGTTCCCGAATGACTTGGCCGCTTCGATCGGTGCAGCGGGCTGGCCACCCGGTGTGGTCGCCGCGTCGGTCGTGTCGGTCGTCATTGCGCCGCAGGCCTCGGTTCGAACAGCTCGATCGGATTGCCGGAAGGGTCGTCGACGAGGACCTGCCTGCCCCCGGGCCCTTTGATGAGCGCGCTGCGGAATCGCGCGCCGCGCGCCTTCAACGCGGCCATCGTTTGCTCGATGTCCTCCACGTCGATCACGACGCGATTCCAGCCGCCTGCCACCGGTTCGGAGCCGTCGTCCAGCGTTTTCCTCGCGGACGTGCCGGGACCACTCAGCCAGATCGACAGACCGTCGCGCTCGACGATGGCGAACGGTGGCCCCCAGCGATCGGCCAGTGTGAAACCCAGCAGCTCGTAAAAGGGGAGCGCTTCGTCGACATCGTCTACCAGGTAGCGAACGACCGGCACGCGGCTTCTCCACACGCGACGACGCGATTGTGCAACGAAGCGCCGGCTTGCGGAAGCGAGTCACACGGCCGCCACGCACGCCGTCGTCCGTCGCGCGAGTAGGCGCCGGACGTCACGTGAGTTCCACGTTGTCGCCGATGCGAAGGGTGCCACCGCGATCGCTCCTCATCGCGACGGCGAACGTGGGTCTTTCAGTGGGGAAAAGTGTCAGCAGCGTGGTCATGATCGGCCGGTCGCGCTCGCCGGTGAGTGGATTCGCGTGCGTAGCGAGGCATCGAGTCTTCGGGCTCACGACCGAGAACTCGACGTCACCCACGCGCAGGGTTCGGCCGATCCAGCGCTGCTCCTCCCACGCATCCACGCCGTCGATGGCGATGTTCGAGCGAAAGCGCGTCTCGGTGATCTTCGGTGGTTCGGCAATGGTCGCGGCCAGTGCCGCAACGCTGCCGCGTCCGTGCAGCGTTACGTAACCCGGTTCCTGGTCTTGGTAACGAGACGTGACGCCGTCGCCAACCACGCGCAGTGGCAGGCGAGCTTCGTGCGACGCGAGCGGATTCTCGTCGAGCGCACCGACATGGCGTTCGACGGCCGCTGCGAGTCGCTTGCGTCCCGCGTCGTCAAGCGTTTCGTCTGCGAGGACGGTGCCGTCGCACTCAATGCGCAGGCGCAGCGCCTCGTGATCGAATCGAAGTCGCAGGCGCGCGAGGCCAGGCGTGTTCATCAGCACGACGAAGTCGCGCTTCGTGCTCCACGCATCGTCGTGTGCAGCGGCCGGGTTGAACCGCAATCCCAGCACGCGGTCACCGGCAATCCGTCCACCCGCCAACACGTCGAGCGACTCGCATTCCTCGCAGGTAAACCCCTTTACCGGAAAGCGGAACAAGCCAGCGACGCGCATGGGCAGACTCCCTTGGGCTCGATTTGGCGCGGCCGCCCCGGTTGCAGTCGAAGCGGACGCTCAAGCCGCCCCGATGCGGCGGCAACGCAACGCACACGCGGTCATCGCCTGCACCCGATGGCGCCTCAGTTGACGAACACCGTATCGTCCTTCGGCTGCGGAGGAATCTTGATTGCAAGAGCCTTCACCGGACCGCTGGCGACGACGGTGCCTGCGTGCGCGGTGCCCTTGGGAATGATGATCAGCGTGCCGGGCTTGAAGTCCTTCCGCTCGTTGCCGAGCCACATCGATCCGCTGCCTTCGATGATGTACTGGATCTCGTCCGTCTTCGGATGCGTGTGTTTCGCAACGTTGCCCGACTGGATCTGCACAGTGGCGTTATCGGTCGTGACGAGCATCCGCGTGTTCATTTCGGGATTGGGCGTCGTGGGCATGTCGGCGTGCTTCATCGCAGCCAGATCGACCATGGCGGGCGCTTGGGGCGTGGATTGCGCATAGGCATTCGACACGGAATAGGTCGCAAGCGACGACGCGACGAGTCCGGCTGCAAAGGCGGCTGCGGTGGCGAAAACGACGGTGGCGGTGCTGTGATTCATCGGGATTCTCCTGATGAGTTTGTGGAGGGCGCGAGGCCGCGGATGAGAGGGAATCGTTACGGTGCGAAGCGAGACAACGTGGCACGCTCAGCGGCTCATCTGGTCGGCAGCGCGCAGCAATGGGGCGGGTGAAACCTGAATCGGCCCCGAAAACGCAACCTCCATGTCGAGCACAAGATAGATCGATGTCGTGATGAGAAAGGCCGCTCCCACGAGCGTCATCAGCACCAGCGCGTTACGGGGCGCACGATAACCGAAACTCCCGAATATCAGCACGAGCCACGCACCCAGCATCACGAGGAACGCCGGGGGAATCGACCCTTCCGACTCTTCGATCAACACCCAGCGTCGTTTGACGACGTTCTGGAAGTTGTTCTCGGCCTGACGCCACAGTTCCGCGCGCACCGGATCGGACGGACGTATTGCGGCCAGCGCACTGCCTACTTCGTCGAGTCGCAGCTCTGCGGCGCGATCGTTCAGCAGCGGCGTACCTCTGGGAGGCCACGTACCGTCGATGGCCTGCCGCAAGTAAACGACAAGACGCTGACGTACGTCTGCGGCTTCCGGGCCGTACTGCCGCAGGCTGCGGTCGAGCAGAATCAGGTCGGTCGCGAACGCGTGCACGTTGCGATCGACCGCCTCGAACGTGTTCTTGGCGGAGTTCAGCAGCAGGCCCAGCACCAGCGACGTGGTGACGACGAAAATGTTTGCGGTGAGCCTGACGACGTTGTGCGAGTCGTCGTGGCGATAGTGCGGCGGGAAGCGCTCCGATATGAACAACGCACCGAACGCCGCAGCAACGAGACAGACGAAGACGATGGTCGCGATAAGTGTTGGATGCATCAGTTCATGCTCTGCTTGCCCTTCGGCTTGTCGCACACCGCGGTCCGCTCGCGCACGCCCTTCGTCTCGTTCCACACCAGTCGCTGCGCATTGTAGGGCAGCGGCGCCTCGGCAGCGTCGACTGGGCGAACGCCGTGGGGCCAGTTCGCCGGGCAAATGGCGGTAAAGCTCGCAAAGCCTCCGGTGCCGCCTTTCAACCGGGGAAATCCAATCGCGACCAGTGCGCCCGTGGACGGGACCTGATCGAGATTCGTGACGCCTTCGGCCTGCATGTAGCCGTTGTTCATCAGCCAGTCTTCCCCGACCAGCGTCGGTGTGGAATCGGTGTCGAGCGGCTCGTGGCCGTGCAGCAGGATCTTGCGCTCGAGGTGCAGCAGCTTCAGCGCGGCAAGCGTCACGCCGGGAAACCTGCCATCGGCAGGCTGGACGCGCGCAGCGTCGGGCCAACGCTTGGACCAGTCCGAACGCACCATGACGACGCTACCGGACGGAATTCGTCCATGGGCACGCTCCCACGCGTGCACGTCGGCGACGGTCAGATGATAGTTCGCATCCGCAACGACTTTGTCGGCGATCGATATCACCGCGAGCTTGCGCAAAGCGAGCGTCGGCGGCAGTTCGTCGATGGCTGGAAAGCATTGGTGCCAGTGCGCGGGCGGGTCGAGCTGCGTGCCGAACTGGTCGGTCGCGAACGAATACGCGGTAGTCTCCAGGCCGGTCTTCTCGTAGGTGAATGCGGCGTAAGGCGACTTTTCGTCGAGCCGTCCGGTGCCCTGCTGGAATCGGGTCGTCGGAGGAAAGCCATTCCAGACCGGCGCATCCGGGGTCAGGACGTGCGACAGCGAAACATAGCGTGCGCGCGCGAACGCTTGATCCCACACGCTCCACAACCCCCTGGAGACTGTGGAGGTTCGGGGGCTCGCGGTGGCCGGCAGCGAAGCGGCACCGACCATCGCGAGACTCGTGAGCTTCAGCAGACGACGTCGATCCAATGGAGCCTCCAGTAACGACACGGCAACCTTCGCCGGATGACGTGCTAGCCGGCAGGCGGCCCCTTGAGTTCGACGACGTTGCCTTCCGGGTCGGTGACATAGAGCGAGGGCCCCAGGCCATCCGCCCCGTAGCGCGCCTCGACGCTGCCGGCCTCCACGCCGTGCCTTGCAAGATGCGTGCGGATGGCGGCTTCTTCGAACGGGTCCACGCGCAGGCAGAAGTGATCCAGGTTGCGCGCTTCGCGCCCTGGCGCAGCGCCTCCGGCGCGGCCCAGCTTCCCATCCACCGGCACGAGGTCGATCAGCGAGCGGCCCGCACGCAACTGGATCAAACCGATCTCGTCCCGACGCCGCTCGAGTGTGCATTCCAGCACGTCACGATAGAAACGCAGCATGCGCTCGGCGTCGACGACGCGCAGCACGATGTGATCGATGTCGAGGATGCGTATCGTCACGTTGCTCGCAGCGGATCGCGGACGGGAGTCGCTGCGCGGGCGGCAGCGATTCCGGCGACCTGCTTCATCTGTTGCTCCGGCAACCGTTGCGCAAGGAGCGATCGCTACCGGCCGGCTCGATCGAAGAACGGCCAGCGCTTCATGACGACGCGCCATGCAAGGATGAAGCCCACCAGCGGTGCCACGAACCACCAGCCGTTCGCCGTCAGGCTGTATCCAACGAACGCAAGAAAGAAACCGCCCGCCACGCCAAGGCCGACGCCCATGCGGCGTGCGCGGTAATTCTCCGACGGTGCGCCGACGAGCGCGGCACGGATATCGTCAAGGCGGTTCATCGTGCGGATCCTGTCATGTGATGGAACGCCCCACGAGTTGGCCGACGCCCGTCGTAGTGCTGCGGATACGCTGGCGGTTGCGGGCACCTGATTGCGATGCCCATTATGCCTGCGACGTCGCACCACCTGCATCAAGCTGTATTCGGCGCACGCCACTCGTAGACGTGCGTAATCGATCCGTCCGGATTGTGGCGTGGCGAGCGCTGCGTCATGCGGGCCTTCGCGAGGACGCGGTGCGACGCAGTGTTGTCGGGCGCGACCGTCGCGATCACGTGCTCGATGCCGAGGATTTCACCGGCAAACGCAAGCAGGGCCGCCACAGCTTCGGTGGCGAGGCCCTGGCCCCAGTGCGAGCGCAAGAAAGCGTACTTGACCTCGACATCCGGTTGTCCGCCCGGGTGAACGAGCCCGCAGAAGCCGACCACCGCACCGGTGCCGCGCGCCTCCACGGTGAACATGCCATAGCCGCGCTTGCGATAGTTGGCGTCGGTCACCTGCAGCCACTCTTCGCATTGAAGACGCGACAACGGCTCGCCATCGCCGACCCAGCGCATCGCATCGCGATCGCCGTAGACATCCTCGAGCGCCTGCAGATCCTGCGCAATCCACCGGCGGACGCGAAGGCGGGCGGTCTGGAAAAGCGGCTCTATCGACGATGTCACACCGGGCGCAGCTGGTCCGCGATGCTGCGGGTCTTGTCCGTGATCGCGTTACCGGTGTGCAACGTGCTCTTGCGCTCGATCAGCATGACGAGGCACGCCTGCTCGGCAACCGGGTTGTGACGGACTCTCTTGGGAACGACGAATGCATCGCCTCGATTCAGCACGACCGTTCGCGCTTCCATTTCGATCCGCAGGCACCCATCGAGGACATAGAAGAGCTCGTCCTCGTCGTCGTGGCTGTGCCATGCCAGCGACCCGTGCACCTTGGCGACCTTGACGAAGGAATCGTCGAGCTCCGGCAACGACTCGTGGCGACCAGAGCTCGGTCAGTTCGGCGGCGATTCTTGCGGGGGAGACGACTTCGGACATCGGCGTTACCTCCTGAAGTAACGAGCAGCGTACGGTCGGTGCGACATGCACTTCGTCCATGGCGCAGCGGCTTGGATCGTCAGGCACGCGATGCGTGAATGGCATTCCGTCGTGTCCTGCTCAACGAACCCAGCGCCTTGTCGTAGGACCACCCAACCAGCTCGATCAGGTACGCGGCGGGAAACTGCCGCACGCTGACGATGGTGACCCAGTGATATCGCCCTCGATAGCGGGCCGGCTTCACGCCCGGGACATCGGTGAGCTCGATGAATCGATCGGGATCGACGCGAATGCTGAAGCGCCATCGTTCCGGGACACTGGTCTTGAAATACGCGAATTTCTTTCCACCGACATGGTAGACGAGAAAATTGTACGGCTCGCCGTAGAGCGTGTGAGCGGCACCCGGAAACCTGCCGCAGAACGCCTTCAGCTCGCGGACGTTCATGAGCGTTCGTCCCGGTATGACGGCGGTCTGGCGGTTGAAGCCGGCGCGGAGTTGACGATCACGGTTGAAATGCGGTCCAAAGGGGGCTGGGTGGGCGTTTTCAAGTTACTTCAAAGCAACGATCACCGGGCGCCGGCAGCCGAACCACGGGGCTTCGGACGGTAGCGCGATCTCGGCCTCGGAAAAACCGGCTTCGTTGAGGCGAGCCACGATGTCGATGCCGTAATTGCGGTAGGCCAGGACGGGCGCATGCGTGCTCGCAGGGTCCCGATGGTGCTCGGGGGGTGCAAGGTGAACCAATTCGCCGTCGACCAGGCGCGCGCGCTCGAACGTATTCGCATCGAGGTCGATGGGAACGCTGAACACCAGCATGCCTCCGGGTTTCAGCACGCGGAGCGCCTCGCGAAAGGCCTGCCGATCGTCGGGAACGTGCTCGAACACTTCCGTCGAGCTGCACACGTCGAACGAACATGACGCAAACGTCAGCCGCTGCACGTCCTCGACGCGCACACCGGCCACCTCGGATCCAGGGCTCGCACCTTCGACGTATTGCGAGCAAACCAGTGATTTCGACCTGCGTCGCAGGAAGCGATGCAGCGGGCCGCGCGCGGATAGCTCGTACACCGTCGCCGTCGCAAGCGCCGGGAATCGCGCTTGCAGCACGGATGCAACCGACATAGCAATCGGCGTCGCACCGCATTTGAGGCAACGCACCGCGAGTTCGTCATCGGCCAGCCGCAGCAGCACCGACGGGCCGCACAGCGGGCATCGGAACGGTTTGGCCCTCGCGCTACGAACGTCGAGAACCGTCCATGCCGCCCGCAGGCGCCGCCACGCGTCGAGTCGTTGCGGTTCGGGCAATTCCGTCAGCGAGACAGGCTGCATCCTCGGCAACTCCGGTTTACGCAACCGGTGTCCAGTTGCGTTCGCGGCGCCGGAGCCGTTCCGTGTGCGCTTCACCCTCGTACGACATCGGCTCCGCCTCCCTGACGTCGACAGCGTCTTGCATGGCGTTGATGTTGACCGTTGCGAAATGGCCGCGAGATGTTGTCAGGACGGCGGCGATGTAGGTTCCGCAGGTTCGGCACACCAGGAAATCGGCCGTTTTCCAACCGAAGCGGTAGCGCTGGACTTGCGACTCATCGGCGATCCGGAACGCCAGCGAGCCCTCCGGATCGGAAGTCGTTCTTGCGCCGTGGCGTCGGCAGAACGCGCATTGGCAGGCGCGTACCGACCAGGATTCGGGGCGCCGGGAGGTCCTGAACGTGAACGCGATCGCCCCGCAATGGCACGATCCTTCATACGCGGCCATCATCGCCATCGCAACTCGCCGGCCGGCACGTTACGCACTTTCAACCGCGTCGTAGCCGGCGCCGGTGAATTGCAGCAGACAGAAGCCGTGGCCGAAGGGGTCGCTCATCATCGCGAGTCGTCCCCACGCGAAGGCTTGAGCGTCGTGTTCGAGACGGGCGCCGGCAGCAGTCGCGCGCTCGATCGCCGCGTCGACGTCGGGAACCTCGAAGTCGAGATGAACCGGCGTCCAGTGCCGATGATACTGACGAGCCGAGGGTGCGTCGCGCCACGGCAACGTCCCCGCGGGTTTCGCCAGCAGATAAAGCTTCGACGAGGCTCCCGACATCTCGGCGACGGAGCCGCCGAATAACCTCCTGCTGAGAATGAGGCCGAAGGCGGATCGATAGAATTCGATCGCCCGCTCGATGTCGTCGACATCGACGTTCACGAGAAGCTGAGTCATGTGATTTCGGTTGCAGCGGCCGACGCGGGGTCCGACGCAGTTGCGCAACGTACACAAAGACAGCATTCGCGCTGGTCGTCGCGCAGCGAAGCGATCGCCGTGGCGCTTACCTGCACCGAGCTGCACCAGCACGGCGTCTCGAACGAGCCGCTGCGGGCCGGAGCGCAGTCGTTTGGGCCGCCGCAGCGTGGGCACTGGCGACTGGGTACGGGCGTTGCCGACGAGGGCTTCAATTCGCCTCCGCCAAGGGATAGCGATCTCGAAACGCGTGCTCGACAGCCGACACGACGGAAGGAGTCGTCGTAAAACAGAGTCGCCAGGGGTGCACGCTACGCGGCAAGCGTGATCAGCCGCGCGCGGATGCTTGTGCCTGAGACATCGATTCGTCCCACTGACACCGGAAGCTTGAACCGCCGGGGGCCGGCGCTGCCCGGGTTCACGTACAGAACGTCATTGCGCTCGATGATCTTCGGATTGTGCGAGTGACCCGCGACCACTGCGCGATACCCGGCTGCCACCGGATCGCCCACGAGTTGTGCGAGGTCGTGAATCACGCCGATGCGAACGCTTCCCACTTCGAGCACTTCGATCTCGTGCAATTCCGAAGCCCACGCGTCGATGTCGTTGTTGCCGCGCACGGCCGTCACCGGTGCAATCCGTTCGAGTCGCTCGATAATATCGAACTGGCCGATGTCCCCGGCGTGAATGATGAAGTCGCTTCCACGCAGCGCGTCCAGCGCCTCCGCGCGCAGCATGCCGTGCGTGTCCGAGATCAACCCTACGCGGAGTTCACGCTGGTTCGTCACGAATGTGGACCGCCGCGGGATTCAGTAAGCGTTGAACCGCAGTGGCGTGGCGAGATCCGAGATGATCACGGCAGTCAGGGGTCACCGGGCAACGCATAGTGCTCGACGATCGGGAAGGGGTCATAGAAATGATGCAGCAATTGCTTCCACGTCTGATACTCCGGCGACCCGCGGAAGCCGACAGTATGGGCTTCGAGCGACACCCAGTTGACCAGCAGCAGATAGCGGTTCTGAGCTTCGACACAGTTGAGTAGCTGGTGCGATAGATACCCGGGCATCGACGAGATGATGGAAGAAGCCTCTGCGAACGCGGCCTCGAATTCGGCTGCCGCCCCTGGCCGCACATTCAGCACTGCCACTTCGAGTATCACAGTGACCTCTCAAGGCTTCCTACGCCGCATCGTTGCTCGGGACGTCCTGCAGCGAATAGTAGACCGCCTTGCCATGCTGCCTGGCAAGGGAAACCATTTCGTCGGCCCCGGCCGATGCGCCGCCGATTCGAAGGCACGCGTCGCACCTCGCCACGAGGTTGCGGGCGATCGGGTGAAAGATCTCGTTGAAGATTTCGTCGCCGATACCGCTCGAGCCCGCGTGCTCGATGAGTGGCAAGGCGAACCATTCGCCCATGACGGGCAGATGGCCGGCGCGAAACAGGTGCAGGGACGCGTCCGTCATCGCGGCGACATTCCGGGCAATCAATGCCGGATCGTCGTTCGTGCCGGACCGGTAGGGACCGGCAACCAGGATCATCTGTCGGTTCATATCGGGCGGTTCGTTATCGGCGGGTGATTATGGACGCAGCGACATGCGCCCGCTGGCGGACTCGCGAGGGCCCACTGCCGGCACGAATCGGGTGGCTCGCGCGAGACCGAAGCGCGGGATGTTGTTGTAGACGCATTCAAAATCACTGAACAACGGGCCGGTGATCGATGCGGACCATGACCTCGTCAAGGGACTCGAGCGATGGGTGGAGCAGGGCGTTGGTCCGGAGCGGATCATTGCAACGCATTACGTGAACAACGCTCCGGCCCAGGGCGTCGCATTCCAGCGCCCGCTGTGCGCCTACCCCGAGCGCGGCGAATATGTCGGCGCAGGCGACCCCAACGATGCGGCGAACTTTCAATGCGTCGCGCATCACGATCCGTTCGATCCCCGCAACCTCGGGCCACAGCCCGCTTACAAGGAAGGCCGCTAGGCGGTCGCTACGAACGGGCGCACGCAACGTGCGCCCGTTTTTCAGTAACGGTCCGACGCCATCGGAGTGTTCCTTGCTCTTCGCAGAAACCGTGGCGCTAATCTGGTATGACGGGCTCGACCAGCTTCGCAAGCTGCGCGAGCGATTCCTGCCATCCGAGATAGCACATTTCGAGAGGAATTGGTTCCGGAATGCCTTCCTGAACGACGTTCAACTCAGTGCCGCACGAAACGCGACGGAGAGTGACGGTGGTTTCCATCTCGCCAGGCAAATGCGGGTCGTCGAACCTTTCCGCATAGCGAATGAGCTCGTTCGGCACCAGCTGCTGGTACGCGCCACCGAACGAGTGACCGTTCCCCGTTGTGAAGTTGGTAAACGACATCCTGAAAGTGCCGCCGACCTTGGCGTCCAGGTGATGGACCTTGCACGTGAAGCCGTAGGGCGGAAGCCACTTGCTCATCGCATCCGCGTCGAGGAAGGCGCGATAGAGGTGTTCGGGATCGGCACGAAGCAGACGGTGGAGGCGGACGGTACGAGCGGACATGAATTGCGAGCCTTTCGATGAACGGGTCTGGGCGGAACTCTCGACGTTCGCGCCCGTTGCGAAAGTGTTGCGCGACGACCTAGTCCGCGGAATCGGACCACGAAAAAACTTCGCGGGTGGGGGGTCCGAGCGGCGCCTTGTTCGGATCGACGCCGCTGAGCGACTTGACCTGCGTCTTGAACCAGACGTGGAAATCCGCAGTGGCTTCGGCATAGCGGGGTGCCGCTTCGTTTGGATCGCGGATGTCGCTCACGGCGATTATCCACGGCCCGTGCGGCGTCTGCTGAAGATGCCACGATTCGCGCGCGACGCCGTAGTGGCGGTAGAACTGCGAAGCTTCGGCCGAGCGCTCGCCATTCAGTGCAGCAGCGAAAGCCTCCAGCGCTGATGGGGATTCACGAAGCGGAAATGCGCGGACAACTAGAGCCATCAAAGCCTCCTTGGATCATCCTTGCGGACCATGCATTACCTGACGATGCCGTGAGGATAGACGGCGTGCTCGTAGGCAACCTCGTAGCCGAGCGCCGCGTACAGGCCCGGCGCCTGAAAGTTGAACGTCTCCAGATAAAAGGTCAAGCAGCCACGGCCCTTGGCCGCCGACTCGAACTCGCGCACCAGCCGTGTGCCGAGGCGGCGCCGTCGGTGCGCCGGATGCACCCACAGCTGCTGCAGTTCGCAGCACAGGCCCCACGTGCGGCCGACGGCCCCGCCGATGATCGTTCCGTCGCCAAGACGGGCGGCGCAGGCCAGCGGTCGAACCTCGTGCAGTGGGGCGGCCGCCTCGTTCGCTTGCCCGAGTCCTTCGTCGATGGCGGCGGCAACTGCGGCGGGCGGCTCGTCGTAGCTGATCAGTGACAGGTTCGGCGAATCCATGGTGTCAGGTGAGGAACTTCCACGTGTTCGCGCCGACGCGCGTAGCGGCGGCATACCGAGCAGTTGCAATCAGTGAGGGTCCGAGGTCGGCGTGGAATCCGTCACGTTGACGGCGCCGTAATGGCATGAAGCAACGAGCATGTGCAGTCTCGCTCAGGGGGCCAACACGTGGAAAGGGGTCAGGCCTCGGCGATTGCCGCAATCGATACGCGCAATCCGGGGATGCGTACGGGCAGCTTTGCTCCTTGACGGGCGGGAGGGTCAACCGGGAACCACTTGACCCATTCCTCATTCATTCCAGCGAAGTCGGATTCCTCGGCCAAAATGACGGTCGCGCTCACGATGTTTGCGATTGACGTACCGGCGGCCACGAGGATAGCCGAGATGTTCGTTAGGCACTGTGCGGTCTGTTCCTGGATGCTGCTTCCACGAACACTTCCGGTCACCGGGTCGTACGGGCCGGTTCCCGACACGAACACCAGGCCGGCGGCCTTCACGGCCTGGCTGTAGCTTGCCGGAGGTGCTGCGGCATTGGTGGTGCGGACGATCTCTCGGCTCATGCGTCACGCGTCGAAGGCTTTCGCTTCGACGCCCAGATGGGGATCTCGTCAAGACTAATCCGTGGGGTCCTTGTCGTAAGTCCTGATGCCACCGGGCAACTGCACCCACGAGTGGCGGCGACAGTCGTACACCGAGTCCTGCGGAGGTGGAAACCCCGAATCCGCGAAGCCGCCCACCGCCACCGCGACCCAGGTGTTCTCGTAGCCTTCTTCGGTGTGAAACAAGTTCGTGCCGCAGACGGGGCAGAAGCGGAACCGGAACTTTGCCCCCTGGTCGCCGGTGCGAACGTATTCAGTTGCCTTGCCCGTCACCGCGAAGGGCGCGCGGAAACCTGCCAACGCGGCGAAGACGCTGCCAGTTCTACGCTGGCAGGCGAAGCAATGACACACCCCAACGCCCTCCGGTTCGCCTTGAACCTCGATCTGTAGCTGACCGCAGCAGCAAGACGCCGTTCGACTAGGCATCGCGATCTCCGGCATGTTTCAACTCGCGGTGGGGCAGGTCGGCCTCAATTGCCGAGATCCGCTATAAGTTGCTTGAGCGCGGGAGACTCCAGCAGCAGCCTGCGCGCGATCGCCCGCAGTCGATCAACGACAACCGGATCGAGCGTCAGCGCGGTCGGTACGTTGTTGAAGCTGTTGCGCTCATTCTCATCTTGTATCGCGCTGATCGACACGTCGATGAAATAGAAGCGCGGCGTCGAGTCGGGTGCGCCGCTCGGATTTGCTCTGCGACTTTTCAATTCGTCGCGCCAGGCGTCGAAGCTCGACCGGAGCTGATTGGCCAGGTCCTGCGAATGCGCCCGGCCAGGCAGCTTGAGTGCGTTCAGCGTCTGCCAGAAATTCGGCGAATCGGGAACCTGATCGATCGCGAAGTTCGGATCGGTTTCGGCGTTGACGGAAATGAAAACGACATGGGTCAGCTCGCTATAGCCGAGCGCCTCGACCAGTTCGAAGAAGCCGCCCTGCTCGACGGCGAAGTCGGCGGCGACACGCAGGCCCAGGTTGTCGATCAGGCCGCCGTCCACCAGATGTACGTACGGCCGCCGCGCCCGGTCGAGATAGGTACGGGTTTCTTCCAGACGCACAGACTTCGAAAGGTTGCCGACGACGTCCGAATGCTTGCTGAGTCCAGGCAACGGTGCCGGACCGCACGTGCCGGCGTAGCTTTGCAGCGTGATCGCACTGAAATAGGGCGGAAGTGCAGCGGACGCTGCCACTGCACGGCCGATCGGCACGCTTCCCAGGTCCGAGCACAGCAGATCGAATTGCCCCTGCGTGAACGGAAAGCGCGCGCCAGTAGCAAGAGCTGCAGCATTGATCACGACGAACGGCCGCATGCTTCCGCGGGCGAGATCGGCGTACGTGGCACCGTCGAACAGCTCGCGGTCGAAGTACTCGGCGAGTAGATCACCGCGGGAGAAACGCGCATGAGCCAGGCGCGGCAAGTTGGCGAGCAGTGCGGTGCGAAGCTCGCTCTCGATATCGCGCTTCAGGAACTTCCGTTCGAAGTCACGGAAGAGCCCGTCTCGATGAACCGCGTAGTAAGCCGCGACGATGCTTCCACCGGAGACAGCGTTGATGATGTCGACTTCGTCGAGCAGCGTCCGGCTACGGCCACCGATCTTGAGCGTCACGTCGCGCAACGCCTCCATCGTTCCGTAAGCGAGCGACGCCGCCCGCGTGCCGCCGCCCGACAATGTCAGGATGACGAGCACGTCCCCCGGGTTGTCAGGATCGGCCTTGACGCGCTCCAGCCGGTAACCCTCGCGGATGTCCGCCTTCTTCTCAGGCGCGTTGACCTGATAGTGCGCGTCGCACCCGGCGACGATCGCCAGCGTGCACAGCAACTGCACGAGGGTCAGCCAGCGCGTCCGCAATGCAGCTCTGAATTCCGAGGGCATGGTGTCGAATTACGGACTCCGAAACGAATGCCGAGTATACGATGGTGGCCCCGAACTCCGCCTTCGAAACCGCGAGCGCGCATTACTCGAAACCGGAAGTGCCCCACGGCGCAACCATCGGCTCTGCGCCGCTGATCAGTTCGAGCCTGGACGCGCGACTTCGCAGCGTTGCTGCGCGCCACTCTGGCATCCCCCGAGGCATTTCACTTTACCGTACGAATCGGTCGTGGCGCCGCCGCCCGGTTGTTTGGCACAGTGTATGTCGCCGAGATCGTCCTTCGCGCAGTAGCCGACACCGCATTTGACGTTGCCGTATTGATCGCGAATCGCGCCGCCCCCCTCTTTGGCGCAGAACACCTTGCCGTATTGATCGATTGCGCACTGCCCTTTTCCGCACACCACATCGCCATCCTGGTTCTTGATGCAATCTCCGGCGGCGTTGGCCGCCGTGGCGGCAACCAAAAGCAGGCAACCAATGATAAATAAAAAGCGGTTGTTCATCGAGTAACCTTCGATTCCCATTTCGTTAAGGGCGCCCCACGCAGGTGGCCGATTCCGCGAACGTTCCGGCCGCTTATCGTTTCTTCCAGTAATCGAACTCGGCCTGATAGCGAGCGCCGCCAAGATCGGCCACTTTCTCCTGAACGTACGTTTGCGCGTCTGCGATGGCCTGGTTGTAAACGCTCGGTCCGATCTCGCGCAGGAAAAAATCCAGTACAAGCGATGCCTTGAGGTCGCCGATCGACGTGTCCAGCTGACTGTCGACGAATCGTTTGATCGAATCCAGCAGATACTTCTCGGTGTCGCCATTCAACTTGATGGACATTGTTCGCTCGACAGTGCTTGCGTGGTATCTGCAGATTGAGGTTCACCATCGTCTCCTCGCATATCGGAGAAGGGCTCAGAGAACGAAAGGCACGAGCGCTGGAACGCGTTCGCTGTAGGACTGATAGGCGCTGCCGAACCGCTCACGCATCCAGCGCTCCTCGGTGCATAGCTTGCGCCAGAACGCCCACAGGACAATGACGACCGCGAGGATGCCTCGCCATTCGCCGCGTGCCAACGCAGAACCCGCAAAGGCAAGCAGCAGTCCCGTATAGATCGGATGGCGGACGATGCCGTAGGGTCCGCTCTGAATGAGCTCGTGGTCCTCCTTTACGGTGACGACGCCGCTCCAGTTGCTGCCGAGATGGCCGCGCGCCCAGACGCTGAATAGCAGACCTGCGAGCGTGAATGCTGCGCCGACCCAGAAGGGCCACGCAGCGAGTGGCACAAAACGTTCACCGAGAACCGGGATTGGAACGTGCGGAAGCCACAGAAGCGCTACGGCAAGCATCAGCGGAACGATGTGCAAGAGGCGCGAGGACGTCGACTCCGTGCGCACCGAGGGCTTGACGTTGCGAGACAGCGCCCACCAGTAGAGCGCCCAACTCAGCCACATTCCCGCAAACACGTGTCGATATAGGAGGGTCATTGGGCCGTCACAACCTGGAGCTCCACGAGAAAGTTACTCGGCGGAAGCGATGAGATCGGGTTCCACGGCCGCATTCTTGCCGGCATCCGCGAATTGCGTGTCACGAGACATGCGATGTGCGCTGCGCGTCGGTATGAAGCGGCTTGCGGTAGACGGTGTTCGAATGGGCGACAGGCCAGTCTTCGACGGTGCAGATGCGCTGGTACCCAAGGCGCTCGTAGAACCGCGGCGCCTGAAAGCTATGGCTTGCGAGGATCAAATGAGCGCAATTGCGTCGAAGAGCCTCCGCTTCGGCACTTTGCAAGACTGTCTGACCGATGCCTCGTCCCCGGTAATGCCGGTCTACCCAGAGATGCGTGACGACGCACACGCCTCCCCACGTATGGCCGCTGAAGCCGGCGATGAGTTCGCCCGAATCGGCGCGAACGCATCCACCAAGAAGCTTCCCGTCGGTGTACCCGGTTGCTTCGGAGTTGAACTCGTAGATGCGCTCGACCAGCGTCGCATCCAGCTCCAGGCACTGAGCTTCGTCGAGCAGTTCAACGATCGGGGCATTCACGGAGAACAGCATAGCCCATCACCCTGAGGCCCAGGTTGCGGCGGCGGTGCCGATGGATCGCGGGTCAGGCCGTATCGAACGCAGGCACTGCGGGCAAGTAGGGTTGCACGTGCGACAGTGCTCGATTGACGTAGGTATCCTTCTCGCCGACCGGCGCCACATAGTGGATGGCGCTGCGTGCCGCATCCACCCCTTCGGTTCGCGCGATGACCCAGGTGGCCAGGTACTGCGATGACAGGCAGCCGCCGGCAGTGGCGAGGTTTCCGGCGGCGAAGAATGGCTGCTCCAGGACGTCGACACCGGCAGCCAGCACCCAGGGTTTCGTAATCAGGTCGGTACACGCCGGAACGCCTTGCAGGAGGCCAAGCTTGGCGAGGACAAGCGTTCCGGAGCATTGTGCGCCGATCAACTGCCGCTTCGCATCGAGCTTGAGAGCCGCAAGGTTGCGCGGGTCAGCGACGAACTCGCGCGTCTTCATGCCGCTTCCAAACAGGACCACGTCAGCCGAGACGACGTCGGTCAACCGGCTTTGGGCGTGCACGGTGACGCCGTTCATCGACGTCACGGCGTCGGACGGAGCGCAGATGGAAACTCGCCAGGAAGACCGCTTGATCCGATTCAATATGCCAAGGGCAATGAAAGAGTCGAGTTCATTGAAGCCTTCGGCGGTGACGATCGCAATGTGCATGGCTGGCTGGGTGGCTAGCGACGTGGCTCGGCTGCGGCGATCATCTCACATGGACTACGGGACCATTTCGGCAACTCCGACCTCCAGATCATTCAGGCCAATCTCGGTAAGCGGTGCGTGCCGAAGAGATAAGGAGTCACACGCTGCGGTCGAGAGAGGACGCTCCGCGGGTGGGCGGAAAGTATCGCCATGCCGCGGCCACCAGCAATCCGAAAGCGGTGTAAGCCAGAGCGAACGCCCAGAACGGCGCCTCGTAGTACAGCAAGCGGCGCACCCAATGCGCGACGAAGCTCTCGGTGTATGGAACCGAACCGGCCTGAACGCGCAGCCATGACTCCAGTGAAGTCAGTGGACAGACCTCGCCAAGCCAGGATTGGAATACCACCACACCGATGGCGAGGACGTGTGCCACGCGCAGCCAGAAGCTGTTGACCCACCGCCATCCGAGGTGATTGCCTGCGACTACGAGCGCCAGGCCACCAACGACGAACAGCACGACAAGAAAGTGCAGGACGAGTACGGCCTCCGCGAGGAACTGATAGGGTGGGGCGCCGCTCATTTGGCCAACGCACTACTTCTTCTTGGTTGCCCGTTGAGCAAGCGCCGCGGAGTTGGCCGCCACCGCCGCGCGGATGAGTTGCTTGAAAGCGGCTTCGTTGATCGCCTCCCCCTCGCGGAGGTCGATCGCGCGCCGCGTGTTTCCTTCCAGGCTGGAATTGAAAAGTTTCTTCGGATCCTTGACGGAGGCTCCGCGTGCGAATGTGAGCTTCACGACCTGCTTGTACGATTCCCCTGTGCAGACGATACCGTCATGGGACCAGACGGGGGTTCCGGGCGATTTTGGCTTCTCCCATTTCCACTCCTCCCGGATCTCGGGGTCGGCATCGTGAATGAGTTGTCGAACACGTGCAAGCGTCTCACCTCTCCAATCCTCCAGTTCTTCAATCCGCTTGGTGATCTTTGCTGAAGCGGTGTCGTTATCCGGATGATCTTTTGTCGCCATGTTCTCTCCGATCGTTCGTTTCGCCAGCCAGCCGGTCCATGCATTGGAACGAATGGTGGCGGCGGGACTACGCGCAAACGCGATGCGCAGATCAACCGTCTCAATGATGCGCGGATTGCGCGCCGGCGCCTCGAGCATGGAATTGGTGGACGACGGCGTGGCCCTGGTTCCGTGCTATCAGCCAGCGCACGACGGGGAACGCAACCATGGCCGCAACGAGCAGGGACAGCGTCAGACTGCCCCAGAAAAGGATCTCGCCGAGTCCCGCCTCCATTGCCCCGGGTATCGCGAGAACCACGATGTTGTCGACAATCTCCATGACCGTGATCGACACCGTGTCGGAGGCTAACGCGAGCTTCAGTGCTGTCCGCAGCGCGACCCCAGCGCGCAGCAGAGGCAGTGTTGTCAGCAAGTAGCCAAACACAAAGGCCAGTGCAACGGAGAGTGCGACAGTGCTCCACGTGCCGAGATTCAATGCGGTTCCGATGACCATGCCGGCCACCTCGCCGATCGAACAACCGGTCAGGCAATGAAGCGTGGCACTTAACGCCAGGCGGTTCAACGAGGTATGGCGCTCAACAGTTGGAACGGCGTCCATGCCGGAACCTTCTGCGGCGGCGGCCTGGCGGTTAGCTGTCAGCACGAGCGCGGCCCTGCGCGGAGCGACCATTGAGCGCCGTTCCAACACGCCAGTGATACTTGATGTCTTCGAGTTGCCACATGGGTTCGAACCCGCGCTCGATTGCAGTGAAGCCGTGACGTTCGTAGAACGCGCACGCCCCGAGATTGCGGGCAAACGTATAGAGCCACAGGCTGCCACAGGAGTGCTCCTTGGCCCACGCAAGTAGCTGCGCGCCGATGCCTCGACGTTGAAAGGCAACGTGAACGTAGAGCTGAGCCACCGCTTCGGAGGAGGCCGCGATGAAACCGACAAGCTCGTTTGCCAGGATAGCGAACCGCACGTCGTTGCGAGGAAGGACCTCGTCGATAAAGTACTGACGTTGCTCTTCGATCGGATGTGGGTCGACGATGCCGACGCCGCCTTCGAAACTGGCTCGCCACATGGGAACAAGTTGGTCGAGTCGTCGAGCGTCAAACTCGACCAGCGTCGCCCGTTCGGTAGCGTTCAATGCGGTATGCCGAAACGGGTTGACGGGGGTGGACACATGCACGGGCCGCGCGCTCAGTCTGTTCGCCAGGAGGCCTAACCAGTTGCCGGGCGTTGACCCCAACCAGGCAGTTGGCGGGCCTGCTTCATCCAGTCGGTGAGTTGAGCTTCGTCGATTGGCTCATTCTCGTGGATGTCGAGGTAACGAACTTCCCGTTGCGTTGACTTGCCCGGAGGTGGAGGACGCAAGGATGCGCCACTGAAGAAAGCCACCTTGACGTACTTCGTGAAGCAATGAAAGCTCAGGAACCAGCCTTGGCCCTCGATTCCATAGAAAGGCGAGTTCCACTTGACAGCTTTGCGCACGTCGGGGACGGTGCGCACGATGAGCGCATCGAGGCGTCGCCCGACGTCGCGTTTCCACCCCGGCATGGCGGAGATATAAGCCTGCACGGGAGCGTTGCCGTTGGCCTTCGCGATCTGCGGGTTGCCGCCTGCGAGGAGTGCGGGCTTAGCGCCGCGCTTGGCGGCGACTTTCTTGGCACGTGGCGCGGTCGCAGCGGGCACGATGGAAGGCTTCACTCGATCATGCCGAAGCGCTTCATTGCTTCTGCGAAGCTACGCGCCAACGGCCGTTGTGTTGCCTGATTGTGGCTACGCAGAGCCAGTGTGCCAGCCCACACCCCGGGGTGCCGGGTCCTTTGCGATGATGACCAAGCGCCGGGTTCACCGACCGGAGTTCGGCGACGACACCTTCCTGGATGCGGGCAAACACGGTCATGCCCGCGGTATTCGGCATCGGCTGAGCGGGGCTCTCCGTGTACCGGATGCAGACGAAGTACTTGTCCAAAGGCCCGTTCAGCGAAAGATGGATGCACTCGCCGACCACCAGTTCGTTGCCGGCGCAGTCGATGGCGACGCCTGGTTGAACGGTGATCGTGGTGTTGTCGGCGACAGAAACGCTCAGGCCTGAAACGACTCCCCACCCATGCAGGTAGCGGTTATGCCTGCGATGGCGTTCGAGGTGATAAGTCTGTTCCAGCGACAGATCTTCAGCGGCAAGGAGCTTGCCGTCGAAGAAGTTGACGCGTTCAAGAGGAACTGCGTTCGACATACGACGACCTCATGGAGATGCCTCGGCATTGGCCAGTCCGAACTTCTTCGGGCTAGTGCCGAACGCGCAATGCGCGAGTATAAGCACGGCCGCCAGGCCCGGGAACCGCCCGACCTCGAGCATCCAGCGAAGACGCATGCGCGCCTATAATTCCTATCACGAAGTGCACCCCTACGATCAGTGATAGGAGACCCCCGTGCGCACGATACCGAGAGGAGCGCAAGGTTCTTTCGCCATCGACGTCACGCCTGAGCGGTTGGCCAACCGATTCAAGGACGCAACGCTTCCTCCAGTGCTGGCGACGCCAGTCATGATCATGGCGATGGAGAACGCGGCGCTCAATGCCATCAAGCCGTACTTCGAGGCTGGTGAAAGCGCAGTGGGCACGCGGGTCGACGTGCGTCACCTTGGGGCCACTCCCGTGGGCCGGCGCATCGTCGCGTTTGCCGAAGTCACCGGCGTTGTGGATAAGCACATTGAGTTTCAGGTGCGCGCGATGGATGGAGACGAGGAAATCGGCCGAGGCACGCACGAGCGAGTCGTCATCGACCTCGCCAAGTTCTCCAGGCGTCTGGCCACCAAATACGCCGACGATGCGGAATGACAATGAGCAAGCCGCCGTCCGACATTCCCCCTCCCGCTTCGAGCAGTTCCGACGTTTTCTCGGATGCTGTCTCCCCCGGCAGGCGCGACTTTTTGAAGTTGACCGCTGCGGCCGGTGCGACGTTCCTGGGTGGCTGCCTCAACGACGACGACGACCCGCAGCAGGAGCTCGGCGCCACCGCGGCATCGATCGCGAAGTTCGATCACATGGTCGTGGTCATGTTCGAGAACCGCTCGTTCGACGGCCTGCTCGGCTATTGCTACCAGGCCACGGATCCACCGCCCCGCAACCAGACGTTCAATGGACTCGCAGGCAAGGAGTACCGCAATCCGGTACCGGCGTACATCAACGACGGCAACGCCGACGTCGCGACGCGGATAAGTCCTGGCACCGAGGCCGACATGCAGAACCCGAATCCCGATCCGGGCGAGGAGTATCAGCATGTCAACACCGCGCTGTTCAGCATCGTCAACCCGATCACCAACCAGTTTCTCGATGCGGGCGCGATGCTGTCCCCGTACAACGCACCCCCGTCCGGAACGGCGGCGACGATGCAGGGCTTCGTCTGGGACTATTGCAACAACTTCGTCTCGCTCAACAAGCGCAACCCGACGTTCGAAGAATATCGGGTGATCATGGACAGCTTCAGTCCGGAGCAGCTGCCCGTGATCAACGGGCTTGCGAAGGGGTTTGCAGTCTACGACGCGTGGTTCTGCTCGGTACCGACGCAGACGCTTCCCAACCGGTCCTTCTTCCACGCGTCGAGCTCATCCGGCTTCGTGGTGAACCAGGGGCAAGGGGGATACGGGAAGTGGCCGCTCTCGAACAACGCGCCGACCATCTTCAACCGACTGTCCGATGCCGGAAAGACCTGGCGCGTCTATTACGATGCAACGCAGATCGTGCCGATGACCGCGCTGATCCACGGCTCGATGCTGGATCAGTATTGGGACAAAAACTTCTACACGATGGACGAGTTCTACCAGGACGTCGCCAACGGGACACTACCGGCGTACGCGTTCGTCGAGCCGCGCAGCCTCTACAACAACAACGACTACCATCCGCCGGCGCCCTTGGCCCCGAACGTTCCAATCGGCGGCTGGTCGGACGTCCGCGCCGGGGATTTGCTGGCGCACGACATCTACACCGCCGTCAAGGCGAGCGTAACGATTACGGGGTCGAACGCGCTCAATACGCTGCTGCTCGTCACATTCGACGAGCATGGCAACTGCTTCGACCATGTGGCGCCACCGACGGCCACGACACCGCAAAATCCCCAGCCCGAGGGTGAGTTGAACTTTTTCTTCGATCGCCTTGGCGTGCGTGTCCCCACGATCCTGATCTCTGCATACACGGAGGCGGGCTCGGTCATCAATCGACCGATCCATCATGGCGCCGTCGTGCGCACCCTGTGCACAAAGTACAACCTCGCGCCCCTTACCGACCGGGACCACTTTGCGCCGGATCTGTCGGACGCGATCACGCTGGACGAGCCGCGCAGTCCCTCGACCTGGCCCACGCCGATTCCGCGCATTGTCCCGCCGCCTCCGCCCGGGCTCGAGCAACGCCCCCTGAACGATCTCGAGAAGACGATCGTAGGCCTCGCGATCGCCAGGTTTAGTCCGCAGCCTGGCGCGACTGCGATTCCCGCCACCCTCGGGGGTGCGCAAACGCTGTTGCGCACCCTCGTCGGAGATCGGTTCAAGCACGCGTGAGCGTTCTCCATGATCGGCGTCAATTCGTGAAATAGGCGCACACGCCTAAAAGAACCAACGCTAAAAGGACCACGATGGCCGGTGCACGCAGCGACCGCCATGACCTGTCGGTGTCGCGATGCAGGTTGATCGGCCCGCTCTCTCCGAGACTGTAGCCGCAGCGTGGGCAAACCGTCGCGGCAGTGAAGAGGAGCGGCAGCCCGCAAACTGGACATTCCATACACCAGAACTTATCGCTTTCAGTTCGACGTCATGCACGAAAGGTACGTGATACTGCCGCCAGACTTCTCGGCGAATAGGGAGGGTGCGTCGATCGCATGGCGCGTGACGCGGCCCCGAGCATGCCGAGGCCGATGAAGACCAGTGTCCAGGTACCTGGTTCGGGAATCGTCGTCAGCGTAGCCGAGAAGCTGATCGGCAACTCGCTGTCCTCCGTTCCAGATCCGCCCGTAAACGGTGGTGCGGAGAAGAAGTCGAGGTATCGAGCGGGATCGAGAAAGTCGGCGAAGAAGGGATTGGCATAGGTTCCTCCCGCGATGGCATACCCAAATCCGTTATGCGTCAACTGCGGTCCGTCGAGACCTACGAGATTGTCTACGGCAAACGGTTCGTTTCCCGGTATTGGCGTTCCCGTGGGTTGCAAGGCGGTAATCGCTGTTCCATTTCGTGTACCCGTGATGCTGGTGAAGAGGTAAAAGCCCAACGCATCGGGCGTGTCGTCGGTAATGAAGCGGCCATCCGCGGTTATACCGTCGCCGGAATAGCTCCAGTTCCAATTGAGCGAGGCTTGTGCCGGGTTGACGGTCATAGCCGCCAGAACCGCGAGTGGCCCGCCAAGGCGATGGAGGAGCGAAGTTACAAGAGTTGCCACACGCGCTCTCCTTAGAGTTGAGCGCGAACGCTAGGAAGCGGAGTCATGCCGCGATTCCTGAAATGTCGGCAGATCATCACCAAAGCGAACCCAGGCAAGGTCGTGACTTAGCCACGAGTGATGCGTCGGCGGAAACAGATTGGGGTCGTCGAGACTACAGGTGGTGACGTCGACGAACCCGACGCCATCGCGATGCTCGTATGTCAGGGGGCTGCCGCAACTCGCGCAGAAGGTGCGGCGCACGGGCTCGGACGAATGGAACTCCGCCGGGTGCCCCCGAAGCAGCTGAAATTGCCCGATCGAAAAAGTAACCCAGGCGACGACCGGCGACGCTGCGACGCGCCGACAGCTCTGACAATGACACACCATGCTGTTCGTAGGCACGCCACGGACGCGATAGCGAATTGCGCCGCAAATGCATCCGCCTTCAGCCTCTGAAGATGCCACTGTGCCTCCGCACCGCCGCCTGGCGTTTCATGTTAACCCCGGGAATCGCCCGGACGGCAGCGCCCCTTCGCGCGTCCGCTCGATTTCGCTGAACCCCTCCTGACGATTTGCCTGCACTGTACGCTCCGACGTAGGATCGGCGGATAGGGGTTCCCTTCCTGTCCTGGAGCAACCATGACGATCACAGGCCGATGCTTTTGTGGAGCAATTCGTTGGGAGAGCTCGGCACCGCCGGTTGTCACGCGCGTGTGCTGGTGCCGGGACTGCCAATATATCGGTGCCGGCAGCGGAACGGTCAACGCCTGCTTTCGCGTGGCGACGTTCGTGGTGCATGGCAATACCAGCGACTATCCAAGCGTCGCGGCCAGTGGCAACCAAATGCATCGGCGATTCTGTCCGACGTGTGGGACCCCGCTTTTCAGCGAGGCGGAAGCGCGGCCTCATCTGATCTTCGTGCGCGTCGGCACGTTCGAGGATCCGAATCTCGCGAATCCTGCGGTGACGATCTGGACGTCGTGTGCGCCGCGCTGGGCCAGCATCAGCCCAGAATTGCCGCAAGTGGAAAAGCAACCACCTCCAGCGGCATAACGAGGCATCCAAGCCGGGGCCCATGGATGGTTCAAACCAACCGCGGATACATACAGCCCTATTCCGAACGCAGTGTGCGCCATGAGGCTCTTGAGTCTCGCCTGCACTCGATTCGGCGCTTTCGAGGCAGCGACGCCAAGTCCGAAGGCAGGGTGCATGATGAGAAACGGCACGAATAGGGTGCCAACGCCGAAGAGGAGGGCGGGAATGAGCGTTGGCCGTATGAGCCAGCTATCGGAGACGAAAGCGACGAGCAACAGTGCGTAAAGGCCGCCAATGACGTAGTGGCCGAGCCAGCCCACCGCGCACTCAAAGCGTTTCTTCGGAGAGTCGGCAATACTCGCGTGCGTGAAGGTGCCTTGGGCCATGTAACAGAACCAGCGCCCCACCAGACAATAGTTGGCCGAAACGATGCCGAGGGCGCGCTTTAGGAAAACCGCCCAAACATCCATGAACAGGGTAGCGCCAACTCCAACGGCGATAGCGCGCAACACATTCGTTACGTCAGTGTCCGTAGGCTGCCTCGGTATCGGGCGGTGGCAATACCGGTCGCCCGCCAATTGGGTTCAAAGTGCGGATGGAAATCAGGTGTGCATTCGCGAGCAGCCGGGTAGCGCCGCTCAAAGAACCTTCCACTTGAGGAGAAGGGCGACCGCGGCGGGAACCCCAAAGAGAAGCAAGAGTATGGGCAGCTCCTCCGAAGCGGAATAGCCCGCCTTCGTAACGCCGATCCACATATTTGCGCCCGTGATGATGAGCCAAAGCATCAGGAAGGCAAACGTCGCCCAGGTCGTGGCCGAAGCAATGTTCTCGGAGAAGAGCTTTCCCAGGATGAAGACCGCAGTCAACAGCAAGAATCCAGAGGCGAGAAACAGGACCGTTCTCATGGAGTGTGTGTACCAGGTGAAAGATGGAGTACGCCGTTTGATGCGCGAGCAGCAAGCCTACCTTGCGAGCCCGTAACCACCGATGACCCTGAGTTCACGGTGCTCACCGAAGGATGCAATGAGCGGCATGCCCTGGCTACGGCAGCCTTGACCGCAGCGAGCTGCAGGGAGGCCTTGTGGGACGCTTCGTCGTCCCACACTTCGGTGACCCAGATCGTCTGTGGATCGGTCGGGTCCTCAGCCACGACGTAGCTTCTGCAGCCAGGCATGGTCTCGACGTTGCTCAACAGTATGGCGATAAGCTCGTCGCGCTTGCCGGACGCGGCATTGAAGCTACCGATGAGACCGTACATGGGTGAGCACCTCCGTTGAGGTTCGTGTGGCGCAACCGTCGGTGCGTGCAGATGCTTGAACATGACGAACGCATCGACATAGCCTCTTGTTGGATGCTTGAACGCTTCGGGAATAATGCCTACGACGGAGAACCCAAGTTGCCGCCAGAGGCGCACAGCGCCTTCGTTTGTGGAAACAACCAGGTTGAACTGCATGGAGCGGAAGCCTGTTGCCAGCGCAACTTCTTGAGAGTGCCGGCACATGGCGGAGGCGACACCCAACCCGCGTGCAGCGGAGCTGACGACATAGCCGCAATTGCAGACGTGGCTACCTGGACCCGGCTGATTCGCCTTGAGGTAGTAGGTGCCGACCAACTCACCGTTCGGCCCATTACAGACGAAGGTTCTCGCCGGAATCTCCATCCAGGCATGATGCGACTGCTGTTCGGTGATTTCCGGCGCGTAGGTATACGTTTCCCCTGCGCGGAACACAGGTTCAAGAATTCTCCAGATTTGAGGCCAGTCGGCAGCGCTGGCTTCTCGGATCGAAATGCCCATTGGTTGATTATCGTGGCCCAACGGTCGAGTCAACTGGCGTCCCGTCACAAACGATCGCCGGAAATCGAAGCGTGTACCCTGCCGTGCGGGTGAACGCCATGCCAAGGCTTAACTATGGACCAACTCTGTGGGCCCAACCAATGTCTGCAGGCGAGAAAGCCCTGACCGGGCCCGCAGTGCAACTACCCGAGAAGTACTAACCCCGATAGCCCAGAACGCGCGCCGGCAGAAAAAGCAACGCGCGCAGCAGCGCAAGAAGTGCCTCGAAGACCAACGCCGCGAGGCGAAACGGTAGTGCGACGAGCCAGACAAGCGGTGCCAGGACAAGCACCAGTAGGGCGAGCGGCCAAGCCACTGCGAGAAGAAGAAACCAAGTCACCAACAAGAGAAGGAATTTCACGAGAGTGCTCCCAATGGGGCTAAAAACCGACCCAGGAATAGCAGATGCGCGCGCTGCACTGCGACCAAATGCGACCGCCCGTCGAAGTGTGGGTATAGACCGTCTACCGGAGCCATTTATCGATCAAGGTAATCGGCGCGCTGCGCCGAGGATCGGAAGAACGACAGGCATGGATCGGCGCGGCCGGTTGACTGCATGGGTCAAACCCAATGGCCGGCCCGGCGCGTCCTTACCCAACAAGCCAGGAGGCCAGACAAAGCCTGGATCGGTACTGCGATCAGCACGGTGGCCAGCGCGAGCCCGCCAAGGGTCGGAAAGTCGCGCGTGAAGAGCAACTCGGCGAGCGTGGCGCAAGTCAGCGTGACCGCGGAAATCGAGATGCCGCCTAAGGTCGCCAAGCGTGGGCCACCACCCGCATGGGCGACACGAAAGCCCGCCCATGCCGGTAAAACCACCCATGAGACGAGGGCAAGCGCCAAAAACGACAATTCGTTCGAAGGGAACAGGCTCCGGACGATGAGAAACAACCCGAGTTCTACGGCTAGGGGCGGGCCGGCGGCTCGAATGAATGCCGGAGGCGTCACTGATTTTTTGGGCTCTGACGACAGAGTAACCGGCCCGTGGCCGCCGACGATCGCCCAATCGAAGGCGCATACCGGCGGATCCGGTTGAGCGCAATATCAGGCATCAGCCGTTCTGCCTTGCATGGTGCAGGAGACGCGGCGGGCAATCAACAGCGCCGATGCGAGCATCAGCATGAAGCCGGCAATCACTTCAAACCAAATCGTGGCATTGCTTGCAAGTGTGTGCTCTGAACATAGAGCAAGAGTGTAGTGAGCCAGACCATCCAATCCAAGGGCACCGTACGTGCCGACGAGGAGGACGCTGAGAACGTAGAGGCCGAAGCGGTAAAGGACGAGGCCTGCGACACCAGCGCTCGTGACTGCTGACCAGGCCAGGTAGATATCGTCACGAGTGAGCCAGGCCGGCATGTTTGGATAGTAGGCGATGAACTCGGCGTTATGCGCGAAGTGCGCAAGGCTGGCGACAAAGTACACGGCGAGGAGCGTCCAGACATGCTTGGGAAAAGATACCGCGACGACATTCCGCATCTGAATTATGCCGTTGGAAGCGACGACTTGATTTTCCGGACTGCGGCGACGTCACCAAGGAAGACCCGCAGGACGTCCTTTTCCTGCTGCGACAGTCCATTGCCTTCGAGGAGGTTGAGCTTTCCAACGATCACTTCGAGAGCTTCTGCGATGTGACCTATCTGCCTTCCGTAGCTGCCAACCTTTTCAAGCGCTTCTTGCTCCACCGCGGCATTCGCCGAAGAACCGAGGTTCACGTTGAATAGGTTGAAGGACCAGTTCGGCAAGATTGGCTGATTCAGACTAGTCGGTGCCCACTGCAGTGGCATGTAGACGATTTCCACGAGAGTTACTCCCTATGGCGATCCGCGACCGCGGGGTTAGGCCTCATGCTTGCTGCATCGAGCCGAAAAGAGCAGCCCTGCGATGGCCTCCCAGGAAGGCGAGGCGACGTTGCGCATCGCCTCATCGGACGCATCGTAGTACTGCTCGAGGTTTCTCGCGCAGTGGGCCAGTGCCTTCAGGAACGACTCGATGGTTGAGTTCTCCCATGCCGGGCCCGGCTCGTTGAACGATTTCACCAGCAACTCGACGAACCGGACAAAGTCGTCACGTGTGTGCAGCGAGTCGAGTGCGGCATGAAGCTCCTGCTCGGTCGGTGACATAGGTGGGATGGGGCCTTAACGCTCAAGGTAACCGGCGCCCGGCGCCGATGGGCGCGAACGAGAAAACATGAACCGACGAGTCCGCCTGACCGTAAGGCTTAGCACCCATAGGTGGGACACTATTGTTCCTTCAACCGCGCTTGCAACTCGGAGATGGATGCCGTCCATTTGTTGGGCTGGCGCGCAGCCCACAATTTTGCCAGCTCCGAAATCTCGGCGTTCGCGACCCGCATGAGCGCCGTTCGAGCACTCGGAGCGAGCGCGACCAATTGTGCCGATGGTTGATGGATGATCCAATCGCGCAACTGCGAAGGTAGCTTGGGGTTGGGACGGCCGAGCGCGGCTGCGACCACCTCGGCAGCGGCTACGGCCGCCGAACCATCAGGCGCTTCAATCGATTTATTGCGGCTGACCAGAGCGAGTGCTGCAGACACAGGTGTGACGGATTTCGCACTGGTGCATTCACTGGCCCAGTCCAGCGCATCATCGTTTTCAAAGCTCCCCTCGCCCCATGTGCCAGCATGAGCAATGCTGGTCAATAGCATCAAACTCAACGCGGCTGCGCGAACCTGCATGTGGATGAGGCCTGACGTTCGGGGTGGCACGGCGGGCGAAGCCTGCCTGGGCACACCCGTTCTATCGAGGGTTACGGTGTCACCCACCGCCGCAAATTCACAGGTGTCGGCGAACATAGACGCTGCCATCCTCGTCCTCGCGATGTACGGTGAACCCTGCGGACAGGTACAAGCCGAGAGGGCCGAAATGGTTCTCGGCGGAAGACGAAGTGTCGACTCTGGGGTTCCCTTCTGCGATGCGGAGCCCTTGCTGGCGCAGGCCGTTACAGGCCGCATCCAGCAATGCGCGCGCGATGCCGTGGCCCCGCTGACTTGGCTCCACCAAGAAGCAGATGATGGCACCCACGTGCTCGGCATCAGGTGTCGGCTCATCATCCAGCGCGTGAAGAAGGTGGCGTGGCGCTGCGTTGCACCAGCCAACGGGAGAGCCGTCCGAATATGCGAGGTAGCCCTGCATTGACCGTCCCTGGATGCGCTCGCATGCAAGTGCGCGGTTCTCGCTTGCCGTGCGCTCCGACCATTTGATCACGGAATGGTCCTCGTAGAAGCACTGGCAGTAGCAGGATGACCATCTCGGGTTGTCCGAGAAGGCAGTGCCGTCGAAAAACTTCAGAAAGTCGGCAAGGCGCTCGGGCGACAGCGGTTTGACCTGGATCATTTCAGTGCCGCTTGCAGCGTTTCGCGGTACTTCTCATTCCTTCCGATGTCGTTGTGGCCGACACCTTCAATTCGCGTCATCGTGGCGATGCCCGGATCAAATCGGCTGAGCAACTTTGCGGTGCTGGCATGCGGTATCTCCTCGTCGTTCTCGGCTTCGATGATCGTCGTCGGAATCTTGATGCTGGGTGCGAACTTGCCGGACTCGTAGGTATCGATCGCTAGCCAACGGACCGGTAGGAACGGGTACATCTGCGCGCCAATCTCGACAATGCTGTCGTATGGCGTTATCAGGATGAGACGCGAGGCGGCGACACGGGACGCAATCTGCACGGCTACGCCGCTACCCAGGCTGCGACCGACGATTGCGATTTCCGGGTGCAGCGCGCGGACCTTCTCGATCAGCGCGAGCCCGTCAGCGACGTTGGCCCTTTCCGTGGGCTTGCCGGTGCTGCCACCGTAACCGCGGTAATGCATCAGATAGAGGGCATGGTCAGGAAAGGTGTTCACGAAGGAAGCGAGGTTCTGCGAAACGTCTTCCCCATTACCGCCGAAATAGACAATAGCCTTCGGGCCATCGTACGGCCGCACGGTAACGACGAGCTCGGCGCCGTCGACCGGCAGCCTCATGGTCGATTCCGTCGCAGTGACCATGCGCGGCTGCGGGTAGTAGAGCAACGAGCGCTGGAACACATACATCGCTGCGCACACACCTGCGTAGCCAATGAGCACAACGGCGAGGGTGATGTACACGCTACGCCTCACAAGTTCCTTCCTGCGCGTGGCTGTTCAGGACGACGCCGAATTCGTGGCGATGGCCGAGGTGCTCGAGTACCGTGGGCGACGCTGGCGAAACGGGCGCGGACCGCTCACCGACCGACTGCGGCAGAGCCGGGCGAACTGGCGGATCATAGCCCTACGCGACGGATCCGCAAGCGCTCGATCACTAACGTCAGGAGAGGGCCGCCGCATCAGTTCACCACATGGCAAACTGATGCGACGTCAACCCCGGAGCCGAACATGAAGTTCATGATCTTGGTCAAGTCCAACCCCGATCTCGAGGCTCGTTTGGCAGTGATGAGCGACTCGCAGATGAAGGAGCAGATGGCTGCGATGGGGGTTTCAACGAGGAGCTCAAGAAGGCCGGCGTGATGAAGGACTGCGACGGCCTGCGCCCGAGTCGTGAGGGAAAGCGGGTGCGCTTCGACGGCAACACACGCACTGTCGTCGACGGGCCTTTTGCGGGAGATCTCGTTGCCGGCTATTGGCTCTGGGAGCTGCCATCCGTCGAAGCGGCGGTTGCGTGGGTCAAGCGCTGCCCAAACCCGATGCCCGTACCGTCGGAGATCGAGATCAGGCCGATCGGGTGGCCGCGAACCGGCGCCGTGAGCGCGCGTCCCGACGCGATGCGATGTCGGGTGTCCGAGGATGTCCGCTCGATGGAAGGCTTAGGCGCCTGCTTCTCGAAGCGCGCCGGCGAGCAGAATCCGGCCGTCATGCGCCCAGTGCGGGGCTTGCGAGCATTGACTGGAACGAAGACTCGGCCCACCCATGATCGAGGTGGAAGCCTGACTCCGAATAGAACTCGTGCATGAGCAGAACGAGTGCACCGATGTCTTCAGCGCCAGCGCTTCGGACGCTGAACCTTGGCAACAATGGGCTCGGCTCGCTGCGCAAAAGGCACCTAACGTATTGGAGCGCTGCCCGCGAAGCGCGCACGTCGCCTCGAATCGATCGTTAGATCCGGTGCCGTGCCACCTTACCGTGGAGCCTCGCCGACGCGAGTGTCGGTGGCCACCCAATTGGTTTCCCAGGTCTTACCGTCATCTTCCGAAAATGCCTGTTCGAAGCGGATCGATGTTGGCGTCACGTCAGATATGACGAAGCGTACTAGAATCAGGCGTCCGTTGAATGTTTCCTTATTGAAGAACTCGCCGCGCCCGTTCTTGAACTGGCCGACCGCTGGAGTAGTAAGCGTTCCGTCTGACGAGCTCGCGAAATTAAGACTCCAAGTGCGGGTCTCGGGGTTGTACAACCGCAGGCTCAAACCCCGGAAGTGACCTCCCGGGCCATCAGCGTCGAGTTCGACGAGATTCGCGCGACCACCCCAAACGGGTCGCACCATAGTTGTGCCATCCATCTCGACCCAAATAGTGGAGCCAGTTAGCGGGCGCACGAGGCGCTTTAGATGCGTCTTCCAAGTTCCGATATGGAAGTCGAAGTCCCGCGAGCCGTCGCCAGTCGGGAGTACATCGGGGAATGCGGGTGTCGCGGCGAAGCAGGCAAGGACCGCTATCAAACGAACCAGCACGGCGGGTCTGCACGATGCCATGTGTTCCTCGCTAGGGCTAGCGATCAGGGTAACCGGCCCGCCAGGCGGACAGCGTGAAACGAGCCAACATGAGGCCGGCGCGTCTGGTTGACCGCAGGGTTAGCCGGCACTTTTCCGAGGCGCGATGTCGAAGTGCAGGACGTCTTCACGATTTCCCAGTGCTGTGTAAAGCGCGATTGCAGGTTCGTCGTCCAGATCGGCCTGCACGAAGATAGCGTAGACGCCTCTCGACGCTGCAATCTCCTTGAGCTTCTCGACAATGGCCGTGGCAACACCTTTCCGGCGGTACGGCTCGTCTACGGCAAGGTCATAGATGTAGAACTCCGAGCGGGCCTGTTCGAATTTAGGGAGAACGTACCCCGCAAGCCCGCCGATCACCTTCCTTCCCGCGAGGGCGGTGATCGCAATGAACGTCTTGCTATTGAGGAGCTTCTCGAGATAGCCGTCGTCGGGCTGGTGTGCGGAGTAGGACTCGACGTCATCGAAGGCACGGCCGAAGAGCGCGAGCAACTCGCGCATCAGTGGTACATCGTCGGGAGTCAATGCTCGAACGAGCGGGCGGTCCTTCATGACGGAGATCATCTGGTCGCTGCTATCCCGCCTGACATCCAAGGTTGCCGGCGCGTCGCGCTGACGCCAGCCAAGAAGAAGGCATGAAAGGGCGCCCGTTAACCGCGAGGTTAGGCGTCGCTTTCATTCGGTCTCCCGTCGCTCGATACCGGACAGGCTTTGGGTCCATCTCAAAGCCGAGCGACACCACTTTTGCGTTGTTGGGACGAGTGCTGCGCGCTCAGCAATACAACCCACGCGCAAACCATATGTTTTAGGATTGTCTGCGTCATAGGTGTAAAGCGGGGAACCGCAGTTCGAGCAGAACGCTTGTGCACGCCTTGAACCGTTGTCACCGAGCTTGACATAAACCGCCGGCTTTCCCGCAGCGAGCCGAAACGACCCTTCGATGGCGGGTATTGAGACGCGGTACGCTGATCCGGTGAGATTCTGACAATCCGTGCAGTGACAGATAGCGGCTCTTTCTGGATCAACAAGCGCCTCATATTTCACGCTTCCGCAGTGACAGCTTCCGTGAACCTCCATCGTTGCCTCTCTTGTGCTTGCAGACGTCTAATGTTCAAAGTTAACCGGTGCGCCGCCACGACATTCGCCAGCAAGGAAGACGCGTATCGGGCGTCCGGTTGAACGCAGGGTTAGGCCGCACAACCGGCCCGGAGCATGGCAGATCGTGCACGATCACCGGGGCTTTACCGCGGACGCGAGGATCGCGGGCATCGGAAGTTCAATTGTGCCGCGACGGTTGAAATTCTTCGCAGCCTCGCGCGCCGCGGTACGAATCGCCTCAAGTGCCTCGCTGGACTGGGCGCGAAGTACTGCTTTGATCCTTACGCCGCCGTTATAAATGGCATCGAAAAGTTCGCCTGGCGCATTGAACCGCCAAACCTGGGGAACGGACGTAACACTAACATTCAGGAAGCCCGCTTCGCGCAACGTTCGGTCGCACTCGGCAGGATCGCTGAATCGGAAGAATGACGGCCCCTGAGGCAATTGCACCCCGGGGTTACCATGAGATTGAATGGCCTTCAGGATAATTCCAAATCCCACTGCCTCGTCGGGCTTTGCCCACACGGTGAAGGCATAACAGCCCCCGGGCTTGAGGACGCGAGCAGCCTCGGTCATCGCTCGCTCGGGTCGCGACAAGTGGAGCATTCCAAAATTCATGACTACGGCGTCAAAGCTGCCATCCCTAAACGAAAGTGCTTCCGCGTCCCCTTCTTGAAACTCAACGGCAGGATTGATCGTACGGGCATGCGCAACCATCTGAGCGGAAAAATCGACGCCCACCACCCTCGCTCCGCGTGCGGCCGCCGCAGCTGCGACATAACCCGGTCCGGTCGCAACGTCGAGGAGCAGGGCCCCGTCGCGCAGGTTCACTGCATCCAACAAGGGCCCAACCGCCTGGCGCGTGACACGCGCGAACGCGGCGTCGTATTCGGATACGTTGGACGTCCAACCAGCGTGTTCGAAGTTACGAAACGCATCGGGATCAGGGGTTTGGTTGCTGGACATTGGCCTCTCCAATTGACATGCGGCCTAACGTTCAAGGTAAGCGGCGCGCCGCGCCGAGGCTGACCGAAGATCGGGTTATGAACCGGCGCGTCCGGTTGCAGGGGTCGGCGGCAACGGGGTCCTCTTATACTTAGAAGTCAGAGTTTCCGAATCGGGCGATGCCCTGATTCATGCCAGCTGGATCAAGTACCGAGAGGTCCAGCGGCAAAGGCTCGCCTATCCAAAGGGCCTGAGACGTATGGTCTGCCAGATCATCGTTGGTCAGGCGATGGACAAGCGCCCTGAGCCTATTGACCTTGATTCGCTCAAGAACGGTGGGCAGCGCCTTCCCGTAGAAGTGAACCTCGTACTGAGGTATCGGATGCGGTCCGACTGCACGGTCCGTCATTACTCCGACGAAGATGACGTCAACTAGATCACCCGTGCCTTTCTTCGCTTGCAGTTCGGAGTGAAGTTGCTGGGCGGTGGAGCGATCGAAGGCTTCGTAGTAGATGTGAGCGTGAAAGGGTTCATTTGCGTCAGTCATCCTGATATTCCGTCGAAGGTGCAGCTATACGAAAAACAGGGTACGAGGGAGAGGGCCGGAAGCTCCTGCTGGCGGGAGAATCAGAGCGCGTTTGTTGTGGCCCGCATGATAAGCGATGAACCCCGAGCCCAAAGACAACAGCGACCTACGCGGAGGCAGGTTTCTAGAGCCCAGTTACCCGCGCTCACTCGTCGATGAATTTCCATGTGTCGGCACCATCGAAGCGGCGAACACGGACTGCAGCAATGAGCTTGGGATCGAAGTTCCCAAGATTCACACCGTGCTTGCAGCCAGGAGTTGGCTGCAGCGGCTCCCAGTGGGTCACGCACCCGCAGCGCTTGCAATGGATTGTCCGCAGAGTTCTGTCTCCCCAGATGTACTCTGCGGTAGCTCCAGGATGGCTTTGGATCTCCACTGACCCGAACTCGAAGTAGACCCACGGGCCGCCGATACGCCGGCAGAGCGAGCAGTTGCAGTCAGTGGCTACCTCTGGCGTGGACGGCAGCTTCAACCGCACTGCGCCACAGTGACATGAGCCCTCGTGCATTTTGCGGCCTCCTAAGGCGACAGAGTATGCAAGTGATGATTTTGTGACGCCTTGCGATCAAGATAACCGCTGCGCCGGCCAGATGCGCGCGAAGTTGAAGCCCTGAT
>Ga0207643_10000186_pt1 | contig 42591 bp, 38 predicted proteins | sample KBSMisM62_FD_184313 | JGI IMG/M metagenome (GOLD analysis project Ga0207643, IMG submission 184313) | Miscanthus rhizosphere microbial communities from Kellogg Biological Station, Michigan, USA - KBS Miscanthus M6-2 (SPAdes) (version 2) | ecosystem: Host-associated > Plants > Roots >... | reverse complement strand
CGAGCGGGCCGACGATCAACAATTGTCCTTCGGACTTGTATCCGACCGACGCCACTGGCTCGGGGTCCGGCAGCGCGGCGGCCGCAAGCAACGCTGCGATCTTGGGTGTGGCGCGCGATGCTTCGGCCGACCATCCGGCCGTCTCGCGGATGTTGACGAAGCGAATCGATCGCACGCCACCTGCTTCGTCCGCGAGATCGCCCAGCAGGCGTTGCTCCTGCGTGCATGCAACGACCATGTCGCCCGATGCGCGCTTCGCGAACTCGCCTGCGCCCTGCTGGCACATCGCCGTGTGCACGTGCAGGTCGGCAACGCCTGTCGCACGCGCAAGCGCGTCGCGATCGAGCGGCATCGTCGCGTTGCACGTGCAGATCGCGACGTTCTTGTCGGAGACGCTCATGTGCGGCTCGTCGCCGACTTCGCAGCAGCGACGTTCCCGTCCGCATCGACGGACTGTGTTGCGTCGGATTGGCCGATTCGCACCGCTACGTCAGTGGCCGCAGTCGGCTGCGGTGCTGCCAATGGCGCATCAGCCTCTGCGACGGCGATGCCATCGGCGGGCGACGCCGGCGCAGCATCGGCCTCCGCCGCGGCGTCGTCAGCCGGTGCGTCGTCGGGAACGTCCTCGACGTAGCCGGCGGCGTTCACGCGCGTGGCCGGTGGATTGAAGATATAGCGAGCCTGCGTGAGCGTTCGCACGATCGCGGGGTCGATCGGGTCGGGCTTCGAATAATCGCCGATGTAGACGTCGAGCCCGTCCATCAAGTTGAAGTGCGGATCGCTGAACAGCTTCTTCAGCGCGCCCCGCTTCATCGCATCGTCGACACCCGGCTGCATGAACGGCGAATAGTCGGAGTCGATCGTCAACGACTCGAGCGACGGCAGCGGCGCGGCGGCGCCGGATGTGGAACCGGTGACGGCGGTTGTCGATGCGGTGCCGGCAGGCGCTGCGGCCGCTCCAGGGGCTGCCGATGGAATCGCCGCAGCGCTGCCCGCGGATGCGTCGGTCGGAACCGGCGAGGTCGGGTCCGGGAGCGCCGTGCCGACGGGTGCCACGGTGCTGCCAGGCGCGCGATCGGACGCGAGATTCCCGCGCGCGGCCGCGTGCTTGCGCTGCGACCAGCGGCGCAGCGAAAAGCCTTTCGGATCTGTCGGGGCGTCAGGCATCGTCAAATCAAGACTAGCGGTCGGGCTTGGACCGGTCACTCGACGCCGCATCGCCCAGCGGATCGTTTCGGCGAGCCTTGCGGCGCGGCTCGGGCTTGTAGTGGACGTCGACGAACGCGCGGATCCATTCGGCGATCGACGGCAGCATCGGAACGCCGTCGACCTGCTCGCCGCCATCCATGAATCGCCCAGCCTCGTTGTAGCTCACAGTAACGAGCACCGGGCGCGCGCGGGGCATTGAATTGTCCTCGAAAAAGCGCCACATCACGAAGATGCGCGGATCCGGCGCCGTGAGGTTGAGAAAGTAGCCTTCCGCCTCCGTCGGATGCAGTTCGATCTCGAAACCCGTGCAGCGCCAATGGTTGCCGTCGACGCCTTCCGGCATTGAGCGTCCGGTGCCGGGCACGGCGTCGCGCGCCGCCGGAATGTCGAGCCGCGGCGTAGCGACTTCGACCTTTACCGGCTGCCAACGTTCGCTTGCCCATCGGCTTTCGAGCGGGATCCGCGCCATGATCACGTCGACGGCCAGGCGCAGGGCGATCACGAGCGTCGTGCCGGCGCAGGAACTTCAGGCAACGAAATCATCGGGCGTCGATCATACCTTGACGGATCGGTCGGCAACTCTCGCTCTGCTAACATGGATTGTCCACTCGTGCATCCACAGGATCGCCGGACGCCTCTCCGATGGCCGCCATCATTCCGCTGACCGACATTCGCGCCACGGCGAGCGCCGCCGCCCGCGAAGCGTTCGTGCGCGCTGCGGCGAATGCGCCTGTCGCCGACGAGTCGTCGCTACCCGTCGACGTCCGTCGCCGCCCGCTGCACGACCTGCGCATCTCGGTGACGGATCGCTGCAATTTCCGCTGCGTCTACTGCATGCCGAAGGACGTCTACGGCCGCGACTTTCCGTTCCTGCCGCATGCGGACCTGCTGACGTTCGAGGAGATCACGCGCATCGCCAAAGTATTCGTCCGACAGGGCGTGCGAAAGATCCGGCTGACAGGCGGCGAGCCGCTGCTGCGCCGGAATCTCGAGCGGCTGATCGCGATGCTGGCGGCGATCGGCGACGTCGACATCACGCTGACCACCAACGGCGCGCTGCTCGCCCGCAAGGCCCGCGCGTTGCGGGACGCGGGATTGAACCGCGTCACCGTGAGTCTCGATGCGCTCGACGACCCGACGTTTCGCGCCATGAACGACGTCGACTTTCCGGTTGCGCGCGTGCTCGAAGGCATCGATGCCGCGCACGCGGCGGGTCTCGCCCCGATCAAGATCAATGCCGTCGTCAAGCGCGGTTTGAACGAGCATGCGATCGTGCCGCTCGCGCGGCACTTCCGCGACAGCCCGCACATCGTTCGATTCATCGAATACATGGACGTCGGACACACGAACGGCTGGCGGATGGACCACGTGGTGCCGGCCGCTGAAATCGTCGATCGCATCGACCGCGAGTTCCCGCTCGAGCCGGTCGACGCGAATTATCCCGGCGAGGTCGCGCAACGCTGGCGCTATCGCAACGGCGACAACGAGGTCGGCGTCATCGCGTCGGTGACGCAGGCTTTCTGCCGCGAGTGCACGCGCGCACGGCTATCCACCGACGGCAAGCTCTACACCTGCCTGTTTGCCGACAACGGCTACGACCTGCGCGCATTGTTGCGCGACGCGTATTCCGACGCGCAGGTCGGCAACGCCATCGCCGCGATCTGGCGTGCGCGCGACGATCGCTATTCCGAGATCCGCACGGCGAACACGCCGCGCGAGTCGCGCGTCGAGATGTCGTACATCGGCGGCTAGCACTCGTTCGAACGCTGATGAACCCGCACAACAGGCGCTGATGTACCGGCCGCAACTCACCAACGCCGCAAGGCCATCGACGTTCGATGTTACCGCCGTCGACGAGAACGGCGCTGCCCGCGAAGTTGCGATCGCCGGCGAGCACCCGCTGACCGTATACGTCGACAAGCGGGAGATCCTGACGCTGATGACGCTTGGTGCCGCACCGGAGGCGCTGACGATCGGATATCTGCGCAACCAGCGGCTCGTCGAACGCCTCGACGACATCGTCGCCGTCCAGGTCGACTGGGAGACGAACTCGGTCGCCGTCAGGACGCGCCACGGCCTCGCCGACCTCGACGCGAAGACCGCGAAACGCACGACGACGAGCGGCTGCGGCCAGGGCACGGTGTTCGGTGACCTGATGGAAGACATCGACAATGTGCGCCTGCACGTGGATGCGACGCTGACGCAAACGGCGCTCTACGCGCTGCTCGACAAGGTGCGGCTGCACGAAACGATCTACAAGCAGGCCGGCGCCGTCCACGGCTGCGCGCTCGCGACGCATCGCGACGGCCAGGCGGAGATCCTGCTTTTCATCGAGGACGTCGGCCGGCACAACGCCGTCGACGCGATCGCCGGCCGCATGTGGCTCGACGGCGAGGAAGGCGCCGACAAGATCTTTTACACGACCGGACGCCTGACGTCGGAGATGGTGATCAAGGCTGCGCAGATGGGCATTCCGTTCCTCGTGTCGCGCTCGGGGCTGACGCAGATGGGCTACGAAATCGCGCAGAAGGTCGGCATGACGATGATCGGTCGCGCAACCAACCGCCATTACCTGCTGTTCACGGGTGCGCAGCGGTTTCACGCCGATGCGCCCGCGGAAGCTCCGCGCGGACGCGTGACGGCGACGTGAAGCGCGTTCCGACGAAGGCCCGGCCGTGACGATCGCGCGCACCGACATCACCGGTGTCGTGTTCGCCGGCGGGCAGGGTCGCCGGATGGGCGGCGTCGACAAGGGACTCGTCGAACTCGACGGTCGAGCGCTCGTCGCCCACGTCATCGAGCGCCTCGCGCCACAGGTTGGCGAGCTCGTCATCAATGCGAACCAGAATCGCGACCGTTATGCTGCATTCGGCTATCCGGTCGTCGCGGACGTGATCCCGGACTTTGCCGGTCCGCTGGCGGGACTGCACGCAGCGATGGCCGGCGCGACGACGCCCTATATTGTGACGAGCCCGTGCGATTCGCCGTTCCTGCCAGCCGATCTCGTTGCGCGACTTGCGCTCGCGTTGGCGGCAACGCCGCTCGACCTCGCCGTTGCGCGGACGTTCGACCAGCCGCATCCGGTGTTCTCGCTGGTGCGCACCGACGTGCGTCCGCATCTCGAGGCATTCCTGCGCGGCGGCGGACGCAAGATCGACGCGTGGTATGCAACGCTACGCGTGGCCGACGTGCGCTTCGACGACGAGGCCGACGCATTTCGCAACATCAATACCGCAGCCGAGCTCGCGGCGAGCGGCAATACCTCGCCGGCAAGCACGGTGAGCGCGCCATGACGGCGCCGATGCTGCGCGAGCTTTCATGCGCCGACGACTACGATCCCGATTCGCTGTCGGTCGACGCGGCGCGCGCAGCGATTCGCCGGTTCCTGCAGCCGGTGACCACCGTCGAGCGCGTCCACATCCGGGCAGCGCTCGATCGCGTGCTGGCCGCCGACATCCAATCGCCGCTCGACGTGCCGGGCCACGACAATTCGGCGATGGACGGCTGGGCCGTGCGATTCGCCGATGTCGATGCGGTGCGCCCGACGACGCTGCGCCGGATCGGCGAGTCGTTCGCGGGCAAGCCCTATCCTGGCACCGTCGGCGCCGGCGAGGCCGTGCGGATCTTCACCGGTGCGGTGATGCCGCATGGCAGCGACACGGTCGTGATGCAGGAACGCGCGACGGCAACCGCGGAAGGCGTGACCGTGGCTCCGAACGCCGTCAATCGCGCGGGACAAAACCGGCGCATTGCCGGCGAAGACGTGAAGCGCGGCGCGATCGTGTTCCGCGCCGGGCAGCGCGTACGCCCAGCCGAGCTCGGCATGCTCGCGTCGATCGGCGTCGGCGAATGCACGGTGTACCGCAAGTTGCGGGTCGCGTTCTTCTCGACCGGCGACGAGCTCCGGTCGATCGGCCAGCCGCTCGCAGCCGGCGAGATCTACGACAGCAACCGCTACACGTTGTACGGCATGCTGATGCGGCTCAACTGCGACGTCGTCGACATGGGCGTCGTCCCGGATGTGCCTGAAGCGCTCGAGCGCGCGCTCGCCAGCGCCTCGGCGACTGCGGACGTCGTCATCACATCCGGTGGCGTCTCGGTCGGCGAGGCCGATTACGTACGCGACCTGCTCGCGAAGCTCGGCGAAGTGCTGTTCTGGAAAATCGCGATGAAACCGGGCCGGCCGTTGGCCTACGGCAAGATCGGCGGCGCGCATTTTTTCGGCCTGCCCGGCAATCCCGTGTCGGTGATGATGACGTTCTACGAGTTCGTCCGCGACGCGCTGCTCGTTCTGCAGGGAAGGCGCGACGTGCCGCCGTTGCCGACGCTGAAGGCGACGCTGGCAACGCCGATCCGCAAAATGCCCGGACGCACGGAGTTCCAGCGCGGCATCCTGACCGCGGACGGCGACGGATGGGCCGTGCGGACGACCGGCGAGCAGGGTTCAGGCGTGCTGTCGTCAATGTCGCAGGCGAACTGCTTCATCGTGCTGCCGACCGATGCCGGTGACCTCGACGCCGGAACGGCGGTGGACGTCCAGGTGCTGGAAGGCCTCGTCTAGGGCCTGTTAACAGCTCTTCGCGTTGCCTCACGAACGCACCGGATTACGCGCCCCAAGTGACGTGCCGGTCAGTAGTAGCGCGAGATGTCGCCCCGCTCCATCGCCTCGATTCGCCGTTCGAGCTCGAACACGTCGCGCGATTGCGCCAGATAGGCCTCGCGGGCCTTTTGCTCCCGATGCCAGAACCAGCGGTCCAGCCGATCGAGAAGCCCCTCGCGGGGAGCCGCCGGGCCCGGGCTGACCGGGCGCCGCGTTGCCGCACTGCGGGCCGGGGCGCCTTTGTGCGTAGGGCCGAGCGCTTCGGCCATCAACGTGTAGAGCTGGCCGAGAACGCTGGCGTCGAAGTAGCGTTCGGCAGCACTGGGCGTCGTAATTTCGTTGGGATTCATGGTTTTCTGCTCCCGCCGGGTAGGCATGGATTGGCTTCGGCACGGATTGTGCGTTGCACCAATACAACATAGGACGCGCCCGGGGTTAGATCAAATCGTCCTTTTGGATCATTGAGATAAGCAATACTGATATACCGGCATTTGTCCTATTGCGCCGCAGCATAAATGCATGCATATTCAATTCTTTGACGAGTTGGATCCATGGAGCTTTACCAGCTGAAGGGATTCGCGGCGGTGGCCGAGCTCGGCCAGTTGACTCGCGCGGCTGAGCGCCTTCACATCAGTCAGCCGGCGCTTTCCGCGCAGATCAAGGCGCTGGAAGACGAGCTGGACGTCGCGCTGTTCGAGCGAGGCGCCGCCGGCATGACGCTGACGGCCGCCGGACGGCAGCTGTTGCCCGAGGCCGAACGCGCGCTCTCCGCCGCGCAGGCGCTGCGCAGCCAGGCGCTCGCGCTGCGCGGCGAGGTCGCCGGTCGGGTGCGCCTCGGATCGATTGGGGACCCTGAGCTCACGAGGGTCGCCGAGGTACTACGAAGCGCGGTCGACTGCTTGCCCCTGCTGGAGATCGACGTCCAGCACGAGATCTCGGGTGCTGCCTTCGAAAAGGTGCGCGATGGCGAGCTCGACGTCGCGTTCTATTACGGGAATCTCGTGCATCCGGCCGTTGCGGCGCTGCCGCTTCGCGAGCTCGCCTTTCGAATCGTCGTGCCGGCCGCATGGGCCGGCCGGCTCGCGAGCGCCGACTGGAACGCAATCGCCGCCGAACCGTGGCTGACGACGCCGCCAATCAGCACCCATCACGCCCTTGCCACCGAGCTATTCGCCGCGCACGGCATCGAGCCAACCCGCCAGGTCGTGGCCGATCACGAAGCGGTAATCAGCTCGCTCGTCGCAGCGGGGCTGGGAGTTGCTCTGATGCGCGAGGACACCGCACTGGCCGACGCCGCTGCCGGCCGTCTCGCAATCTGGGGGGACACGCGCCTCTGGACGCACCTGCAGTTCCTGTTCCGGCGCGACCGTGAGAACGATCCGGCAATCCACGCGATACGCGACGTCGTCGCGGACGTCTGGGCGCGGGCCGGCAGCGTGCCCGCTTCCAGCCCCGACGCGCGGCGCGCTGCCTAGGGGTTGTCAACGGGCCCTGGACCGTGAACGCTGTAAGGTCCGGCTCGCGTAACCGACTGACGATTCGGGCCGGTGGATAATTCCCGGTCGGCGCGGTTCCCCGGCGGTTGTCGCAGGGAACGATAATTTTTCGCGCATCTCCAAATCTCACGATCTCAGAGCGGAGCATGAGTCGATGGAACGCCGATTGGTGCTGCAGGGTATCGGGGCCGGACTGCTGGTGGGTGCGGGTCTTGCGATCGGCGCCGATCCGAAGAAGGGCCCGGCCGTGAAGAACACCGCCGTCGAGCAGCTGCAGAGCACGTGGAAATCGCTGCTGTCGAAAGACGCCAAGGTCGCGGCGGATGCATCGCCGGTCGTCCGTTCCGATGACGAGTGGCGCAAGTCGCTCGATCCGGCGAGTTACGCGGTGCTGCGGCACGAAGGAACCGAGCGGCCGTTTTCCAGCCCGCTCAACGACGAGCATCGCGCCGGCGTGTTCGTGTGTGCCGGTTGCGCGCTGCCGTTGTTCACGTCCGCGATGAAGTTCGACAGCGGTACCGGCTGGCCGAGCTATTTCACGACTATTCCCGGCGTCTTCCAATCGAAGTCGGACAGCAAGCTGATCCTGCCGCGCACCGAGTATCACTGCGCGAAATGCGGCGGCCATCACGGTCACGTGTTCGACGACGGCCCCGAGCCGACCGGCCTTCGCTATTGCAATAACGGCGTCGCGCTGCGCTTCATTCCGCTGAAGGCATAGCGACTCCCGTCCCCGCCGGGCATCGCTGCGCCCGGCGCGGTCGACACGCGCGATAGACTCGAACCTCTCGGAAGGTCGGGCGGGATAAGCGCGCGTGGTGGAACTTCGGCACGTATCCAAGTCGTTCGCGGGTCCTGCGCCGCGGACGATCTTCGGCCGCCTGTCGCTCGACGTCGCGCCGGGCGAGTACATCGCCATCGTCGGCGCGTCGGGTGTAGGCAAATCGACGCTCCTCAACGTCATCGCCGGTCTGGAACGTGTCGATTCCGGCACGGTTATGGTGGACGGCGTCGAGTACGCGACCAAGGACGACGACGCGCTCACCGTGTTGCGACGGGACCGCATGGGGTTCGTGTTCCAGGCGTTCCACGTGCTGCCATACCTGTCGGTTGCGGAAAACGTCGGCCTCCCGCTTGCGCTGCGCGGCGAAAGCCCTGCCGCGGGAAGCGAGCGCGTCGCCGCGATGCTGGAAAGCGTGGGCCTTGCCGGACGCGAGCGCAGCAAGCCGCGCGAGCTTTCGGGCGGCGAATTGCAGCGCGTGGCGATCGCCCGCGCGCTCGTCCACCGCCCTGCGCTGGTCCTCGCCGACGAGCCTACCGGCAACCTCGATCCGGCGATAGCCGCACAGGTAATCAAGCTGCTGCGCGATGCCGTCACGACCAACGGAGCCGCCTGCGTGCTCGCGACGCATTCGCGCAGCGCAGCGGCGTCCGCGGATCGCATCTGGCGACTGACACCCGACGGACTCGTGGCGGCGCAAAGCGGCGATGTCGACTGACGTGCGCACGCTCGGCGCGCCGTTCGCCGTCGCACGCGCCGTCACGGGCGGCGTGCGCGCGTTCGTCCGCGGGCGCACGCTGCTCGCCGTCGTTGCGATCGCGTTCGGTATCGCGCTCGGCTACGCCGTCGAGCTCATCAATCGTGCCGCGGTGAACGAGCTTTCGACGGGACTTGCGACGCTTTCCGGAGATGCAGATATCGAGGTGCGCGGGCCGCGCACCGGCTTCGACGAGGCACTCTATCCGCTGCTCGCGCAGCTCGACGGCGTCGCCGTCGCGAGCCCCGTCGTCGAAACCGATGTCACGGTGAGCGGTCGCGACTCGGCGCTGACGCTCGTAGGCGTCGACGTGTTTCGCGCGGCTGCGATCACGCCGGCGCTCGTCGGCGCAACGGGGGACCGGATGGATGCGCTGCGAGGCGACACGCTGTTTCCCAGCGCGGCCGCAGCAAGCTGGCTGGGCGTTCACGATGGCGACACCGTCGACGTCGCAGCGGGCCGCGCAACGCTGACGCTGCGCGTCGCCGGTATGTCGGGTGGCAGCGGGGCGCTGCGTTACGCGGTGATGGACATCGCTGCCGTCCAGGATGCGTTCGGATTGCGCGGCCGGCTGACGCGCATCGACCTGCGCGCATCGCCGGGCACCGACGTCGGAAAGCTCGCGCAACGCGTGCAGGCACTGCTGCCGCCCGGACTTGTCGCAGCATCGCCGCAGGCCGGCATGGCGGCCGCCGCGCGGCTGTCGCGCGCGTATCGCGTGAATCTCAACGTGCTCGCGCTCGTCGCGCTGTTCACCGGCAGCATGCTCGTTTTCGCGACGCAAACGCTTTCGGTCGCGCGACGGCGACCGCAATTCGCGCTGCTGCGCACGCTCGGACTCGCACGCGGTCGGCTCGTCGGCTTCGTCATCGCGGAAGCGGCGGCGCTCGGCGTAGTCGGGGCGCTCATCGGCATCGTCGCCGGCCACGCACTCGCATGGATTGCGCTGCGCGAATTCGGACCCGACCTCGGTGCCGGATTCTTTCGCGGCAGCGCTGTCGTGCTCGGCTTCGAGCCGCTGCCCATGCTTGCCTTCGGAACGCTGGGCCTGCTGGCGGCGATCATCGGCAGCGCGCTGCCAGCACGCGAGGCTGCGCTCGCGTCACCGGCGGCTGCGCTGAAGGCAAGCGACGCCGATCTCGCTGCAGCGCCTCCGAGCTGGCCAGCGTGGGTACTGATCGCAACCGGCGCCGCCGCGACGTTCCTGCCTGCGGTGAACGGCCTTCCGCTCGCAGGCTACGGCGCGATCGCGCTGATCGTCATTGGCGGCATTCTCGCGATGCCCCAGATCGCCCGCACGGTGCTGCACGCCATCCGCACGCCCGCGTACGTGCCGGCGCAACTTGCCATCGCGTACATGCGCGCATCGCCGGGCCGCGTCGCCGCCACGCTCGCAGCGATGGTGGCGAGCGTTTCGCTGATGGTGGCGATGGCGATCATGGTCACGTCGTTTCGCCAATCGCTCGACGACTGGCTCACCTTGATGCTGCCGGCCGACGTGTACGTTCGCGCCGCGTCGGACAGCGTGCCTTTCACGCGCGACGACCGTGCTGCGCTGGCGCGGATCGGCGGTGTCGCGCGCGCCGAGTTCATGCGCGCGACATCGTTATGGCTCGATCCGTCGCTGCCGCGCGTGGCCCTGCTCGCCCGCGATATCGACCCCGGCGATGCAGCGGCGCGGCTGGCGCTCGTCGGCGACGCCTTGCGCGTGACTGCCGGTGCGCCGCCCCCCGCGTGGATCAGCGAGCCTGTGGCCGATGCGAAGGGGCTGGCGCCCGGTGCGCTCCTGACACTGCCGCTTGCGGGACGCGCCGTCACGTTCACGGTGGCGGGCGTCTGGCGCGACTACGTGCGCCAGCAGGGCGCGGTCGTCATCGAGCGCTCGCGCTACGTGGCGCTGACCGGGGACGACGCGGTCAACGAGGCAACGCTCTGGCTCGCACCCGGCGTCGATGCCGCCGCTGTCCGCGACGATGTCGCGCGTGCAGCCGGTGCCGGGCGCGTGCTCACTGCAACGCCTGCCGATTTGCGCAAGCTGTCGCTCGCAGCGTTCGACCGCACATTTGCCGTCACTTACGCGCTGGAAGCCGCCGCCGTGCTGATCGGTGTCGTGGGCCTGTCGGCGGCGCTGGTCGCACAAACGCTCGCGCGAAGCCGAGAGTTCGGAATGCTGCGCCATGTCGGCATGACGCGCAGGCAATTGCGCACGATGCTCGCCGTCGAAGGTGCGACACTGGCCGGCATGGGGGTCGGGTGGGGCCTCGTGCTGGGATTTGCCATCAGCCTGATTCTGGTCAACGTCGTCAACCGGCAGTCGTTCCACTGGGGCATGGCGCTTCACATTCCATGGCTCGCGCTCGCCGTGCTGGCAGCGTCGCTCGTGGCGCTGGCGACGCTGACCGCCCGTGCCAGCGCGCGCACGGCAACCAGCATCGGCGCCGTGCGCGCCGTGCGCGACGACTGGTGATCGACCGCGCGCGCCGCCGGCTGTTGCTGCTGCCGCTCGCGCTGACCGTTGCGCGGGCGCGCGCCGATGTCGTTTACCCCGATGTGCAGCAAGGCGCGGCGCTGCGCTTTCCCGTCGACGAGGGTGCGCATCCGTCGTATCGCAGCGAATGGTGGTACGTGACCGGCTGGCTGCGCGACGCCGACGCGCGAGAGCTCGGCTTTCAGTTGACGTTCTTCCGTAACCGGCCCGGCATCGCGGAAGCGAGCGAAAGCCGTTTTGCACCGAAGCAGTTGCTGTTCGCGCATGCGGCGATCGCTGATCCGGACCAGCGGCGGCTAATCGTCGACCAGCGCGCCGCACGCGAAGGCTTTGGTGTCGCGCGCGCGGCCGTCGGATCGGTCGACGTTCGCATCGACGATTGGTCGCTCGTGCAGCAACGCGATCGGTATGTCGCGCACGTGGTCGCCCGGACGTTCGCGCTCGACCTCGTGTTGGATGCGCGTGCGCCCGTACTGCTGCAAGGCGAGGCCGGCGTCAGCCGCAAGGGGCCGGACCCTCTCGATGCGAGCTTCTACTACAGCCAGCCGCAGGTTGCCGTAAGCGGCTCGGTGTCGATCGGCGAGCGCACGCGCGTGGTCAGCGGCGTCGCTTGGCTCGATCACGAATGGTCGAGCCGCTACCTGGCGCGCAGTGCCGTCGGATGGGACTGGACCGGTGTCAATCTCGACGACGGGGGCGCTCTGATGGCGTTTCGCATCCGCGACGCACAGGGTGCCGCGACGTGGGCCGGCGGCGCGTATCGCGATGCGGCGGGCACGACGCACATCTTCTCGCCGGCCGATGTCGCATTCGCCACCGAGCGCCGCTGGCGATCGCCGCGCACCGGATTCGAATATCCGGTTGCCGTCCGCCTGCGCGCCGGCGACCGCGAGCTACTGCTGGAACCGCTGTTTCCCGACCAGGAGCTCGATGCGCGCGCCGGCGTCGGTACGGTGTACTGGGAAGGTGCGGTGCGCGCATCGAGCGGCGGACGCATCGCCGGACGCGGCTATCTCGAGCTCACCGGCTACGGCGGCGCGCTGCGGCTGTAGAGTCCGCATCGTTTTTCACGACCGCGGCGGCGATGTCGTCGCCACCGCTGCAGGGACGTCGTCTTCGGATATTTCTTCCTGCACCCACGCATCCAGCAGCGTATAGGCGACCGCCAGCAGCACCGGGCCGACGAAGAGGCCGAGCAAACCAAATGCAAACAACCCGCCGATGACGCCGGCAAAGATCAGCAGCAATGGCAAATCGGCGCCGCGCTTGATCAGCACCGGGCGCAGGATGTTGTCCAGGCTTCCCACGACGATCGTCCATACCAAAAGCGCGGCGAACCAGCCGGTTTGTCCACTCCACCACAACCAGACGAGCGCTGCCGCGAGCACCGGCAACGGGCCGATCTGCGCAAGCGCCAGCATCAGCATCACGGCCGTCAGCACCCCGGCAAAGGGCACGCCGGCGATCGCCAGACCGATTCCGCCCAGAACCGACTGAACCAGCGCCGTCACGACCACGCCGAGCGCGACGCCACGAATCGCCTGTCCCGCGAGACGCACGACCTGGTCGCCGCGCTCGCCCGCGAGCCTCCGACCGAACCGGCGCACGTATCGCGCGGCTTTGTCGCCCGACATGTAAAGGATCGCGGAGATCACGACAGTGAGCAGGAACTGCAGGCCAACCAGGCCGAAATTGCCCGCCTCTGCCACGAACCAGCTCGTGACGCCGACCGCATACGGCCGAACCGCTTCGGCGAGCTCTGCCGCCCCCTTGTCCGCGTGCTCGCGCCAGATGCTGGCTGCCTTCTGGCCGATGATGGGGATCTTCTCCACGAAGTCCGGTGGAGGCGGAAGCGTTACTCCGGCAAGTCGGCTCGCCCAGTCGACGATGTCGCCTGCGTTCGCGACGATCGTCCCGATCGCGGCCGTCAGCGGCACGACAAAGACCAGCAGCAACGCGGCGGTCATGACCGTGGTTGCGACCCAGCGCTTGCCCCAGAAGGCCGTCTGAACCATGCGCAGCACCGGCCACGTCGTCACGACGATCATCGTCGCCCAGACGGTCGCCGCCAGGAATGGCCGCAGGATCCACAGCGACGCAACGATGAGCCCGCCGAGGATGAGGATCGCGAGCACCGTGCGGGTGAGGTCGCCGCGGTGCTCCCGGTGTTCGATAGGGTCCATTGTCGTGGTCGTCGCTCGCCGGAATGAGGCGTACATCATGCGCCGGTCAATCCGACCTCGCTCGCCGGACGCGAACTCGGCGTCCCCGATCAGCGACGGTCTGCGGCGAACACGCCCGGGATGTCACGCGCAAGCTGCAACGCGCGCTTCAACTGCGCAACGCTCTCGACCTCGAGCGTGAAGGCCATACGCGCCTGATGCTGGCGCGTTTGCGTGTTCACCGCCGTGACGTTGATCTTCTCGCGCGACAGGAGCTCCGACAGGTCGCGCAGCAGTCCCTGCCGATCGCTCGCCTCGACGACGATGTCCACCGGGAACAGCTGATCGCGCGGCGCACCCCAGTTCGCCTCGATCAGCCGCTCCGGTTCGCGCGCGCGGATCCGGCCGACGTTCGCGCACGCGGCGCGGTGAATCGTGATGCCCTTGCCCCGCGTGATGAAGCCGACGATCGGATCCGGCGGCGCAGGCTTGCAGCAGCGCGCGAGACCCGTCAGCAGGCGATCGACGCCGACGACGAGGATGCCCTGGCCCGAGCCAGTCGCGCGGCTACGCCGCATGACGACTTCGGGCTCGCCAGGCGCAGATTCCGCTGTCGCCGGCTGCGCGACGGCGTTGATCGCTGCCTGCACCTGCTTGCTGTGAATCTCGTCGCGCGCGAACGCAGCGAACAGGTCGTCGGTCTTCGCGAAGCCGGCCTTCGCTGCGACCGTCTCCAGCTTTAGTGCCGTCTGGCCGAGCCGCGCGAGCTCCCGCTCGACCATCACGCGCCCCTGCGCGACCGTCTCGTCGAGCTGCTGCGCCTTGAACCACTGCCGCACCTTCGTGCGCGCACGGTGGCTCAGCACGTAGCCGAGCTCGGGATTGAGCCAGTCACGTGATGGACCGCCCTGCTTCGCCGCGATGATCTCGACGCGCTGGCCGTTGCGCAGCGTGTAGTCGAGCGGCACCATCTGGCCGTCGACGCGGGCGCCCCGGCAGCGATGTCCGAGGCTCGTGTGCACGGCGTAGGCGAAGTCGATCGGCGTCGCACCCTGCGGCAGATCGACGACCTTGCCCTGCGGCGTCAGCACGTATATCGAGTCGGTGAACAGGCTGCTGCGGAACGCCGCGAGCCATTCGCCCGTACCGGCGACCGCGTCCTTCCAGTCGAGAATCTGGCGCAGCCACGCGATCTTGTCGTCAAAGCCCGCATCGCGGCGCTCGACCGCACCTTCCTTGTAGCGCCAGTGCGCGGCGACGCCGTACTCGGAATGCCGGTGCATCTCGCGCGTGCGGATCTGCACCTCGAGCGGCTTACCTTCCGGACCGATGACGGCCGTGTGCAACGATCGATAGTTGTTCGACTTCGGCTTCGCGATGTAGTCGTCGAATTCGCCGGGCAACGGCGTCCACAAGTGGTGAACGATTCCGAGCGCCGTATAGCAATCGCGCACCGAGTCCACGAGGATGCGCACGGCACGGATGTCGTACAGCGCGTCGATGCCGATCTGCTTGCGGCGCATCTTGTTGAAGATGCTGAAGATGTGCTTCGGCCGGCCGGTCACTTCCGCGTTCAGGTCCACGGCGGCGAGCTCCCCGCGGAGCAGCGCGAGCACCTCGCGGATGTAGCGCTCGCGGTCGAGCCTGCGCTCGTCGATGAGCTTGGCAATGCGTTTGTATTCGACGGGCTCGAGCGCGCGCAGCGACAGGTCCTCGAGTTCCCATTTGAGTTGCCACAGGCCCAGCCGATTGGCGAGCGGCGCGTAGATGTCCATTACTTCGCGCGCCGCTTCCCGGCGCACGCGCTCGTCGCCGTTCATCAGGAAACGCAGCGCCTGCGTCCGTTCGGCGACCTTGATCAGCACGACGCGAATGTCGTCGACCATGGCGAGCAGCATCTTGCGCAGGTTTTCGGCCTGCGCGCTGCGCTGCTGGCTGTCGGCGCCGGCATTGGCGTCGGCCGCCGCATGGACGACGTCCATCCGCGCGACGCCGCCGATCAGCGTCGCGACATCGACGCCGAACGCCGCGATCACGCGCGCGTCGTCGTAACCGGGAACGTTGGGGAGGCCGACGAGCAGCGCCGCGGTCAACGAATCGGGATCGAGCCGTTGCGCGGCGAGGATGCCGGCCGTGCCGAGCGCACGATCGATGAGCCGTTCGCCCTCGGCGTGGCGAAGGTCGCCGAATGTGTCGCGGGCCGTTTCGTACGCGGTTGCGAAGCGGCTGCGATCAGCCGCCGTATAGACCGGCGTGAGCGTATCGAGCCACGCGTTGACCGCCTGCGGCACGGCAGCTTGCGGCGCGGCGTGCGTGACGGCAACCATGCCGAATTATAGGCGCCGTCGCCGGACGACCGAGAACTTGGACCGCGAAAAAGCGCAGCGTGGCGACGCAGGCGCTAGAGTGCCTGGCCTGCCGCCGCCGCAATCGCGTGCGCGAGCGCTTCCGCGTGCTCGTCGGCCATCGCCCGCTCGCGTGCCTCGACCATCACACGCAGCACGGGCTCGGTACCCGATGCGCGCAACAGCACGCGTCCGGAGGAACCCAGTGCGGCGACGGCCGTACGCTCCGCGTCGATCGCCGCGCTGCTGCCGCGATAGTCCCAGCCGCGCTTCACGGGCACGTTGATCAGTCGCTGCGGAAACAGCGTCACCGGCAGCGTGGCATCGGCGAGCGTGGTCCGCTGCTCGATCACTGCACGCAGAACGGCGAGTGCGGCCACGATCGCATCGCCCGTCGTGTGCTTGTCGAGGCAGATCAGGTGGCCCGAATTCTCGCCGCCAAGCTGCCAGCCGCGCGCAAGAAGCTGTTCCAGCACGTAGCGGTCGCCAACGTTCGCGCGCAGCAGCCGGATGCCCATCCGCGTCAGCGCCTGCTCGAAACCCAGGTTGCTCATCAGCGTGCCGACGACTCCACCGGTCAGCACGCCGCGCCGCTGATAATCGCGCGCGATGACATAGAGCAACTGGTCGCCGTCGTACAGTCGTCCCTCGCTGTCGGACATCACGAGCCGGTCGCCATCGCCGTCGAGCGCAACGCCGTAGTCCGCGCCGTGCAGGCGCACCTGCTGCGCGAGGAACTCGGGATGGGTGGCACCCACACCGGCGTTGATGTTCGTTCCGTTCGGCGTATCGCCAACCGAGATGACATCGGCGCCGAGCTCGTGAAACACCGGCGGCGCGACGTGATAGCCGGCGCCATGCGCGCAATCGACGACGATCTTGCAGCCGCGCAAATCGCGCTCGTTAGGGAACGTGCTCTTGCAGAATTCGATGTAGCGGCCCGCAGCGTCGCCGACGCGAAACGCCTTGCCGAGCTCCGCCGCCGGCGCGCAAGTGAGCGGCTCCTCCATCCGTTGCTCGATCGCCAGCTCGACAGCGTCGGCGAGCTTGGCGCCGCCGCCGGAGAAGAACTTGATGCCGTTGTCGTCGAATGGATTGTGCGACGCGCTGATGACGATGCCGGCCGACAGCCGCAGCGCGCGCGTCAGATAGGCGATTGCCGGCGTGGGCAACGGACCGCACAGGTACACGTCGACGCCCGCCGCCGACAAGCCCGCTTCCAGCGCGGCTTCGAGCAGGTAGCCCGAGATGCGGGTGTCCTTGCCGATCAGCACGGCCGGACGCTCGCCCCGCGCGCCATCCGCATTCGCCAGCGTGCGTCCTGCCGCCCAGCCGAGCTTGAGGACGAGGTCCGGCGTGATCGGCGGATCGCCGACGCGTCCGCGCATCCCGTCGGTTCCGAAGTAGCGGCGTTGTCGTGCGGCGGTATCGTTCATTGATCGGTCGTTCGTGAATTGCCGGACGCGGCCCACGGCTCGATCGCGCTCCAGACCGCAAGCGCGTCGACCGTCTCCCGCACGTCGTGCACACGCAGGATCCGTGCCCCGCGTGCCGCGGCAGCGACGGCCGCCGCGATGCTCGGGGCAAGGCGGTCGCCGACGTCGCGGCCCGTGATGAATCCAAGCGTTGCCTTGCGCGACATTCCCACCAGCACCGGATATCCAAGCGCCGTCAGTGCGTCGAGATGGCGCAGAAGCTCGAGATTGTGCGCGACGGTCTTGCCGAAGCCAAAACCGGGATCGACGACGATCCGTTGCCGGTCGATGCCGGCGTCGACACAGGCTGACGCCCTGCGTTGCAGGAATGCCCGGATTTCGGCGACGACATCCGCGTAGGCCGGTGCCGTCTGCATCGTGCCAGGCTCGCCCTGCATGTGCATCAGGCACACGGCAGCCGCACTCTTGGCTGCGACGTCGAGCGCTCCGGGCGCACGCAACGCCCGGACGTCGTTGATCATCGACGCGCCCGCGGCGAGGGCTGCGCGCATCACGACGGGCTTCATCGTGTCGACGGACACGCAGGTGCCGTCGCCCACCAGTGCCTCGATGACCGGAATGACGCGGCGCAGCTCTTCCGTCTCGTCCACCGGCCTGGCACCCGGCCGCGTCGACTCGCCGCCGACATCGACGATCCGCGCGCCGTCGCGCTGCATTGCGCGGCCGTGCGCGATCGCTGCGTCCTGGTCGACCCGTCCGTCGCCGGAGAACGATTCGGCGGTCACGTTCAGGATTCCCATGACGCACGGCGTCTGGAGGTCGATCTCGAACTTGCCGGCAGCGAGGATCGTCATCGGTTACGGTGCCGCTTCAGGCGGCGCGGCATTCGGTCACGCCAAAAAAAAGAGGTGCACGTCCGCGTGCACCTCTTGGTCGCCGCTGATGGGCGCTTCTAGTTGTCGAGCCGCGATCGCGCCGGATTGGCGGACGGCGCGGTGCCACCCATCGTTCCCGGACCGATCGTGGTGCCGGGCGTGGCCGCAGGCACGGCCTTCGGCGGGCGCGGCGGCTGTCCGGACATGATGTCGCCGATCTGGTCGGCATCGATCGTCTCGAGCTCGAGCAGCGCCTTCGCCATCGCCTCGACCTTGTCGCGATTGTCCTCGATCAGCTTCCGCGCGAGCGCGTACTGCTGGTCGATGATGCCGCGGATCTCGGCGTCGACGTTGCGCATCGTCTCCTCGGACATGTTGACGGTGCGCGTGATCGCGCGGCCGAGGAAGATCTCGCCTTCGTTGTCGCCGTAGACCATCGGACCCATCAGGTCGCTCATGCCGTAGCGCATCACCATGTCGCGCGCGAGTTGTGTCGCACGCTCGAAGTCGTTCGAGGCGCCCGTCGTCATCTGGTTCATGAACACTTCTTCGGCAATGCGACCGCCGAACAGCACGGCGACCGTGTTCAGCATCCGGTCCTTGTCCATGCTGTAACGATCGGATTCCGGCAGCTGCATCGTCACACCGAGCGCGCGTCCGCGCGGAATGATCGTCACCTTGTGCACCGGATCGGTCTTCGGCAGCAGCATCGCGACGACCGCGTGTCCCGACTCGTGGTACGCGGTATTGCGCCGCTCTTCCTCGGGCATCACCATCGACCGGCGCTCGGCGCCCATGATGATCTTGTCCTTGGCGCGCTCGAAATCCAGCATGTCGACGAGGCGCTTGTTGCCGCGCGCGGCAAAGAGCGCAGCCTCGTTGACGAGGTTTGCAAGATCCGCACCGGAGAAGCCGGGTGTGCCGCGCGCGATGATGTCGGGCTTGACGTCCGGCGCCATCGGCACCTTGCGCATGTGCACGAGCAGGATCTGCTCGCGGCCACGGATGTCCGGCAGCGGAACGACCACCTGGCGGTCGAAGCGACCCGGCCGCAGCAGCGCGGGATCGAGCACGTCGGGGCGGTTGGTGGCGGCGATGACGATGACGCCGGCGCTGCCTTCGAAACCGTCCATCTCGACGAGCAGCTGGTTCAGCGTCTGCTCGCGCTCGTCGTTGCCGCCGCCGAGGCCCGCTCCGCGCTGGCGCCCCACGGCGTCGATTTCATCGATGAACACGATGCACGGCGCGTTCTTCTTCGCCTGCTCGAACATGTCGCGCACGCGCGCAGCACCGACACCGACGAACATCTCGACGAAGTCGGAACCGGAGATCGAGAAGAACGGCACCTTCGCCTCGCCGGCGATCGCCTTGGCGAGCAGCGTCTTGCCGGTGCCCGGCGAGCCCACCATCAGCACGCCGCGCGGGATGCGCCCGCCGAGCTTCTGGAACTTCGACGGGTCGCGGAGGAATTCGACCAGCTCGGCCACTTCCTCCTTCGCCTCGTCACAGCCTGCGACGTCGGCGAACGTGACGGTGTTGTTCGACTCGTCGAGCATCCGCGCCTTGCTCTTGCCGAAGCTGAACGCGCCGCCCCTGCCGCCGCCCTGCATCTGCCGCATGAAGAAGATCCACACGCCGATCAGCAGGAGCATCGGGAACCACGAGATGAAGATCTGCGCGAGGAAGCTCTGCTCTTCCTCGGGACGCGCCTCGACCTTGACGCCGTACTTGACGAGGTCGCCGACCATCCAGATGTCGCCGGGGCTATAGGTGACGTAACGCTTCTTGTCCGTCGACATCCACTTGATCGACCGACCCTCGACGGTTGCGGATTCGACGCGGCCGCTGCGCGCCGATTCCATGAAATCCGAGTACGCGACGGAATCCTTGGCTGTTTGCCGTGAATCGAATTGCTTGACGACAGTCAGCACGACGAGCCCGATGACGAGCCAGATCCCGATGTTCTTCAGCAAATTGTTCAAGCGATGCTCCTTGCGGCCGTCGATTCACCCGGTCGGCCGCGTGCCGGGTCACTGTCGGGCGCGTTGGATGCGCCCCCTTCCATTCTACGTGGAAACGATCGCCGAGGCGGCGGCGCTTCCGGACAAGCGTACGAATTGACGTCGTTTGGTGGTGTCGGGCGGTTGTCGCCCGGAAACGACAAGCTAACCGGGCGCGAGACGACCCTTGGCCACTACATAATGTTCGCGACTGCGGTCACGCGATGCCTTTGGCTTGCGCAAATAGACTTTGCTGAAATACGGCCGGACTTCCCGCTGGAACTGATCGAGGCCGGCGCCCTGAAAGACCTTGACCACGAGATCGCCGCCGGGTTGCAGGTGCGTTCGCGCGAAATCCAGCGCGACCTCGGCAAGGCGAACGCTGCGCGCCTGATCGACGACATCGATGCCGGACAGATTGGGCGACATGTCGCAGATCACAAGATCGACCGGCGCGCCCCGCAATGCCGTCTCGATGGCGCCCAGCCCCTCGTCGCTCTCGACATCGCCCTGAATCACGTCGACCCCCGGCATGCCCGGCATCGGCAGCAGGTCGATCGCGACGATCCGCGACCGCGCACCGAGCCGCTCCCGCAGGATCTGCGACCAGCTCCCGGGCGCGGCGCCGAGGTCGACGACCGTCATGCCCGGCCGCAGCAGCTGGTCACGCTCGTCGAGCTCGATCAGCTTGAACGCCGCGCGCGACCGGTAGCCTCGCCGGGCCGCCTCCTTGACGTAGGGATCGTTGACGTGCTCGTGCATCCACGCCTTGCCGAAGCGATGCTTCTTGCGCGTGGGATTGAGCGGCGACGGCATTCCGCATATTAGGGCTTGTCCGCGGCCGGGGCGACGAATCGGTGGCGCGAGCGCCGGCTTGCTCGGCGCGGCGCGCTGCTTCGCCGCGCTAGAATCAGCCCATGGAACCCCTGTTGCCATCCTTCCGGCGCGAGCTGCGCGCCCGTGCGCATGCCTTGCATCCGGTCGTGTCGATCGGCCAGCACGGCTTGACGCCCGCCGTGCTTCACGAGATCGACGTCGCACTGCTGGCGCACGAGCTCATCAAGGTGCGCGTGTTCAACGACGAGCGCCCGGCGCGAGCCGCGATGCTTGCGGATATTTGCGCCGCGCTCGAATGTGCGGCGGTCCAGCAGATCGGCAAGCTGCTCGTCCTATGGCGGGCGCGTCCGCCGGCGGAGGAGCCGTCACCGGTGCCAAGACCGCCGCGCAAGGCAAGGCCGGCGCCCGCCCCACCGTCGTCGACGGCGGCCGCCCGCCGACGAAGGGGAACGGGCGCGATGGCTACCCGCGACGGCAACGCTCGTGCGCGGACGCCCCTCGGCGAGCTGCCGCCGCGCGCGCGTCCACCGGGCAAGGCACCGTCGGGCGTGCCGCGGGCTGCCGCCCCGCGCCGTCGCCGGCGCGTTGCCTGATTCCGGATCCTTTGCATGAACAAGAAACCGCTGCGCAGCCAGGCGTGGTTCGCGCGCCAGGACAAGATGGGCTTCTACTATCGGTCCTGGCTCAAGAATCGAGGCTTTCCGCAGGATCAGTTCGACGGGCGACCGGTCATCGGCATCTGCAACACGTGGTCGGAGCTGACGCCGTGCAACTCGCATTTCCGCACGCTCGCCGAGCACGTACGGTGGGGCGTTCTCGAAGCCGGTGGATTCCCGCTCGAGTTTCCGGTGATGTCGCTCGGCGAGACGATGCTGCGTCCCACAGCGATGCTCTATCGCAACCTTGCGTCGATGGACGTCGAGGAATCGATTCGCGCCAACCCGCTCGACGGTGTCGTCCTGCTGATGGGCTGCGACAAGACGACGCCGTCGCTGCTGATGGGTGCGGCCAGCGTGGACATCCCGACGATCGGCGTGTCCGGCGGGCCGATGCTGCGCGGCATTCATTGCGGCAAGGCGATCGGCTCCGGAACGAACGTCATCTCGATGAGCGAGCAGTTGCGCTCGGGCCAGATCACGCTGACGGAGTTCCACGAGGCGGAGGCCGACATGCACCGTTCGCACGGCCACTGCATGACGATGGGCACCGCGTCGACGATGGCGTGCATGGTCGAAGCGCTCGGCGTCGGCCTGCCGGGGAACGCCGCGGTGCCCGCCGTCGACGCGCGACGCAATCTGCTCGCACGCGAAGCCGGCCGGCGGATCGTCGGGCTCGTGCAGAGCGACACGGTGCTGTCGCAGATACTCACTCGCGAAGCGTTCGAGAACGCGATCCGCGTGAACGCAGGCATCGGCGGATCCACGAACGCCGTCGTGCACCTGATAGCGATCGCGCGCCGCGTCGGCATCGATCTCGGACTCGACGACTGGGACCGGCTCGGACGCGGCGTGCATTGCCTCGTCGACATCATGCCGTCGGGGCGCTACCTGATGGAAGACTTCTTCGAAGCAGGCGGGCTGCCGGTGGTCATCGCCGAACTCGCGAAGCACGGACTGCTGCACGACGGCGCGCTGACGGTGAACGGCAAGTCGATCGGCGACAACAACCGCGACGCGCAGTGCTGGAAGGCCGATGTCGTGCGCACCTTCGACGCGCCATTCAAACGCGATGCGGGCATCGCGGTGCTGCGCGGCAACCTTGCCCCCGACGGCGCGATCATCAAGCCATCGGCAGCGTCACCCAACCTGATGCAGCACACGGGACGTGCGGTCGTGTTCGAGTCGATCGAGGATCTGCACGCGCGGATCAACGACGATGCGCTCGACATCGACGAGACGTGCGTGATGGTACTGAAATATTGCGGTCCGAAAGGCTATCCGGGCATGGCCGAAGTCGGCAACATGCCGCTGCCGCCGAAGCTCTTGAAGCGTGGCGTCACCGACATCGTCCGCATCTCGGATGCGCGAATGTCCGGAACGGCGTACGGCACCGTCGTGCTGCACACGGCTCCCGAGGCTGCCGCAGGAGGACCGCTCGCGCTGGTTAAGAACGGCGACCTGATCACGCTCGACGTCGCCGGCCGCAGACTGCATCTGGACGTCGACGAGAAGACGCTTGCCGCGCGCCGCGCCGCGTGGACGCCGCCTGCGTCGCATGGCGAGCGGGGCTACGTGAAGCTGTACGTCGATCACGTGCTGCAGGCGAACGAAGGGGTCGATCTGGACTTTCTCGTCGGCCGGTCGGGCTCCGCCGTGCCGCGCGACAACCACTGACATGATTGTCGCCACGGCGCTGCTGCTGGCGGCGTCGACGGGATGCGCGATCCCGACCGCGGACGCAGACGCGCAGCTTGCGCTCGACTATGTTTCGTTCGACGTCCGCAGCGACCGATACGGCTGGCGAACGCTCAACGCGTCCGGTTGCACCGACGAAGCCGTTGCGCTGCTGACCCGCTACGCCAGCGCGAACGACGCGCGGCTATCCGCCGAAGCGCGGCGCGAGCTCGCGTTCCATGCCGGACAGGCGCTGGCGTTCGCCGGTCGCGATGCCGAATCGATCGCCCATTTCGAACGTGCGCAGGATGCGGCCGCACCCACCGAGTGGCGCGTCTACGTCGCGGCGACGCTCGCGTTCCTGCGTCGCGACGCCGCCGCGCTGGCCGCGGCGCGAAGCGCTTACGCCGCCGCCGCCGGCGACTCGATGCGACTCCGGATCATCGACGGCTTCATCGCCTGCCCGGATGCGTCGTACAGGGTCGCAGCGCACTGCAGGATGTGACGCGGTTGCGACATCACGCGTAGCGGACGCCGACGACCTCGAAGCTGCGGATGCCGCCGGGTGCCTGCACTTCGGCGGTGTCGCCTTCCGATTTGCCGATCAGCGCGCGGGCGATCGGCGAGTTGACGGAAATCTTGCTTGCCTTGATGTCGGCCTCGTCGTCACCGACGATCTGGTAGGACGTGCGCGCGCCGTTCTCGAGATCCTCGATTTCGACCGTCGAGCCGAACACGACGCGGCCGTCGGCCTCGATCGCCGACGGATCGATCACCTGCGCGTGCGCGAGCTTCGACTCGACTTCCGAGATGCGGCCCTCGAGAAATCCCTGCCGTTCCTTCGCCGCGTCGTAGTCGGCGTTCTCGGAGAGATCGCCGTGCGAGCGTGCTTCGGCGAGCGCCTGGATCACGGCCGGGCGCTCGACGCTCTTCAATCGCTGCAGTTCCGCCTTGAGGCGCTCGGCGCCCTCGACGGTCATGGGTACTTTGATCATTGTGCGTCACCAAAAAGCGAACGACCGGAAGCGGGGAACCGCCTCCGGCCGAAACACGCATTTTACGCCTTTGACGCGCGGCGTGCCAGCGCCTCTGGAGCTATGCGGAACCTAGCGAGCGCCGAGTTCCGGGCGCCGCGGCGGCCGGACCGACTGGCTCGCGCGTCGCGACATTGTTGATGACCAGCGCGCCGATGACCATCAGCACGCCGGCGATCTCGCTCGCACCGAAGCGGTGGCCTTGCGCGACGCCGATCGCGAAAGCGGTGATCGGAACGAGATTGATGAACAGCACGCCGTTCGCCGGCCCGAGGATGCCGATGCCTGCGTTCCATGCGAGCACCGCCATCACGCCGCCGACGAGCGACAGGTAGACCATCTCCAGCGGAACGACGCGCAGCACATCCAACGCCGGCGGATGCGCAATTCCCGCCACCGTGGCCGCAATGGTGACGCCTGTGATCGTCACCGCACCGAGGCTCATGCTGAGCGCCGTGTAGCGCAGCGGACTGAATTGCGGCAATGCCGCGGCACCCGTGGTGTAGGCGACCCAGCACGTGACACCCGCCAGCACCAGCGCATCCGCATGCAGCGTCGAACCGGCAGACAGGTCGAGACGCCCGTGCGTGATCACCAGCACCACACCGGCGAATGCAACGATCGTCGCACCCAGCGTCAGCGCGCCGGGACGACGGCCGCGCACGACCCAGTTCATCAGCGACGTGATCAGCGGCATCAGCGCGACGAGGATCGCCGCATGCTCGGGCCGCGACTCTGCGAGGCCGAGGAAGCCGAGAATGCTGAAACCGGCGAATCCGACGGATCCGAGCACCCACAACCGCAACAATGCGCCGCGCGGCGACAGTGAACCGCGTCCCTCGACGAGCCAGAGAATCGCGAGCATCACCACGGCCGCCGGAATGTAGCGCCACGTGGAGAGCCAGAACGCGTCGAGCGTGCCGAGCGCACTCTTCGCGACGGCGAACATTGCGCCCCAGGCGACTGTCGTGAAGACCAGCATTCCGGCGGCGCGGGTATTGGGCATCGATTGCATGACGGATCCTTCGTTCGCCGGTGCCCGTGAGGCACCGCCTTAAAGATGATCGGTGTGCATGCAAAGCAAGGGGAATCGGCATGCGCGTTCCTGCGATGATGCTTGGCAGGACGGTCCTCGACAAACGCTATTTGCGCACGACTTGCATGCGCTGAAAGCATGCGTTAAAGCGAGGCGTGCAGCGCCTGTATCGAGTAAGGCACGAGGTCGCGCAGGTTCGCCATGCCGGTTGCAGCGGCGCGCGCGCCCGCGAGCGTGGTGAACGTCGGGACCTGGTCGGTCAGCGCTGCGCGGCGGATCGCGTAACTGTCCTGGATCGCCGAGCGCTTTTCCTCGACCGTGTTGAACACGAGCGCGATCTCGTCGTTGACGATCATGTCGACGATGTGCGGCCGGCCTTCGGCAACCTTGTTGACCGGCGTGACGGGCACGCCGGCCGCGGCGAACGCGGCGGCCGTTCCACGCGTCGCGACGATCTTGTAACCGAGCTCGTGCAGCTTGCGCGCCGTTTCGATCGCGCGCGCCTTGTCGGCGTTGCGCAGGCTGATGAACACGTTGCCGGATTCCGGCAGCCTCGTGCCCGCAGCGACCTGGCTCTTCAGGAACGCTTCGGCAAACGTCTCGCCGACACCCATCACTTCGCCCGTCGACTTCATTTCCGGGCCGAGAATGGTGTCGACCCCGGGAAACTTGATGAACGGAAACACCGCTTCCTTCACCGAGAAATACCGCGGGACGATCTCCCCGGTGATGCCTTGCTCCTTCAGCGTGGTACCGACCATGCACCGCGCGGCGATCTTCGCGAGCGGCCGGCCGGTGGCCTTCGATACATACGGCACTGTCCGCGATGCGCGCGGATTGACTTCCAGCACGAAGACGACGGGCCGATTGTCGCCGTCGTACTGGATCGCGAACTGGACGTTCATCAGCCCGACGACGTGCAGCGCCTTCGCCATCACCACGGTTTGCCGCCGCAGCTCGTCTTGCAGCTCGGGCGACAGCGAATAGGGCGGCAGCGAGCACGCAGAATCGCCCGAGTGCACGCCGGCCTGCTCGATGTGCTCCATGATGCCGCCGATGATGACGTCGACGCCGTCCGACACGGCGTCCACGTCGACCTCGATTGCGTCGTTCAGGAACCGGTCCAGCAGCACGGGGCTGTCGTTCGACACCTTGACCGCTTCCTTCATGTAGCGCTCGAGATCCCGCGGCTCGTGGACGATCTCCATCGCGCGGCCGCCGAGCACGTACGACGGCCGGACCACGAGCGGATACCCGATCGCCTCCGCAGCCGCGATCGCTTCATCCTCGGTGCGCGCCGTCCGGTTGGGCGGCTGCTTCAATCCCGCACGGTCCAGCATCTGCTGGAACCGCTCGCGGTCCTCCGCCATGTCGATCATGTCGGGCGTCGTGCCGATGATCGGAACGCCGTTCGCCTCGAGATCGCGCGCGAGCTTGAGCGGCGTCTGGCCGCCGAACTGGACGATCACCCCCCACGGTTTCTCGACGTGGACGATCTCCAGCACGTCCTCGAGCGTCAGCGGCTCGAAATACAGCCGGTCCGACGTGTCGTAGTCGGTCGAGACGGTCTCCGGATTGCAGTTGACCATGATCGTCTCGAACCCGTCTTCGCGCAGCGCCATCGACGCGTGCACGCAGCAATAGTCGAACTCGATGCCCTGCCCGATCCGGTTCGGCCCGCCGCCGAGCACCATCACCTTCTTCCGGCTGGTGGGTGCCGCCTCGCACTCGTCTTCGTACGTCGAGTACATGTACGCCGTGCGCGTCGCGAACTCGGCGGCGCACGTGTCGACGCGCTTGTAGACAGGCCGGATGCCGAGCGCATGGCGTCGCGCCCGGACGACCGCTTCGTTCGTCTTGAACAGGTAGGCGAGGCGGCGATCCGAAAATCCCATCCGCTTCAGCTCGCGCAAGTCGGCACCGCCGATCGAGTCGAGCGTGCGCTTGTCGAGCACGAGCTCGAGGTCGACGATCTCCTTGATCTGCGCGAGAAACCACGGATCGATCTTCGTGTACCCGTGTAGCTCGTCGACGCTCATGCCGATGCCGAACGCGTCGGCGACGTACCAGAGGCGCTCGCCGCGCGGATACGCGAGCTCATCGGCGATGGTGTCGGGATCGACGGTCTTCAGGTTGAATCCGTCGACGCCCACCTCGAGCCCGCGCAGCGCCTTCTGCAGCGACTCCTTGAACGTGCGGCCGATCGCCATCACTTCGCCGACGGATTTCATCTGCGTCGTCAGGCGGTCGTCGGCCTGCTTGAATTTCTCGAACGCGAACCGGGGTACCTTCGTGACGACGTAGTCGATCGTCGGCTCGAACGACGCCGGCATGAAGTGCCCTTCCTCGCTGCCGGTGATGTCGTTGCGCAGCTCGTCGAGCGTGTAGCCGACCGCGAGCTTCGCCGCGATCTTCGCGATCGGGAAACCGGTGGCTTTCGACGCGAGCGCCGAGCTGCGCGACACCCGCGGGTTCATCTCGATGACGACCATGCGGCCATCGGTGGGATTGATCGCGAACTGCACGTTCGAGCCGCCGGTGTCGACGCCGACTTCGCGCAGCACGGCGATCGACGCGTCGCGCATGATCTGATATTCCTTGTCCGTCAGCGTCTGCGCGGGCGCGACGGTGATGGAGTCGCCCGTGTGCACGCCCATCGGATCGAGGTTCTCGATCGAGCACACGATGATGCAGTTGTCCTTGCGATCGCGGACAACCTCCATCTCGAATTCCTTCCACCCCAGCAGCGATTCCTCGATCAGCAACTCGCGCGTCGGCGACAAGTCGAGCCCGCGTTTGCACATGTCGACGAACTCGTCCTTGTTGTACGCGATGCCGCCGCCCGTGCCGCCCAGGGTGAACGACGGCCGGATCACCGCGGGGAAACCGATCTGCGCCTGCACGTCGAGCGCCTGCTCGACGCTGTGCGCGATGCCCGAGCTCGCCGAGCCTAAGCCGATGCGCGTCATCGCCGCCTTGAACTTCTCGCGATCCTCCGCCTTGTCGATCGCTTTTTTCGACGCGCCGATCAGCTCGACGTCGAACTTGGTCAGCACGCCTTCGCGCGCGAGGTCGAGCGCGCAGTTGAGCGCCGTCTGGCCGCCCATTGTCGGCAGCAGCGCATCGGGCCGCTCGCGCTCGATGATGCTCGCGACCATCTGCCACGTGATCGGCTCGATGTACGTGACGTCCGCCATCTCGGGGTCCGTCATGATCGTCGCCGGATTCGAGTTCACGAGAATGACGCGATAGCCCTCTTCGCGCAGCGCCTTGCAGGCCTGCGCACCCGAATAGTCGAACTCGCACGCCTGGCCGATGATGATCGGGCCCGCGCCGATGATGAGGATCGCATGAATGTCGCTGCGCTTCGGCATTGTTACTTCTTTTCCATCATTTTCACGAAGCGATCGAACAGATAGCCGAGGTCGTGCGGTCCGGGGCTCGCTTCCGGATGTCCCTGGAAGCTGAAGGCCGGCCGGTCGGTGCGCGCGATGCCCTGCAGGCTCCCGTCGAACAGCGAGACGTGCGTCACGCGGACGTTCGTTGGTAACGACGCGGCGTCCACGGCGAAACCATGATTCTGGCTCGTGATCAGCACATGCCCCGTGTCCTTGTCGAGCACCGGATGGTTGGCGCCGTGGTGACCGAACTTCATCTTCATCGTCCGCGCACCCGACGCGAGCCCGAGCAGCTGGTGGCCAAGACAGATGCCGAACGTCGGCATGCCGCCGTCAACAAGATCGCGGATCGCCCGAATCGCGTAATCGCATGGCTCGGGATCGCCTGGACCGTTCGAAAGGAAGATCCCGCTGGGGCGCAGCGCGCGGACGTCGGTCGCGGGCGTGCGCGCCGGCACGACGGTCAACTTGCAGCCGCGCTGCGCGAGCAGCCGCAGGATGTTGTGCTTCGCGCCGTAGTCGTACGCGACGACGTGAAAACGCGTTTCGCCCGCCGCGCGGTAACCTTCGCCGAGCGCCCACGAGCCGCCGCTCCACTCGTACGCCTCGTCACAGGAGACGACCTTGGCGAGGTCGAGTCCCGCCATCGACGGCGCGGCGCGTGCGCGTGTGATCGCACCTTCGGCATCGGCGTCCGTGACGGCGGGTGCGGCGACGATGCAGCCGTTCTGTGCGCCCCTTTCGCGGAGGATCCGCGTGAGTTTCCGCGTATCGAGGTCGGCGATGCCGACGATGTTCGCCGCACGCAGGTAGTCGGCGAGGTCGTCGGTACGCCGCCAGCTCGACGCGCGGCGCGGCAGGTCGCGGATGATCAGTCCCGCCGCGAACACGCGCCGTGATTCGGCATCTTCGGGATTGACGCCGACGTTGCCGATGTGCGGATACGTCAACGTAACGATCTGGCCGGCATACGACGGATCCGTGAGGATCTCCTGGTAGCCGGTCATCGCCGTATTGAACACCACTTCGCCGACCGCATGGCCGAGCGCGCCGATCGCGCGGCCGCGAAACACCGTGCCGTCGGCAAGCGCAAGCAGCGCCTGCGGCTCCGCGGAGAAGAGCGCGGGCGACACGAGTGCGGATTCGGGTGCGTTCATCGCCGCTCGCCGGTCAACGGAAGCCCAGCACGTCGGACATGTCGAACAGGCCGTGCCTGCCGCCCGCACGGCACTGAGCGACGAACCTCGCCGCGCGTAGCGCACCGGCGGCGAAATTCTGTCGCGACGTTGCGCGATGCGCGAGTTCGAGCCGTTCGCCTGCGCCGGCGAAGATCACCATGTGATCGCCGACGACGTCGCCGCCGCGAAGCGTTGCAAAGCCGATCGTGCCTGGCTTGCGTTCGCCGGTGACGCCCTCGCGCGCATAGACGGCATGAGCGTCGAGCGCCACACCCGCGCCCGCAGCCGCGGCCTCGCCGAGGCGAAGCGCAGTGCCGGACGGCGCATCCACCTTGTGCCGATGATGCATCTCGAGGATCTCGATGTCGAACGCCGGGCCGAGGCGCCGCGCCGCCTCTTCAACGAGCTCGGCGAGAACCGTGATACCGACGCTCATGTTCGGCGCCCACACGATTGGAATCGCTGCCGCGCGCTCGGCAATCTGCCGCTTTCCATCGGCGTCGAAACCCGTGGTGCCCACGACGGCGGCAATGCCCGCCTGCGCGCACGCCGCGAGGTGGACCAGCGTTCCGGCGGGCCGCGTGAAATCGATGAAGACATCGCAACCGGGCGCCACGGCGTCCACGTCCGCGCTGATGCGAATGCCCGTTGCCCGACCGAGATGCGCGCCCGCATCGGCGCCGATCGCCGGACTTCCCGCGACGTCGAGCGCACCGGTGAGTGCGAGGTCGTCGGCACCCAGCGTCGCCTCGATCAGTGCCTGCCCCATGCGGCCACCTGCGCCGGCAATGGCAACGCGCACGGTCATCGGTTGATCGTCCGTCGGGACTCCATTACGGCCGAAACACGTCGAGAAAACGATCCCACGAGCTCTTTTCGCTGGGCGGCGGAGTCGGCAACGCCTTGGCGCTCGCGGAGCGGTTGAGCTCGACCACGGACTGCGGCATCTCGTCGCCTTCCCAGCGCGCGAGCTTGTTCTCGGCAAAATAAACAGTGAAGTTGCGATGCTCGACCACCCGCCCCTGGCGCGAGTATTCGTATACGTAGTCCCACCGGTCGGGCCGGAACGGCGAGTTGACGAGCGGCGTGCCAAGCAGCGTTTTCACCTGTCCCGGCGTCATGCCGACCTTCAGCTTGTCGACCATGTCCTGCGACAGGTAGTTGCCCTGGTTGACGTCGAGCTTGTAGACACCGAACGAGCGCCAGCTTGGCATGTACTGGTCGGCCGTCGCGCAACCGTTTGCCGCGACGACGGCGACGCAGAGCGCGGCCGCGCCGGTGATGCCGCGCGGGCGGAAGGCGTGTCGGAACACTATGGGAATCATCGAGGCAAATGGCTATTATAGCTATGCTGCTCGACGGACCTCCGGATCATTCCATGACGACATCGCACGATCTCAAAAGCGCGGGGCTGAAGGCCACCGTTCCGCGGCTCAAGATCATCAACCTGTTCGAGACGTCGCGCGTGCGGCACCTGACCGCCGAGGACGTCTACAAGATCCTGCTGACGGAAGGGCTCGACATCGGCCTCGCCACGGTCTACCGCGTGCTGACGCAATTCGAGCAGGCGGGATTGCTCGTTCGCCATCACTTCGAATCCGGCAAGGCCGTCTTCGAATTGAACGAAGGCAAGCACCACGACCATCTGGTGTGCATGCAGTGCGGACGCGTCGAGGAGTTCTACGACCCCGAGATCGAGAAGCGGCAGATCAAGGTTGCCAAGGATCGCGGCTTCGAGATCAGCGAGCACGCACTCTATCTGTACGCCGACTGCACCAAGCCGCGCTGTCCGCACCGCAAGACGGCCGACCCGAACTGATTCGGTGACGCGCCGGTCGCGCGAGCGTCACAGCTCGGCGTCGTCGGTGGGCGTCACGTCGGGTGGAGTTGCCGCCTCGCGGCGATTGAAATGCGCGATGCGCAATCCCAGCGCATACAGCGTTCCGAAATAGACGACGGCGCCCGCACCGATGACGAGCGCAAGGTGCGAAAGCTTCTGCGCGACACCCGCGGTCAGCCAGGTCGCCTCAACGCCCATCGACCATTTCGCGACGATCGCGAGCATGACCACGGCGACGCAAACCTTGGCGAAAAACACGGGCCAGCCGGGCGCCGGACGGAAATAGCCTCTGCGCATCAACAGCCACAGGAGCAGCCCGCCGTTGAGAATCGCGCCGATGCTGGTTGCGAGCGTAAGCCCGGCCTGCTCGAGGCCCAGTGGCCACGCCAGCAGGACGGCGAGCGGTTGCGTGACGAGCACGGTGACGAACGCGATCTTCACCGGCGTGCCCATCACCTGCCTCGCGTAAAAGCCGGGCGCGAGGATCTTCACCAGGATCAGGGCGGGCAGGCCCACCGTGTAACCGAGCAGCGCGGCGCGGGTCTGCAAGACGTCGTTGACGGTGAACCGGCCGTATTGATAAAGCGTCGACACGAGCGGCAGCGCGAGGATCGCCAGCGCGACGGCCGCCGGCAATGCAAACAGCACGGCAAGACGCAACCCCCAGTCCAGCAGCGCCGAGTATTCCTCGCTGTCCGCGTCGCTGTGGTGCTGCGCGAGCGACGGCAGCAGGATCGTGCCGAGCGCGACACCGAGCAGCGCACTCGGGAATTCCATCAGCCGGTCGGCGTACGTGATCCACGAGATACGGCCATCGCCGAGCAATGCCGCGAGTTGCGTGTTGATCAGCGCCGAAATCTGCGCGGCCGATACGCCGATCACCGCCGGCCCCATCGCCAGCAGCACGCGCCGCACACCTTCGTCACGCCAGCGGAAGCCGGGTTTCGGCAACATGCCGATCGCGAGCAGCGGCCGGATCTGCAGCAGCAACTGCGCGAGACCGCCGATGGCGACACCCCAGGCGAGTGCGAGCACGGGCGGATCGACGTAGGGCGCGAGAAAGATCGCCGCACCGATCACCGACAGGTTCAGCATGACCGGCGTGAACGCGGGAATCGCGAACCGCCGGAACACGTTGAGCACGCCGCCGGCGAGCGAGACGAGCGACACGAACAGGATGTACGGAAAGACGATCCGGATCATCTCGGCCGTCAGTTCCACCTTGCCGGGCGTGCGCGCAAACCCGCCCGCAAGCAGGTAGACGAGCCATGGGGCAGCGAGCGACCCGGCAATCGACAGCACGATCAGCACGATCGCCAGCAGCGTGCCGACGTTGCCGACGAGGAGCCGCGTGGCGTCCACCCCTCGCTTGCGGCGGTATTCCGCCAGGATGGGAACGAACGCCTGCGCGAACGCGCCTTCCGCGAACAGGCGGCGCAACAGGTTCGGCAACCTGAAAGCGGCCTCGAACGCGTCCATCTGCAGCCCCGCCCCGAAGGCCGTTGCCTTGATCGTTTCGCGGAGGAGACCGGTGATGCGCGACAGCAGCGTCATCCCGCTGACTGTCGTAAGGGTACGGAGGAGATTCAAGTCGGAATGCTTCGCAACGCCTTGCCTGGAATGCAAAAATCGCGTATTATGCCCGGTCTTTCAACGCCGCTCCATCGCTACCACGCACGGCTTTCGCGCCGCGGCTTCGCCGCCACGGCGGCGGGTGCATCGAGTCGGCGCAACCCAGTCAACGATGGCTACGCGCCCGGCGCGGCGCCATTCTCGAACAAGGATCGGATTTCATGGCCAACACGGCACAAGCCCGCAAACGCGCCCGCCAGGCGGAGGCGACGCGCCAACGCAACGCCAGCTTGAAGTCGGCGCTGCGCACAGCGGTCAAGAAGGTCAAGAAAGCGATCGCCACCGGTGACAAGGCCGCCGCGACGTCGACACTGCGCGAGTCCCAGGCGGTGATCGATCGGATCGCGGACAAGCGCATCGTGCACAAGAACATGGCATCGAGGACGAAATCGCGTCTCGCGCAGGCGATCAGGGCGCTGCCCTAGCGGGCTGCAGTCACTGAACACGTCGTGCAGGGCGCCTCTCGGGCGCCCTGATTGTTTCAGCCGTATGAAGTTGTGCACTTCAACTCGCGTTGCTCTTCAAGCGGCTTGGGGCCGGGAATCCGAAATCGATCCACGGTGCGCCCTGCATAAGCCACAATGACCGATAGCCCGGCCAACCCCACGCCTGACGATCGCGTCACGGCGTTGTGGGACCTCCATTTTCGGGATCCCGAGCCCGCGTTCGCACAGGCACAAGCGCTTCTGGCCGAGCCCGCGAACGTCGATGCCCGCACGCGCGCGTGGTGCGAGCTGACCATCGCGTTCCACCATCTGTTCTTCACCGCCCATCCGCTGGAGGCCAAGCGGTGGATCGCGGCCGCGACGGACAGCTTCGCGAAGACCGGCGAGCGCCGCGGCGCGCTGCTGGCCGAAATCGCCGCCGCACGCCTCGCGATCGTCGAGCGCTCGCCAATCGCCGCGCGCGACCGCCTGCTCGCGCTCTACCCCATGGCGCAGCAGGTACTCCCGCAGCTGGACCGGTTCTGGCTGCTGAATGCGATCGGTGCCGCGCATTTCTTCTCCGATCGCATGGACGACGCGATCCGCTTTCTCTACGAGGCGTTGGAAACACTGCGGGGCAGCGAGCGCTCGCCCCAGCATTCGACGGTGATGTCGAACCTCGCGGCTGCGCTCATCACCGTGGGCGACTACCCGCCCGCCCGCGAGCTCGCCGAGGCGGCGCTCGCCGAGCTCGAAAATCACAACAACGGGCAGCTCGTGCTGTTCGCGCGTTCCAACCTTGCCGAAGCATTGAGCGGCCTCGGCGAGCATGCGCGAGCGCTGGAACTGACCGAGCGCATGCTGGCCGACGCGCCGGTCGCGCCCCGGCGCGCAGCGCAGAATCATTACATGGGCATCGCTGCCGAGGTCCTCGCCCGGCATGGTCGCGTCGAGGAAGCCGCCCGTTGCGCCGAAACGGCGCGCGAGATCCTTGCCGACTTCCCCGGCGGCTACAACGAAGTGCACGCGCGGTGGGCCGATGCCGTGGTCGCCGACGCGCAGGACGATCGCGGTCGTTCGCTCGAATTGCTGACGGTCGCAGCGGAAGCGGCCGAGCGTCATCGCTACCTGCCCGGCGAGTGCAAGGCGTGGGCGAGGCTCGCGGAGCGGCATGCGCAAGCCGGCGATTTCGAAGCCGCCTACGACGATTCGCGCAAGCTGCTCGCCGCGCAGACCGAGCGACTGTCGCATCGCGCGAGCGCCAAGTACTACATGCTGCGTGTCGAGCACGAACTCGGGCACGCACGCGCCGAGCGCGACCGCGCGCTTTTGCAACGCAAAGAGACCGAGCGGCTGAACGCGGAGCTCGAACGGCTCAACTCCGACCTTCAGCACAAGATGATCCAGGTCGAGGCGCTGCAGGCACAGCTCGCTGTCGAGGCCGTCCACGATCCGCTGACGCAGCTCTTCAACCGTCGCTATCTCGACTCGGTGATGCCGGGACTGCTCGGCGCAGCCGAGCGGCGCGGCACATCGCTCGCCCTTGCACTGGTCGATCTCGATCATTTCAAGGAGGTCAACGATCGCCACGGCCATCCAGCGGGCGACGTCGTCCTGCGCGAAATCGGTCGCGTGCTGCCGATGGCGCTGCGGCCATCGGATGTCGTGTGCCGCTACGGCGGCGAGGAGTTCTGCATCGTGCTCCCCGATGCCGACGGACCCGGCGCGGAGAAGGTGCTGTCGAGCCTCGCGGCGCGGTTGCGCGACCTGCGCGTCGAGTGGCAAGGGCGCACGCTGGGTGGCTTCACCTTCTCTGCGGGCGTTGCCGTGCTCGGCCAGCACGGCCGCGGCTTCTCCGACCTGCTGTCGGCGGCCGATCGCGCGATGTACGAGGCGAAGGAAGCCGGACGCAACCGGATATTCATCGCCGAGCCTTCGCGGCAACTGTTCTGACGCAACGGATGCGCGACGCTCCCCGGCGGCGCGCGCGAAGCCGCGTGCTAGACTTTTTGTTTGCAGTCGATCGCTGACCGCGCGGTCACGACGGATCCGATGGTTGCCGCCAAGCCTGCGCATTTCCTGCAGTTCCGCGATTTTTCGCGCGACGAGTTCGACCACCTGTTCGAACGCACGCGCTGGATCAAGGCGCGCTTCAAGCGCTACGAGCTCTACCAGCCGTTGCGCGATCGCACGCTGGCGATGGTGTTCGAGAAGGCATCGACGCGCACGCGCGTCTCGTTCGAAGCCGGCATGAACCAGCTCGGCGGCATCGCGATCAATCTGAATCGCGGCGACACGCAGCTTTCGCGCGGCGAGCCGATCGAAGACGTTGCGAGAGTGATATCGCGGATGGTCGACGTCGTGATGATCCGCACTTTCGAGCAAGCGATCATCGAGCGGTTCGCCGAGCACTCGCGCGTGCCGGTGATCAACGGGCTCACGAATGAATACCATCCGTGCCAGATCCTGGCCGACCTTTACACGTACGTCGAGCATCGCGGCTCGATCGCCGGCCGGACCGTCGCGTGGATCGGCGACGTGAACAACGTTTGCGCAACGTGGCTGCAGGCCGCAGCAATCTTCGACTTCACGGTGCGCGTGTCCGCGCCGCCGGGTTACCGGACGCCGGTCGCCGCTAGCGACGCGCAGCGCTGCGTCCCGTTCGACGATCCGTATGCAGCGTGCGACGGTGTCGACCTCGTGACGACGGACGTGTGGACGAGCATGGGATTCGAGGCGGAGAACGAGGTGCGCAAGCGCGCCTTCGGCAACTGGCAGGTTACGGCGGACATGATGCGCCGCGCGCGGCCGGATGCGCTGTTCATGCACTGCCTGCCCGCGCATCGCGGCGAGGAAGTCGCTGCGGACGTCATCGACAGTCCACAGAGTGTGGTGTGGGACGAGGCCGAGAACCGGCTGCATGCACAGAAAGCCCTGCTCGAATACCTCGTGTGCGGACACGTCACCGGTTGATTCGATTCAATTCGCGGAGCGACAGATGTACAGACTGCTGGTGATGGCATTCGTTTCGATGGTGGTCGGCGTGTCGACCGCCGGGGCGCAGGCATGGCCTGACCGGCCCATCAAGTTCCTGATGTCGGCGCCGGCGGGAAGTTCGATCGACGTGCTGGGGCGGGCGATCGCCGACAAGCTCAAGGACCGTCTCGGCCAGCCCGTCGTCGTCGAGAACAAGCCCGCCGCGGGCGGCACGGTGGCCACGGCGGAAGTCGCCCATTCCGCTCCGGACGGCTACACGATGGTGCTCGCATTCAACGGGCCGCTGTCGTTCGCGCCGCTGCTGCAGAAGCTGCCCTACGACGTCGGCAAGGATCTCGCGCCGGTGATCATCACGTCCAGCCAGCCGAACGTGCTCGCGGTCAGCGCGACGCTGCCCGTGCGCTCGATCGCCGAGCTCGTCGCATACGCGAAGGCAAATCCCGGCAAGCTCAACTACGCGTCGGTCGGCAACGGCAGCTCGTCCCATCTGAACATGGAACTCTTCAAAAGTGTCGCGGGCTTCGATGCGGTGCACGTTCCGTTCAACGGCTCGCCGCCCGCCGTCAAGTCGACGGTACAGAACGAGACGCAGATGATCTTCGCCGTCATGCAGCCGTTGCAGGCCCAGATCCAGGCCGGGACGCTGCGCGCGCTGGCGGTGACGACGGCCAAGCGCTTTTCGCTGCTGCCGGATCTTCCGTCGATCGCGGAATCCGGCTACCCGGGTTTCGAGGCGCTCGCGTGGAACGGCGTGCTCGTTGCCGCCGGCACGCCGCGGCCGATCGTCGCCCGGCTCAACACCGAGATGAACGCGATCCTCAAGGAACCCGAGATGCGGCAGAAGATGCAGGGGTTCGGGTTCGATCTCGTCGGCGGCACACCGGAAGAATTCGGTGCGTTGATCAGCGGCGAAACAGCGCAATGGGCACCCGTCATCAAGAAGGTCGGGCTCAAGGTCGATTGAACGGCTCACACATGTCCGACATCAAGAAAGTCGTACTTGCGTATTCCGGCGGACTCGACACGTCGGTGATCCTGAAATGGCTGCAGGACACGTACGGCTGCGAGGTCGTGACGTTCACCGCCGATATCGGCCAGGGCGAGGAGGTCGAGCCGGCGCGCGCCAAGGCGCTGCAGCTCGGCATCAAGAAAAAGAACATCTACATCGAGAACCTGCAGGAGGAATTCGTCCGCGACTTCGTGTACCCGATGTTTCGCGCGAACGCCGTCTACGAGGGCGAGTACCTGCTCGGCACGTCGATCGCGCGCCCGCTGATCGCAAAGCGGCTCGTCGAGATCGCGACGAAGACCGGTGCCGACGCGATCTCGCACGGCGCCACCGGCAAGGGCAACGACCAGGTCCGTTTCGAGCTCAGCGCGTACGCGCTCGCACCGAACATCCGCGTCATCGCGCCGTGGCGGGAATGGGACCTGCTGTCGCGCGAGAAGCTGCTCGCGTACGCCGACCAGCATGGCATCCCCGTCGACTTCAAGAAGCGCACGGCGGCCAATGCCAGCGGTGCGCCGTATTCGATGGATGCGAACCTGCTGCACATCAGCTACGAAGGCGGCATCCTCGAGGATCCGGCATTCGAGCCCGAGGAGTCGATGTGGCGGATGACCGTTTCGCCGGAGAAGGCACCCGCGAAAGCGCAGGTGGTCGAGCTCACGTACCGCGGCGGCGACGTCGTGGCGGTCGACGGACGGAAACTCACGCCCGCTGCGGCGCTGACGGCGCTGAACGAGATCGGCGGTCGACACGGCGTAGGCCGGCTCGACCTCGTCGAGAATCGTTACGTCGGGATGAAATCGCGCGGGTGCTACGAAACCCCCGGTGGGACGATCCTGCTGAAAGCGCATCGCGCGATGGAGTCGATCACGCTCGATCGCGAGGTTCTCGCGCTGAAGGACGACCTGGCACCCCGGTACGCTCGGCTGATCTACAACGGTTACTGGTTCAGTCCCGAGCGCAAGCTGCTGCAGGGACTGATCGACGCATCGCAGGCGCCGGTCAACGGGACGGTGCGGCTGAAGCTGTACAAGGGAACACTCACCTGCGTCGGCCGCGCGTCGCCGCACGATTCGCTGTTCGACCCGACGATTGCGACATTCGACGACGACGCCGGTGCCTATGACCAGAAGGATGCAGCCGGCTTCATCAAGCTCAACGCGCTGCGCCTGCGCATTGCCGCCAAGCGGGGGCGGTAACCGGTTCCACGACAACGATATTGCCTGGCGACTTTCCGCAAGCAACTCGAGCCGCCGGTGATGCCGGCGTCGCCCGATGCCTGAGCTTCCCGACGTCGTCGTCTACTGCGATGCGCTGAACGAGCGCATCGCCGGCGAGCCGCTGGTGCGCGTGCGGATCGTCAACCCGTTCGTGCTGCGGACGGTCGACCCGCCGCTGTCGGCGATCGAGAATCACCGCGTTGTCGACGTCCGTCGCCTCGGCAAGCGCATCGTCATGGCGTTCGACGGTGACCTCTTCCTCGTGATCCACCTGATGGTTGCCGGACGCTTCCGCTGGCTGACGAGCGAGCAGAAGCCGCCGGGCCGCATCACGCTGGCCCTCCTCGATTTTCCGAAAGGAACGCTCGCGCTGACCGAAGCGGGAACCAAGCGAAGAGCGTCGCTCCACGTGGTGCGCGGCGCGGAGGCGCTGCGCGAATTCGACATGGGTGGCCTCGAAGTGCTTGGCGCCGATTTCGCATCCTTTGCCGCGCGCTTGCGTGCCGAAAATCACACGCTGAAGCGCGCGCTGACCGACCCGCATATCTTAAGCGGCATCGGCAACGCATACTCGGACGAGATCCTGCATCGCGCGAAGCTGTCGCCGATCGCGCATACGCGCAAACTGGACGACGCGCAGATTCAGCGGCTGCTCGACGCCACGAATGCGGTGCTCGCGGAATGGACGCAGCGGCTGCGCAGCGAAGCTGACGGTGCCTTTCCGGAAAAGGTCACCGCCTTCCGTCCGCAGATGACCGTGCATGGCAAGTTCCGAGAACCGTGCCCGGTGTGCGGCACTCCGGTGCAGCGGATCGTCTACGCCGACAACGAGTGCAACTACTGCCCGCGGTGCCAGACGGGCGGCGTCGTGCTCGCCGACCGCGCGCTGTCGCGGCTGCTGCACAAGAGCTGGCCGCGCGAAGTGTAGGAAGTCCGGCGCGGCGACGTCGCCGCATCAAAAGCCGACGCGCGCGCGGCGGCCGCAAAGCTTGCGGCTGTCGATGTCCTCGGGCAGCAGATGATCGCGGCCGGCCAGATGCGCGGTGCCGAACGCGTCGAGCAGCAGCTTGCGCATGTCGCGCGGCGGTATCGACGCAAGCCGCTCGAGCACGCTATGCGACGGCTCGGTTGGGAACGGCCAGCGATGCGCGTCGACGATCTCGCGATACACGGCGAGCGCAATCCGCCGCGATCCGTCAGCATCCGGACGCTCGATCGCGTACACGCTCATGCGGTTCAGGATCGGCTCGGGAATCGAGCTTTCATCGTTCGCCGTTGCGACCCACAGGATGTGCGACGCATCGATGTCGACGTCGATGTACTCGTCCTTGAAGTGGGTCGCGGTGTCGCGCTCGAGCAGCCCGTACAGCGCGCCGAACGGGTCATAACGCGCATCGCCGCCAGCCTTGTCGACTTCGTCCAGTACGACGACCGGATTGGCGTATTCGCCTTCGATCAGCGTCTGCGCGACCTTGCCGGGGCGCGCGTTGTGCCACTGGGCGGAGGCGCCGGTGAGCACCCATCCGGCCGTCAGCGAGCTCATCGACACGAATTCGAAGCCCGTCGCGAGCACATGCGCCAGTCGCTTCGCGAAATACGTCTTGCCGAGGCCGGGCTCGCCGAGGAGCAGCATGGGCAGGAACTGGACGGCCTCGTTTCCGGCCACGGCAAGCGCCAGATGCTTGCGCAGATCGTCGATGACGCCGTGGAAGTTCGGCGAGGCGTCGTAGAGGTCGTCGACGGCGGCGACGGTTGACGGCTTGATGATGTAGCGCGACCCGCCGAGCTCGCGCATCCGGTCATACCAGCTCGCCAGGCCTTCATTGCGCTTGGCGGCGCCGTCCCCTCGTGCCCGGTCGACGTCGGCGACCGAGTAGATCGGCTGCAGGTCCGCGATCGGGATGACGGTTTCCATGGCGCTTCTTCACCTCCCGCATTCGATTATGCATCAAACATGCCACCGGCAACGCTGCCGGCGCGCGACGCTTGCGCAGGCCGTGGCGAGCGCGCCAGCGTTGAATCCATCCGCAGCCGTTTGCCGTCGCGAATGGGCCGTGCTAGCGTCCCGGATCGCATCCCGGAGGTCCCATGCCGTCGTTCGATATCGTTTCGGAAGTCAACCAGGTGGAAGTTCGCAACGCGATCGACCAGGTGAACAAGGAGCTCGGCACGCGCTTCGACTTCAAGGGCTCGGACGCGCGCGTCGAGTACGACGGCAAGGCGCTGACGCTGTTCGCCGACGACGACTTCAAGCTGAAGCAGGTCACCGACATCGTCGTCGCCAAGCTCACGAAGCGCCAGGTGGACGTGCGGTCGCTCAAGTACAGCGATGCGGAAAAGGTTTCCGGCAACAAGGTGAAGCAGGCGGTGACCGTTCGCACCGGTGTGGAGCAGGAGCTCGCGAAAAAAATCGTCAAGCTGCTGAAGGAAAGCAAGCTCAAGGTCCAGGGCTCGATCCAGGGCGACGCCGTGCGCGTGTCCGGAACGAAGAAGGACGACCTGCAGGATGCGATCGCGCTGACCCGGAAATCGATCACCGACTTCCCGCTGCAATACCAGAATTTCCGTGATTAGGGCCCGTTAACAGGCCCTGACTCCGGCGCCTTTTCGGCCGCCGATGGGTCAGGCGAAGTCGGACGCGAGCGTTTCCTGCACGAGCGGCGAGATCATGGCGACCTCGGCCTGGTAGTTCGGGTGGTCGACGGTGAGCGCAACGGGCGTGGCCGCCTTGAAGGCAGCGATCATCGCCGGCGTCAGCTCGAAACGGACGAAATGCACGGCCGACGTCTTGTCGTCGTTCTCGCGATCGAGGTCCTCGTCGGCGATTGCCCGCACAACGGGGAACCCGGCGACGCGCATGAAAACGTGGTCCTCGATGCCGCGCAGCTGCGCCAGCGCCGCGTGGCGCGCGTCGGCGTCCTCGTACTCGAGCAGCATCGTCGCCTTGAGGTTGCTGCCGTCGGGCACGAGCGGGTTGTAGGCGTCAACTTCCTGCTGGATACCCGCCTCGTCGAACGTCTTCTCGATCCGCAGCATCTCCTGGATCTGATAGCGGATCGTGAGCTCGTCCTCGAACAGCAGCGTCACATGCGGTCCGAGATGGACGATTCGATTCCGTTTGTGCGCCAGAACGCGCGCGCGAAACGCCGAGCGTTCCTTCGCGTACGCTTCGAGCGTCAGGAGGCTGTCGCGAGCGATGGCCGGCATGATCGGCGGCTCAATCGAGACCGTAGGCGATGCACAACAGCGTCAGCGGATGCGCCTTGCGCACCTTCCGCCCGCCCGCCTGCACAATGCCCTGCTCGATCCTGCGCCCCGCGATCGGGCAATCGGAACTGATGTAGTCCGGCTCGCCGTCGCCCATCCGCTGGAACACCGGCTTGCCGATCTTCATGGATTCGGCGAAGAACTCGCGCTTCACACCCCACGTGCCGTCATGGCCCGCGCAGCGCTCGACCGTGTTGACCGTCGTGTCGGGAATCCGCTCGAGCAGCTCGCGCGTT
>Ga0207643_10000185_pt1 | contig 42810 bp, 41 predicted proteins | sample KBSMisM62_FD_184313 | JGI IMG/M metagenome (GOLD analysis project Ga0207643, IMG submission 184313) | Miscanthus rhizosphere microbial communities from Kellogg Biological Station, Michigan, USA - KBS Miscanthus M6-2 (SPAdes) (version 2) | ecosystem: Host-associated > Plants > Roots >... | reverse complement strand
TGGAGCGACTGGACTCGCAATATCAGTCGCTGAGTTTGAAAGTCGACCGCATCGTGGCGGCGATCGAAGAAGGTGAAGACGCTGAAGATGCGGGCGATATGGAGGCTTCCGTGGGTGAACTTCAGACCCGTGTTGCGGAACTCGAGCGCACGAACACAGAGCTGCGAGCCAATGCCAGCCGGTTAGCGCGAAAGACTCTGCCAGCCTTGGTGTCGGCGGTACTTGGCAAGAATGATCTGGAGGCAGGGGAGCGGCTGGATGCCGGTGTCCTGGAACGGTCCTTGCAGGCTCTCAGCGTGGAGCAGCGCATTGCCGTGAAAGCCGAAATGGCGAGGGCGGGCATTATCGAGTAGCTGTTGGATAGTCGCGGGTGTTTTGTTTGAGGGCACGACCTCGTCGTGTCCTTTTCTTTTTGTCGTCGAAAGAGCGCATGGAGATTCGTTGCCGTGCTGATTGGTTGAGATGTGTTCGATAGAGTCACACAAATTCATAATTCAGGAGAAAACATGAAAGCACAATTTTTGGATCTGCACTCGGCGGCCGATTTCCTTGGGCCGGGTGCGGTCGAGGTGAACCGTTATCAAAGTGAAATTACGGACATCGTGCGCCGCCGTGGCGTGTTCGGCCAACGCATCAAGCAGGTTCCAGCCACGGGACACCCGTCGCGATTTTTTGAGCAAACGGGTATTCCTGCGCCGACCGCGGCAGAAGCGTTTGTCGATCCCCGCGCCATCACCGCGATCGAGAAGACCCCGACACGAGTGGAGCGCAGTGTTCCGTTGAAAGCACTCGTTTCGCAGATAAAGTACAACCTGTTCGATCTCGAAGTCGGCGCTCAGCAAAGCCAATTCGCATTCTTACAGGCGAAAGACCTGGCCGACGCTGTAGAGGGTCTGATGCGTACGCATGATGTCGCACTGTGGAATGGCAACGACACATCGCTGAGCACCCCGACCACAACACAATACTTCGGCGCGATCGGACAGATTGCCGGCGGCGGAAATACCTACACGATTCACGTTGGCGACAGCATTGTGGACGAACTCAAGCAGGTCATAGCGCAGATGGTTGCCAGTTCTTCGTATGAAGTACGGCCGACTGCCATTTATGCAAATCCTGTGTTGCTCGATCTGATCGACCGCGAGATGAAGTCAACCTTCAACACAGTTCTGTCGACGACGGAAGTTGCGGGTGGGCTTCGGGTGAAAGCGCTTTCTACGCAGGCGGGAGACCTCCCGTTGATTCCGGAATGGAGCTTGGGCTACACCGGCACGCCAGGGAGCGGAACAGCGGTTCTGCCGTGCTACATCGTGAGTGAAGACATGATCGAGTACCACTGGCTCACAGATGCGAACCCGCGCGTCTTCCAGCTAGGCATGGCTGGCAATCTAGCGTCACAAATGGTAGTCGCCAAGTTCGGCGCGCTAGTCGTGAAAGGGGCTGCTTACGCTCATTACGAAGTGAAGGTGAACCGGTAACGGTTGCAGTTCGACGTTGCTGTAGTGGTTTGCTTTCTTTATGGGTCGCGCTACTGGCGCGGCCCTTTCTTTCAGATGCGTTCCATTCCTGGCTAGTCGCGATCGAATGTGAGGATCTCGAAATGATTTATTTACAACCATCGGAGTACGAGACATTTGGGTTGGAAGCAACTACGCCCGCTGCCTGGGTGACGGCCGCAGGCGCGGTGATGGAGGCGCACTGCCGCCGTCCAACGCTGGCTGTTGCGCAATATTCAGAACGGGTGCGCGTCACGAGTGGTAGAAATACAGTCCGACTGACATATCTGCCGCTGGCCTCGTTGACGCCCGCGAGTTCGCCCATTGTTGCCGCGCGAGGCCGTTATGCCGTTCCACGTCGTGGAGAATGGGCATACGCCGATCTCAGTTCCGACTTTGCTACCGCGTTCGGCCTGCCTGGGACGTGGTCGGATCTCTCCGCAAACTCTGTGGACTGCTTCGCTGAAACTGGTGAGATAACCCTGCCGGTGAATGCACTCGGACTCGGTTTCAGCGAGTTGGAGATTGTTTACACGGCGGGGCTTGATCCCATCCCAGATGCCGTTCGCGCGGCGTGTTCTCAAATCGTGAAAAACGCGCAGGCAACGCCCGCGTTGAACGTTCGAGCAGGGAACCTCGACCGAATGCATCTCGAATATTTCTCGGACAGCCTTTTGGACCAGAATGTCCGGGGGCTGCTGGCGCCGTTCGTGGCGCAGAAAGTGGGATGAGATGGAAACGGGATATGAAATTCGGGGCATATCTGGCCAAGCCTTGCTGCGCGCGGCGAATGCAATGCTGCGATCACTGGGCGGGCAGGAAATCCACCTATTGTTCCCAATGAATGCGCTGCCCAATGAAACTGCAACCGAGTTAGGCGCGGTCGATCCTGGTGTAGAGAATGTGGCGATCGCTCCGGTGGTTGTGCGCAATCTGGCAACCGATAACTCTGGGCCGCGCCGCAGAGTCGAGTTTCTGATCCCTGGCGCCGCGATTACCGAACAAGTGACAACGCACAACATCGGCTCAGCCATGGCATTGCTCGATTCTGCGTTGGGGCTGGTGTACCAAGGCGAGATCTATCGAATTGAGGGAATGACGGGAGAGCAGTTCGCGGGAACAACTTACTTATACCGAGTAACGGCGAGTTATTAGAGACAAGGGACTGCGGCACGCGAAGACACCTAGCTGCGGGACTCGATCATCACAAGTACAGGCAGGTTTGCTATGCAATTTGCGAAAGACAGTTTTTATGTCGCGATGCGGGAAAGACTGGCGTCGCTGAATCCGGGGCGCACGATTGAACGCAACGGTTCGACGCGGCCAGCCATCATTGTTGCAGAAAACGAGCTACCGAATACGGGCGCAAGATTTTCGGACACATTCTATGTCGAATTCGGCGAAGCACGGCCAGTGAAGACGGGATTCGTGCCACCCTTGATGTCCATGGAATGCTTCTTTTGGTATCAAACGCACGGTGACGGCGAAAGCTGCATTGACCGTGGCCGAAAGTTGGGGCAACTCGACCTTGAGCTACTCAACATGTGTCACCCGTCCTACGCAGCCAAACGCAATTTCCTGCAGAGCCCCAGTGTTGACTTAGGCAGCGGAATTTTCTGGTCAGGGCCGGTGCTTGAGGGCGCGAAGGAGCGTGATCGATTGGACGGAGGCGGAAGAAAGATCGAGCGATGGGCGCGCCTGATTTTGTATTTTTATGCAGAGGTGAGTGCGTGATGACAAACACTGGAATGCGAGCTGGCATGGTGCCAATTGGGCGAAGGCTCCGCGCTTATTTTGCGCCGGTCGATCGGGAGACGGGGAAGGCGACCCCCTTTGACCCCGCGAAGCATGGAGTGTTCTTGCTCGATGCACCGCCTACGCCTTGGATCGACCTGGGATGGATCGAAAACTTTGCGCGTCGTAGCGGAACTCTTGTTGAACCGTTGCGTGCTGGAACACGGGGAGCGGTTTCAGGGCAATATCGAGGCGAGCTCGAAGCACTGGTGGAATTCGATTTTCGCGAATGGGGCAAGGTTCAGATGGCACTGTCGGGCGGCTCTGAACACATGAATGTTCTAGCTGCCGATCCTAACGCGGACGCGCAGGCCTCAGGCGGTTCCGCATTACCCGCGGTCGGAGTCTTACCAGGATCCAGTGCAGTGGAACTCGTCGTCGGGGCGGGCGCCGTTGGGTCCTTCTCGAAGGGCGACCTGGTCGCAGTGGACGTGGATTACCAGCAGCAGTCCGGATACGTGGGTAGTGCAATCGCCGGGGCGTACGTGAGTGATCCGGTGAACGTGAAACACGACATCGACTTTGTTCGTCGCGTGACGTTCAGCGTCGGACGCGTCGCGGAGACGACCTCTACTTCGCTCTTGCTGGCGCAGCCTCTTCCAGCTGGAGCGCCCGTATTGGGTGCGGCAGTTCAGCGGGTGGTGGCTTTCGTTGATCGCGAAGGCGGAGCGTTTTTCCAGGAGTGGTCAGCATTGTTTGTGCTGGAGGCGGAGTCAGGAGGCCGGGTTTGCTTTTATTACCCGCGGCTCACGCCATGTGGACAAAAAGCATCGGACGATCAACGGGAGACAATCTCGGAAATCAGCGCGCCAATTCATTCGATCGCACTGCATGCGACATTTAGAGCACTTGCGGTAAAAGATGAGAATGACTCTGCGCTAGCACTGTATTACCGGAGTTATTTCCCTGCCGCGACAGCATCAGTGTACTGAGAGAGCGTAAACAAGAACGGGCGGCGGCGGTGTGAAGATCGCTGTAACTACGCATGGGCATCAAGTCCAACCGCAGAAAGATTTCTAACCAATGAAACTTACTATCGACAACCTCGACGGACGAGGGCCGAGGGACTATAGCGCTGCGATTGACGGCACTAACGTGCCGCAATATGTCCGGAAACTCAACCGCGCGACAGAGTTGCGAGTCGCGCTGGTTTCGAACACGGACGACTTTGTGGTTCCGGTTGTGGGAGCGCGGGTCGTGGCGGGGCGTCTCAATGGGCACGAAACATTTTCTGGCTATGTGGTCGGAGAAGTAGAGCACGAGTATCTGGGATATGGAGAGAAGGGGCCGATTTATCGATACAAGTTGGTGGTGTTGAGTGATGAATCGTCACTGGATCAGCGCACGATTCCGCTACGCCCCCCTTTCGTGGCTAGGGCCGCGGGTGAAGCGCTCCGTTGCCTGACAGATTCCTTACTTCCGGATGCGTTCGATACGACTGCGATGGAGAACGGCGATTTCATTGGCTGGTACGCGTGCCGATCGGGGAAGAGATGGTCGGATGTCGCGGCCGACATGGCGATCCTGAGTCGCGCTAGTTACCGTGTGGACGCGGAAGGCATGCGCTTTGCTCCAGTGGGATCGAGCACTTATGCACTCGATGAAAGTGCGGACAACTTCTCGCCGTCAGGGCTCACGCTTCGCAAGACGAATCACACCATCAACGATCTAACGGTCATTGGCAACACCGAACCTTCGATGTACGTGAAGGATTATTTCGTTGGAGATGGATTCAGCCTGAAATTTTATCTGTCACAAGTTCCATTTACGAGAAGCAGTCGCACACTGGTGGATGAGGAGTACTCCTCGTTTGATTCTTCACGATGGTTGGCGACCGATCCGTCTGGAGTCGTTTCGATAAGCGGCGGCAAACTTGTGATTGCAGGCGGCGATGGCGTGGATGGCGCTACGCGACTCGAGTTCAGCGAGCGCATGGAACTTGCCGGCGCACTCATTCTTCAACATGGAGACATTCAGTTTCAGGCTGCGTCGACTGCCGTGATCGGTGGCTTGTACGAAGACAATGTTGTTGCCACCGAATGCCTGGCGGGTTTTCTGATCGCTCCTGTTGGTGTGAACTCGCGAATTTCTGTGCTGATCGACGGCTCGGAAACTGGAACAAGCCTGACGACGCAGACAGGGCGCCGATATGTCTTGACGACGCGTGTCTACGCGTCGGAGGTGTACCGAACGCAGCAGCTATTCCACTCAAGTGTTCATCCAGCGGGAGCGGGTCGTGGCGGGCCTGACGTGAATGCTGATGCGCGCGTCGTGTTGGAGGTCCACGAGGTTGACCCGAGTAATCCTGGATCATTTGTCGCTCCGTCGACCGTGCTTTACGAAGGTGTGGTCGCGCAGGCACCCGCGTTCTGCCGATACGCGCTGATCAATGCGCAAGACCTTCACTGCTCGGTCGCGTTCACGCGCCTGACACAGGCTGTGGACGCGGTGGTTCGAAGTGCTGCCCCAGGTGAGCAATACAAGACTAGACTCACGGGCTCGCTGGTGGACGGCGCAGAGTGCAGAATTTCAGAAGAACCGTCTCTGACGTTTTATCCGCAGCATGTTCCAGCGGCGAACGAATTGATCACTGTGAGTTACCGTGGCCGTGGTCGCGCGAGGGCGCGGGTGACGGATCCGGTGAGCGTCGTGGCTCACCGACACGGCACGGACGATGGAGTACGGGGTGAGGTGCGTCATGTACTACTGCCACCGCCCCGCACCTCCGTCGATTGTGAGTACGCGGCACTCGCGCTTTTGGACGATGCAACGGAACAGTGCTGGTCGGGGGAGTATCAAACCTGGAGCGCGTTTTTGCCGGAAGGCGCGCAGGACATTTATCCGGGCGACGCACTACACGTGCACATACCGACACAAGGCGCTGATTTTCGAGCCACAGTACTCCAGGTCGATATCTCGCTTTGCGATCTGGAGACCGACAATGCCAAGTACACAATCTACTTTGCCGATGAAGGTTCCGTTCCGCTAGGTTTTGCGTTTGGCGACAACACGAACGTGACTCCGAGCGACACGGTAGTGAGCGAAGTACAGGAAATCGGGCAGATGTTCTTGCCGCCACTGTCGTCTGCGGAAATTGTGCAGGTAACTTCGACGAGCGTGACGATTGACGCGGGTATCGATCCCCAATTTCCGGGAGGAGTGGAAGTGCGGCGGACAGACGCCGGATGGGGAACGGATAACGACCGCAACCTTGTCGGACGATTTACCAGTCGTACGTTTAATGTTCCCAGACTGGGTCGGGTGCAAGATTTTTATCTTCGGCAGTACGACGCGAATAAGCGATATTCGCGTTACTCGGCTGGCCTTCATTTGGACTTTCCGTTATGAGAATCGACCACGAAACAGATGAGCGAGCGTACGAACAGCGAGAGTCGCCGATGTTCCTGCGAGTGCACGACAGCGTATTTCAACGCGAAGTCCTAGAGAAACTGGGACAACTCGAGGCGAAGGTCGACATGCTGATCGGAAACGGTCAGCCGGGACGCATGCAGAATGTTGAGACTCGCGTAACAGTGCTTGAAAGAAACGACATTCGGCGCAGTGTGTATGACCGTCTCGTGAATGCGGCGATCACAATCGCCATCAGCGCCGCAATTGCATTACACGATCATTTTGGCTTGAAGTAACGCTACCTCGCGTTACCAAACGTACAACCTTCATTTTCAATCCACATCATTCAATTCACACAATCAAGGAGAACAATCATGAATATATTCTTAGGAAAACTGTTGCAGGCCATCGCATTCGTCCCATCTGTGGTTCAAGGTATTGAGGGACTTTTTGGCAGCCGCTCCGGTCAGGAGAAAAAGGAATCGGCGATCTCTTTCATCTCGGCTGCGTTGCAAATGACCGAAGCGATCTCCGCGCGGGAGATCGTGAACGAGAATGATTTCAAATCGGGTCTTTCAAAAGTGATTGATGGGACCGTGCAATGTCTCAATGCATCAAGCTGGGCGAAAGCGAAATAACGCTTCTCGGCATGGTTCGCAAAATAAATCGGCAGGCTGTGAGGCCTGCCGAACTTTTGTCTTTGTCGAACTGATGCGCCTACGCGACTCCCGCAAATGAACTAACCTACGTCTTCACTCCAGTTCTCCATTGTCTTTTTGACCAACGCCATAAACTGGTCCGCAACGGCACCGTCGATCAGGCGATGATCGTATCCCAACGTGAGATGGACAACTGAGCGGATTGCGATCGAGTCGGTTCCATCCTTATCTGTTATTACCATCGGCTGCTTCGTGATTCCGCCAACGCCCATGATGGCTGAATTCGGCTGGTTGATGATCGGCAATCCAAACACTGCACCGAATTGACCCGGATTCGTAATCGTAAAGGTGGAGCCTTCCACATCAGTGGGCATGAGCTTCTTGGTGCGAGCGCGCTCTCCGAGGTCAGTGATGCCGCGTTGCAAGCCGAGGAAGTTCAGCTCGTCGGCACTCTTAAGGACAGGCACAATCAATCCCCAATCAAGCGCAACAGCGATGCCTGCGTTCACATGCTTGTGGTAGCGGATGTTGTCTCCATCGAGGGAAGCGTTAACGATTGGATATTGCTGCAATGCAATGATCGCAGCACGGACAAAGAACGGCATGAACGTAAGTCGCGCGCCATAGCGTTGCTCGAATCCGTTCTTCAACTTGTTTCGCAGATTGACGATGCGAGTCAGATCCACCTCAAACATGCAGTGGACATGAGCGCTGGTACGGCGTGATTCAATCATGCGCTGCGCAATAATCTTGCGCATCTGCGACATCGGAACCACATCGCCGGGGATCACGGCGGGCGCCGGGGCAGGACGAGATGCAGGAACGGAAGGTGCCGGAGCTGTGGCTGCGGGAGCCTTGGACGAGCGCTCGACAAAATCGAGGATGTCCTGCTTGGTAATGCGACCACCGGTGCCCGTGCCTTCAACCTGGCCGAGATTCACATTGTGTTCACGAGCCAGCTTGCGAACGAGCGGCGATGAACGAACATCCTCATCCTCTTCTTCTTGTGCAGGAGCAGATGGGGCTGGTGCCGAGGGGGCGGGTGGAGCAGGCGCAGCTTTCTTCTCAGGTGCGGGAGTCGTTGAGGAGGGCTTAGCAGGAGCCGGGGCTGCTGCAGCCTCGCCTTCCCCACCAATCACGCCCACCACGGTATTTACCTGGACAGTATTTCCTTCCGCGACTTTGATCTCCTGCAAGACCCCACTGGCAGGCGCGGGAATTTCCGCGTCGACTTTGTCGGTCGAAATCTCAAACAGTGGCTCGTCGCGTTGAACTTTCTCACCTGGCTTTTTCAGCCATTTAGTAATGGTGCCCTCAAAAATCGATTCCCCCATCTGGGGCATAATGACGTCAGTCGGCATAATTCCCTTCCACGCGGCCCGGTTATGAATTTCGGGCCAAACGCAAACAACTATTATATAAGACAGGCGAATGGAACCTGAGAACGCGGCTCTTCTGGACAAAACAGGCCGGTGACGGGGGGCACTACTTGGCCGGCTGCGTTTTCCTGTCTGAATCCTTGCCATTTTCCGTGGAATCTTTCTCAGCGTCGGATGGGAGGCTGGAGACGGTTGTGTTTTTCCAAAATTCCTGCACGGCCGGTGGTAGCTTTTCAATCTGCGTCAGGAACGCGGTCACTTTCCACATGTCCTGTTCATTCATTGTTTTGCCCCATGCTGGCATGCCGGTGTATCGAATGCCGGTGCGAATTGCGTAGTACACGTGCCAGTCGGGATCATCGATCGGATTTAAGACAAGTTGCGGCGCTGGAGGATAGAACGATAGTCCAAAGTCCGCTGGTTTCCGGTCCAGCCCTCCATGACAGCCTGCGCAGTTCATGGTGTAAATCTTCATGCCATCAATCAAGATCTCAGGCGTCTGCGGCAGAGGGCTTGAATCTCGGGGGGCGTGGCGCTCCATAGAGGCGTCGAGAGCATTCGAGGCGAGCCGTCGCTCAACAGAGGAGGGAGACTTGTCAGCTTGCGTTGGAACGAGGCCGAGCAGCGCAAGGCTAATACCGCCAAGGCCAATCAATACCAACGCGACAATCACTCCAATAACGAAGTTGCGCATTTCGCCTCCACGGCGCTACCGAGAGTGCCTTGTCTGGAGAATGGATACAGATTGACGGCGGTGACCCACAAAGTATAGTCGCGTCAAGCCGGTGACGAGCGTCTTAAAAGGCAGCAATCCAAGCGTTTTAATAGGCCCGCAATTTTCGCGCTTCACGAACCACGTCGCTCACCTTGGGGAGAAAGAATTCCTCTTGGGGCGGCGAGAATGGCACCGGAGTATCGAGCGAGGTAATGCGAATGATCGGACCGTCGAGATCCTCAAATGCTTCTTCATTAATGATGGCGGAAATTTCGCCTGCTAGACCACCGGTGCGGGCATGTTCATGCAAAAGGATAACCTTGTTTGTCTTCCTGACGGTTGATGCGATGGCATCGCGGTCAAGCGGTGAAACCGTGCGAAGGTCCACAACTTCAATCTCAATCCCTTCTTTGGCCAACTGTTCGGCTGCTTCGAGAGCGGTGTGCACCATGGCCGCGTAGGTGATTACGCTAAGGTCGCGACCTTGGCGCGCGACCCGTGCCTTACCGATCGGAACTATGTAGTCGTCGGGCGGCACCTCTTCTTTAATACGACGATAAAGATATTTGTGCTCGAAGAAGATGACGGGATTGTTGTCGCGTATCGCTGCCTTGATCAGTCCTTTTGCATCGTAAGCGCTGGATGGGCAAACCACTTTTAATCCGGGGTTGTGGACGAACCACATCTCGGGATTCTGCGAATGGAATGGGCCTCCATGAACGTTGCCGCCACTTGGGCCACGCAAAACCAGCGGCGCGGGCGCTCCCCAACGATAGTGCGCCTTAGCGACCATGTTGGAAATCTGGTTGAACGCGCAGCCAATGAAATCCATGAATTGGAACTCGGCAACCGGGCGCATTCCGGTGAGCGAAGCACCAAACGCTGCGCCGACAATTGCCTGCTCCGCGATTGGAGTATCGATGACGCGCTCAGGCCCGAAACGATCAATAAATCCGTCCGTAACCTTGAACGCGCCACCATAAATCCCAATGTCCTCCCCGATGCAGAACACCGAAGGATCGCGCTCCATTTCTTCCCAAATGCCTTGGCGGATCGCTTCGAGATAGGTGAGTTGCATGTGGCTCCTGGCCGTTCTAGTTGCGATTGCTGCACAACGGTTCGGTTCACTTTAAGTGCACGGGTGCCTCAGACCTCTTCAGCCCTGATTTTCCCAAACGCACTTTCGGCATCGCATATTTCGGCTTGATGGTGTGGCAACCGTTCTCGCAATATGCGCCAGGCACGGCAGTTTCCGGCGCGGGCATTGGCGAACTCACGGCCGCATCGCGGTCTGCCTCGAGTTGGCGGTCGACATCCTGGACAAGCTGGCGGTTTTCTTCGGGAGTGAGCCATCTTTTGACATTTACAAGGTAGTTTTCAAACCGAGTGATGCAATCGCGCTTCTTCCAATATTCGAAAAGTGGTTTGGGAACATATTCGGCGGCATCGTGAATGGCATGTCCCTTCATGCGCATCATCTTTGCTTCGATCAATGTTGGCCCCTCTCCACGTCGCGCGCGTTCGCAGGCTTCATGCGCCGCGTCGTACACCTGGCACGCGTCAGTTCCATCGATGATCACCCCGGGGATTCCGTAAGCGATAGCGCGTTCCGCAAGATCCTTCACCCGAAACTGCATGTCAGAAGGCGTTGAATAGCCCCACAAATTATTCTCAACGAACAGAACAAGTCCCAAATTCTGCACTGCGGCAAAATTTAATCCTTCGTAGGTCACCCCGGTGGACTGTCCGCCATCGCCGATGTAGGTCATCACCGCAATGTTCTTGCCCTGTAGACGAGCACCCAGTGCGACACCAGCGAGAACCGGAATCAAATCGCCCAGCGTAGAAATCGGTGCCACTACGTTGCGGTCTTGAATGTCTCCGAAGTGGGACGAAGCGTCACGCCCTTTGGTGGGAGATCCCGCTTTTGCCATGTACTGCATCATCACGTCTCGAGCCGGAAACCCGCGAACGAGCAGTGATCCCTGGTTGCGGATCATCGGGCCGAGCCATTCGTCCTTGGAAAGCGCATACGCCGACGCGCACGAGCAAGCCTCCTGCCCCAAGCCGAAGTACACGCCACCGACAACCTTGCTCTGCTTATACAGATTCTCGAGCGCTGCCTCCATCTTGCGGTTAAGCAACATCCAGCGATAAATCTCGATGTGTTGCGGCTTCGTCAAATATTTAGACTCGCGAATGGGAGGAACCGGAGCGGAGACATCGCCCGTTACCTCGTACCGTACCTGGTCGTCCTTGCGCACTTGGCGGACGGTGAAGTTTGGCCGCTCCAAGCGATGGTCAGGAATCTCGTAAGTGCGCGTCTGAGCGTTCGCCGGTTTCAACGGCTTGGAATTGCTGGAATTGCTGTGCGTGGTCTTACGGAAAGGTTTGGTCTTCTTCGGCATGGGCGCGGTACAGGGGAGATGCTAACCCCGACGTGTGGTTGCTGTCATCTGGCTATGACGGGAGAGCATCACTTCGCGGACCGTGGCTCTAAACACAGCATCTCTTCCTCGACATAAGGTGAGCGGAACCCAATCATCAACCCAGCGTTTGCTTGTCAGGCAATCACGCCCAACTCGCGTCGTCCTCGCCACGAATCTTGCGCAACTCATCAGGAGTTTTGAGCGGAACGCCTACGGAAGGTCCCAGCAGGGCATCCAGCGATTCCAGCCACAACATCTGCGACTGAAAGACTGTGCCGAAGTTACGCGAAATCGATTTGTAGACGTCAGCGGCGTCTACGTTCTTCCTCAACTGTTTCGCCATCGAAGTCACGGGCTTCTCCGTAATTCCACAAGGGACGATCAGATCGAAGTAGCTGAGGTCGGTGTTTATGGTGATAGCGAACCCATGAGATGTGACGAAATGCGAGATGTGAACGCCGATCGCCGCGATCTTGGCTTCGTCTCCGGTTTCCACCTCCGTCCACACACCGGTTAGCCCTGTTACGCGCTTAGTAGGAATACCAAAATCAGCGCAAGTGCGAATCAGAACCTCCTCCAAGCGACGTACGTAGTCGACAACCCCAAGAGTTTTTCTTTTGCCGTCGGGCAACGCGAAACCGCGCAAGTCGAAGATTGGGTATCCGACGATCTGCCCAGGCCCGTGAAACGTAACGTCTCCGCCGCGGTTCGTTTCAAAGACCTCGATGCCACGTGCGACCAGCGTTTCCGGCGATGCGAGAATGTTCTTCTCTTTCGCATTTCTGCCGAGGGTAATCACGGGCGCGTGCTCAAGCAGGATGAGCACATCGCCGATTCGACCTTCTTTGCGCAACTCAACGAGCCGCTGCTGGAGCTTTAGCCCGGTGGCGTAGTCGATCGTGCCGAGTCGGAGAACAGAGATCATTGGTAATGGGCGATTTCCAATTGTCGATTAAAGAAGCGAGCTAAACACAAATCGAAAGTTGACAAATTGCCGATCGAGGATCGGGACTCTGGTAGCGGCGAATGTTTTATCCCAGCAACCGTGCAGCGTCTTTCGCGAAATAGGTAAGGATAATGCTGGCGCCGGCTCGGCGAATCGAAAGCAGTGACTCCATCATTACGCGGTCGCGATCGATCCAGTTATTGCGCGCGGCAGCCTCGATCATCGCGTACTCGCCCGATACCTGATAGGCCGCGAGAGGCAAATCGAACCGATCCCGCGCTGCGGCGATCACATCGAGATAGGGCATGGCCGGTTTGACCATAATCATGTCGGCGCCTTCTTCGATATCGAGTTCGATCTCGTGCATGGCTTCGCGAATATTTCCTGGGTCCATTTGATAGGAACGTCGATCACCAAATTGTGGAGCTGAATCGGCCGCCTCGCGGAATGGTCCGTAAAATCCGGAGGCGAACTTCGCGGCGTAGGCCAGAATCGGAGTGTTGGAATATCCGGCTTCGTCCAACGCCTTGCGAATCGCGGCCACGCGACCATCCATCATGTCCGATGGCGCTGAGATATCAACGCCCGCGCGAACTTGCGACACCGCTGTGCGAGCGAGCAGTTCCAAACTCGCGTCGTTGACGATTTCGTATTCTGTCGTAACTGGAGGATTGGCGACAGCAGCGCCCAACGATTGCGGCGCAGCTTGCACCACGCCGCAGTGTCCATGAGAGGTGTACTCGCACAGACAAACGTCGCCCATGATCACCAGGTTTGGGAGTGCCTGTTTTATGGCGCGGGCTGCTTGCTGCACGATCCCATCATCTGCCCACGCGCCTGTGGCTACCTCGTCCTTCGACTCGGGCAACCCAAATAAGATGACTGACGGCACGCCGAGGGCGTGCGCCTCGGTCGCTTCCTTCACGGCCTCATCCACCGAAAGATTAAATACTCCTGGCATCGAGCGTATGTCCTTGCGCACACCGCGGCCCGGACATACGAACATCGGGTAGACGAAGTTTTCGGGGGTCAGGCGAGTTTCTCGCACCATCGAGCGAAGGGTCTCGGTGCGGCGCAGCCGGCGGAGGCGTGTCACGGGGAACGCCATAACACTCACATTCTAACAGTCGACGAGGAGCAATCCGAATGGACTTTTTTGCCATCGGGCAAGCTCACATGCTGAAGTGATTAACGTCACCTCGTCTGGCATACGCCATCTGAGGTACGTTTTTGCCAGTTTTCACGCAGGCGAGTACGAAAGTAACTTTCTCCTTCCCTCCTGTAATCTAACCGCGCTTGTCCGCGGAAGTTAGACTGGATCATTAGCCATGGAAGGCCTTAAACGACACTGGTGGGCTGCTGGGACTGGCGCGCTCCTTTTCGCCTATGCCGTGGTGTCGATGTGGCTCGGCAACTCTCAACAGGCCTTTGTCGTTGGCGATGTGACCGCACTCGCATGGATGTCCGTGACGGCGGTTGCGATGGTGATCAACGCGAAGCGATTTCAAGGCCAAGCGCGTTTGTTCTGGTCGCTGATGGCGTCCGGATTCATGCTCTGGGTCATCAATCAAGGTTTGTGGACCTGGTACGAGGTTCTACTTCGTAAACCCATTCCTGACCCTTTCATTGGGGACGTCATCCTTTTTGTTCATCTCGTACCATTCATGGCTGCGGTCGCACTGCGTCCGCATCGTCGTCGCGATGAACACAAGCTTTACTTCAGCACGCTCAGCTTTCTGATGCTGTTGTTGTGGTGGGTCTTCCTGTACGCCTTCATCATCTTTCCCGACGAATACATATCGATGAATGTGGAGGCCTACAGCCGGAGCTATGACCTGCTTTACCTGACGGAAAACTTGTTGTTGCTCGCGGTGCTCGGTTCCGCCTCAGTTCGCGCACAAAAGGGTTGGCGCCGTGTCTACTGGAATCTTTTCCTGGCGAGCTCGCTCTATACGCTCGGCTCGGAATCGATGAATGCTGCCATCACTCGTGGTCAATATTATTCTGGCAGTCTCTATGACATTCCGTTTCTCGCATCGATCTCGTGGTTCCTTTGGGCCACGCTTGTTGCGCGGGCACCCGGGCAGGATTTTGAACCTGTGCCTGCGGCCAAACGCGGGTTGCAGCGTCTCGCTCCGCGATTGGCGATGGTCGCAATGTTATCGCTACCAGTGATGGGATTCTGGGCAATCTATTTCGATATCTCCCCGTGGCCGCTTCGCAAGTTTCGACTCCTTGTCATCCTTGTTGCTCTTCTGTCCTTGGGAACGTTTGTATTCCTCAAGCAGTTCTTGCTCGACCGGGAATTGATTCGGCTGCTCGACGACTCAAATAATAGTTTCGAGAACCTTCAACGCTTGCAAACCCAAGTTGTGCAGCAGGAAAAGCTTGCCTCCCTGGGGCAGCTGGTTTCCGGCGCAGCCCACGAAATCAACAATCCGCTGACTGCGATCTTGGGATATTCCGAATTGCTTTCTTCGCAAGCCACCCTCGACGAAAGCCAGCGATCGATGGTCGTCAAGATTCGTCAGCAGGCTCGCCGTACTCGAGATCTGGTTGCCGACTTATTACGTTTCGCACAGCAGGCTCCGGCAGAGAAGTCGCCCTTGGATTTGAGCATGCTTCTGCAGCGGGTTGTGCACACACAAATGATCAAAGTGGAAGGGAAGAAAATCGAGATCAAGTTCGTGACCGAACCAAACTTGCCGAGAGTGATGGGTAACGCGAACCAGCTTTTTACGGCCTGTCTGCAAATCGTCGACAACGCGATTGATGCGATTGAAGAAGACGGTGGCGGCAAGCTGGTCGTCTCCTTAACACGCGATGGAGACTCTCTTTTTATCAAGTTTCTAGACTCTGGACCGGGGCTTCGCGATCCAAAACGTGTTTTCGATCCTTTTTATACGACCAAGCCGATCGGGAAGGGTACCGGCCTAGGTCTCAGCGCCACTTACGGTGTTGTCCAGGATCACGGCGGTCAGATTTCCTGCTTCAACAACCCCGATCGCGGCGCAGTCTTCATCGTTCGGCTCCCTGCACTGCCAGCCATGACGGCTGCCGCAACCAACGCCTAGCGCTAGGCTGCACTCCAACCTCGGCGGTGTACCATAACTCCTGATGTCTTCCGCGAATCATCCGCTTGCGCACACCAGCGCGCGAGTCCTCGAGTTTGAACCTTTGCGCGATCTTCTACGCGGATACACCAGTTCGCCTCTCGGCGCAAAGCGCGTCGCGACTCTAGTGCCATCCAGCGACGTCGGGTGGATCGACCGCCAGCAACAACTGACGACGGAAATTCGCGAATATCGACGCGTCGGAGGGAGTTTCGAGTTTTCCCAACTACTCGATATCGATGATCTTCTGAGCAAATCGCGCATTGCCGGCGCGGCGTTGGAGACGACCGAAATCCGCGACATTATCCTGATCGCCGATCGAGCTGCCGAGTGGCGTGAGATTTCAAACAATCCTCCGGCCGCGATGCGCAGCGCTTGGGCTGCGGTCAATGAGCTGTCGAATGGCATCGAAGACTTTGCAGATTTCTTGCGTGCCTTCCGCAACAAGATTCTTCCCGACGGTACTCTCGACGATCGTGCATCATCGGAGCTATCGCGGATCCGTCGAGAAATTGAGAAGCAGAAACGCCAGATCCAGGAATCGCTGCGCGGCTATCTACGACGGCTTTCCGAGGGCGGGTCGGTTCAGGACGAACTGATCACGATCCGCGGCGAACGCTTCGTCATCCCGGTCAAGATCGAGCAGAAGCGCCGTGTGCAAGGAGTGGTGCACGGGGCGAGTTCCAGCGGACAAACGGTATTCCTGGAGCCGCTCGAAACAATTGAGCAGAACAACGAACTGGTGCGTTTGCTCGACGAAGAACAGGCGGAGATTCATCGCATCCTGATTGAAATGACTCGGCGGATTTCGGAGAGTGCCGAGGCGATTCGGATGGCTTCCGTCGTTCTCTCCGAGCTTGAGCTCCAGTTCGCCAAAGCAAGATTTGCGGAAGATTACGGCTGCGTCGCCGTGAGTTTACGCGCGGAGTCGGCGCCTTTCATTCTGCACAATGCCCGCCACCCATTGCTCGAACGCAATCTTAAGATCAAAGGCGCTAAGGTCGTCCCCATTACGGTGGAGCTCGAAGGCGAGCGCCGCCAACTTGTGATTACTGGACCCAACACTGGTGGCAAGACCGTGACGCTCAAAACCGTTGGGCTCCTCGCATTGATGGCGCAAGCGGGAATGCCTGTCCCTGCCGATCGCGCCGAGTTTCCGATCTTCGATTCAATCCTGGCGGATATCGGCGACTACCAGTCCATCGAACAGAATCTCTCGACGTTCTCTGCGCACGTGACCAACATCGATTTCATTTCTCGCACCGCAACACACGATTCATTGGTCTTGCTCGACGAACTCGGGTCTGCCACGGATCCTGAAGAAGGCGCTGCACTCGCAGTTGCCATCGCCGAGCATTTTCGACGAATCGGGTGCGTCACCGTCATCTCGACACATCACACCTCGCTCAAAGTCTATGGCGTGAACACTTCAGGTGTAGTCAACGCGGCAGTCGGGTTCGACGAAGCAACCTTGCAGCCGACTTACGAATTGAAAATCGGAGTGCCCGGTGCGTCCGCCGGCATTAACATCGCCCAGCGCCTCGGCTTGAATCCGCAAATCATCGACTCAGCTCGCGGGCGCTTAACCACACAGACGCATGACGTCGCAAAATTTCTCGACCGCCTCCACGCGGAGTTGCGCGGGGCTGAAGCGGAGCGCCTTCGCCTGCGTGACAAGGAAACAGAACTCGAGAAAGAGCAAAAGCGTCTCGCCGCTGAGGGACGTATCGAGCAACAGTCCAAGATCCGCGAGATGGAAAAGAAACTCGAGAGCCTCTTCAAGGACTTCGAGTACCACGCGCGCGAGGCCGTCAATGCCGTCCAAGATCGAGCTGCAGCACAGAAGTTATCCAAAGACGCCGAGCGCCGTGTTTCGAAAATGCGTCGCGAATTCCGCGAGCAGTTCGATTCAACGGTCGTTGCTCATGCCACTGGAGCGGATCGCGGGGATCCGCACGCGCAACCTCAGCTCGTGAAACATGTAAGCGAAGGCGACACGGTAAAGCTAAAATCCGTTGGCCGACCGGCACTTGTTTCGCGAAAGATCGACGAGAGCCATTTCGAAGTCGAGATCGGCGCGATGAAGATGAAGATCGCGCGTGACGACATTGCCGAGGTGATCTCTCGCTCCGCCGAATCGCCGGTGAAAGCTGCGCGCGCGCGTGGCATCTCTGTCTCGCTCGAAAGAGAGGATTCGAACGCCCCGTCGGAAATCAACGTCATCGGACGAACCGTCGACGATGCCACCAGTGAAGTGGAAAAGTTCGTTGACCGTGCATTCCTCGCTGGGCTGCCTCGTGTCCGCGTAGTTCATGGAAGCGGTATGGGCATTCTGCGCAAGGCGATCCGCCAGTATCTTCAAAAGCATCCGCATGTGATAGCGGTCACCGAGCCGCCTCAAAATGAGGGTGGGGGTGGCGCGACTGTGGTGGAGTTGAGAGTATAACCGCCACGGCGCCGAAGCCTTTGTTCTCGCCCCGCGACATCAATCGATTGATGGAAGGAGAATTACAGGCACGTTTTATCCAGTGATGCGCAGAGGCGAGTCGCATGCGTGCCTCATTCCAATCACACCTCTGCTCTTGTTTCGACCGCGCCACTTCTGGATCGGTAACTCCACCAACGTTCGCATTCCTTCCGCATACATCAGCGACAAAACAAAGATCCCACACGCCAGCTGTACGCTCGGCTTGTGGTAGTGATAGAAGTGGTGAAACAACGTGTGGTGAATCAAATACATGCTGTAGGAGAGATGCCCAAGATGCCGCAGCCACCGCCACTCCAAACAGCGGGTTAGCAATCGTCGCTGGGGCAACGTGATCAGAAAGAAAATCGGCATTAATGCGATCTGTTGCAGCGTGTAGCGCACCGTATCGCGAAACATCTGATTGCGATATGTAAATGTCGCGACAATCAGCGCCAGACCACACGCGGACAGCGCCTTCGCATGGTTCTCGAACCATCCAACGCGATCCCCCAACCGGGTGTTCGCAACAATTGCCAGCACGCACCCGAACAAGATCGCGTCGAAGCGGGTGTCCGTCCCTTCGTAAATGCTCTCCCAGGACGAGTGCAGGAACATCGCGCGATAGCATCGCCACGCCAACGCGAGTCCGCACAGCACTAGCAGAACAGCCGCCTGATGCCTCCGCCGTATCGATCTCCGCACGAACAACGCGTACAGCAGCGGATAAACGATGTAGTAATGTTCCTCCACGGCCAGTGACCAGAGAATGCCCAATCCTGCCGGGAGATTTCCCCATCCAAGAATGTTCCAGTAGTTCGAACAATACAGAAGCCCCGATGCGAGCGACTTGTAGCTCTCGGTGTTGTACACGACGCCAAACAACGCCAAAGCGGCAACAATCAAAATCGTCAAATAGCACGGCGGAAAAATGCGCAGCACCCTCCGCAGATAGAAATCCTTGAGCGAGATCGACGACGTCCTCGCGGCCTCGGCGCGTAGCAGTGTCGTTATCAGATATCCGCTGAGGAAGAAAAAGATCGCAACGCCGAAGCCACCTGGGAGCACGCGATGCGGCATCGAGTGTGCAACAAACACCACCAAGAAAGCGATTCCGCGCATTCCATCCAGACTCGGAATGTAGAGATCGGAGGTCGATCTTGTCGTTGCAATGGCGCGAACTGCCATGCTTGGGAACGTAATTGCTTTGTCAGAGAACGGTCTGTGATACCTGAACAGACGGTCCGGTCAAGATGAACAATCCATGTTTTCCTACTCTCTCAAACGATAACTGGTGTAATTCACAGCTTTTCCACGCCCACGCCAGCCCTGCTATATTCCTCTTCAGGCTTGCTTGCCCCACAATCGAAGCGGACAGTATTGGCTGATGACCTCCGACAATTTCAAAGAGTCTCTCAAGCAGCAGGCGGACATCGTCCGCATCGTCGGAGACTATGTCAAACTCAAGAAAGCCGGCGCCCAGAATTTCTCTGGCCTCTGTCCGTTCCATAGCGAGAAGACGCCGTCGTTCTCCGTACACGCCATCCGGCAGTTCTATCACTGCTTCGGATGTGGCGCCTCGGGTGATGTCTTCAGTTTCGTCCAGAAAATCGAGAACATTACTTTTCCCGAAACTGTGCGCCTCATCGCGCAGAAACTCGGCGTCCCCATGCCGAAGGTCACCTTCTCCAGCCCGGCGGAAGCAAAGGAAGCGAAAGTCCGCACTGGACTACTTGAGATCCATGAACTCGCCGCTACGTTTTTCCAGGAACGCTTGAAACGCCCGGAAGGAGCGCATGCGCGCGAGTACCTCAAAAACCGTGGTCTCGATGACGAAACCATCGCTCGCTTCCGTATCGGCTATTCGCCCGATTCCGGCTTTCTCTTGCGCGATGCCCTTCGGGAGAAGTTCGACGAAGAACTGTTGAAGGAAAGTGGGTTGTTTTCGTGGAAGCAGGATGACCGGAACCCACAAAATCAGGCCCATCGCTCTGCTCCGGATGACAAAGTTGTTGCCGACGCACTCGTGGAAAGCCGACACCCGAGGGCTGAAACTCGAGCACTGGGAAGCAACCAAAGACTCACGGCCGCTCAAGCGATGTATTCCAAGTTTCGCAACCGCGTCATGTTCCCCATCGCGAACGATCAGGGTCGCGTGATTGCCTTCACGGGTCGCACGCTCACAACCGACGAGAAGGTTGGGCCGAAATACTTGAACTCGCCCGAAACGCCGATCTATTCGAAGTCGCGCGTGCTGTTTAACCTTGATCTAGCCAAGGACGCCATTCGCAAACTCGACTACGCCATTCTTGTCGAAGGGCAGATGGATTGCATCGCGCTATACGCAGCCGGATTCCACAACGTAATTGCCAGCTCCGGCACTGCATTCACCGAACTCCAGGCGAAGCTTCTCGGCCGCTTTTCGAAAAACGTGGTCGTCAACTTCGATCCCGACACCGCTGGCGCCCGTGCCACCGAACGAACCCTGGCGCTGCTCGTCGAGGAAGAGTTCAACATCAAGGTGCTGACACTCGACACCGGATTCGATCCCGACCTCTTTATTCGCCGTAAGGGCAAAGAGGCATATGTTGAGGCTCTTAAGCACTCGCAGCGATATTTCGACTACTTGATCGAGCGCGCCCGCATGCAGTTTCCAGTGCGCAGTGCGGAAGGAAAAGTGAAAGCCGTGAACCACCTCCTGCCGCACATTCAGCGCGTGCCCAGCCGTATTGTGCGCGATGAGCTTGCGCACGAGATCTCACAAAAGCTCGGTATCGATTCCGCCGTTCTGCGGCAAGAGCTCAAACATGTTGCGGCGACACGCTCGGCCGCAACGGTAAAAGCGCCGTCGGAAATCCAAATCACAGACGCCGAAAAGATCCTGATCTGTGCGCTAGCCTCCGCCACTCAGATGCAGACCGGAGAGGGCCACAGTTCTGCTCGCGACGGGGCGGAAGAAGAATTCGACCCGGCTCGGCAGGCCCGCTTTGCTCTGAGCAACGAACCTCTTCACAAAGGGATGGCTACCGAGTCGCTTCTGGAAGTTTTGCTCAAAGCCGGGCCGGAAGCGACCGACCCGATGGACCTCCCGATCTCCGAATCGGATCGCCGCCTGATGGCCGCCGTCCTAATGAACGAAGTTGAGGAACTGAGTGCTGAAAGGCTTGAAGGAGCGGTTCGCGCGCTGAGAAGAATGCACTTACGTCGCACATTCGAGCGCGTTCAATTGGAACTACAGGCCTGCAAAGACCCTGAGCGCATGAAGAGTCTGCTTCAGGAAAGAGTTCGGCTCAAGCAGGCTTCGATGGATCCTGCGCTGTCGGAGGACTAGCATCCGCGCAAGATTCTATAAAAGAAACAAAATAGGCCGCTCAAACATCTAAATGTTTAAGAAATACACCTGATTCGGGACGAAATCGGGGATACGGCAATGACGTCGCCGGCGCTGGCAGAGCTTTGGTCTAAAGTGCTATACTTAAAAGGTTTGTGCGGGCGCACACGTCTGCCTGTCCATACTTCCCACCACTGAAATGTACTACCGTCCTCTACGAGGACGCAACCGAGGATAATCCGTCTTGGCTTTAGACGACAAGTACGACGATATAAAAAAACTGATCGACACAGGTAAAGAAAAAGGCTACCTCACATACGATCAGGTCAATGACCTGATCCCGCACGATGTGCACTCACCTGAGGACCTCGACGACCTGTTGACCACGATCGGTACGCAAGGCATCGATGTGCTCGAGGGACCGAAACTTCCCTCGTCCGCACTCGAGAAAAAATTCGAGGAAAATGAAGAAGGCTCCGAGGACGTCGAACTCGACTTAACCCCCGGCGCTCTGGAAAAAACCAACGACCCCGTTCGCATGTATCTGCGCGAGATGGGGACTGTGCCACTGCTTACGCGCGAAGGCGAAGTTGAAATCGCCAAGCGCATTGAGCGGGGGCAACTCCGCGTTCTGAAAGCGCTTTCGCGCTCGCCGATCGTCATTCACGAACTGCTCGCCTTAGGGGAAGACCTCAAAAAGGGTGTTCGCTCGATCAAGGAAGTAGTCACGTTTGACGAGGAAGAGATTACCGAAGAGATCGTTGAGAAGCGCCTGAAGGGATTCACGGGACGCATCGACGAACTGCAGAAAGCGTACAAGAAAGCCAACCAGGTTTCCGAAAAGTTCGTAACGGTTTCGCAGAAAAAACGGCCAAAGGATTATCGGCGTTACCGCTTCGCGCTGGCTCGCGCCATCGTGAAGGTTTCGTTGGCGGTCCGTAACCTGGGTTTCACCAACAACGAACGCAAGCGCCTCATCGAGCGGCTGAACCGCACGGTGGACGGCATGCGGTCGCTTGATCGACAGGCTCAAAACCTGGAGCGCAAGGCTGACGCCACGCGCAGCGAAGACCAGAAAAAAGAGTATCGACGACAGGCACGTAGCGTCCGAGCGGAGCTCGAGAAACTCGAGCAGGAAGCGGGCGTGTTGTTTCTGGAACTCAAGCGCACACAGCGCGAGATCATCCAGGGCGACATGGACGCCGAGCAGGCGAAGCGGGAGTTGATTGAAGCGAACCTTCGACTGGTCGTGTCGATTGCGAAAAAATATACCAATCGCGGACTGCAGTTCCTCGACCTGATTCAGGAAGGAAATATCGGCCTGATGAAAGCCGTGGACAAGTTCGAATATCGCCGCGGCTATAAGTTTTCGACTTATGCCACGTGGTGGATTCGGCAGGCAATTACTCGTGCGATTGCCGATCAAGCGCGTACGATTCGTATCCCTGTCCACATGATCGAAACGATCAACAAGCTGATTCGCACCTCGCGGCAGCTCGTACAGGAACTGGGACGCGAACCAACGTCGGAAGAAATCGCCAAGCGGATGGATATCCCCGTGGCGAAAGTCCGCAAGGTCTTGAAGATCGCGCAGGAACCGATCTCCCTTGAAACGCCGATTGGCGAAGAGGAAGATTCGCATCTGGGCGACTTCATCGAAGACCGGGCAGTCGTTTCTCCGGCAGAAGCTGTCATCAACGTCAACCTGAAGGACCAGACTTCGCAGGTGTTGCGCACGCTAACGCCGCGCGAGGAAAAGGTAATCAAGATGCGGTTTGGTCTTGAAGATGGCAGTGAGCACACGCTTGAAGAAGTCGGCCAATCGTTTGCAGTTACACGTGAGCGTATTCGGCAGATCGAAGCGAAGGCGCTGCGGAAACTGCGTCATCCATCACGTTCGCGAAAGTTGCGGGCGTTCATGGATGGAGTCCGGGACTAAGTCTCTTTCATCAACGAGACCCGGAGTCACCAAAAAATGGGCAGGGCGCGAGCGATCGCGCCCTTTTTGTTGGTCTCCCCATCAACACCTATTGATTGGAGGGTCCCCACACTGCCTTCCAATGCATAATGTCTACTATGCACGTTTCCGGCGCATGGATACTCCTCATTTTCGTATGCATTCTTATTACCGTGATGCTGCTCGTGTTGCACTTGACGAGGCTCGGGGTACTGATCCATCAAAGAATCCCTGACCGGCCACATCAAAGGCTTCTCTTCGCTTCCGTGAGTTTCCTCGTTACGTTTATTGCCGTCAGGCTGCTTGTCGCATCGATCACTCACCACATCGGACCGTTTGGATATGTCGAGATGGGTGGACGGCACATTCACCATTTGGTATGGGGAATTCTCCTGCTTCTCATCACAGGCTATGCGGAACTGGCCGAAGTAGGAACGGGAAGCAGTTCGGTTTCGATTCTTTTGGGGCGGCTTTTGGCACTCGCCTATGGCGCCGGCGCTGCTCTGACTCTGGATGAATTCGCCCTCTGGTTGAATCTCGATCCGCTGGCATACTGGTCTCGAGAGGGACGAGAGAGCATCGACGCAGTTGTAATCTTCGGAGCGCTACTCGCGGTTGGTACGTGGGGAGCGCCGCTCTTTCACGGTTTACATCGCAAACGCGAGTGAGTTCTCCCCTTTTCGAGGAGCGCCTGGATTAGGCGAACTCGGACGGCTAGTTCGCTTGGCGTTCAAGCAATGAACGCACCGACTGTAGTGCTGCGCTGCCCTCGCTGCTCGGCGCGGAGTACGCGATGTATCCGTCGGGGCGAACAAGCGTTAGACCTTGTGCCGGGGCAGCGCGATATTCCAGGAGATGAGGAAAAGACGTAGCAAGCTCTTTCGCAGACTCCGTAGTTTCGGACGCGGCGTCACTACCGCACAACAGGAGAAAGCGACTGAGAATTCCGTTGCCGCCACGCATCGAGTCATCGAAGTATCTCTTGCCTGCGCCTTCGACAATCGGGCTTCCGCCATAGGCAACCCCAAGCTCGGATAGCGTCTGCACGAACGCATGCTGGAAAGGCGCCAAGCGGGACACAACTGGGATCACCGTGTTGCGCAAAGCTTGCGCGAACTTGCTCGGTGTTCCCATTGCCTTAGTCATAAAATCGGTGATATCGATAACATGTTTGATCACCGGCCGACGTTCAGTCGTGTAGCTGTTCAACAGTTCCTCACTCCCGTGACCGCGAGCTCCTAGGTCGATCTTCCACGCCAGATTCCAGACATCTTGGAGGCCGGTATTCATACCCTGGGCGCCAAACGGACTGTGAATGTGGGCGGCGTCGCCGGCGACGAACATACGCCCGACGCGCATTTGCGATACCTGGCGGTGATGGATGCGAAAATAGCTGCTCCACAACAAGGCGCGCGCCTCGATGCTACTCGGCGCGCGTTGCACGAGCATCTTCTGCACAAGGTCCAGCGACGGTGTGTCGCCTTGGGCGGTTTCGATTGTGGCTACGATGCGACGACGAGTGGAACTCATCGGAAAAATGGCAAGAGGTCCCAATTCGTTAGGGCATAGTTGCATCTCGTTCGAGGGAAGCGCTTCATTTGTCTCGATGTCCGCCAGCAAAAACATGGCCTCGTATTGTGCGCCCTCAAACGGAAGGTCGAGCAGATGGCGCACGGTGCTGTGGGCACCATCACATCCAACAACAAACTTGGCTCTCAGTTCAATGTGCTCACCCTTATGATCTAATGTAGCGGTCACATAGTCGTTGTATTGAACTGCGGAAACGAATACGGTGTCGTACTCAATTGATCCGCCCCTTCGGCGCAACTCTTCTACGAGCAATCTTTCAGTTACATCCTGCGGGACCATCGCGATGAATGAGTAGGGGCTTTCTTCCGGCGTGAACTGCATGTGCGCAAGCCGATGCCCGTGGGTGATGATGGCAGCCGCGGTGACGCGGTTCGCCGCTTGGAGGAAAGGAGGCACTACGCCGGCCATATCGAAGATCTCAAGCGTCCGAGGCATGATGGCTAGGGCTTTGGAGTGTTCCGACTGAGTCGAACGTTCTTCGACAAGTCGCCATCTAAGCCCTCGACGAGCACACTCGGTCGCAAGAAACAGCCCGATTGGCCCAGCCCCGACGATCAAAACATCCATGTCCACTGTGGCGTTACTCATGATTTCGTCACCGGATTGCTCGTTGCAAGTCAGGATATTTTGCGCTCCGGACCTTCTATGTCCGTTGACGCTTGCATCTCTTCGTTACCGCTATTCCAGTCGATATCTGTCTCCTCAATTCGATCAAGAATCGGGTTGCTGCGATTCCTACCGAAATAGTCCCAAGCCCATTCGATAAGCGCCTCAATCTTCGCCCGAGTACTGGTCAGCAGGGCGACATGAACCCCTAGCCACGAAATAAAGGCGACGAACCCATGAATTGGGCGGCGACCAGCGCCAACCTCGGCTATGGCGGCGTTACGCCCGATCATCGCCATAATTCCCTTATCCAGATAGCGGAATGATTTCCTCGGCTTATGTTCCAAGTCCAAGGCAATATTCATCGCGCACCATTTGCCACACTGCTCGGCAACGGAAGCCAGTTGAGGCAGCGGCTTGCCGGCCTCTGTGATGTTCGCGAAATCTCCCAGCGCATACACACCTTCAAAACCACTGACCGTGAGATCCGGTTGCACATCAATGCGGCCACCTCGACCGGGTTTCAAGCCGAGGTTGGCGGATAAGGCCGATGCTTTTAATCCTCCGGCCCAAATGACCGTTCGAGTCTTAATCCGGCTGCCGTCGGAGAGCACCACATGATCAGCAGCTACTTCCTGTACGGAAGTACCGAGACGAAGTTGAACGCCGCGGCTCCTCAGTGCCTCTTTAGCGTATAAACGCGACTTCTCGGAGAATGCATTCAGAACGGATTGGCTATGGTCCACGAGGACGATTTGCGCCTGATCGGCAGCCAGATCTTTGAATCTCTTCTCTTTCTCCAGTACTTGAGCTGCGTCTCCAAAAGCACCGGCCATTTCGACTCCCGTGGGACCGGCTCCCACGATGACGAAATTGAGCGCGCCCTTGTCGATGAGTGAAGGATCGCGATCAGCAGATTCCAGTACAGCGATGATCCGAGAGCGCAGTACCTCGGCGTCGCGAAGTGAATAAAGCGGATAGGTGCACTTGTCAGCTCCCGGTGTACCAAAAAAGTTGGCTTCCGATCCTGCCGCAAGCACGAGAAAGTCGCCTTGGTACTTTTGACCTCCCACAGTAACTGCCGTGCGCGTATTCAGATCGACCGAGACAACTTCGGCCATTTTGATATCCACGTTTGAATGCCGCCGGAAGAGATTTCTTAGATTGAAAGCCACATTGCTCGGCGCCAAAGCTGCGGTGGCAACTTGGTACAGCAACGGCTGAAACTGCTGGTAGTTGTTCTTGTCGATCAGTGTGATATGCAGATGATTCGAACGAGCCAACTCTCGAGCGCAGCTCAAACCGGCAAATCCACCCCCAACAATCACTACACTCTTCATAGTTCTTGGCTCTTTGAATTTTGGTGATTAGTTGTTAACACCCCACGAATCCCAAATCCGCTGAAATCCTACTAGCGTTGCGGCGCACAGCAAAGGGCGACATCAATCAACTGTTTCAACAGAACCTGTGTCAAGTTGTTTTGGATCCGACTCTACAAAAGGTACTAGAAGTTTCTGGATTGTAACCGAGCGGGTGGGGATCTAGCTGCTGGCCGCTGCGCAAAGCTTCCAACGGCGGAATAGCGACAATTTGCCGATCAATTCCCGGCAGAGTTTGCCTAGCCAAGCCCGTTATTTCTGCGTTTGGGACATTAATACATCATGCCTCGGAATGGAAGAGCCTCGTTTCGCAATCATTCTGACTACCGCGCCGGATTTCATGGACATCTGCTTGTTGGCTTATTAAGTGCTTCGATTTGTGTGGATCGTTTGCTATTGTGCTCGTCAACCCACAAATCGGCCCGAGACCTTCAACGGGAACAATTTCGCCAACTCCAATTGATGCCGGCGTTTTCGATGGCAGCTTTCAGTCTGCGTTAGAGCAGGTTCAATCAGCCGACTGCGACGACGCACAACCAGGCCGCAGTAACAAAAAAGACACCGGCAGATCTGCAAATGGAATCGAGGAACAAGATCCCGACGATGCCCTCCCTTCTGACGTTGGAAACAACGGCCTCGACTCTGTCGTCCTTGCCTTAGTCGATTTGGCCCGGGCGCGAGTGCGCGATGCCACAGCTGCGTCAGCTCAGATCTGCGAGACTGATGACAATCTTGGAATATCGCCTAGGTCACAACCCCAGGACGCGGAGTCGCCGCGGTCGATTACCGCTGAGAGATCAACCATCGTTTCTGCCGTAGTCACGCCTCCAGATGAACCTATTTCGCAAGCTACCGTCCCCGTAGCATCCGATGCCGATCACGTTCAAACGGAAGAGCTTTTCTCAATGGAACTGGTGAGCGATTTGTTGCCCGTCGACAAGGCAGAAGGGGATGCGATTCAGAAGGAGATCGGAGCCCACGGCGCCAAACCCAAGGCACACGTGTTGGACAACGCGTCCGCTGTCGAAAAAGCACCAAATAGTAATGTAGCGAGTACTACCACTTGCGCCGATCTTAATGCTGTCTCAGACGATAAAACACCATCTGTCGACGTCAGTGCCGACAGGACATTAAGTTCGCCTGCTGACGCTAGCGCAGCAGGGAGCACGAATACGCTTGTTGCTGTGGAAGCGATCAAGGCGAAGTCAGAAGTTTGCTGCGAGATGAACGCGACGCCGACAGTCCGGCCAAGACCTACTGAGAACAGGTCATCCGGACGCGGAGAGAACTTGCCTATAGCTAACCCTGATTCCCGCCGTCAAATGAGTTTGGTCGTTCCGTCCGAACGAGACACGGGCGAGGAGCGCATGGTTGGTCATGGTCCGGATGGAGATGGGAAACCTGCCAAGTTCGAGGTATCGGATACAGCAAATCCGACTCGGCGAAAAGAGCCAACGGAAGCTTCCGACGAAATCCCTTCACGTTCTAGCGATGTCGCTTCGATCAAGTCAGGAGGCCTAGCCTCTACGGAAGTTATCGCGTCGACACCTTTCAGCCGCTCAAGTTCACCGATGCAGACCAATGCCGAAACACGATCTGATGTTTCGACCGTTTCTCGTCATGCCGCACCACTTCAGCACGCAGTCGCTGAAGCCCAGCACTTCGAAGGGTGGCAAAACGCGCGGATGCTAGACCGGGCTGGCCAGGCTGAGATGAAGCTCGGCGTAGAGACAGCGGCATTCGGGTCGGTACGAATCCATACGGTGGTCCGTGACAGCCAGGTAGGACTGACAATTTCTGGTGAGCGCGGGAATCTTTCACCGCTGATTGCGGCCGAGATGCCAGGCGTTGAAGCACGCCTTCGGGAACAAGATCTTCGTATTGACACTGTCCGTGTATACGAAACAGCGATCGGTTCTTCCACGTCGGGTGGTTCACAAGGCGATACGCGCGAACGGCCAACCCCCGTCATTCCATCGCGAGGGCTGGCCACTGCGAGTCTGTCCGATCCCGCGTTCGACAGTTTGACGATGATGTTGTCTGAAATCAACCCGGGGCGGGTCAACATTCGAGTTTGAAGAAGGAGATCATGATGAACGTTGCTGCCACATCCAAATCATCTAGCACCGGCCAGACTGATTCGAGCACGGGGCAGGTCATGAGCGATATGTTCATGAAACTGCTTGTTGCACAACTGAAGAGCCAGAGTCCGCTCGACCCTGTCGATCCCACGCAGTTTATTGGACAACTGGCCCAGTTTAATTCGTTGAGCGAGCTGATCCGCATTCGCGAACTGATGCAGGTGCCACTGTCCTCGTCTTCATCGACAAGCGGTACACCTAGCAAGTAATCAAACCCAAGGAGGAAAATAATGCCGACCTTCTCAATACCGCTATCAGGCTTGACCGCAAGTTCGATCGCTCTTTCCGCGATCGCCAACAATCTCGCGAACCTTAATACCGTTGGTTACAAAGACACCCGTGTGCTATTTCGCGACCTGTTTTATCAGAGTCTTGGCACCAGCGGAGCGGGAGATCCAATTCAACTCGGGGCGGGAACGACCGTCAGTTCGATGCCAGCCATGTTCACGCAAGGGAGCGTCGATCCGAGCGGAGTGCCCACGGATGTGGCAATCATGGGCGACGGCTTTTTCGCGGTGCAGAAGGATGGGATAACAAGCTACACGCGCGCAGGAAATTTTTCCAAAGATAAGGATGGCTTCCTGGTGACGGCCGAAGGCGAACAGGTCATGGGCTATCCGGCAATCAATGGTGCAGTCGACACCGGTCAAGGTCTTGTGCCGCTCCAACTTGGCTCAGGGATGATTAGTCCACCCACGGCGACCAGCACCATACAGTTGCGGAGTAATCTCGACGCGACAGCCCCTGTTGGTACCGTGTTTCCTGCAACAATCGGTGTTTATGACTCGCTCGGCGCAACGCACATCCTCACCTTCAATTTCACAAAAACGGCGTCCAATGCATGGAACTACTCAATCTCAATACCGGCTGCTGAGGTCGGCGCCACTGGTAATCCAGTCGTAGTTAAAACGGGCGCGTTGACCTTTGACGGAAACGGAAACATTGCCACGCCGGCTGGCGACGTGACAGGAATTGCTGTCACAGGGCTAGCCGACGGGGCGAGCGACCTTACTTTCGATTGGAAGTTGTACGACGGAACCAGCGGGTTGGTAACGCAGGTCGCCACCCCGAGCGGGACGGCGTCTACGCAGCAGGATGGCAGCGGAAGCGGCTCAATGACGAAATTTGCGATTGGCTCCGATGGGATGATTACGGGGACGTTCAGTAACGGCAAAACGGCAGTGATGGGGCAACTCGTGCTAGCGAACTTTGCCAACACACAGGGCCTCGTCCGTTCGGGGCAGAACGATTTCACAGCCACGTTGTCTTCTGGGCAGGCTGTCATTGGTAGTCCAGGTACTGGTGGTCGCGGCACCTTGAGTGGCGGCGCGTTGGAGCTTTCAAATGTTGACATCGCAAAAGAGTTCGCATCGTTAATCGTTGCGCAACGTGGCTTCCAAGCGAACGCGCGAGCGGTTACCACATTTGACGAGATCACACAGGACACTATCAATCTCAAACGTTGATTCTCGGAATCCGATCACAGCGTGGCATAAGGATCGACCATTGAGGACGGCCCGATCCTTAAGCTATTCCTCATGAAGAGATTCTAATCAGAGCCGTCGATCACCATCGGCGCCTCACATCAGTCGACGGTAAAATTGCGGCCGTTTCCTTGCCAAGCTAGTCGCTTTCTAACATTTGGAAATAAACAAGGAACTCCCAGAACAATCGATCCTCCCCGGCAATCCGATTGCACATCGATGTTTGTGGTTAAAACCTTAGACACAACGATGCCCTCCGCGAACTTCGGTTTGCACTATGTTGCCGATTCTACGGTTACACGATGAGTGCGCCTGAAACTTCGATGGCACAAGCTGCGTCAGCATTACCAGCTGATTCGTGGACGTTTGTCGGCTCGCTGCCGTGCCGATTGTCCGCCGAGATACCGCTCCCCCACTTTCGTTTTGCGGACCTCGTGGACCTGCACATGGGATCTGTAATCGATACGAAATGGACGTTGGGTAACGATGTGCCCCTCCGAGTGAATGGACAACTGATCACGTGGTGCGAATTCGATGTAAAGGATGGGAAGCTTGCTGTCCGCATCACGGACCTGGCATGAAAATGGACGGTTTTTCACAATGAATCGTTTCATACAGCGGTGCTGGAAGACGGCAGCCGCTAGTTTCGGGCGAAGTCGACATGCCAGGCATCTGGCTCTTCTGGAAACGCTCTCCCTCGGGGAGCGCCGCTTCGTAGCGATTGTTCGGTGCGACGGCGAGCGGTTTCTTCTCGGCGCAACGGGAAGCTCGATCGCTTTGCTGACGCGACTAAAGTCAGAATCTGATTTCGAGATGGGGAGTCAGGGATGATCGTGCGCAACAAACTGAGATTAGGGATTTTGTGCGGTTTGTTGATGGTGAACCCAAGCGCATGGGCGCGTCCGCGTGGTGGCGGACTTTCTTGGACGGGTCCCGCGGGCGCGGGCGGCAGTGTGCCATGGAACATCGTTGTTCTGCTGAGCCTGCTGACACTGTTGCCTGCCATCTTGCTCTCAATGACCCCGTTTGTTCGACTGCTAGTGGTGTTCCATTTCTTGCGGCAAGCACTTGGAACTCAGAGCACTCCGAGCAACCAGACCCTGATCGGGCTGGCGCTGATTCTGACCTATTTCCTCATGCAGCCTGTAGGCAATGCGATTAACTCAGCCGCAGTGGTTCCATTTGAGCGCGGAAGCGTGACCGCACTGCAAGCTGTCGAGATTGGCGCCGGACCCTTGCGCCACTTCATGATCAAGTATTCATCCGCACAAATCGACAAGCGGCGCATTGGGCAATTAGCAATGGCAATTCAGGGGGCATTCCAAGACCTAGGAGTTTTCCAAGGTGCGCCCATCCGCGGCTTGAGCCATCAGCCTTCGTTAACGAAGGCCACAATCGCCAACAAAGAGAGCATGGCCTCACGTGTTTTTTCGGCATCCGCACCCTCCGATGCGAGCGTTTCCGACGACGAAGCGGTCACGCAACTTCGCCAAGAACTTACGGAGGCGCTTTCGGCGGAGATTTCAGAGCAAAAGATAGCTTTGCGCCATGAACCAAATGGTCTTGTCATTAGTCTGCGCGAAATTGGATTCTTTGACAGTGGCTCGGCGCACATCAAACCAGAATCGCTTGCCGCATTCGATCGTATCGCAATGATCTTACGGGACAAGAAGTATCCATTACGCATTGAAGGCCACACAGATGACGTGCCAATTCACACGTCCCAATTTGCATCGAATTGGGAACTGTCTGCTGCTCGTGCCACGGAACTTGTGCGAACATTGATTGTCCGTAATGGATTCCCGGCAAATCGCCTATCAGCTGGAGGGTTTGCCGAGTTTCATCCGGTTGCGACCAATCAAACAGCGGAAGGTCGAGCACAAAATCGTCGAGTCGATGTGGTCATACTCGAACAGTCGCCGAACAACACTTTACGACCAGCACAAACCGTCCATGGTTAGCGGCCTCGCTGCATATCTCAAAGCCGGTCTGAATGCAAAGTCTACTTTGTTGAGTTGTACGTGCCACGAGCATTCGTTCCGGCGCGCGCCACTTTGTACTCTTCAGACTTACCACGCGGAATACTTAGCGTCTCCCACTGTGACGACCGTAGGTGTTTGGCAAGAAATACAATCTGGCCAGTGTGTTGAGCATAGTGAGCCAGAGCGCGATTAAGAGCCTGCATGACCGTGTGCGGTTCTTGCCGGATGGTTATTGTACGTTCGATATCAGCCGGTTGGAGCGAGTCGATCGTTGCGAAAACGATCGCCCAACCCTTTTCCCAATAGTGCATGATGTCGGTGCGAGTCGCGGACGAATCGATCTCAAATTCACGATCGCGTAACCGATTCGGCTTCTCGCCATCGCTTATCAGAAAATCGGAGAATCGAGAATGAGCGTTCCCCGAAATGTGTTTCACAATTATGGCGACGGAGTTCGACTCAGGATCGATGGCCGTGAAAAATTGCTCATCGTTGAGTTGAGACATTGCAGATTCTGCCAAACGCTTATGGCCATGGAGTTGACGCTTTATTTCATCTAAATACTTGGCGGCGAGATCCATCATAGGATCCTAGATTGTGAAGTTACCAGTTAAGATCCGAAAAATTCTTTGTTGCACTCCGCAATAGCTGCACTCGCATTAGCCCCTTATTTTCCGATGAACGTGATCTGCGTAGCAGCGACCAGCCATTGCCCACTACGGCGGATGAAAACCTCGGTAAACCGCCCATGACGTTCCCTTGTTTTGCGATCTTGACTTGCTGTTATTGTAAGATTGCCCGTCAAAATGGCCGTGTCGCCATACACGTGTACATCGAGTTCTTCGGGAATCATGGCAACGATTCGCGGTTCGCCGGAACGTAATGTCGCAAGCACTTTCTCGCGGCCTTCCGCTGCGCCTTCACCGATGGTTCTCACATAGTCAGATGCGAGTGACTTTGCATACTCGTCCCATCTGCCCTTGACGATCAAATCGGACAGAGTTGATTCCAACATCTTAATTTCTGCAATGGCTTGAGGGTTAGCGTCGGATTGCAAGATGCTATCCTGAGCATACGAAGGATTCAGAGCGGCAAGCGAAAGCAAGAGTACATACAATTTACGCATAGACCTCATTTTCGTAACGCAACTCGCGAAGAAGAAAACTAGATTGCCTCAGCGTTTAGGCTTTCCCTTGCCATCCACCACACTTCACAATTCTTCAGGACTAGGGTTTGCCCCATCCGCCTCCCCCCGGAGACGAGACGCGGACTCTCTCGCTCTTACGCACGCGGACACTGCACTTTCCCGGCAAAATTTCGGACTTGCCATCTTGTCTGATGATTTCTGTGTAGCCTGCGGCTCCCTCGGCAGCCCCGCTCAGCCCATAGGGCCGCATTAAACGGCGGTCGGCTAGCATTGTTACATCGGCGTCTGTGAGAATTTCAATTTCCCGCACAACACCGTCCCCTCCATTATGTCGACCCGACCCTCCACTGCTTAGACGCAAAGAGTATTGCCGTACTCGCAGCGGGTACGCATACTCGAGCGCTTCAGCCGGAGTGTTCAGTGAGTTCGTCATATGACAATGAACTGCGGAGACACCATCCTTCGTCGGGCGTGCTCCCATACCTCCGGCAATTGTTTCGTAGTACGCAAAAGAAGTTCCGGTGCGCGGATCTATCCCCCCGATCGTGAGATTGTTCATGGTTCCGGACGCAGCAGCAGGAATTCGCTCTGGAATCGCTTGCGCAAGTGCGCGAAGCAAGACATCCACGATTCGCTGTGACGTTTCGACGTTCCCCCCAGCAACGGCCGCGGGGGGACGCGCATTCACAATCGTGCCTTCGGGGGCGATTACGCGGATCGGACGCATAAGCCCCGCGGTTGCTGGCACGTCGTCTGCGAGAAGACATCGGAAGACATAAAAGCACGCGGAGAAAGTGATGGCTTCAACAGCGTTGATTGCACCTTGAACTTGCGGATCAGAGGCGCTGAAGTCGACCGTTGCTGCGGGGCCGTCAATGGACAATAGTACGGATATCTTCACAGGTTTATCCGTGACACCGTCATTGTCGAGGAAATCCTCGGCGAAGTATTTCCCTGGTGGCACACTTGCCAGAAACGTGCGCATCATCCGCTCGGAGTAGTTCAGCAACTCTCGGGCGAATTGCTGGGCGCGACTCAATCCATAGCGCGCGCAGACTTCACGCAGACGTTGGGCTCCCGAGTGGCATGCTGCGATTTGCGCGCCCAGATCTCCTTCGCGCTCGTCGGGCGTCCGCACATTGCTAAGCAGGAGACGAAGGACATCGGTGTCAGTTTGGCCTGCGCGAACGAACTTCACTGGCGGTATGCGAAAGCCTTCCTGATAGATTTCGCGACACGGCCCCATCGAACCGGGATAGGTACCGCCGACATCGGCATGGTGTGCACGCGAAGCAACGTAGAAATCAGGACGGGGACTCGGACTGTTCGACTTCTTGGCTCGGCCTGTGCGTGAAGACGAAGACGCCCGTGAGTCTCCGGTCACAAACACAGGTCCTACCAAAGTGATGTCGGGGAGATGAGTACCTCCGCGAAACGGGTCGTTCAGCATCACAACATCACCGGGTCCAGGCAAACATTCGTCAATCGCTGCACGGACCGACATCGGCATCGAACCAAGGTGCACAGGCATGTGATCCCCCATCGCGATCACGCTACCGGCCGCGTCGAACACCGCACACGAGTAATCACGCCGTTCTTTGATGTTCGGCGAAAATGCAGTACGGCGCAGAGCAGCGCCCATCTCCTCGGCAATCGAGTGATAGATGTTTTTGAAGATTTCTAGTTCGATAGGATTCGGGACCATCAGAGCCTTGAAGTCTACGACAGAATTCTCCAGTGGCAATTCGCCTTTTCGCGCCCGCAAACTTCAGATTTATATTGACAATGGCAACTAGAATGCCCAATATCTTGTGGTAATGGCTGTGCTACTACTAAAGGTAGCGCAGCATTCGGGCATCAAGGGCCCCGTGAGATTAGAAAACCTTGCAAGGGAAAAACGTCAACGGAGGGAAACACTTCATGGCAACCAAGAAGAAGGCTGCGAAGAAAAAGAAGAAACACTAACGCGAGAACGCACTCGCAGACCCTAGGGTTACAGGCCTCCAAGAGAAGCACCTCTTGCGAGGCTTTTTCAATGCGGGGAAAAACAGGCCGAAGATGCCCTTCCAACGGGCGATTCCACAATTTCAGGTTGTAGCAGACCGCACATCGTGCTAGAAACGCGAGTGCGACAGTTTTTCTTGATACGCATGCCATCCCCAAGCAACCGCGAATGAGACCGAAGAAAAAGGCAGTTGGAAAAGCGAAAACCACCGAAATATTGATTCCAGAAAAGCTCTATTTCCGGATAGGCGAAGTCGCGCGTCTTTGCCGTTTGCCTGCGTATGTGCTTCGATTCTGGGAGACCGAATTCCCACAGTTGAAACCGGTCAAGAGTAGCACCGGCCAGCGGATGTACCGTAGGCGTGACGTGGAGAATGTGTTGCGCATTAAGAAGCTTCTCTACGAGGATGGCTTCACAATCGCCGGTGCGAGATCGCAACTCCGCGAAGAAGTAAAAACGGAGAAAAACCAGGTTGCTTTGCCATTCCCCGCGAGGGCAGGTGCGGAGATGGCACACATCCGACAAGGTTTACAGGAAATCTTGACCATTCTTTCCACGCGGCGATAAAAATCACAAACGGAGCCTTCCGATCCCCTATCGCCGGAGTGTCTCTATCCATTTGTTACTAAAGTTCCATCTACTGTCGGGAAACCTCAGAAATCGCCGAAAACCGCCGGTGTCAGCACTTTCGTGGCATTGTGTATTCTGGCGCTCCAGATTCTAATGAGTAGCGTTGTGTTAACATTTTTTTGACTGCGAAGATTCCTTCCTTAGCAGTTGACCCTAGATTCTTCCCCGCGATTGTGCTGGAGTCTCCCTGGGCTGTGAAGGCGCTTCGAGATCGGTTCCGTGTAGGTCGGCGGACCGGTCTAAGGTCGGGAGAATTTTTTGGAAGACTATTCGATCCCCGCGCTAGTGTTTGGCGTGGGTGTCACACTGACCGGCGTACTTCGGACTCTGGGCCAGGCAGGTGTGCGGGTGTACGCGGTCTGCGATCGTGCGGACATCGCAACGCGCTCACGCTGGTACGAGCCGCCGCCATGTGGCGACACCTCTCTGGTGACGCCCGCCAACTTGGCGACGTTCTTAAAAAATTGTGGCTTACAACGCGCTGTATTAGTTCCGTGTTCCGATGATTGGGCGCGTGCAGTCGCGTCTCTTCCCTCCGCACTAAACAACAGGTTTTTCTCAAGCAGTCCATCTGTCGAACTGGTCGACACTATGGTCGACAAATGGCGATTTTCGCGCCTCCTCGAGCGATCGCAAGTCCCGCATCCAAGCACGCAGCTGATCGACAGTGCGGAGGCGATGCAACGATTGCCAGAGAGTGCGTTTCGCGGAGCCTTCCTAAAGCCGTTGTCGTCCGCGGAGTTCGCGCGCCGCCACGGGGTGAAGGGTTTTACCGTTGAAAGCCAAGCCGAAGCGCTTTCATTGCTGAACGTTCTGGATCTGCCAGTGATGTTGCAGGAGTACATTCCTGGACCTCCGACATCGCACTTTTTTGTCGAGGGATTTCGAGACCGGACAGGCGTAGTTCGCGGCCTTCTCGCTCGTCAACGCCTCCGCATGTTCCCGCTAGATCTCGGCAACAGCAGCCTCATGCAGAGCGTTCCGCTATCAGAAGTCGCCCCTGCTGCGGAATCGCTGACCGCCTTGCTGGATCGCCTTGCTTATCGCGGTGTCTTCAGCGCCGAGTTCAAGAAGGACTCGCGCGACGGCCAATTCAAAATTCTAGAAATTAACGCCCGCCCGTGGTGGTATGTAGAGTTCGCATCAAGGTGCGGCGTCGATGTCTGCACAATGAGTTATCGGGACGCTTTGGATCTGCCCGTCACCAGCGTTACGGACTATCAGGCGGGCCGACGCTGCATGATGTTCGCGATTGACATGCTCGCCTTCCACGCTCTGCGAGGAAAGGAACCAGCATTGACTTTCGGGGAATGGATGGAGTCACTGCGAAACGCAGACGACGCCCTATTTTCGGCCCGTGATCCCCTGCCTGCTTTGTCGCACTGGGGCAAGTTGTTACGTCAACGCATGGTTCCTGGCGCGGCACTTAGCTCTGCAGGTGGACAATTTTGTGTACCTAGTAAATCCGTGAAAACATCTTCTTCTCCCAGTGATCAGCTTGCGCAAGTTGGTCCAGTCCGGCGCGGATAGCCAGATTCCACTGCGTTAACGCGGTTCTGACAATTTTTTTACAACTACCTATCCCGTTCCCGCTCTGCTCGTTACGCATCCCCGCACAGCACATCCGGATATCCCCATTGCCGTCGTGTGAAACAGGGCTATAATTTGCCCAATCTTTGGGGGTGTGGAATGAAGCATTCCGTTTGGTCCTCCCTACCGTTGACACTCGCGATAACTCTGTTTGCCGCTGCTCAAGGTCGGCCCGGGCGCCCGACTACAGGGGGGACATCGACAGGGCGGCGCACCACACCAACCTTTCCCAGTGCCAGCGGAACCCAGCGATCGACCTTCGTAACTGGTCGCGTCGCTCTCGACGATGGCACACCCGTCACCGACTCGGTAGCAATCCAAACAAACTGCCGAGGTCAACTCCGCACTCGCGGGTATTCAGATTCGAAAGGTTACTTTTCAATCGAATTGAGTTCCAACAATTCGGCACTCGCTGCGAGCAGTGATGCATCCGAATCCATGTCGACTCCGATGCGCGGAAATGTTAGCCGCAGCGCAACGAACGAATGGCAATATTGTCAACTGCAGGCAAATCTTCCTGGATATACGTCGCGGCAGTTGGAACTGGCATCACGCCTTCAAGACATGGGCCCTAACGATGTGGGAACGATAACTCTCCATCGAATGGAGCAAGTCGAAGGATTTACGATCAGCGCTACCAGCGCAGCCGCCCCTTCAAAAGCCAAGAAAGACTATGAAAAAGGATTGGATCAGGCCAAGAAGGGAAAGTTCGAGGAGGCGCAGCACAAGTTCGAAAGCGCGGTCGCGGCTTATCCGAACTACGCAGTGGCGTGGGTTGAACTTGGGCGTGTGCAGAACGAGCAACATGCTGCAGATGCTGCGAGAGCCTCTTTTGAACATGCTATTGCTGCCGACTCGAAATTCGTTACTCCATACCAGGAACTAGCTAGGCTGGCCCTTGCCGAGAAAAATTGGGCGCAACTCGACGCTATTACAGACAAGCTGCTTGAACTCAATCCGATCAGTTTCCCGGAAATCTGGTTCTACAACGCAGCCGCAAACTACTACCTCCAGCGCCTTCCCGATTGTGAGAAGAGTGCTCGGCAGGGAATCCACGTCGATGCGCAACATCACGTGCCCAAACTTGAATACTTGCTTGCGGCCGTTCTCTCAGATAAGCACAACTATCAGGAAGCCGCGGAGCACATGCGCAATTTCGTCCGATTGCTGCCTCCAGGGGCGGAAAACGACGCTGCCCAGAAACAGGCAGAGAAGTTAGAGCAATTGTCAGCTAAAGCTGAACCACCTAAACCGTCAGCGCCTTAACCTGAATCGTAAAGCCACCAGTGGACATCCAAACTGGCGTGTCACGAGGAGCGCACGCGTCCTCGCGTTTTGTCTCAATAGGCCAACCCTAGGTGTCCAATATCATCTCTGAAAATGCGGTTTTAGGAGGTTCATGATGGCTAAGAGAACGTCGCCCGGAAACAATCACGTGAGCGCTCAGCCGAGAACGCATCAGCGCGCTCCCGAAATGCAGGAGTATGGAACTGTCTTGCACGCGCTGCCTTTGGATCTGGAAGAACCTGTGCGTCTGGAAATGACGGAACGCTTAAATCAATTGCTCGCCGACACCATCACCATTCGCGATCTTTACAAGAAACATCACTGGCAAGCCTCGGGCCCTACCTTTTATCAACTGCATCTTCTATTCGACAAACATTACGCTGAGCAGGCTGAACTAGTAGACACCATTGCTGAGCGAATTCAGATTCTCGGTGGCATCAGTCTGGCTATGGCCGCTGATATTGCGGAGACGACGCGAATAGAGCGCCCGCCCCGTGGTCGTGAAGAAATTCCCGTCCAACTTTCGCGATTACTCGACGCTCATCAGATCATCATTCGACAATGTCGCGAGTTGGCTGAGCGTGCCGACAAGCTAGGGGACGACGGGACCAATGACTTGGCGGTGAGCGACGTGTTGCGTGCCAACGAAATGCAGACCTGGTTCATCAGCGAGCATTTGGTTCGCACGCCGCTGGTCGACGCCATCGAAAGCGCAGCCTAGAGCTGTCGTTCTTTCCGGTACGGGGCGTTTTCCCGCCCCGTAGATACCTATTTGTCGATCATTCCGTAACGACGCAACGCCACCTCAAAGCAGTAAGGCGAAACAGGCCCTTTTTTATCGGGGAAGCCCCGCTTTAACGTGTCCGCTCTGGGAACTGCGGCCCGCGTAGGTGCCACTCTTGAAATTGACGCGTGTCCCGTAGGCGCTTACCATCGGCGGGGTCACAGTGCGTCTCGGCTTCGCTTGTCGTAGTCAGACGCGATTTTAGTCGGCGCAAGGGGAAAGCTTTGATGTGGAAGCGCTCGGGTTTGGCATCGGCCCTTTGGTTCCTGATCGTCCCCATGACATTTGCTCAGGATGCGTCCAAGATCCTGGCCATGGAGAAGATATGGAACCAAGCCGAACTCAACAACGACGCGAAAGCTCTTCAGTTGATTCTTGCCGAAGACTTCATCATGACTGTCGGCGATGGCTATACGCTAAACAAGAAGGACATGCTGGACTCGGTTCGTGATAAGACGTACAAGCCAACATTGCTACAGTCTGAAGGGATGCATGTACGGATGCATGGAACGGCAGCTGTAGTAACGGGCGAATATCATGAGAAGGGCACCGATAAAGGGAAACCGTTCGATCGCCGCGGACGCTTCACTGACACTTGGATGTACTTAGACAATCGCTGGCAATGTGTGGCGAGTCACTTCAGTGTGAAACCGTAAGGCTCTGAACTTGATTTGGCGACCTGTTGGAGGACGCTATGAAACGCGCATACGGTCTTGTAGTGCTACTGATTCTCATTTCCGTTTATGGCTTGGCGGACAGCATCATTCCAAATGTGACGCCATTGCCGGTAATCAGCCCGAGTCTCTCAACTGCGGTTGCTCACCCCGGCACAACGTTTTCTCTTTCGATAAACGTCGGCGGCGTAAGTAACCTGTCGGGATTTCAGTTTTCGTTCAGCTTCAATCCAGCGGTCATTTCGGCAACCAGCATTGCCGCTGGTTCATTCCTGTCGGGAGGTTCATTCGCCGGCGGAGTGATCGACAATACGACGGGAATGATCAGCTTGACTACTGGCAGCGGAGGAACTGCCTCAGGATCAGGTACGCTAGCGGTGATTTTTTTCACCGCCCTGGCTCCCGGCGCTAGCGGATTGAACCTTTCAAACGTGGCTTTGCTGGATGCTAGCGGCAGGCCGATCAACTTTTCGATCTCGAATGGCACTATCAACGTGACGCCTGTGACTCCTGTGCCGGAGCCAGCGACCATCTCGCTCCTGTTGTTAGGCGTAGCGCCGTTCGCCGTGCGTCGGCTGCGCAAGCGGAGAGGCTCTGCGATCGGCTAGGATGCAGCAGCAGCAAACTTGTTCTTTACTCGCTCGATGGGTGCTTCCACCACGTGCACGGTCTCTTCCACGAGAAGCCGGCTGGCTTGGCGTAGCGCCTGAGACAACTCGGCTGTCCTATGTCCTTCTCCGGCCATGACCGAACTGGCTGACAGGGTGAACCTCAATGCGTCAACCTGATCATCGAAGTACAGTACGACCATCTTCGCAGCCATCCGATTTCTCCCTACTGAGGTATGACGAACGTAGCGGGTACAACTTGCCGCCATTGTCCCCCTGGAGGCTGTGACAAAGGTAGTGTTGGTTGTGGTTCTGGTGAGTAGAAAGTACACAGGTCGATCGCGAAGTCGTACCCGGATCAAATAAAGGAAGAACTAGATCAGCTAGTTGCGATGCACGACGTACATCGTGCCGCCTGTGAGACTGCATTGGCCGTCCACGGAATTGTCCGTGTTGACCTTGATCTTGCATTCTCCTCCGCCGGTCGACATGATGCTCGCCTGCTCGGTCTCCTTTGTCACAGCAACCGTCTTGATGCCATTGCCAACCGGAACGGACAGGACAGCGAACACCACATGGCGATAGGTGCGCGTGTGTTGAGGTCCGATGATTTGAAATGTCTCCACTGACAGCGCCGATTTGGATCCTCGATCCGCAGCCGGCGCATCGACACTCTTCTCCGTAGCGCTGTTCATGCAATTTACAGCAGCAACGAGGCTTTTCAACGTCGCGTTGGGTGTCGAGTAAGCCACCTTCGGGCACGATTGCGCCATCGCGCTGACAGAGGCAGAAGTTAAGATTGCGATAAAAACATACCGAGCAAATTTCACGGCTCACCTCGCCCCACCTGAATCTTGGACCTTTACTGTCTCGTACTCTTGGCCATCCGCAAACTGGCCAAAGTACAACATGCCCCTTGTCCATTGGGACGAGGCCAGGTAACAGGAAGTTCTTTTTGGGGTCGTTTGCTACCGACTCGCAGTGAGAAGGCGGCCCTATTGCGATCGAAAATGAAAATACACATCATGCTTCGACGCAATGGGAGCTCCGTTGCGGGTGGCCGGACGGAACCGCCAGTTGGCGAGCGCGGACAAAGATTTGGAGTCTAGTGCAGGATTGATACCCTGAATCACCGATTTGCCCACGATGTTGCCCTGATCGTCGATCGTCACCTCGACAATCACATCTCCCTCGAATCTCGAGGGGAGCTCGCCCGGATCGGCTACCGGGTCCGAACCAGATATTGGGTAAGCTGGACGAACCTCCAGA
>Ga0207643_10000181_pt1 | contig 43130 bp, 36 predicted proteins | sample KBSMisM62_FD_184313 | JGI IMG/M metagenome (GOLD analysis project Ga0207643, IMG submission 184313) | Miscanthus rhizosphere microbial communities from Kellogg Biological Station, Michigan, USA - KBS Miscanthus M6-2 (SPAdes) (version 2) | ecosystem: Host-associated > Plants > Roots >... | reverse complement strand
GCCGCTCCGACACCTGTGCGGCGACGAGGCGGGCGACCTCCAGGTGCTGGGCGAGGTAGCTCGGCCGTCGCGCGCCGGACGCCTCGTCCATCGTCTGCGGGATCGAGTGCGTGACGAAGACGAGCAGCGCGGGGTCGGTGGGGTCGGGGGTGGGGTGGTCCGCCGGGTCCGCGGGGCTGGTCTCCGCGGCGGACCGGCGGAGGCGGGTGATGAGGGACAACGGGGTGACCTTCCTAGCGGACCGGCGGGCGGGAGAGAGTTGCCAGCGCCGGCAGGCGCGGCACGGAATCGACCGCCGGCGGGCGCAGCCGGCGGATCAGCAGCACCGCCGCCCCGGGCAGGCTCGCCACCAGCACCAGCGCTCCGTACAGCAACGCCGTCGTGACGCCGAGACCCGCGGTGAGCCCGGCCGCCCCGAACGCCCACGCGGCCACGCCCTCCCGCGGTCCGAACCCACCCACGTTGAGCGGCACGGTCATCACGACCAGCGCCAGCAGCGCGAGCGGAACCAGCACGGACGGCCCGGCATGCACCCCGGCGGCGTGCGCGGCGATGAAGAACGTGAGCACGTGCCCGGCCACCGCCACCACCGAGGCGACCACGACCCGCGGGCAGACGCCGCGGGCGAGCAGGCCGGCGGAGACGTCGGACCGGGCGGTCCGCACGGTGCGGGACCACCGTGACTCCCCGCCGCGCGGCAGGACCACGGTCAGCAGCGACAGCACGGCCAGCAGCCCGAGCAGGACCCCGGCGACGACCGGCATCGCCGACCGCACCGGCGAGGCGAAGGTGAGCAGCACGACGAGGGCCAGCACCGACTGGACGATCTGCCCGGCGGTGCGTTCCCAGAACACCGCCCGCACGCCGCGGCCGACGTCGCCCACCTCACGGCCGTGATTGACCGCCCGGTGCACGTCACCGAGCACGCCGCCGGGAAGCGTCGCGTTGAGGAAGATCGACCGGTAGCAGTCGGCGATCGCCGTACCCAGCGGGAGCCGCAGCCGCAGACCGCCTGCGATCACGCTCCACCGCCAGGCCGACGCGCTCGTCGTCACCATGCCGATCACGACGGCGAGAACGAGAGCGCGGGCATCGATCTGGTGCAGCGCGTCGCGGAACGGACCGGTGCCGACCCGCCACACCAGGAAGGCGAGGATGGCGACGCCGCCGAGCGGTCGCACCCAGGCCCAGACCGCCCGCGCACCGCGGGGTCGATCGTGCTCCCGCGACGGCGGCGGAGGCGGCGCCTGAGGCGGCAGCACCGGCGCGGATGTCATCGGTCTCCCCTCGGACGGCACTTACGGGGGAGAGCACGGTGCGACCGGAGGCGGGGTTCAGCGGTCCCGGGCGCATACAGGTCCCGATGCCCGACGCACACCGTCAACCGGCCCGCGCGCAACTGCCGCATCCGGCTGGGGACGTACCCGTTGAGCTGCCCGGACAGGTCCGGCTCCTGCTCGAGCGCGGCGCCGAGCCAGCCGTCGAACCAGGCCAGCGCGAGCGGCTCCGGACCCAGCCGCCAGGGTGTCTCGCGGACCTCCACCGCGATCCCGCGATCACGGAACGCAGTCACCGCGATGTCGGCGGCGTCCGGGCCGGCCAGCGTCCGCCCGCCGACCGTCCGACGCTGGTGGGCATCGAACGCGGCCGCCACCGCGGCGTCCAGGGGGTGCGGCGGATCGAGCCTGACCGCGCCGACCACGGTCAGCGTGAGCAGCGTGGGCCGGCCGGCGCAGGCGGCGACCAGCGCCTCGATCTCGGTCGCGGTGAGCATGTCGAGCAGCGCGGAGCAGGTGAGCAGCGAGGCGCCGGCCAGGTCGGCGGCGGTGAGCCTGGTGAGATCGCCGATCCTGGTCTCGACGCGGACGCCGGGCGGCAGTCGCCGGGCGGCGAGCGCCAGCAGCTCGGCGTCCCGGTCGTGCAGCACCCACTGCTGCGGCGCCGGCAGCCGGGGCGCCAGCCAGCGGGCCATCGAGCCGGTGCCGCTGCCAAGGTCGTGGATCAGCAGCGGCGGTCGCAGCGCGAGCCGGTCGACAAGCTCGGCCGAGCGCGCGGCGGCGTCCGCCGGCTCCCGCAGTGCCAGCCAGTCGGCGAACCTCGTCATGCCGCCGCCAGCACGCCGGACACGATCCGGGCGGTGACGTCCCAGCCGGTCAGCGTCTCCCGCCGGTCCCGGGCCGACCGCCGCAGCCGGTCCCGCAGCGACGCGTCGGTCAGCCACCGGCGGACCGCACCGGTGAGCTCGTCCGGCTCGACCAGCAGGCCGGGCACGCTGCCGTCCGGGGCGTGGCCCAGCGCGACCGGCAGGCCACCGACCCGGACCGCCAGCACCGGGATCCCGCGGGCCAGCGCCTCGGTCGCGACCATCCCGTACGTCTCGCCGCGGGACGCCGAGACGAGCAGGTCGGCGCCGGCGTACGCGGCGGCCAGCTCGGGTCCGGTGAGCGCGCCGGCCAGCCCGATCCGGTCGTCCAGGCGGGTCCGCAGGGCGGCCACGAAGTCCGGCTCCCGGGTCAGCGAGCCGACGTACGTGCAGGTGAACGGCTCGGGTACGGCGGCGAGCGCATCGGCGAGCCGGTCCTGGCCCTTGTGCGCGGCGACCGCGCCGACGCAGAGCAGCCGGTCGCCGGCCGGCGACGGCGTGGCCAGCGCGGCCCGGTCGACCCCTGGCGTGGCCACCTGCACCGGGACCGGCAGCCGGGTGCACGGGCTGGTCGTGACCACCGCGCGGGCCGCCGCCAGCACCGCCGCCTCGCCGGGAGTGTCCAGCGGCAGGTGGACGAGCAGCACCACCCGCAGCCGCGCCGCCGCCGGCACCAACACCCCGGCGGCGGCCGATCCGACCAGCCCGTCGACCAGCACGACCCCGCCGTCCGGCACCGACACGAGGGCCGTGGCCAGCCCGCCCAGATCCTCGTCCGAGGGGGTCGGCCACGCCCCCGGCACCGCGATCTCCCGTACCGACCACCCCAGCGCGGCCAGCCCGGTCAGCAGCCGCCGGTCGTACCGGTTTCCGCCACTCGGGCTGGCCGGATCGTCGATGTCGTTGGGCAGGACCGCGTAGACCGCGCTCACAGGTCCCGCTCGTAGCTGGCCCAGGCGACGTGCGACTCGTGCAGCGTGACCGTGATGCCGGTCAGCCCGCGCGCGGACTCGCCGAGCGCGCCGGCCCGCACCCGCTCGGCCAGCCGGTCGGCGACCACCCGCGCCAGCAGCTCGGTCGAGGTGTTCCGGCCGGCGAACGCCGGCTCGTCGTCCAGGTTGCGGTAGTTCAGCTCGCCCAGCACCGCCCCCAGCTCGGCGGTCGCGGCGCCGATGTCGACCACCAGGTCGTCCGCGTCGAGCTCGGGTCGCCGGAACGTCGCGTCGACCACGTACGTCGCGCCGTGCAACCGTTGGGCCGGTCCGAAGACCGCACCGCGGAAGCTGTGGGCGATCATCACGTGGTCACGGACCGTCACGCTGAACACAGGGGTCACTCTCCATACGTCACGAGGTGGCAGAGGGCGGGGATCTCGCCGGACGCCAGCCCGGCCAGCACGGACGGCAGCTCGGCGAACGGCGACCGCCCGGTGACGAGGGCGTCGAACCGGGGATCGCGCAGCAGGTCGAGGGCGAGCGCGAGCCGCTGCCGGTAGCTCCGGTCCGGCCGGCCGACCGTGCCGACCTGGCTGCTGCGGATGGTCAGCCGGCTCGAATGGAAGGCACCGCCTAGGGCAAGCTTGATCGCGTGATCCCCGTACCAGCTGAGCTCGAGCACGGTGCCCTCCGGCGCCAGCAGCTCCAGCGACCGCTGCAGTCCGGGGCCGGTGGCGCTGGCGTGCACGACCAGATCGCGGCCGGCCGCCGCGTCGGCCGGCGCGGCGAACGGGACGCCGAGCGCCGCCGCCACCGCCTGCCTGCCCGGGTCGGCGTCGACCAATTGCAGGTCCACGCCGGGGAACCGGGCCAGCAGCGCGGCCACGCAGCAGCCGACCATCCCGGCCCCGACCACGGTGACCCGGTCGCCGATCCGCGGCCGGGCGTCCCAGAGCGCGTTCACCGCGGTCTCGACCGTGCCGGCCAGCACGGCCCGCTCGGCCGGCACCCCGTCCGGCACCGGCACGACCGCGTCGGCCGGCACCACGTACGCGGTCTGGTGCGGGTAGAGGCAGAACACCGTCCGGCCGAGCAGCTCGCCCGGACCCGCGGTCACCGTGCCGACGTTGAGATAGCCGTACTTCACCGGCGCCGGGAACTCGCCCTCCTGGAACGGTGCGCGCATCGTCGCGTGCTGGTCCGGCGGCACCTCGCCACGGAAGACGAGGGTCTCGGTGCCCCGGCTCACCGCTGAGAACAAGGTCCTGACCTGCACCTCGCCGGGACCTGGCGCGGGCAGCGGCGCCGTCCGGATCTCGCCGGCCCCGGGCTCGCGCAGCCAGAACGCACCGGCCTCGCTCGCCATCGGTCCCCTTTCCCGCCCGAACCGAACGGTAGTCGGTCTCGTAGTGACCGGCGCGGGCACCACCCAACGTGACGGAGGCGGAGTGCCGACGGTTCGTACGGAAGCCGTGGTCGGGTTCGGCGTCCAACTGGCGGTGCTGGCGGTCCTCGCGCGCACCGTGGGCCTCGGGTGGGCCGGCTCGCTCGCCGGGATCGGGTACGGGCTGGTGGTGCTGGCGCTGCTGCGCCGATGCCGGCTCGGTCCGGCCGACCGGGTGACGCTCGCGCGGGCGACCCTGATCGGCGGCGTCACCGCGCTGGTCGCCGAGTCGGTGCTGCGGCCGGAGCCGGTCGCGCTGCTGGTCCCGCTGGCCGCGGTGGCACTCGCGCTGGACGCCGTCGACGGCTGGGTCGCCCGCCGCACCGGCACGGTCTCCGGGCTCGGGGCGCGCTTCGACATGGAGGCGGACGCGTTCCTCATCCTCGTGCTCAGCGGGTACGTGGCCGGCTCGTTCGGCGCGTGGGTGCTCGCCCTCGGCCTGATGCGGTACGCGTTCGTCGCGGCTGGCTGGGTACTGCCCTGGATGCGGACCGGGCTCCCGCCGCGATACTGGCGCAAGGTCGTTGCGGCGACCCAGGGCGTCGTGCTCGTGGTCGCGGCGTCCGGCCTGCTGCCGCGGCCCGTCGCCGTCGCCCTGGTGGTGCTCGCGTTGGCGCTGCTGGTCGAGTCCTTCGGCCACGACGTGGGCTGGCTGTGGCGCCACCGTGAGCAGCGCGCAGTGAGGGGGCCGGTGCATGGGTCGGTTCGAGGCGGTCCTGTTCGACGCGGGGGACACGCTGATCCGGCTGACCGGCAGCGGCACGGAGTTGCTGCACGAAGCGGCGGCCACGCTGGGCTCGTCGCTGGACCCCGAGGCGGCCGACCGGGTCTGGCAGCGGGTGCTGGACCGCGGTAGCACCGCGGAGGAGCTGGCCAAGGGTCGGGACCTGTCCACCGAGCGGCACCGCGAGGTGTGGACCGAGCTCTACACGGCGGCCGGCTGTGAACAGCTGGCCACCGGCCTCAGCGACCGGCTGTACGAGCGGACCGTCGCGGCCGAGTCGTGGGAGGCGTTCCCCGACGCGCTGCCCACGCTGGAGGCCGTACGGTCGCGCGGCGTGCGGGTCGCCGTGGTCAGCGACACCGGGTTCGACCTTCGGCCGGCGCTGGAACGGGTGGGTCTCATGGCGCACCTCGACGCGGTGCTCATGTCGTACGAGCAGGGCGTGTGCAAACCCGCCGCGTCGGTCTTCCGCGCCGCGTGCGAACTGCTCGGCGTGCGACCGGAGCGGGCGCTCATGGTCGGCGACAACCCGCTCACCGACTCCGGCGCGGTGACCGCGGGGCTGTACGCGTTCCTGTTGCCGGCGCCGGCACCGACCGGACCGCGCGGGCTGGAGCACGTGCTGTCGCTGCTCTGAGTTGGCAGACTGGCGGCATGCAGGAAGAGGATCCGGCCTGCGCGGTCGCGCACAGCGAGGTCCCGTCGACCGACGCGATCGCGCACGGCGACGCGCCCGCCCCGGTCGACGGGCGCACGGTGGTCGCGGTGTTCTCCTCGCCGGTCGCCCGCAGCCTGATGCGCTTCGCCCGGGAGACCGGCTTCCGGACCGTGCTCTACGAGCCGGCGCCGGACAAGGTGACCGACGCCGACCGGCAACTGGCCGACCTGGTGGTCAGCGACGCCGACCCGGCCGTGCTGGATCCGGACACCGACGTCGTCGTCACCGACCACCACCGGGACGAGCTCGGGCCGGTGCTGCGGGACGTGCTGGTCGGCAAGCCCCGCTGGATCGGCGTGATGGGCAACCCGCGGCACCAGGGCCCGCACGTCGAGGCGCTGGCCGCGCTCGGCGTGCCCGCCGCCGACGTCGCCCGGGTGCACCGGCCGATCGGCCTGAACATCGGCTCCCGCACGCCGCCGGAGATCGCCCTGTCCGCGCTGGCCGGCCTGCTCGCCGATCGCAACGACCGGCCCGGCGGCTTCCACTTCCCGACCCCGGCCTGAACCGTTCCGTATCGGTGCTGCGGGCCGGCGCCGATCGGTGTCGGGCCGGACCCGGTCGTCGCATGTTGTCCGGCGGGGGAGCGTGACGCGCGCCTCCTTTGGGTACCAGCGGGACGTGAGCATCACGAAGCCGGCGGGCGAGCGGACGGTCTGGCAGGAGCTGGGTACGGCCGGGAAGCGGTTCGTGCCCTGGTGGTTCGCGGTGGGGGTGGTCGTGGTCCTGCTCGGGCTGCTGATCACGAAGGTCCTGGAGAACACCGGGTTCGCCGACGCGGACGCCGGGCTGGACCGGTGGCTGGAGAAGCAGCGCACGCCGACCGGCGAGACGCTCACGCACATCGGGACGTGGTTCGGCGAGACGCCGACGATCATCGGGTTGACGGCGATCACCGTGGTCGCGTTCCGGCTGGCGTTCCACCGCTGGCGGGAGTCGGTGATCCTGGCGATCTGCGTCACGGGTCAGGCGGTGATCTTCCTGGTCACCACGATCCTCATCGACCGCCAGCGGCCGCCGGTGCGCCACCTCGACGACTCGCCGCCGACGTCCAGCTTCCCGTCCGGGCACACCGCCGCGGCCACCGCCTACTACCTGGGCACGGCGCTGATCATCGCCTGGCACACCCGGCAGGTCTGGCTGCGCTGGCTGATCGTCGTCGTGGGCGTGCTGATCCCGATCATGGTGGCGAGCTGCCGGATGTACCGGGGCATGCACTACCCGACCGACACCGCCACCAGCTTCCTGCTCGGCGTCGCGCTGCTGGCGATCGCCTTCCACGCGCTGCCGCTGTCCGGCGGGCGGCCGGGGTCGGGCGAGGACCGGGACCGTGGCCGCCGCCGGAACCAGGTCGACGCCAGGTCGTCGACGGCCGACCTCGCCCATTCGTAGCGAAGCTCGGCCCGGGCCCTGGTCCGGTCCGTGAGCTCGGGCCGACCTTCCACACCCGATCCGACCGTCCCCCGACTCACCGCCCGCTCGCCCGCCGGGCCGGATCCGGGCCGCCCAGCCCGGACCCGGACGCGACGACCCCGCGGGCTCCAGGCGCACGCGGGCTGGCGTGGCGGACGAGGACGAGGACGAGCACCGGGTCAGTCCAGGAACGCAGCGAGCATCGGGATGACGAGGTCGGGGCGGCGGGTGATGCTCATGTGCGTCGTGCCGGGCAGGACGGCCAGCTGCGAGCCGGGGATGAGCCGGAGCATCAGCGCTGCGTGCTCGACCGTGGTGAAGTCGTGGTCGCCGATCATCAGCAGGGTCGGCGCGGTCACGCCGGCGAGCTGCTCGTCCGTCCAGCCCTCGAGCTGTGACGCGACGCTGGACAGCATGGCCACGAAGTCGTCGAAGTGCTCCGGGTGCGGCGAGAGTCGTTTGTATGCCTCGGTCATGTCCGCGAAGTCCTGCGGCGTCGGCATCCGGGACGAGGTGGCGTGCTTGCTGGGGTCGGTGATCTCCTCGTGCGTCCCGTCCGGCCGCACGGTGATCGACATCGGCACGATCGAGCGCACCCGGTCCGGGTGGCTGACCGCGAGCTCGAGCGCAACCCCGCCACCGAGGCTGTGGCCGAGCACGTGCGCGCGGTCGATGCCCAGGTGGTCGAGCAGGCCGACCACGTCCGAAGCGAGCGCGGCCGGCGTGATCGCCCGGCCGGTGTCCGCGGTGCGGCCGTGCCCCTGCAACTCCACCGCGATGACCGTGTGCCGGGTCACCAGCTCCGGCAGCAGCGCCGCGAAGTCGAGCTCGATCGTCATCACCCCGCCGTGCAGCAGCACCAGCGGCGAGCCGTCGCCGTAGACCTCGTAGTACATGTGCACGCCGTTGACGTCGACGTAGCCGTCGGTCCGGGGCTCGATCGTCATGGTTCCTCCACCAGGGTCGCCGGCCGGCGCCGTGCCAGCCTCTCACGCTGGCTACGAACGGCGCCGGCCCGGATCGACACCCGGGCGGAGGTCAGGACGGGCAGGGGGGTGCGACGAAGCCGGCGTGCGCGCCCGGGGTCTGGTCGGTGAACCTGCACCCGAACGTCGGCGAGGCGACCACGCGCGCGTCCGTCACCCGGTCGCCGGCCGGCCGGTGCCCGGTGCGCACCCAGGTGACCAGGTCGGCGAAGCCGCGCTGCATCTCGGCCTGGGTGAAGTCGCAGTGCCCGACGCCGCGGATCGCCCGGCTGACGAACAGCCGGCTCTCCCCGTGCGCGGCCACCCGCTGCGCGTAGATCTGCTCCATCTTGAACGGCACGAACAGGTCACCGATGTCGTGCATCGACAGCACCGGGATGCGCGGGTCGCCGAAGACCTTCGGGATCCCGGTCAGCCCGGCCGAGGGCGGGGTCGCGGCCTTGACCCGCAGCACCGACCGGTTCAGCTCGCGCTCGGCGGCGGTCAGCGGGCCGCGATTGTCGCCGATCCGGTAGAGCGTGAACCGGTTGTCCACCACGTTGCCGTCCGCGATCCCGATCGTGCCGCCGGTCAGCCCCGGGTAGACCCCGAACAGGAACGGCACGTTGGTCAGCGGCGCGAAGCCGGCGCTCGCCCAGAACGCGAATCCGCTGGCGAAGCCGGGCCGGATGCCGCCGCTGCGCAGCTCGACCGTGCTCGCCCAGGTCTGCCCGGTCGGCGTCAGCGACACGTTCGCCGGGTTGCCGGACACGAAGCCGGTGCCGAGCTTCGGCAGCTCGGAGAGCACCTGCGCGTCGTACGTCGGCGCGTACGCCTGGCCGGCCTCGAGCGTCATCGGGAACTGGATCGCCGTCCCGGTCAGCGCCGCCGCGGTCACGTTCGCGTCGGTGAAGTAGTCGAACAGCTCCTTGTCGCCGAGCACGCCGCAGGCCGGCATGGCGCCGACGAAGTCGCCGCGGAAGTGCTCGATCTCGACCGCGGTGATGTGCCCGCCCATGGAGACGCCGGTCATGTAGACGCTGCGCGCGGTGCGGACCTTGCCGGCGAACAGGCCGATCAGCGCGTGCGAGTCGAGCACGCCCTGACCGACGTCGTAGCCGTTGGTCGAGTAGCCGGAGGCGGCCCAGGCGAACCCGTGCGCGACGAGGTATGTCCGCAGCGGTGAGTCGTCCACCCACACCGTGGTGCCGTTGCCGCGGAAGCCGTGCGCGAACAGCACCAGCTGGCCGTTCCAGTGCTGCTTCGGCACCTCGATCCGGTATGGCGCGCCGGCCAGGATCCCGGTGAACGTCCGCGAGATCGGGTGCCCGGCCGCGTTGGTCTGCGGCACGAACCGCGCCCCGGTGTACGCGGCGCCGTTGAACACGCAGCGCGGGTCGGCCACCGAGTAGCCGGGCTGGGTGCTCGACGGGGTGGTGGTGCAGTCAGGCCCGGTCGGCGCCGGGTCCTCGACCGGCGGCCGGGGCCGCGGATGGGACGGGGCCGGCTGCGCCTGCGCCGCGGCCGGCAGGCCGAGCACGAGCACCAGCAGACCGAGCAGGACTCCGAGCGGGCGCTTCCACCCTGCACGTCGCATCAACGCCGGCACCTCCACACTGAGGCACTATCGGGACCGGGGACGCCTGATCCTGGCATCCGCCCGGCCGGCGCGCCATAAGCGCGCCTTTACCCCCGGCGGCACCGACGCCGGGGCAGGCCCGGGGAGGATCAACCGCGCCGGCGAAGCCGACCCCACGGCTTCGCGACCGACAGGATCGTCGCGAACGTCAGCGCGGACAGCGACACGATCGGCGGGAAGAACAGGTCGGACACGTCCCGCTCGGCCGCCGTCCCGGCGGCCAGGTCCCGGCCGTACCGGGTGATCCCGCCGAGTCCCGGCTGCAGCGCGACCAGGATCAGCGTGCACAGCACGACGTTGAGCACCAGCTTGACCGCCACCCACCAGTAGCGGACCAGACCGTACTTGCTGCCGACGCCGAGGATCACCCCGGTCACCAGGCTGACCAGGCCGGAGACGAGCATCGGCCAGACGACGAACGTTCCCAGCGCCTGGTAGGCCAGCCCGCGCGTCGACGGGTCGGCACTCAGCCAGCCGGTCAGCACCAGCACGGCGACGATGACGTCCACGCCGACCCAGGTGCCGACGGACAGGATGTGCAGGATCAGGACGATCTTGCGGGTGCGCCCGCGCAGCCGGAACGGTGCTCGCCGGGCCGGCTCGGGGCGGCGGGTCTGCGTCACGGTTGTCATGCCGACAGCCTCTCTGCGGTCCCGTGCCGGCACATCCGCCCAGGAACGACCCTGTCCCTACGCAACTCGACGTAGGCGGCCTCAACGGTGCGCGGTGACGAGCCAGGTCTGCATCGGCAGCACCACGCCGTCGTCGTCCGCGTACGGGGCCAGGTCGCGCTCGAGCTCCGCCCCGAGCCCCTCGACCTGTGCCGGGTCGAGCAGCGCACCCAGCGGGCTGCCGGCCGCCTCCTGCCGCAGGAACTCCCGCGCGGACGGGAAGCGCGGCAGCACGGTCGCGATTCGGATCCGTACGCCGGTGAACTCGGCGTCGGTCAGCAACCGGCGCAGCCCGTCCCGATCCGGGCCGGACAGCGGGCGCCGCATCACGGCGCCCACCTCTGGTCCGGCCCACCGGTCTACCGCGTCGACGAACGTCGCCCAGGCGGGGTGGTGCTCGATCCCGCGCCAGACCGCCAGCGCCAGCCGCCCGCCGGGCACGAGCACGCGATGCACGTCGCGCAGCGCGCCGGCCGGGTCGGGGAAGAACTGCAGTCCCTGCTGGCAGCAGACCAGCTCAGCGGTGCCCGCGCCGAGCGGCAGCGCGCCGGCCGCGGCCACCCGCCAGTCCACCCGCGGCTCCGCGGCGGCCGCGAACGCCACCATCGCGTCGCTCACGTCCACGCCGGTCACCGACAGGCCGCGGTCGGCGAGCCGGCGGGCGACCACGCCGGTGCCGCAGGCCAGGTCCACCGCCCGCTCGCCGGCCACCGGCGTGGCCAGCCGCACCAGGAGCTCGGCGCACGGGACGAAGAACGCCGGCACGAGATACCGCTCGTACGCCCGCGGGACGTCCGTCACGGGCGGGCCTCGTACACGAGGTTGAACGGGGTCTCCGCGACCCGGCGGAACGTGCCGAACCCGGCCTCCGACACGATCTTGCCGACCGGCGCCTCGCCGGCCTGGTTGCCGAGCGCGTCCGCGGCGCCCTCGGAGATCGCATGCGGCACGCAGAGGAACGTAGAGAAGTTGTAGTAGACCCGGCCGACCGGGGTGAGGTTCTGCGCGACCGAACCGCCCGCGTACGGCTCGACGATCAGCCAGCTGCCGTCGTCGGCGAGCGCGGCGCGGATGTGCCGGGCCGCGCCGACCGGGTCGCCCATGTCGTGCAGGCAGTCGAACGTGGTCACCAGGCCGTAGCCGGTGCCAGGGAAGTCCTGCGCCCTGGCCACCTCCGCATCGACGCCGCCAGACCGGGCCAACTCGACCGACTCCGGGTGCGAGTCGAACCCGCGCACCGACGAGGCCGGGTAGGTCTCGGCCATGATCCTGGTCGACGCGCCGAGCCCGCAGCCGACGTCCGCCACGGCGATGCCGGCGGTGAGCCGGTCGGCCAGCCCGGCCACGGCCGGGATCCAGGCGCTGACCAGGTTCTGGACGTAGCCGGGACGGTAGAAGCGCTCGCAGCCGGTGAACACGTTCTCGTCGTGCGCGCCCCAGGCGACCCCCTGCCCGCTGCGGAAGGCATCGACGATCAGCTGCCGGTCGGCCAGGCAGGCCAGTGCGAGCTGGTACGCGCCCGGCAGCAGCAGGCCGCCCGGGTCGGCGAAGGCGACCGCCTGCGCCTCGTTCAGCCAGTACCGCTCGGTGCCGGTGTCGTAGCTGACGTAGCCGCCGGCGGCCTGGCCGGGCAGCCACTCGCGGACGTACCGCTCGGCGGTGCCGGTGTAGGCGGCGAGCTCGGCCGGAGTAAACGGCCCGGATTCCGCCAGCGCCCGGTAGAGCCCGAGCTCGTCGCCGATCAGCACGTTGCCGGCCGACACGGTGGCGCCGAGGTCTTGCACGAAGCGGCCGAGCAGGATGGTGAGCTGGTCTTCCATGGCATGCCTCCGATGGGTTCGGTGATGCCGGAAGCCTGCGGACGCACCCTTGTCGGCGGGTTGTCCGCACCTTGTCGGAAGGTTGGCGGCCAGGTCAGCGCCACCCGGTCAGCCCAGCAGCTGCGCGTACGTGTCCTGGACGGCCCGGCACGGGTCGACGCCGAGCGACTCGCGCAGCAGCACCCGCAGCCGCTCGTACGCCGCCAGCGCCTCGGCGACGTTGCCCCGGGCGGCCAGCGCCTCCATCAGCAGCAGGTGTCCGGTCTCCCGCAGCGGCGCGACCTCGAGCAGCTCCCGCGCCGCCCGCTCGGCCCCGGGCAGCTCGGCGCCGCCGAGGCGCAGGCACGCGGTCGCGTAGCACTCCAGCGCGCGGACGTGCACGTCGGCCAGCCGGCGCCGCCACGGGTCGGCCCAGGGCTGCTCGGCCTCGGGCAGGAACCGCCGCCGGGTCACGAACTGCGCGGTCAGCGCCGGCGCCCAGGCCTTCCGCCAGTCCTGCCGGGCCAGCGCCGACTCGGCCGCGTGCAGGGCGGCGAACGCGTCCTCCACGTCGACGTACGCGGGCTCGGGCAGCGCCAGGGTCAGCTCGGTCCGGCCGCGCAGCACGTCCGGGCCGAGCGCGGCGCGGACCTTGGAGACGAGCACGGTCAGCGCCGAGGCCGCCGCCGGGGGCGGTGACCCGCCCCAGAGCGCGTCGACGATGACGTCGCGGGGCACCGGCTGCAGCCGGCTCAGGGTCAGGTACGCGAACAGCAGCCGGCCCTGCCGTCCGGGCAGCGCCTGGTTGACCCGCCGGCCGGCGAGCTCCACGGTGAACGCCCCGCACAACTGCACCCGGGCGGCATCGGATGCGCCCTGCACGTTTGCCTCCCTAGGCGTGGAGGCGCTAGAGCTGGAGCGTACCGCCGAAGGGAGCACACCGATGACCCGTCAGGTCCGCTGCGAGTGCGGCTTCACCGCCCGCGGCGACACCGACGACGCCGTGATCGAGAAGGTCCTCGTCCATGTCGCCGCGGAGCATCCGGAGCTGGCCGGCACCGAGACCGCCGACGACATCCGCGGCTGGATCGAGCTGCTGCCGAGCTGAGCTCACCCGGCCCGGCCGGTCAGTGACCGACCTGGCCGGGCTCGGCCTGCTCCACCGGATCGGGGTCGGCCGACTCGGACTCCGCCGGCCCGGTGTCCGCCGGTTCGGGCTTGCCCCGCTTGCGCACGGCGATCGCGGCCGACGGCAGGATCAGCACGCTGAGCACGCCGGCGCCGACCAGCGCGGCCCCGTTCTCCGGCAGCATCGTCCCGTTCCGGCGGCCGATCTCGGCCAGCGCGACCAGCAGCGGCAGCGAGGTCGCCGTGATCAGGGCCAGCTCCAGCCGCTCCCGGGAGCGGAGCACGCCCCGGTAGACCAGCAGCGCCGGCAGCCCGCGGACGGCCAGCATCAGCGCCAGGAACAGCACCACCCGCAGCGGCGCGTCGGCGATCGAGTCGATGTCGAGCGTCATCCCGGAGTAGACGAAGAAGATCGGGATGAAGAAGCCGTAGCCGATCGCGTCCAGCTTCTCCTCCAGCACGTGCGCGCTGGAGCCGGCCCACCGGCGCAGCACCATGCCGGCGAGGAAGGCGCCCAGCACCGCGTCGAGGTGGAACTCGTTGGTCGCCGCGAGCAGCACCATGAGCAGCAGGACGGTGCAGCGCAGGATCGCCTGGTTGGTCTCGTGCTGAGACTTCCGGACGATCTCCAGCAACCGGCCACGGCCGAGCACCCGCCGGGACGCTCCCAGCGCGACCGCGATGGCGCCGACCGACGCCAACGACAGCAGCGCGACGAACCGGTTGACGATCCCGAGGAACAGCGCGATGGCGAGCACCGGGAACAGCTCCCCGACGGCGCCCGCGGCCACCAGATGATGACCGAACCGGCCGTGCAGCATGTCGTGCTCGCGCAGGATCGGCAGCAGCGTGCCGAGCGCGGTCGTGGTCAGCGCGATCGCCACCGGCACGTACGCGCGGACGATGCCGGCGGCGTCGAGCGCCGCGACGACACCGCCCGACACCGCCGCGGTGATGAACCAGGAGCTCATCGCCCGCCGGCCGGGGCTGGACGCGAACAGCGCGATCTCGACCTCGTAGCCGGCGAGCAGGAACACGAAGCCGAGCCCGAGGTCGGAGAGCACCTGCACGCTGCTCGGCGATCCGAAGCCGAGCGCCTCCGGGCCGATCACGATGCCGCCGGCGATGAGCAGGACGACCTGCGGCACCCGCAGCCACGGCAGGAGGGCGACCAGCAGCGGGGTGGCCGCCGCTACCGCGGCGATCACCAGCAGCGTGTCGATCGTGGTGCTGAGATCCACAGTGGACGGTCGCTAGTGCAGGTCGTAGGCCGAGCCGGCGGGGCCCCGGGTCGCGGCGCGGGCGGCGCCCGAGATCAGCGTGCCGATCGCCAGCCCGATGATCAGGTGGATCACCGCCATGGCCACGGCGACCGACAGCGGGCTGACCGACAGGAACGGCACCACCACGGCGGCCAGCGTCGCGAGCCCGACGATCCAGCCGAAGTAGGACAGCGGCCGCGGGGTGCTCAGCAGCAGCAGGTGCACCAGCCCGGTGGCCACCAGCGCTGCCCCCGCGGCGGCGATGCAGAGCAGGCCGGTGTCGATGTCGCCGACCGCGCTGGCCTCCTCCGGCGCGAAGAGCGCGACCTTGAAGACGGCGCGCACCACCAGCACGCCCACCAGCCCGATCAGCGCGCACACGAGCGCGGTGGCCACGCCGGCCGCCCAGAGCCGGCCGGCGTTGACCGTGACCCGGGACGGCGGTCCGGCCGCCGGGTCGCCGGGATACCCGCGCCGGTCGTACGGCTGCTGCGGGTAGGCCCGCTCGTCGTAGGTCCGACCGTCGTCGTAGCCGCTCATGCGTTCTCCCGTGACTCCGGGCGGGGGCCCGCCGGGCCCCCGCTGTCCGACTTCGGTGTGGCCGTTGCCCGTCCAGGATCCACCCGGGTCAGCACCCAGGCTCCGACGACCGTGGCAACGAAGGCGAGCACGGCGACGACGCCGAGCCCGGGCTTGGCCCGGTCGCCGAGCAGGGCGATGCCGGCCAGGGCCGGCGCGACCGTCTCGGCCACGACGACGACCGCGGCGACCGTGGTCACCGTGCCGCGCTGCAGCGCCGCCGAGAACGTCGCCAGGCCGAGTGCGCCGTAGGCGATCAGCGCGTACAGCATCGGGTCGGCAAGCAGGTGCAGCAGCCCGTCGCCGGAGAGGTAGGTCCCGTCCCCCGAGGCCAGCAGCCGGGCGGCCAGCGCCGCGCCGCCGTACGCGAGGCCGCTGACCGTGGCCAGGGCGATGGCCGAGCGCGTGTCCTGCCCATGCCGCAGGGCCAGCCAGCCGAGCACGGCGAGCACCACGACCGCGGCGACGATGCCGACCTTGGTGCCGGTGTCGGGCACGTCGGCCGCCTCCGGGGCCGCGCTGGCGGCGACCGCCACCAGGCCGATGCAGATCAGCGCCAGCGCCGCCCAGCCGCGGGCGATCAGCCGCTCGCTGAAGAACACCGCCGCCAGGACGGCGGTGACGCCGATGCTGCCGGCGACACCGGCCTGGACGGCGAACACCGGCAGCTGGCGCAGTGCCAGCAATGACAGCAGGAAGCCGAGCCCGTCCAGCGCCGTGCCGGCGACGTAGGGCAGGTCGCGCATCAGCCGGACGACGAGCAGCGCGTCGGTGCCCTCGTGCCGCTCGGCCCGTTGTGCCGCGATGTTCTGCAGCACGGTGGCCGTCCCGTAGCAGATCACGGTGCCGGCGAGCGCCAGCAGCGCCGTGACCATCAGCGCGCCGGCTCGTCCGGGGCGGCGCCGGCCGACCCGGCCGACGCGGTCGGCAGTCCGGCCCAGCGCTGCGAGCCGAGCGGGTCGTCGGTTGCCGCCGCGGCGGCCGCCCCCGGCGTCCAGTCCGGCCGCAGCGCGCCGGGCTTCGGCAGCGCCAGCTCCTCCCGCACGATGCGGGCCTGGGCCGGTTTCGGCGGACCGGGCCGGCCCCGCATCACGACCCGCTCCAGCAGCGAGAGGCGGCGGGTCACGGCCAGCGGCCGCTCCCAGAGGCTGACCTTGACCCCGCCGGCGGCCGGCAGCACCCGCAGCCATGTGCACGGGTACGCCGCGACGAACACCGGCGGGAGCGAGAACCAGGCCCGTACCGGCACCATGCCCTCGATCCAGCAGCCGGCGTCGGCGACCACCCGGCCGCGGCCGCCGGGGACCAGCAGCGCCCGGTGGGTGTGCCCGCCCAGCAGCACCGACGCGGCCGGGTCGCGGATCGTGAGCAGCTCGCCCATCGCCGCGGCCCGGCGGGCCTGGTCGACCTCGTCGTTCTCCGGCGTCCCGCCGTACACCGAGGCGGCGTCGCGCAGCGACCGGCCGAGGAACGCGGCCAGCACGACGAACAGGATGAGGTCGACGACGACGATCGCGAACAGCCAGATGATCGCCCGGTCGGTCATCCGGGCGACCTCCTCCGACCGCCGGTGCCGGTCGAGGTCGCGCAGGACCAGCGTGGCCACCGGCAGGTGCAGCAGCACGAACAGCCCGGCCAGCGGGAGGGCGAAGCGGCGCAGCGTGCGGCGCAGGAACCGGTAGAAGAAGTTGGACACCAGCCAGACCGGCACCGCCGCCGACGGGCGGACGTTGTCGATCTGGTCCAGCCCGAGCTCGGGCCGCTCCGGCGCGAGCAGGTCGAAGCGGTTGACGACCTCCTGCACGACGTGGTCCCCGGCCGGCGTGTCCAGCGGGTCGTACGGATCGGAGTGCCGGTTGTAGACGTCCAGCGCGTGCCCGTGCTCGGCCAGCACGGTGACGGTCCTGCCGTCCAGCGTCTGCACCGCGACCCTGGCCCGCAGCGCGAAGTGGTCGATCCCGAAGGCCTCGCCCACCCGCCGCCTGGCCTCCGGATGCCACGCCAGCGCGGAGTCGTGGTTGCCGACCACGTAGACGACGGTCGCGTCCGGGACTGCGGCCAGCGCGGCCGAGGCCGCGGCGACCGCCTGCGCGTCCTGGGCGGCGAGCACCCGGTCGACCGCCTCCACCGGCGTGCCGCCGGCCTGCAGCAGGTCGAAGATGTCCCCGCCGAACAGCAGCAGCTTCCCGCCCTCGTGCCGGCCAAGCTCGGTCAGCAGCTCGACCAGCTCGGTGGTCGCGTCGAAGTCGGCGACCGGACCGCCTCCGGTGAGGTGGACGTCCGAGACGAACACGATCTGCCCGTCGGAGCCGAGCTCCAGCGAGACCTCCTCCGGGCAGGGGATGACCTCCGGCGTCGCCGTCTCCGTCACCTCACCGGCCTTCCGGGCGCAGCTGCGGGAAGAGAATCGCCTCTCGGATGGAGGGTAGGTTGCCCAGCAACATCACGAGGCGGTCTACGCCGATTCCCAGGCCGGCGTTGGGCGGCAGGCCGAGCTCCAGCGCCCGCAGGTAGGTCTCGTCGACCACCATGGCTTCCTCGTCCCCGCCGGCCTTCGCCAACGCCTGGGCTTCCATCCGGGCGCGCTGGTCGACCGGGTCGGTGAGCTCGCTGTAGGCGTTGGCGTACTCGCGCCCGGCGATCACGAGTTCGAACCGTTCGGTGACGAACGGGTCGTCCCGGTGCGGGTGGGCGAGCGGGGAGATCTCCTTGGGGTGGTTGATGATGAACGTCGGCTGCACGATGCTCGCCTCGACGAGCTCGTCGTAGAGGCCGTCGACGAGCTTGCCGGTGCCCCAGTCGGGTTCCCAGGGCACGTGGTGCTGGTCGCACAGCTCGCGGATGCGTTCGACCGGCCACTCGTAGGACAGGTCGGGGACGTGCAGGTGTCCGGCGACGGCGTCGAGCATGGTGACCTGGCGCCAGTCGGTGCCGATGTCGATCTGCTTGCCCTGGTAGTCCACCGTCATCGGGCCGACCGCGGCGGCCGCTTCCCGGAACAGGTCCTGGCAGAGCCGCATCATGTCCCGGTAGTCGGCGAAGGCCTCGTTGGATTCGAGCATGGTGAACTCGGGGTTGTGCCGGGTGTCGACGCCTTCGTTGCGGAACATCGGCCCGAGGTCGAAGACCCGGTCCATGCCACCGACCAGCAACCGTTTCAGGTAGAGCTCGCTGGCGACGCGGGCGTAGAGGTCGATGTCGTAGGCGTTGTGGTGGGTGATGAACGGGCGGGCGGTCGCGCCGCCGGGTTGCACCTGCAGGATCGGGGTCTCGACCTCGACGTAGTGCCGGGCGGCCATGGACCGGCGCAGCGTCTCCAGGACGGTCGAGCGGAGGGCGAACGTCCGGTGGGTGGCCGGGTTCATGGTCAGGTCGAGCTCCCGCTGCCGGGACCGGACCTCGACGTCGGTGAGGCCGCGCCACTTGTCCGGCAGCGGCCGCAGCGACTTGGTCAGCAGCACCACGGTCGTGGCCTTGACCGAGAGCTCGCCGCGGCGGGTGCGGACCACGATGCCGTCGGCGCCGACCCAGTCGCCCGGGTCGTAGCGGCCGGCCTGCCGGTACGCGTCCGGGCCGAGCACGTCCCGGTCGAGCATGACTTGCAGCTGGTCGCAGCCCTGCCGGATGGTCCAGAAGGTGAGCCCGCCGACGGCGTGCCGGAGCATGATCCGCCCGGCGACCCTGACCTCGTCGGTGGTCTCCTCGCCCGGGGTGAGCGTGTCCCAGCGGTCGCGGACCTCGGCCAGGGTGGCGGTGCGGGTGAACCCGACCGGGTACGGGTCGATGCCGTCCTCCCGCATCTGCGAGAGCTTGGTCCGCCGCGCCTTCGCCAACCGGCTCGGCTCGGTGCGGACCTGGGGCGCCGGCCGCATCGGCGCCGCCGTGCCGGCCGGGCGGCTGGTCGCCGCGGGCGCGGCGGGCACGGAGGTGAGGCCGCCGGCGGTGACCACCAGCGTGGCCGGCCGGGCGACGGTCGAGCGGGGGACGACGTCGGCCTCGCCGGCGCTGCCGGCGAACGGAGTGCCGGTGGGCCGCCGCCGCCAGGGCAGCCGGACCGGGCTCTCCACGAACCCCTCGGCCCGGCCCATCGCCAGCGCGACCCGCGGCAGGTCCTCCATCGACTGGATCGCGCAGTAGCGCGGCACCCAGTCCGGGCCGAACTTCTGGTTGAACAGGTAGAGCGACTCGATCTGGAACCAGCGCGACGCCTTGCGCAGGAACCACGCCTGCACGCGCGCCCACAGCGACGCGCCGCTCATGTCCGCCGCGGTGATCAGCCCGCGCAGGAACGCGAAGTTCAGTGACAGCCGGGTGACGCCGAGCGTGGGCAGCTGCCTGGCCGCCTCGACGATGAGGAACTCGTTGATGATGCTGGGCGCCGCCTTGTCCCGGCGCATCACGTCCAGGCTGGCACCGTCCCCGTCCCAGGGCACGAGGTTGAGGAAGCCGGCCAGCTTGCCGGCGCGGTCCCGGGCGATGACCACCACCGAGTTCCCGTCCCGCGGGTCGAACAGCCGCCCCAGCGACATGGAGAAGCCGCGCTCGGCGGCGCCGCCGCGCCACCGGTCGGAAAGCCCGGTCAGCTCGGCCACCGTGGCCTCGTCGAGCGTGCCCGACCGCCGCACCTCGGCTTCGAGCCCGTCCCGGTTGCCACGGTTCCAGCCGCGGCGGGCGTGCTGGCGGGACCTGGCCTCGATGTCGAAGCCGGCCAGCTCCAGCACCGCCTCGTCGCCGAGGTAGATCCGGTGCAGCCCGGCCCGCTCGTACGCCTCGACCGCGTCCTCCGAGCAGCCGATCACCGCCGGGACCCGGCCCTGCCGGGAGGCCTGGTCGAGGAACGCCCTGATCGCGCCCGGCCAGCTGGCCGGTGGGCCGAGCGGGTCACCGGCGCCGAGGGCCACCGCGCCGGCCACTCCGTAGGAGACGAGACCCGCGCCGTCGCGCACGGTCAGCCGGTCGTCCCGGGTGGCGAAGTAGGCCAGCGAGTCGTCGCTGGCGACCAGCTCCTCGGCCGTCGGGCCGGGGTCGCTGGCCACCCGCCGCCGCGGGGCCAGGGCGCGGATCAGGACCAGCAGCACGCCGACGTAGAACAGGGCCGCCACCGACGGCGGGAACACCTGCGCGAACCGGCCGCGCAGCGGCAGGTCGCTGCCCATCCCGACGGCCATCTTCGCGACGTCCTTGACCGCCGACCAGAGCCCCACCTGGCCGATCAGGCCGGGTTCGTTGGACCAGATCCCGAGCAGCCCGTACAGCAGGGTGATCACGACGACGCCGATCGCCGGCCCGACGACGCGGCGCCGCTCGCGCGGCCCGAGCTGGCCGGTGAAGTAGCGGCCCTGGCCGGCCAGCCAGCCGGCCAGCGCGGCCTGGATCACCACCTCGATCAGGTCGAGGCCCTTGACCAGGTGGAAGAACGCGCTCGCGGCCAGCACGACGATCACGACGACCCAGGCGATCCGGTTGCGCCGGCGCAGGCCGCCGGCGATCAGGATCAGCGCGACGCCGAGCGCGGCGACGGCGATCACCGCGCTGTTGGAGAGGACCTCCGGGGTCAGGAACCGGACGGCGCGCAGCCGCGACCGCTCGGCCGGCATCGCGGCGGAGACGAGGTTGATCACGCCGGCGAGGAACGTCAGCGTGGCGGCCAGCTGCGCGACCCGGGCGCCGTGGTCCGGCCGGGCGGCCGGGGACGGTGCGGCCGGCGGGTGCGGCTGCTCGACGGCTCCGTCGCCCGGACCGGCCACGCCGGGATCTTCGAGATGCACGGCCATCGGATCAGCCTCCGCTCGTTCCGGCCGCCGCCTTGACGCGGTCGGAGAAGAAGACGTAGCCGTACGGGCTGTCCATGGTGGCGCCGTGCCAGGTGTGCGTGGCGCCCGGGACGACCTGCAGGGCGACGTCCAGGTCAGCGCTGCTGCGCGCGTTCAGCTGGGCGTACAGCTGGCGGGCGGTGGGCAGCTGCGGGTCCTCGGTGCCGGCGACGAGCAGCATCGACAGCGGCTGGGTGAACGTCATGCTCGGGATGTACTGGCTGGGCGTGTTCTGTTCGAGCAGCTGCCTGTCGCCGGCGAACAGGCTGTCCAGCACCGCGCCCGGGTCGCCGTACGGCATCATCGGCACCGAGACGGAGAAGACGTCCTGGTTGCGCAGCGCCAGGTTGAGCGCGCCGTAGCCGCCGCTGGACACCCCGCCGATCGCCCGGCCCTCCCGGTTGGCGATGGTGCGGTATTTCGCGTCGATCGTCTGCGGCACCGTCTTGGTCAGGTACGTCTCCAGCTGCGGGCCGTTGACCTGGTTGACCATCTCCGAGTCGTGCACCCAGCCGCCGGACGCGTCCGGCGCGACCGCGATCATCGGCTCGATGAGCTTGTCCTGGATGAGCTTGTCCAGGATCGGCTGCATGTCGCCGGCCCGCACCCAGTCGACCGACGCGCCGGGATAGCCGTGCAGCAGGTAGATCACCGGGTAGCGGTGGTCGCGGTTCGCGGCGCTGCCGTAGCCGGGCGGCACGTACACGTACGCGGGACCGGGCGGGACCTGCAGGTCGGACGCGCCGATGGAGAGCTGGTCGATCCGCGAGCCGCCCCGCAGGTCCTCGCCGACCTGCCCGAACGCGGAGCCGATCGTCGGCACGTAGCCGACGTACGCGTTGACGGTCGCGGAGCCGGCCAGCACGAACAGCACGACGATGAGCACCGTGAGGCCGGTCCGGCGCAGCCCGGCGTGCTGCAGCGGGCGGCCGGCGCGGTGCCGGCTGACGAAGCGCCAGACCCCCCAGAGGATCGCCAGCACCAGCAGCACCCAGAGCGCGGCGGCCAGCCACGGGCTCTCCAGGTAGCCGACCGTGTCGAGGCCGCGGTCCCAGCCGCCCGGGAGCCGGATGGCACCGGTCTCGGGCGGGGTCGGTGCGTTCGCGTCGAACAGCGCGTCGAACGCGTTGCGCTCCTTGCCGTACTTGTCGATCCAGTCGAACACGAGCAGCACGACGGCGGCGATCGCCAGCACGGCGAGCAGCCAGCCTCCCCAGCCGCGGCGGCGGGGCGGGGTCGGGGCCGGGGCCGGGGTCTCGGGCGGCCGGGTCAGCGTGTCGGGCGAACTCACTTCTCAGCCTCCGGCGACGGGGACGGGGGAGCTGGGCACCGGCTCGGGTTCGGCTTCGGTGAGCGGCGCGGGTGCCGGACCGGGTGCGTTCCGGCGGCGGATCCACACGTAGACCGGGATGCCGGCGAGCAGCAGCAGGAAGCCCTTCAGCACGATGTCGGCGCCCGCTCCGGTGATCGCCCACAGCGTGTACGAGAAGGCGAGCAGCGCGATCACGCCGTCGCGGACCAGCCGGCGGGCCGAGAACCGGGCCCGGTCGGTGACCATCAGCATCAGCTGGGCGGCCGCCGTGTACGTGTACGGGATGAGGATCGACAGCGTGGCGAGCAGGATGATCTGGGTGAACTGGTCGACCAGGCTGGCGGTGTAGTTCATCAGGATCAGGGCGGTCATCAGCGCGCTGGAGATGACCAGGCCGAGCACCGGGGTGCCGGAGCGGGACGTGCGGCCGAAGATCCGCGGGAACAGCCCGTCCCGGGCGGCCGCCAGTGGCACCTGGCCCTGCAGCAGGATCCAGCCGTTGAGCGCTCCGAACGTGCCGATCACCGCGCTGACCGCGACCAGGGTGCCGGCCCAGCTGCCGAACATGACCTTGGCCGCGTCGGCGAACGGCGCGGTCGACTTGGCCAGCTCGGAGGCGGGGATCGCGCCGAGGACGGCGATCTGGCCGAGGACGAAGACCGCGGCCGCCAGCAGGGTGCCGATCACCGTCGCCCGGGGGATCGTCCGCTCCGGGTTCTTCACGTCGCCGGCCGCGACCGTCGCCGACTCGAGCCCGACGAACGCGAACAGGGTCAGCGTCGCCGCGTTCGTCACCGCGTCGAGCCCGGACTCGCCGCTCGGGTTGACCGGGCTGAAGTGGCTGGTGTTGATGAACGCCAGCCCGACGAACGCGATGAACAGCAGCGGGATCAGCTTGATGATCGTGGTGACCACCTGGACGAGGCCGCCCTGCCGGACGCCGATCGCGTTGACCCAGGTGAGGACCCAGATCGCGGCGATCGCGACGAGCGCGGCGAGCAGCTTGTTGCTGGCCAGCGAGGTCCAGAAGTCGTCCAGGTAGCTGACGAACCCGATCGCCAGAGCGGCGTTGCTGGTCCAGGTGGCGATCCAGTAGCCCCAGGCGGTCTGGAACCCGATGAACTCGCCGAACGCCAGCCGGCTGAACGTGTACGGCCCGCCGGTCTGCGGGTACATCCGGCCGAGGTTGGCGAAGACGAGCGCCAGCAGCACCGCGCCGACCGCGGTGACGACCCAGCCGAGGATGGCCAGCGCGCCGTACTTGGCCAGCGAGCTCGGCAGCAGGTAGTCGCCCGAGCCGACCATGTTGCCGACGACCAGGGCGGTCGCCATGCCGAGGCCGAGGCTGCGCGCCCGCGTCGCCGTGTCCGCCACTGGAACCCCCGTGTTCCCCGACCCTCAACGCCCGGTGCGCCGCCAGGGAGTCGAACCCCGAACCGATGCCTTAGGAGCGCAGAGTGCTCTGCCAGTTGAGCTAGCGGCGCTCACATGACAGGCGGCACCATCCCGCGCCGCCCGCAACCCGAGCGCAACCGCGCGGCATCGCGGAGTGCAACCGAGCGCAACCGTGCGGGTGGTGGACTCATCCATTCTGGTTGTGACCAGTCGATCACAGTGCGACTATGCGGTTCTCCGCTATCGCAGACGAAAGCCAGCGTATGGACGTGCGGGTCGGGCTCGCCGGCCAGCTGCTGCTCACGGCCGGTGATCGCACGCTCGACGAGGAGGCCCTCGGCGGCCGCCGCGGTCGGGTCTTGTTCGCCTATCTCGTCGCGGAGCGCAACCACCCGGCGACCCGCGAGGAGCTGGCCGACGTCCTGTGGGGCGAGCAGCTCCCGCCGACCTGGCAACCGGCGCTGCGGACCGTGTTGAGCACGATCCGCGCCGCGCTGACCGCGGCCGGGCTGCCCGGCGCCGAGACGCTGACCGGGGCCGCCGGCCGCTACCAGCTGGTGCTGCCGCCCGGCACCGAGGTCGACGTGGAGGCCGCCGAGCGGGACGTGGTCGCGGCCCGGCGGCTGCTCGCGGCCGGCGAGCCGGCGCGCGCGGCCGAGCACGCCGACGCGGCCCGCGCGGTGGCGGCCCGCTCGTTCCTGCCCGGCGCCGAGGGCGAGTGGGTGGACCGGCTGCGGTCCCGGTTCGCCTCGGTGCTCGTCTCGGCGCTGGAGCTGGCCAGCGAGAGCCTGGTCGCGACCGGCGACGGGGCCGCCGCGGTCCGGCCGGCCGAGGAGGCGGTCGCGCTCGAGCCGTTCCGTGAGTCCGCGCACCTGCGGCTGATGCTCGCGCACGCCGCGGCCGGCAACCGGGGCGAGGCGCTGCGCGCGTACGAGCGGTTCCGCAAGCTGCTGGCCGAGGAGCTCGGGGTGGACCCGTCGCCGCAGCTGGCCGGCGCGTACCTGGAGCTGCTGCGGTCCGAGCCGGACCCGCCGGCGCTGCCGGCGCCGGGGGCGCCGACCGCGGTCGGCTGGGCACCCGCGGTCGCGTTCAACGCGCTGGCCGGCGTCGGCGACCCCGAACGCGGGCCGTTCGTCGGTCGGGCGGACGAGCTGACCCGGCTGCACCGCGCCTGGCGGCAGGCAGCCGAAGGGCGGCGGCAGGTGGTCGTGGTCACCGGCGAGGCCGGCATCGGCAAGACCAGGCTGGCCGCCGAGGTCGGCCGGATCGCCCAGGCCGAGGGCGGCACGGTCCTCTACGGACGGTGCGACGAGAAGCTGACCGTGGCCTACCTCGGCGTCCGGGAGGCGCTCGGCGGCTACCTGGCCGCGCGGCCGAACGACACCGTCGCCGAGCTGGTCCGGGACGCCGGCGGCGAGCTGGCCCGGCTGCTGCCCGAGCTGGCCCGGCGGCTGCCCGACCTGCCGGTGCCGGAGCCGACCGCCGGTCCCGACCAGCGGTACGCCCTGTTCGATTCGGTGGCCGGGCTGCTCGCCGGCGTGTCGGCGAGCTCCCCGGTCCTGCTGGTCATCGACGACCTGCAGTGGGCCGGCACCGAGCAGCTGCTGCTCCGGCACGTGGCCCGGTCCACCCGGCAGGTCCCGCTGCTGCTGCTGGTCACCTACCGGTCCGACCAGGACTCGCAGCGCCTGGTCGCGGACACCATGGCCGACCTGCAGCGCGAGCCCGGCTTCAGCCGGCTCGCGCTCGGCGGCCTCGGCCGCGGCGAGGTCGACCAGCTGGTCGGCGCGCAGCAGCACGCCCCGGCGCCGGCGGACCTGGCGCCGATGCTGCTGGCCCGTACCGACGGCAACCCGTTCCTGCTCGGCGAGCTGATCCGGCACCTGTCCGAGACCGGCGGCCTCGACCACGCCGACACGGTGCGGGAGGCGCTCGAAGGCGTCCCGGAGGGCGTCCGGCACATGCTCGAGCAGCGGCTGTCCCGGCTCGCCCCGGCTGTCACCGGCACGCTCGACCTGGCCGCGGTGATCGGCCGCGACTTCGACCTCGCCGTGCTGACCCGGGTCTCCGACCTGGAGCACGAGGCGCTGCTCGACGCGCTCGACGTCGCGGTCGGCGCCGGGCTGGTGGTGCCGTCCCGGCGGGTGCCCGGCCGGTACGGGTTCAGCCACCTCATCCTCCGCGACGCCCTGTACGGCCGGATCCCGGCGGCCCGCCGGCCGCGGCTGCACCTGCGGGTCGGCGAGGCGCTGGAACGGCTCCCGCCGGGCGACCCGGACGCCCGGCTCAGCCAGCTCGCCCGCCACCTCGGCGCGGCCGCCGGCAGCGGGTCGGAGCCGGGGGTGCGGGCCGGGGAGAAGGCGGTCGGGTACGCGAGCGAGGCCGCCGAGCGGGCGGTAGGCCAGTTCGCCTACGCGGAGGCGGTGCGGCTGCTCACCCAGGCGCTGCAGCACCTCGCGCTGGTCGCGCCGGACGACCGGAACCGCCGCTGCGACCTGCTGCTCGAGCTCGGCTCGGCACAGGTGCGGTTGGGCCGGGTCTCCCAGGCCGCCGACACGTTCGTGGCCGCGTTCGAGCTGGCGGTCGCGCTCGGTTCGGTGCCGCGGATGACGACGGCCGCGCTCGGCATCGGCGGCGGGGCGACGATCTGGTTCGACGGCGACGGGTCGGTGCCGGCCCGGCTGCTGCGGCAGACGCTCGACGCGATCGGGCCGGGGGACAGCCGGGCGCGGGCGCTGGTGCTCAGCCGGCTGGCCCGGTGGGTGCCGATCGACGGCTCGCCGGAGGAGGTCGAGGCCCTGTCCGGCGAGGCGGTCGACGTCGCCCGCCGGGTCGGTGATCCTGGCACGTTCGCCGCCGTGCTGGTCGACCGGACGAGCCTGCTCGGCAGCGAGATCGCCTATGTCCGGGACGAGGAGACGACCGCGACCGAGCTGCTCCAGCTGGCCGACCAGCTCGGCGGCGTGCCGTCGCTGCGGTTCGTCGGTCACTACTGGCACGCCTACTGCGCGCTGGCCGACGGGCGGGCGGCCGAGGCCCTGCCGGCGCTGGCCGCGATGCACGACGCCGTGCTGGCGGCACCGACCTCGTTCGTCCGCTGGGCCGGCACGGCGATGGAGGCCACGGTGGCGATCGCCCGCGGCGACCTCGCCGGCGGCGAGCGGCTGGCCCTGGAGGCCGAGGCGCTCGGGGTCGGCGGCAGCGGCCTGCTCGCGACCGCGGCCGCGCTGCACCAGGTCACGATCATCCGCTGGCTGCGCGGGCAGGAGGCCGAGTCCGTCGGTGCGGTCGAGCGGCTCGTGGCCGACTACCCGGTGCTGCCGATGCAGCCGATGCTCGCCTGGCTGTACGGAGAGGTCGGGCGGGTCGACGAGGCCAAGGCGATCGTCGCCGGCTCGCTCGACCAGATGCGCGCCGGCCCGACCCGGATGCGGTCCTGGCGCACGAAGGCGATCGGGTTCGCGAAGGCCGCGGTGCTGCTCGGCGACCGGGAGCTGGCCGCGGCGCTGTTCGAGCAGCTGTCCCCGTACCGGGAGCAGCACCTGCTGGAGGGCACCGGCTACCAGGGTGCCACGGCGTACCACCTCGGCCAGCTGGCGGCGACCCTGGGCGAATGGGCCGAGGCCGAGCGGCAGCTGGTCGCGGCGGTCGGGTCGCACCGCCGGCTGGGCGCCGAGCCGTGGGTCGCGCTCAGCCAGCACGCCCTGGCCGGCGTGCTGCGCGCCCGCGGCGCGCGCGACCGGGCCGACGCGGCGGTCGCCGAGGCTCGGGCGATCGGCGCCGCGCTGGGCCTGCGCCCGCTCGGCGGCCCGCTCCCGTTCGAGTCCCGCTGACCCGCCCATGCCGAACCGCGCCGCCGCGGTCGCCGTGGATGGGTCGTGGTGCTGCGTTCGCCGCGCGCGCTGGCCGTCGCGGCAATCGTCCTGCTGGCGGCGGTCGCCGCCGTGCTGGTCGCCTGGTCGCACCGCTCGTCGCCGCAGCGAACGGTGCAGGTCGTCGTGTCCGGCGTCGGGCCGGCGGCGGCACCGCAGCAGCCCGGGATCGTCTACGGCGGCGCGGGGCACATGGTGCCGCCCGCGCGGCGGTCGTCGACGGCGCCGCGGAGCCCCGCCGACGCCGCGCTCGTGCTGACGACCCCGTCGGGCCAGACCCGCCGGAGCAACCAGACGCTGCCATGGCGGCAGACGATCACGCTTCCGCCGGGCCAGCAGGTGACGGTCCTGGTGCGCTCCGCCACCGCGACGTCCCTGGAGTGCACGATCACCGTCGACGGCAACCAGGTCGCGACGCAGCAGTCCAGCGCGCCCGGCCCGGTCACCTGCGAAGCCCGCTCCTAGTGTCCGGCGTCAGTCCGAGCGGAGGCGCCGGATCAGGGGGTGACGCGGAGGATGCCGTGGAGGCCGCGCTCGGCGTCCGCCATGGCGTGCGTGACGAACGGATACGACCCGGGCTCGGGGAAGGTCAGCTCGACGTACCCGCCCTGCGCGGGTGCCAGCCCGAGCACCTGGCCCCGGCAGCACGAGCCGGGCGGCCGGCGGCCGCCGACGGTCAGCCATCCGTGGCCGCCGCGGTGCGCAGGTGCAGGCGGCAGGCACCGGGCTCGGCGAACGGCAGCAGCGCGGTCGGCTCCGGATCGCCGCGGTAGACCTCGAGCGCGCCGCGGACGATGCCGAGGTGCACCTGGCAGACCACCTGCGGGTGCCGTCGGGCGGCGTCCAGCAGCGGGCAGCGGCGCAACGCGACCGTGGTCGCCCTGGCGTCGGCCTGCGGGTCGAACCCGAGCTCGCGCAGCAGGCCGACGACCCGGTGCCGGGCCCGCCCCGCCGAGCCGGCTGCCGCGGAGTCGGCGGAACTGCCGGTCGCCAGCTCGCGGCCCCACTCCCGACCGACCTCGAGCCCGTCGGCGGCCGGGTCGGGGCTGACCCGTTCGAGGTGACCGGCGAGTGCGGTGGCCAGCCCGGCGTAGTCGCGGACGCGGGGGTCGGGTTCCCCTTCAGCCGCCGCGTAGCGCCAGGCCGGCCGGCCGCGTCCGCGGGCCGGCCCGCGCTCCCGGATCACCAGGCCCTGGTCCACCAGCGCGTCGAGATGCTCGCGCACGGTGTTCGGATGGGCGCCGAGCTCGGCGGCGAGGTCGCTGCTGGTCGCCGGGCGGCCGAGTAGCCGGAGCCGTTCCAGCACCGCCAGCCGCGGCCGGGACAGCGGCGCAGCGCCGGAGCCCGGCCGGACCGGGGCCGGGCCGAGGCGGCCATTGTTTTCCACGGGCATGACCGTAGTAAATTGTCGGTGCCGAGGCCAGGCGAGCTGGCCGCAGAGGAGGCGTCGTGAGCACCACCACCCGACCGGACAGCCCGGCCAACGTCGTCCTGGCGTCCACCGCCGAGGACGCCGCAGCCGTCGAGGCGGTTCGCGAGCACCACGCCGAGCTGGCCGGCCGGCTCGCCGCCCACGCCGAGCACCTGCTGAGGATGGTCGCGGCGGCGGACAGCGCCGCCTTCGGCCAGGCGCGTGCGGCCGCCGCCGACTTCTGCACCGAGCAGCTGCTGCCGCACGCGGCGGCCGAGGAGGACGCGCTCTACCCGGCCGCCGCGGCGTTGCCGCAGACCAAGCTCCTGGTCGAAGCCATGATCGCCGAACACCGGGTGCTCGAAGGCCTCGTCCGGGACCTCGGCGAGGCCACTGAGCCGCCGCGCGTCGTGGCTGCCGCGCACGCCTTGCGGGTGCTGTTCGACTCCCACCTGGCGAAGGAGAACGACCTGATCCTGCCCGCCGCCGCCGCCGACCCGGCCGTCTCCCTCACCGGGATCCTCGCCGGCATGCACGAGCTGCTCGGCGAGCATGGCGGCCACCAACTCGGCGACCACGAGGAAGGCCACGCGGGCTGCGGCTGCGGCCAGGCAGAGGCCCACGCAGCGGGCCACGCGGCGGGCCACGCCGGCTGCGGCTGCGGCCACGCAGAAGCCCACGCGGCGGGCCACGCCGGCTGCGGCTGCGGCGAGGCTGACGGGCCCGCCGGCTGCGGCTGCAACGAGGTCGACGAAGACATGCCCGAGCTGGACGTCCGCACGGTGCCGCACGCCATCCGGCATGCCACCGTCATCGGCGCCTTCGACGCGATCCCGGCCGGCGGCTCGCTCCTGCTCATCGCCCCGCACGACCCGCTCCCGCTGCTCCGCCAGCTCTCCCGCCGCACGGGCGGCGCGATGGCGGTCTCGTACGAGCAGCGCGGCCCGGAGGCCTGGCACCTGCGCCTGACCCGCACCTGACCCGCGGCGTGCTGTCCCGGCGCGCAGCTGCCAGTCGGTCGAAGAGGCGAAGAGGCGAAGGTCCCTGACCGTCGGGTCCTCCCGCACTGGTGGCGAGCAGCACCCCGGCGCAAGGTGAGCGCGGCTGGGAAGGAGGCGGCGATGGGCGACGAAGTGCACGGCGCCGCGCTGGTCGTCGGGCGAACCGAGGAGGTCCGCCGCCGGCTGGAGGACTCCGTGACCGCCCTGGCGGCGATGATCGGGGACGGCTGGTTCACCGGGCACGAGGACACGGTGGGCATGGAGGTCGAGCTTGACCTGATCGATCCGCTGGGCCGCCCGCGGCCGGTGAACGACGCTGTGCTCGCCCGGTTGGGCCGGCCGGATGTGCAGCACGAGCTGGGTCGGTTCAACGTCGAGCTCAACCTGCCGCCGGAACGGCTCGCCGCCGGTGGGCTGACCGCCTTCGAGCGGCGGCTCACCGGGCTGCTGGGCACCGGGGAGGTCGAGTCGCTCGGCGTCCGGCTTGCCGCGATCGGCACGCTGCCGACCCTCGGCGCCGACCACCTGACCCGGGACCGGCTGTCCTCGCCGAGCCGGTACGCGGTGCTGGCCAGCCGGATGCGCGCCGAGCGGCACCGACCGGTGGCCGTGCACATCGCCGGCCGGGAGACCCTGCGCTTCAGCACCGACTCGATCGCGCCGGAGGCGGCCGCCACCAGCCTGCAGCTGCACCTGCGGGTGTCACCGGAGCGGTTCGCGGCCTACTACAACGCCGCTCAGGTGGCCACCGGAGCCCAGCTGGCGATCGGCGCCAACTCCCCGTACCTGCTCGGCCGGGAGCTCTGGCCGGAGACACGGCTGCCGCTGTGCGAGCAGGTCCTCGACACCCGACCGGTGCGCAGCGCCGCGCCGCCGCGGGCTTGGCTGGGCGACGCGTGGGCCACCGGGGTCGTCGAGCTCTTCGACTCGATAGTCCGCCGGGTGCCTCCGCTGCTTCCGACCGTGCTGGCGGAGGACCCGTTGGCCTGCCTGTCCGCCGGGACGGTTCCGACGCTGCGGGAGCTGCGCCTGCACAACGGCACGGTGTGGCGCTGGAACCGCCCGGTGTACGAGGTCCAGGACGGCCGGCCGCACCTGCGCATCGAGAACCGGGTGCTGCCGAGCGGACCGACTCCCCTCGACATGGTGGCGAACGCGGCGTTCTACTTCGGACTGATCCGCGCGCTCGCCGACGCCGACCGTCCACTGTGGTCGGTCGTGCCATTCCCGGTGACCGGTCGCAACCTGCACGCGGCCGCCCGGCTCGGGCTGGACGCCGTCCTGCAGTGGGATGGCGTCGACGTCCCGGTTGCGCGCCTGGTCCGGGACGTGCTCCTCCCGCTCGCCGCGGACGGCCTCGACGCCTGGGGCACCTCGCCGGTCGAGCGCGACCGCTACCTGTCGGTGGTGGCGCAGCGGGTGCGCTCCGGGCAGACGGGTGCGCGCTGGCAGACGGTGAGCGTGCGCCGGTTGGAGGAGCGGTACGGGCTGGACCGTCCGGCGGCACTGCGCGAGATGACCCGCCGGTACGTCGAGCTCGCCCGCGCCGGCGCTCCGGTGCATGACTGGCCCCTACCGTGACGGGGCCGGTCCGGACCACCTCGAGACGTGAGGAGGGAACCGTGTCGGACACGCCTGCCGCCGGTGCCGGGTTCGGGCCGGTCGAGGCGGCGCTGCTGCGGGAGGTCGGCGGTGCGGCGCCGTCGATCGCCAACTCGCAACCCTGGCGGTTCGCGGTGGGGGCCGATCGGGTGGACGTCTGGACGGACCCGAAGCGGTCGCTGCCCGCCGTCGACCCCGACGGCCGGCAACGCCTCATCTCCTGTGGCGCCGCGATCCTCAACCTCCGGCTCGCCGTCGCGAACCTCGGCTTCGACCCGGTGCTCCGACTGTGCCCCACGCCCGAGGATCCCGAGCACGTCGCCACCGTGCGGCGGGGGGCGCCGGTGGCGCCCAGGCCGGAGGACCGGCGGCTCTACGAGATGGTGCACTGGCGGCACACCAATCGCGCCGACTACCGGCCGCAGCCGCTGCCCGCTCCGGTGCTGCGCCGGCTCGTCGCGGCGGTGGAGCAGGAGTCCGTGGCGCTGCGCTTGATCGACCGTTCGACCGAGCGGCCGGCCATCGCCGCGCTCGTGGTGCGCGGTGTCGAGGACGAGGCCCACTCGCCGGAGGTCCGGCGGGAGTTCGTCCGGTGGCTCAGCGACGATCCGGAGCCGGCGACCGGCACGTCGGTCGGGTCCTGGCTGGCTTCGCCGTACCCGATGCCCGTCCTGAGCGGGCAGGACCGGCTCGCGCCGGGCGAGCGGGCCGGTATGGAGCGGCTGGTCGAGCGCAGCACGCTGGCCGTGCTGCACACCGCCGGCGACGAACCGGTCGACTGGCTCCGCGCCGGCCAGGCGCTGCAGCGGATGCTGCTCACGACCACCGCGGACGGGGTGGCGGTGTCGTTCCTCAACCAGCCCATCGAGGTGCGGGAACTGCGCGCCGAGCTGCGCGGGCTGCTGGACACCGGCGCGCCGCAGTTGCTGGTACGGCTGGGCTACTCGCGCTACCCGTCCCGGCGGACCCGCCGACTGCCGGTGCGACCGCCCGTCGAGCCCCCGGGCTGACGGACGGCCGAGAGCGGCCGGGTCGTCCTGCTGGCATCGCCGCGCCGAGCGGCCAGGCGTCCGGTCCCGGCTCTACGGTCCTGGCACGATGTGATCGGCCGAGGAGAGGGTGACGCTGACCGTGGAGGAAGCAACCGCCGGAGCTGTCGTGGTCGGTGCGGACGGGTCCGAGCCGAGCCTGCGGGCCGTTCGCTGGGCCGCGCAGGAGGCGGCGATGCGTGCCGCCGGCCTGACCGTGTGCTGCGTCGCGGTCGCCGGAACCGACGAGCAGCCGATGCTGTGGGACGGGCAGCAGCTCGTCCTGATACCGGCGGACGACGTCCTCCGGCGGGCGATCCGGGTGGCGACGGACACGACCGCGGAGGTCGCCGTGGCCGGCGACGTGCTGCGGGGGGATCCGGCGTATCAGCTCCTGGTCAGAGCGCGCGAGGCAGAGCTGCTGGTCGTCGGCGCCCGCGGGCTCGGGGCCTTCGTCGGCCTGCTCGTCGGGTCGGTGAGCGAGCACGTGGCCGGCCGCGCCGACTGCCCGGTGGTGGTCGTCCGCGGGGAAGCGTCGCCGGACCTGCCGGTGCTCGTCGGCGTGGACGGCTCGGCCGCGAACCAGGCGGCCGTCGGCTTCGCCTTCGCCGCCGCGGCTCGACGCGGGGTGGAACTGGTCGCGCTCTCCGCGGCCGAGCCGGAGTGGGTCCGACCGGCAGTGGGTTCGCCGGGGCTGCCCGTGGTCGACGTCGACGGGGTGGAGCATGCTGCGCGAGCCCGCCTCGACGACGCCTTGCGGCAGTGGACCGACCGCTACCCGGACCTGCCCGTCCGGCGGGTTGCCGTCCCGGGCGGCGCGGCCCGTGCCCTGATCGAGGCCAGCTCCCGGGCGGGCCTGGCGGTGGTCGGCTCCCGCGGCCACGGCACGCTGAGCGGCGTCTTCCTCGGCTCGGTCAGCCGGCACCTGATGCGCCACGCGGACTGTCCGGTCGCGATCGTCCGAGGCTGATCGAACCGTTCCCGGCGGGACTGCTCGGCTGCCGCGATGCCGCGATGCTAAGGGACCCCGCTCACCCCGCTGGGTCGCCGACGTGGTCGGCCTGCACGGTGCCCGGACGGGGTGGTACGGGTCAGCTGGTCGGTGCCTTGACCACGAGCACGGGGCACTCGGCACCTCGCAGGATGCGCTGCGTCGTGCTTCCGATGATGAGCTCGCCCACGGGGTTGCGCTTGCGCATCCCGATCACGACCAGCTCCGGCTGGATCTCGGACGTCGCCGCCAGGATCGCGCCGGCGCGGTCCGGGCTCGCCGGCAGCTGACGGATCTCGACCTCGACTCCGGCCCTCTCGAAGAGGGCGGCCACCGCATCCAGCCACCGCTCGGCGGACAGCGGAGAGCCGACCTCGACGGCCGGTCGCGTCACGTTGACCACCACCGCTTTGGTCGCCCGCCATCGCGCCTGGTCGACGGCAGCGGCCGCGGCAGCCTCACCATCAGGTGTGTGTATGTAGGCCAGTAGAACGGTCATGGCGCCCTCCTGTCGGGGGCAGCCTCGCACAGGCGCGGGCGCCCGAGACAGCGGCGGGTGCTCAGCAGGACCATGAGCCACGGCTGGCGGCGGCCCGGCCGACCCCGAGGGCCGGCCGACCCGCCACGCCGCTCCGCTCGGGTCAGCCCACCGGCACTCCGGTCGCGAGCGCCTTGACGTCGCTCGTGGTGACGGGCTTGCCGCCGATGCCCCAGTCGCCGCTGTCGACCTCCTCGACGACGCACCAGGTCACCGAGCGCATGTTCTCCCCCTCGATCGCCACCATCGCCTCGGTCAGCGAACGGACGATCTGCTGCTTCTGCTCGCTGTCGAAGACCCCTTCGATGACTTTCACGTTGATCAGTGGCACGACGCTCTCCTCCGTGTGGGTGCCGCTCGTCCTCGAGCCGCATGGGTTCCGAGGGTCCGCCGGGGGAGTTGCAGCGGCGTTGCAGGCGGCCTGCGGGCCGGGCATCGGTCCGGGAGCGCGCGCGAGTCAGGTGTAGTCGTGCAGCGCGCTGCGGGCTCGACGGACCGCCTCGGCCGCGGTGAGCCGCGCCCCCTCCCGGGCCGCGGCCGCGTGCAGCGGTCCGTCGGGCCCGTCGCCGAGCCGGGCGGCCTGCGCCGGCTCCAACGGGGACGGTTTCCCGTGCGCGAGCAGGCAGTGATGCAGCGTGATGGCGTCTGCGTCGGCTCCGAGCCGCACCAGCAGCCGGACGATGTAGCGCAAGTTGAGCCACTGCTGGGTCTGGTCGCCGACCCGTTCCCAGTGCTCGAGCACGACGGTGAACGCCCGCGCCGCGGCCCGCTCGTCGCCGTGCACGCCCCGGGTGACCGCCGCCTCCATCAGCGCGATGCCTTCCCACCAGAAGTTGGCCACCGAGGCCGCCAGCTCCGCGGCCCGGTCGAACAGCTCCAACGCCCTGGCCGGGTCGGACTTCTTGAGCACCAGTCCGAGCGCGTAACGGGCCATGGATCGCGCGGTGGGATTGGCCGTCGCCTCGGCCACGACGAAGGACTCCTCGGCCGCCGGGCGACCCAGCTCCGGTTCCCGGCGTACGGCATAGCAGATGGCGACGTAGTAGAGCGTCCAGACCAGCCGGATCGGGTTCCCGTCCCGGCGGGCGAGCTCCACCTGGGCGGTGTAGTGGGCAAGCGCGGTGTCGACGTCGCCCTCGTAGAGGGCAACGTCGGCCACGACGTCCGCGGGATAGCCGGTACGAGCGATGACGCCGGTGGGTGCTCTCCCGGCCGCCCGGGCGGCCAGCGCCCTGGCCCGGGCGAAGTCGCCGCGGTTCCAGGCGCCGCGAGCGGCCGCCCCGACCGCCGCGACGAACAGCGGGTGATCCTCTCCGGCCAGGTCGAGTGCGGTCTCGGCCCAGTCGGCGGCCTCGTAGCCGACGCGGATCTGGGTCACCTCGGGCAGCGAGCTGACCAGCCGGAGGGCGAGGTCGGCGTCGCGGTCGGCGAGCGCCCGTTCGAAGGCCGCCCGCAGGTTCGCGTAGTCGGGCCCGGTCTGGTCTCTCCACCTCCGCTCGTCCGGGCCCAGCACGCCGCGGGCGGCCAGCTCGGCCAGCTCGACGTAGTAGTCCGCGTGCCGGCGCCCGAGGACGCCGTCGTGCGGCAGCTGCTGTTGCCCGTAGGAGCGCAGCGTCTCCAGCATCTGGTAGCGGGTGCCGCCCGGGGCGCTGATCGCGGTCACCAGCGACTTGTCCAGCAGCGCCGTGAGCAGGTCCAGGGTCTGGGACTCCGAGGTGCAGGGCTCGGCGCACACGGCGTGCACCGCGGCGAGGTCGGCGCCGCCGGAGAACACCGACAGCCGGGCGAACATCTCCTGTTCGGGCCCGGACAGCAGCCGGTACGACCAGTCGATCGCCGCGGTCAGGCTCTGGTGCCGGGGCTCGGCGTCCCGGGGGCCGCCGGCCAGCAGCTGCGCGTCCCCCAGCCGGTCCGCGACCTCCGCCGGGCTCATCGCCCTGATCCTGGCGGCGGCCAGCTCGATCGCCAGCGGCAGCCCGTCCAGGCGGCGGCAGAGCTCGGCCACCACGCCGTCGTCCGCGGCGACGTCCGGGACGTCGGGGCGGCTCGATCTGGCCCGCTCGACGAACAGGACGGTCGCCTCGTCGACCGGCAGCGGCGGCACCGGCCAGACCTGCTCGCCACCGACCCCCAGCATCTCCCGGCTGGTGGCGAGCACCGCGACTCCCGGGCAGTGCGCGACGATCGCCTGGGCGAGCCGGGCGGCGTCGTCGAGCACGTGCTCGCAGTTGTCCAGCACCAGCAACAGCTGCCGCCCGCGCAGATACTCGATCACGGTCTGCTCGATCGTCAGCCCGTGCCGGTCGCGGACGCGCAGCGCGGCCGCCACGGAATGGCCGACCGGGCTGCCGTCCGCCAGGGGTGCCAGCTCACACCACCACACTCCGTCCGGGAACCGGGCCGACTCGTGCCGCGCAACCTCCGCGGCCAGCCGTGACTTGCCGACCCCGCCGGTCCCGGTCAACGTGACCAGTGGAGTCCGGCGGAGCGCCGCGGCCACCAGGGCGACCTGGTCGGCCCGCCCGACGAAGCTGGTGTGCCGGCGCGGCAGGTTGGTCGCCGCCCCGACCGGCGCGAGTGCCGGATCCTGCTCCAGCAGTCGCTGGTGCGCCAGCCGGGTCGCCGACGATGGCTCGATGCCGAGCTCGTCGGACAGGAACCGGCGCAGGTCCCGGTACACCTCGAGCGCGTCGGCCTGGCGGCCGGACAGGTACAGGGCGCGCATCAGCAGCACCGACAGGCGTTCCCGGGCGGGGAACTGACGGACCAGGACCGCCAGCTCGACGACGACCTCGTCGGTGCGGCCGAGCCGCAGCAGGGACTCGGCCCGCTGCTCCCGGGCCGCCAGCCGCAACTCTTCCAGCCGGGCCACCTCCGCCTGCACGTCCAGCGCGGCCGGTTCGAGGTCGGCCAGCACCGGGCCGCGCCACAGGGCCAGCGCGCCGTCGAGCAGGTGCGCGGCCCGGTCGTCGTCACCGGAGGCGGCGCGGTCGCGGGCCTCGGCGACGAGGTGCTCGAACCGTGCGGCGTCCAGCTCCTCCGCGGTGACGGAGAGCCGGTAGCCGGGCGCCTGGAACCGCAGCCGCGGGCCATCGCCGGCGCGGCCCAGCACCGCCCGCAGCCGGGAGACGTAGGTCCGCAGGCCGGAGAGGGCATCGGCGGGCGGGTCGTCCCCCCACATGGCGGCGACCAGCCGGTCGGCCGAGACGACGGAGTCCCGGTGCAGCAGCAGCACGGCCAGCAGGGCGCGCGGCTTGGAACCGCCGACGGGGACGGGGACGCCGCCCGACGTGACCTCGAGCGGTCCCAGGATCCCGAACTCCACCGCGGTCCCCACTCCGGACGACGCCCCGACCCGGCTGCAACCGGCCTGCAACCCGCCGCAGCGAGAGTAACGCCATGGACCACGGAGGCCGGGCGACATCCGTCTCACCCGCAGCCACGCGCGCTGACATCTCCGCGATCGCGTACGGCTTCATGGCGTCCAAGGCGCTGTTCGCGGCGCTGGAGATCGGTGTCTTCACCGCCCTCGCCGACGGCCCGCTGGCTCCGGTCGACCTCGCCGACCGGACCGGGCTCGCCGCGCGCCGGCTCCGCACGCTGCTGCACGCGCTGGCCGGACTGGGCCTGCTGGTGAGGGACGGCGACACGTTCGGCAACGCGCCCGCTGCGGACCGGTACCTGGTCCGCGGCCGCGCCGAGGACTTCGGTGACTACTTCCGACTGCAGGTCGGGCGCCAGATCTACCCGGCCATGCTGAACCTCGACGCCGGCATCGCCGGCACCCGCAGCGGCTCCGACACGATGAGCGCACTGCTCTCGGCGCCGGACGATGCCCGGACGTTCACCACCGCCCAGCATGTCGGGTCACTCGCGGCCGCGCGGGTGCTGGCCGACCGCGTGGTGCCGGATCGGCTGCCGGCGGGCTCACCCGGTGCGATCCGGCTGCTCGACGTCGGCGGGGGCAGCGGAGCCTTCTCGATCGCGCTCTGCCGCAGGTTCCCGACGCTGCGGGCCACGATCCTGGACTTCCCGGCGGTGGTGGAGGTTGCTCGCGCCTATCGGGACGAGGCGGCCATGCAGGACCGGATCGACCTGGTCGGCGGTGACGCCGTCGGCACGCCGTGGCCGTCCGGACAGCACGTCGTCCTGATGTCCTACCTGCTCAGCGCCCTCGGCGACGAAGAGCCCGGCAGCGAGGTCGAGGCCGTCCTCGCCAAGGCCCACGACTGCCTCGAACCCGGCGGCCTGCTGGTCGTGCACGACTTCATGCTCGACGACGCCGGACCGGGTCCCGTTGCGGCGGCACTCTGGTTCCTGCAATACCTCGCTTACCAGCCGGACGCCACCTCGTTCTCAGCCGCCGAGCTGTCCGGCCGGCTGTGCCGGGCCGGCTTCGATCCCCAGCCCGCAACGGCACTGATCCCCGGAGTGACGACGGTGATCCTGGCCAGGAAGCAGGTCGACCGATGACCCCAACCCGCCCTCTCGCCGTCGGCGTCACGCCGATGGAGACCCGGCGCGAGGTGATCCGCGAGGTTGCCGTCCACGCCGAGCGGTGCGGCTACTCGGCGTTCTTCGTCGCCGAAGGCTGGGGACACGACGCCTCCGTGCTGCTGGCCGAGATCGCCCTGCGCACCACCCGCATCCAGGTCGGCACCGGCGTGCTGAACGTCTGGGGCCGCAGCGCCGCCACCATCGCCATGCTGGCGACCAGCCTCGACAGCCTGTCCGACGGCAGGTTCCTGCTCGGCCTCGGCGCCGGCAGCCCCCAGCTGGCCGAAGGTCTGCACCAGGTTCCGTTCGCCGCACCCATCGACCGGCTCGCCACGGTCACCACGGAGGTGCGCCGGCTGCTGGACGGACAGCAGCCGGAACCGTCCGCGGCCGGCCGGGCACGCTCGCTCCAGCTTGCCGTCAGGCCGGCGCATCGCATCCCGATCCAGCTGGCCGCGCTGGGCCCGCGGGCCGTCCGGCTCAGCGGCGAGCTGGCCGACTCCTGGAGCCCGTTCCTGCTGCCGATCTCCGGCCTGGCCGGATCGGCCCAGCTGCTCGCCGAGGGCGCCGCCCGGCTGCCCGGCAAGGCGATTCCCCGGATCTGTCCCGCGGTGCCGGTCGCGGTCTCCGCCGATCCCGACCAGGCGGCGGCGCAGGCCTCGTGGTGGGTCGCCTTCTACCTCACCCGGATGGGTCCGCTCTACCGCGACGCGCTGCGCCGGACCGGCTTCGGCACCGAAGCCGACCTCGTGGTGGCCGCCGGCCCACCACCCCGCGGCGGCACGGCCCGGCTGGCCGCCGGCGCCGAGGTGCTGCTGGACGAGCTGACCGTGCACGGCGATGCCGCCCAGGCTCGTGCCGGGCTGGACCGCTGGTACCGCGCCGGTGCCGAGATGCCGGCCATCGTGCTGCCCCCGAACCAGCCGCTCGACGACCTGCTCCAGACCCTCGAGTCACTCCGCCCGGCCGACCTCCCCGCACCGACACCCGCACCCGCCGATGCCGGAGCGTGGTGAGTCCGAGCATGGTGACCCGGCGCTCAGGCAGCGGCACGGTGCAGGACGCCGACGACGACGGCCAGGGGGCCGACCCACGGCCGCAGGATCGGACGGACCGGGCCTGCCCGCGCGAGCGCCTCATCCAGCGCGAGCAGCGCCGGCCCATCGCGCCCGAGCCCGTCGAGCAGAAGGTCCACCGCGCCTCCCCCGGGTCGCGGGAGGGCACTCCGCCGGCGTGTTCCGCTCCGATCCTGAGACACACGGTGACCCCCGGCATGCTCGGTGCGACAGGGCCGTTGGTCCCCTACGGGCAGAGCCGGGTCGGTCGGTCAGCCCCGGTCCGGTCCCGGCGTCAGAAGGCGGCGACGCCGGCCGCGGCCGCGAGCAGCCCGAGCCCGACAAGGGCCGTCATGGGCAGCAGGCCGAACCGCTCGACCGGCACCGGCGACAGGTGGTGGGACGCGGGCAGGTCGGGCACCGCTGCCGGCAGACCGAGCGTGCCGGTCCTGCTCGACCTGGGCCTGCAACGGCGCGAGCACAAAGGTCGGGCAGCCCCAGCCGAGGCCGCGGGCCGCTGAGGCAGACTGCAGCAGGTGGAGTTGGTCATTGCGCGGAACCCGGATCCGGACAGTGCCTTACCGTTCCTGCTGCGGCTTCCGTTGGGCGACGGTCTGCTGTTCCGGACGAAGGGCACGTGGCCGCGGACCGGTGCGCTGTACTGTCATCCGGTCCCGATGGCCGACTGGCCCGAGCGGCCGGAGATCGTCGAGCGGGTGCCGCTGCGAGCGTGCTCTCGTCGAGGTGCGGCGATCGACGTCGTCGCCGACCGCAGCCGGGAGAGCCGCTCCCAGGTCGTGTTCACCCGGGCCAGGGGTCGCGACGTGGTGTTCTGGCAGTCCCCGCGCACCCGCAAGCAGGCCCGTCCGGACGTCCGCGTGCCGACCGCCCGGGCCGCCGGGATCGACGAGCTGGAGATCGTGGTCGACGCGCACGAGCGGTACGCGTACCGGTTCGCCGGACAGCAGGTGCGTACGGTCCGCCGCGCGCTGTCATGCGGGGACTACGCGGTCGCGGTCGAGGGTGAGGTGGTCGCGGCGGTCGAGCGGAAGTCGCTACCCGACCTGGTCGGCAGCCTGACCGGTGGGCGGCTGCGGTACGCGCTGGGCGAGCTCGCGGCGCTGCCGCGCGCGGCCGTCGTCGTGGAGGACCGGTACTCGCGGGTGTTTGCCCTCGATCGGATCCGCCCGGCGCTGGTCGCCGACGGACTGGCCGAGCTGCAGGTGCGGTGGCCCACCGTGCCGATCGTGTTCTGCGAGACCCGCAAGCTGGCCGAGGAGTGGACCTACCGCTGGCTCGCCGCCGCGGTCACCTGGGCGCGGACGGAGTCGGCCGCGTTGGCCCGGATCGCGGCCGTCGATGCCGAGCAGACCGGAGGCGACGGCGCCGAGGGCATCGACCCGCAGCCCGAGCCGTCGACCGCCGACATTCGCTCCTGGGCGCGCGCACAGGGACTCGTCGTTCCGGATCGAGGCCGTCTCGGCGCGGAGATCCGCGCCCAGTGGGACGCTGCCCACCAGCGTCGACCGCCCGGTAGGCCGGCCGATCAATCGTTGTGGACACCACCAGACTAGGTGATCTTGCACCGGTGCCCCAACGGGATTCGAACCAGATGGTTGCGTGCGCTCGCGGTGGCCCGTGGTCGAGATGATCCTGGGACCGGCACTTCCTCCGCCCAGACGGCTTGCCCCGTCGCCCCCGGATGCAACAGACCGCATAGCGAAGGTGATCGAGAAGCGGCGGCCTTAGCGGAAGTGGCCGCCGAACCGAGCTTGTACGCCCAGCGATTCAACCTTCGGTAGGGGTTCGGCGGCGGCGTTTCGACGCCGTGCCCGGCGGCGCTGACGGGCACTCCTTGTAGGTGCTGCGCTGGTGGCAGACGGGGCAGGTCCACGCGTCATGAGGCGTTCGGTGTGGCCGCCGTGCCGATCGGCGAACAGGGTCGTGGTGTCGCGCGTGAGCCGGCCAGAGGTAGCCTATTGGTAGAGGGCTTCCGCGCTATCTGGAACCGCGGGAAGTGCGCCGCGATGAGCCTCGGACTGCCGAATGGCCGTGAAGGGATCAAGGCCACCCGGACCCGGAGTTCCTCGGGCTGACTAAGCGCAGCGGGATCTGGGACTAGCTCGGTGGGCCGCGGCGCGGCGCCGGCGCGGATGTGCTCGTGGCCGACCTGGACTGGAGCCTGTGGCCTGAGAACCCGGCGGTCGCCCCGCTGTGCAACCCGTAGCCGGCGCCTCAGTTCCCCGGCACCTGCCAGACCGGCGAGCAGTGGGACGCCTCCGACCGCAGCGAGGGGCATAAGTCAGCTCGAACGGGTGAAGAGGGCGAGTCAGCCGAGGATGCGGGGTTTGTTCCCCATGGCGATATGTCGAACGGCTTTGAGAGACAGAGATCCACATAGGCTTGAAGCTTCTCACAGACCGTTAGTGGCTTCGAACAGCGCGTTGACAAAGCCCCGCGCCGCGAGGAGCCTCAGAAGACAGGGATTGTGTGTAGCTTGCCCTCGCCCGGACCCCCGCCGCTCCAGAGCGCACGCCATCCAATCCCGCTTGGACGGATGGAGGACCCATGCGGCGGATTTGGGTCGTGTGTACGGCACTCGTCCTTCTTGCCGGCTTCTGCGCAGGGTGCGGCCACCAGCCCGCACCCGACCAGGGCGAGATCAAGCAGGCGTTCATACGGCAGCTCATCGGATTCTGTGCCGACGTGGACCGGCAGTTGGCGAATGTCAGCATGGACCGGCAACCCGGCATATACGCCGATCAACTCGGGCGGTTTGTCAACCAAGCCCAGAGCCAACCGGCGCCGGACGTCGATCACGCGCAGTTCGAGACCCTGCTGGCCGAAATGGGCGGCACCGCCCGACATTTCCGCGCTGCTCAGACAGCACTCGCGGCCGGCGACCAGTCTGCTTACCAGCACGCTCTGGCGCAGGCGCAGCAACAGTTCGGCAGCGCCGACGCGGCTGCCCAGAAGTACGGCATGCCGCCACTCAAGACCTGCCCCGACCACGAGCCGACGACGTCGCCTCGGCCCAGCCTGTCGACCCCTGCTCCGGCTGAGGCGTGGCAGGTGCGGCATGCGTCTTTGACGGCGGTCCAGCAGGTGAGTGCGGCGGTGCTGGAGGGGCAGATCTGGGTGGCGGGTGGGTTGACCACGTCGACCACGTCGACCAAGGCGACACAGATCTACGAT
>Ga0207643_10000180_pt1 | contig 43133 bp, 45 predicted proteins | sample KBSMisM62_FD_184313 | JGI IMG/M metagenome (GOLD analysis project Ga0207643, IMG submission 184313) | Miscanthus rhizosphere microbial communities from Kellogg Biological Station, Michigan, USA - KBS Miscanthus M6-2 (SPAdes) (version 2) | ecosystem: Host-associated > Plants > Roots >... | reverse complement strand
CGGACCAGAAGGCGGTTCGAAGGCCCGGAGTCGCGAAAGGACACCCTCGTGAAACTGCATCACCGCAAGTCCGCCGCGGGCGCGAAGAAGGACCGCACCCGCGTGGGTCGCGGCCGCGCCGGCACGCGCGGCAAGACCGCGGGCCGCGGCACCAAGGGCTGGGGCGCACGCCACAACCCCAAGCCGGGGTTCGAGGGCGGCCAGATGCCGCTCCAGCGCCGCGTGCCCAAGCTGAAGGGCTTCACCAACCCCAACCGCGTCGAGTACGCGGTCGTCAACGTGGGCTCGCTCGGCGAGGTGTTCGAGGGTGAGGTCGACCCGAAGTCGCTACTCGAGCACGGCCTGGTCCGCAAGGGCCGGCCGGTCAAGATCCTCGCCCGCGGCGAGATCGACAAGGCGCTCACGGTCCGCGCGCACGCGTTCAGCGAGGCGGCCAAGGCGAAGATCGAAGGAGCCGGCGGCAGGGCCGAGGTCCTGGGCGACCGGGGGTAGGATAAGGACCCGTGCTCCGCGCCTTCGTCAACGCGTTCAAGGTTCCGGACCTCCGGAACAAGATCTTCTTCACGCTGGCCATCATCGCGATCTACCGGCTGGGGTCGCACGTCCCGGTCCCGGTCGTGGACATCAATATCCTGACGGACGCGCTGAAGGCGCAGGGGAGCACCGGATTCCTCTCGTTCATCGACCTGTTCTCCGGCGGCGCGCTGACGCGCATGGCTATCTTCGGGCTCGGGATCATGCCGTACATCACGGCCTCGATCATCATGCAGCTCCTCACCGTCGTGATCCCCAAGCTCGAGTCGTGGCACAAGGAGGGCGAGTCCGGGACCAAGAAGATCAACCAGTGGACCCGCTACGTGACCGTCGTGCTCGCGCTGCTGCAGTCCACCGGGCTGGTGTTCCTGTTCCACTCGCGCTCGCAGCAGCTCGGGGGTGTCGACATCTTCCCGGCGGGGACGTTCACCGCGGCGAACATCGCGCTGATCGTGCTTGTCATGACCGCCGGCACCGCGATGATCATGTGGATGGGCGAGCTGATCACGCAGCGGGGCATCGGTAACGGGATGTCGATCCTGATCTTCTCGAGCGTGATCTCGCGATTGCCACAGGAGGGTCGCGCGATCCTCCTGCAGGCCGGCGAGGCGAAGTTCGTCGTGGTCCTGCTGATCGGTCTCGCGATCGTCGTGGGCGTGATCTTCATCGAGCAGGGCCAGCGGCGGATCCCCGTCCAGTACGCCAAGCGCGTGGTCGGCCGGCGGATGACGACGGGCGGCAGCACCTACATCCCGCTCAAGGTCAACCAGGCCGGCGTGATCCCGATCATCTTCGCGAGCTCGGTCCTGTACTTCCCCACGCTGCTCGCGAGCGTCTACCACGCGGACTGGTTCACGAACTTCGTGAACAACTACGTCACGAACCAGCGGAGCTTCGTCTACATGATCTTCTACGGGCTCCTGGTGGTCTTCTTCGCGTACTTCTACACGGCGATCGCGTTCAACCCCGTCGACACGGCCGACAACCTTCGGAAGTACGGCGGGTTCGTCCCCGGGATCCGGCCCGGACCGCCGACCGCCGAGTACCTGAGCTTCGTGCTGAACCGGATCACGCTCCCGGGGTCGATCTTCCTCGCTACGGTGGCGTTGCTGCCGACGATCGTGCTCGCCTTCTGGACGATCCAGCAGTTCCCGTTCGGGGGGACCTCGTTGCTGATCACGATCGGCGTCGCCCTCGAGACGATGAAGCAGCTCGAGTCGCAGCTGTTGATGCGGCACTACGAGGGTTTCCTGAAGTAGGCCGTCGTTGCGGATCATCCTCCTCGGACCTCCGGGCGCAGGGAAGGGCACGCAGGCCAGGAGGCTGTCCGAACGCTACGGGCTCCCGATCATCGCGACGGGTGACATCTTCCGAGACCAGATCGCGCGCGAGACGCAGCTCGGCCTGCAGGCGAAGGAGTTCTACGAGCGCGGCGAGTACGTCCCCGACGACCTGACCACGAAGATGGTGCTCGAGCGACTCTTCCAGCCCGACGTCCGTGAGGGCTTCATCCTCGACGGCTACCCGCGCACGGTTCCCCAGGCGCAGTCGCTCGAACGCGCGCTCGCCGAGAAGGGGCAGTCCATCTCGGCCGTGCTGAACTTCAAGATCTCCGACGCGGTTGCCGTCAAGCGACTCATGGCCCGCCTGGTCTGTCCCAACTGCAAGCGGAGCTACAATACGGAGTTCAAGCCGCCGCGGATCGCGGGGATCTGCGACGTGTGCGGTCACGAGCTCGTCAACCGCGCGGACGACGACGAGGAGACGATCATGAGGCGGCTCGAGGTCTACAAGCGCGAGACCAAGCCGCTCGTCCTGTACTTCTGGGAGCGAGGGCTGCTGCGGGACATCGACGCCGAGGCGCCCGAAGAGGTCGTCGCCGACCGGACGATCGAGGCGATCGCCGACCTGCTGGACACCTACGAGTGATGCCGTGATCGTCTACAAGTCACCGGACGAGATCGACAAGATGCGACGGGCCGGCCGCATCGTCGCCGGCACGATCGACCGTGTCCTCGCCGCCGTGCACCCGAACGTGACCACCGCGGAGCTCGACGACGTCGCCGAGACCTACATCCGCGAGCAGGGGGCGACTCCGTCGTTCAAGGGCTACGGCGCCGGATCCGGCCGGGTACCGTTCCCGGCGTCGATCTGCACCTCGATCAACCAGGAGATCGTGCACGGGATCCCCTCGAACGAGCGCACGGTCGCCGAGGGCGACCTGCTGAAGCTCGATTTCGGCGCGATCTGGGAGGGGTTCCACGGCGACTCGGCCGTGACCGTCATCGTGGGCGAGCCGGCGTCGGCCGAGGCGGACAAGCTCGTCCGGGTCACCGAGGAGGCGCTCGAGGCGGGGATCGCTCAGATCCGGCCCGGCGGCCGGCTCTCGGACATCGGCGCGGCCGTCGAGCAGGTCGCGCTGGGCGCCGGGTTCGAGGTGGTCCGCGAGTACGTCGGCCACGGGATCGGGCGCAACTTGCACGAGGACCCGCAGATCCCGAACTACGGCAAGGCGGGGCGTGGCCCCGTGCTCAAGCCGGGGCTGGTCGTGGCGGTCGAACCGATGGTCAACGTCGGGGGCTGGGAGACGAGCCTGCTCCCGGACGGCTGGACGGTGGTCACCGAGGACGGATCCCTGTCCGCGCACTTCGAGCACACGATCGCGGTGACCGAGGACGGTCACGAGGTGCTCACCGCCCGCGGCTGAACGCCGTTCAAAGCCCCAGGTCAGCGGACGTTTCCGCTGGTCGTGGACGGTGTTCGTGCCTGGCCCGTATACTGGCTGCCCGCTTCCGTCCGGAGGCGGTTCCGTCTCGCTCGTGGGCGGGTCGGACGTGCCCGGAAACGAGGATCACCCGGAGCTTGCCGAAGAAGGACGCGATCGAGGTCGAAGGGACGGTGACCGAGCCGCTCCCGAACGCCATGTTCCGGGTGGAACTCGAGAACGGACACAACGTGTTGGCCCACATCTCGGGGAAGATGCGGATGCACTACATCCGGATCCTCCCGGGGGACCGGGTGTTGGTGGAACTGTCGCCGTACGACCTGACGCGCGGCAGGATCGTGTACCGCTACAAATGAGGGGCAGTCGATGAAGGTCCGTCCGTCGGTGAAGAAGATCTGCGATCGCTGCAAGGTGATCCGCCGGCGCGGCGTGATCCGCGTGATCTGCTCGAACCCCCGGCACAAGCAGCGGCAAGGATAGAGGAGGCACAGCGTGGCTCGGATCGCCGGCGTCGACCTCCCGCGCGACAAGCGCGTGGACATCGCACTGCGCTACATCTACGGCATCGGATCCACCCGGGCGTACGAGATCGTCCAGGGCTCGGGTGTCGAGGGCGGCACGAAGGTGCGCGACCTCTCCGAGGACGAGGTCAGCAAGATCCGCGAGTTCATCGACCGGACCTACAAGGTCGAGGGTGACCTGCGACGCGAGGTCGCCCAGGACATCAAGCGCAAGATCGAGATCGGTTCGTACCAGGGGGTCCGGCACCGCAGGAGCCTCCCCGTGCGCGGGCAGCGCACGCACACCAACGCGCGGACCCGCAAGGGCCCCCGCAAGACCGTGGCCGGCAAGAAGAAGGCCACGAAGAAGTAGGGGGACCGGACCTGATGGCGAAACCCAAGGCGAAGAAGGCCAAGCGTCGCGAGAAGAAGAACGTCGTGCACGGGCAGGCGCACATCAAGTCGACGTTCAACAACACGATCGTCACGATCACCGACCTGCAGGGCAACACGATCTCATGGGCCTCGGCCGGCAACGTGGGGTTCAAGGGCTCCCGCAAGTCCACTCCGTTCGCGGCGCAGCTCGCGGCGGAGTCCGCGGCCCGCAAGGCGCAGGAGCACGGGCTGCAGAAGGTCGACGTGTTCGTGAAGGGCCCGGGCTCGGGCCGCGAGACCGCGATCCGCTCGCTCGCGGCCACCGGCCTGGAGGTCGCGGGCATCCAGGACGTCACGCCGGTGCCCCACAACGGGGTCCGGCCCAAGAAGCGTCGGCGCGTCTAGCCGGCACGAACGACCCGCGGAGTCGACCGCGGGTGGCTCCACGTGGTGGAGCCAGAGGCGGGGAGGAATGGATGATCCCCCGTCGGAGGAGGAGCAAGGATGTTCATCGTCGCCAGACCGCAGATCCAGGAGGATCCCCTCACCCCGATACGCTCGAAGTTCGTCATCGAGCCGCTCGAGCCCGGCTTCGGCTACACCGTGGGGAACTCGCTCCGTCGCACCCTGTTGTCCTCGATCCCGGGCGCAGCGATCAGCTCGATCCGGATCGAGGGCGTGCTGCACGAGTTCTCGACGATCCCCAAGGTCACCGAGGACGTCACCGACATCATCATGAACCTGAAGGAGCTCGTTGTCCGAAGTGAGGCCGACGAGCCCGTCACGATCTACCTGAAGGCCAAGGGCCCGGGTTCGGTCACGGCCGGCGACATCGCGCCGCCCGCCGGCGTCGAGATCCTCAACCCCGACCTCCACGTGGCGACCCTCGGCAAGGCCGGGTCCCTCGAGATGGAGATGACCGTCGAGCGCGGGGTCGGCTACCGGATGGCCGACAAGAACAAGAACGCACGCGACCCGATCGGCGTGATCCCGGTGGACTCGATCTTCTCGCCGGTGCGCCGCGTGTCCTACTCGGTCGAGAACACTCGCGTCGAGCAGATGACCGACCGCGACCGGCTGATCCTGGACGTCGAGACCGACGGTTCGATCACACCGCGCGAGGCGCTGGCCTCGGCGGGTGGGACGCTGCTCGAGCTCGTCCAGCTCTTCGGCGACCTGGCCGAGGCGCAGTCGATGCAGGTCGGACCGGCCGAGGACGACTCGGTCCCGTCCGACTACGGCATCACGGTGGAGGAGCTCAACCTGTCGGTCCGCTCCTACAACTGCCTCAAGCGCGAGGGCATCAACACCGTCGGCGACCTGGTCGAGAAGTCCGAGGCCGAGCTGATGGACATCCGCAACTTCGGCCAGAAATCGATCGACGAGGTCAAGGCCAAGCTCGAGGAGCTCGGGCTGGGGCTGCGGGAGGAGTAGGGATGCCCAAGCCCAAGAAGGGCCCACGCCTGGGCTCCGGCCCCGCGCATCAGCGCCTGATGCTGAACGGCATCGCCGCCCAGCTGTTCGTCCACGAGCACATCAACACGACCGAGGCAAAGGCCAAGGCCGTGCGCCCGGTGGCCGAGAAGCTGATCACGTTCGCCAAGAAGGGCGACGTGGCGGCGCGCCGTGAGGTCCTCAAGCAGATCCCGGACCGCGACATCGTCCACAAGTTGTTCAGCGAGATCGGACCGCGCTTCGCCGAGCGCAACGGCGGGTACACGCGGATCCTCAAGCTCGGGCAGCGTCAGGGCGATGGGGCGCCGATGGCTCGGATCGAGCTGGTGGGGTCGGAGTAGGGGTCGCGGTGCGCGAGGCGCGCTGAGGTCGGGGTCCCCTCGTCTGCGCGTCTCGCTTTGATCGGATGTCTTCCTTGGTGCGTCTAGCTCGCGCGACGACGCCCGAGAGGACCCCTCCCCGCCCGCCGTTACGGGCCGTGACCCGTCGTCATACTCCTGGCGTGATCGTTCGGGTCTCGCTGGCGTATGACGGGTCGGGGTTCCGGGGGTGGGCTCGGAACTCGGGGCAGCGGACCGTCGAGGGCGTCGTGTCGGACGCCCTCGCTCGCGTCTTGGGGGGCGCGCCGAAGCTCTCCGTCGCCGGTCGCACGGACGCCGGGGTGCATGCTCGGGGGCAGGTGGCATCGTTCGTGGTGCGGGACGAGGTCGATCTCGAGAAGCTCCAGCGGTCGATCAACAAGATGCTCGCGCCCGAAGTCGTCGCCGAAGATGTGCGTCGGGCGCCGGAAGGGTTCAACGCCAGGTTCTCGGCCACCGCTCGCGAGTACCGGTACCGGGTCGACATGGGGGCGTGGCCGGATCCGTTCGAGGGTCGGTTCGTCTGGCATCGGCAGGGTGCGCTCGCGGTGTCTCCTATGCGTGAGGCGGCGTGGGCGCTGCTTGGCGAGCACGATTTCGCGTCGTTCTGCCGGCGGCCGCCCTCGGGCGGGACCGTCCGGCGGCTCGAGCGGTTGTCGATCGCTCGGGACGGCGACCGTCTCGAGATCACGGCGCGCGCCAACGCTTTCCTCCACCAGATGGTGCGGGCGCTCGTGGGGACGCTCGTCGCCGTGGGGGATGGCCGGCTCGAACCCGGAGAGGTCGCGAGGATCCTCGTGGCGAGGGACCGTGCGCGGACGCCCCAGATGGCGCCTGCCCACGGCTTGACGCTCGAACGGGTCGTCTATGGCCGGCGAGGGTCCGGCGGCTGATTTGACCCACGACGGCTCGGCCACGGACCATCTGTCCATGGACGTGCTCCTGCCGCGATCGCTCGAGGAGGCGCTCGAGCTCGCCGCCGCGAACCCGGGGGTCGTGCCGATCGCTGGCGGGACCGACGTGATGGTCGAGCTCAACATGGATCTCGGGCGCCCCGAGACGCTGATGGACATCTCGCGGCTGTCCGAGCTGGGCGGATGGCGGCGCGAGGGCGGCTACCTGGTCCTCGGCGCCGGGGTGACCTATACGAGGATCATGCGCGAGCTTCCCGAGCACACCGCGCTCGTGCAGGCGTCGCGGTCGGTGGGATCGCCGCAGATCCGCAACCGCGGGACCGTGGGCGGCAACCTCGGGACCGGCTCGCCGGCGGGGGACGCGCTCCCGGTGCTGGCGGCGTGGGACGCGGATGTGATCCTCGCGCGGGCCGGCGGGTCGACCCGTTCGGTGCCGTGGCGCGAGTACCTCACCGGCGTGAAGCGGACGGCTCGCGAGCCGGCCGAGCTGATCCTCGGTGCTCGGTGGCGCGTGCCGCGTGGCCCCGGCTCGTTCTCCAAGATCGGGACGCGGAACGCGATGGTGATCGCGGTCGCGAACCTGTGTCTGCAGGTGGACGAGGACGGGCGCTCGGTGCGGGTGGCGCTCGGCTCGGTCGCGCCGACCGTCGTGCGTGCCGAACCCGCGGAAACCTTTGCGGCACAGGCGTTCGAGGACGCCGGGTTGTGGGACGACCCCCGAGCGACGCTCGCCCCGGACGCGGCCGAACGTTTCGGCGAGCTGGTCGCGGACGCCGCGAGCCCGATCGACGACGTCCGCGGGACCAGCGACTACCGGCGGCACGCCGTGGGCGTGATGGCGCGGCGGGCGCTCGGTTGGGCGCTCGCGGACCGGGCGGCCGCCTGATGCTCGTCCGGACCAACGTGAACGGCGATTGGCGGGAGGCCGACGTCTGGCCGGGTTCGAGCTTGCTCTACCTGCTCCGCGAGCATCTCGGGCTCCCCGGTTCGAAGAACGCGTGCGAGCAGGGGGAGTGCGGCTCGTGCTCGGTCTGGCTGGACGGCGAGCTCGTGTGCGCATGCCTCGTGCTCGCCGCGCAGGCGCACGACCGCGAGGTGGGCACGGTCGAGGGGCTCGCCGCCGGCGAGGCGATGCACCCGGTGCAGGAGGCGTTCGTCGAGACCGGGGCGGTGCAGTGCGGGTTCTGCACGCCGGGGTTCGTCGTCGCGGTCGCCGACCTGCTCGAGCAGGACCCCGAGCCGGCGGAGGTCACGGTTCGCGAGGCGCTCTCGGGCAACCTGTGCCGCTGCACGGGGTACGAGAAGATCCTCGAGGCCGTCCGGCTCGCATCGGACCGGATGCGGATCCGGGAGGACGAGCTGTGAGCCGCCAGGTCGGCGAGCGGATGCGGGAGGGCGTCGGCGTCTCGGTGCCGCGGATCGACGGCATCCCGAAGGTCAAGGGGCAGTTCGCGTACGGCAGCGACCTGTGGGCCGATGAGATGTTGTGGGGCCACACGCTCCGCAGCCCGCACCCGAGCGCTCGGATCCGGTCGATCGGGATCGCCGAGGCCGTCGCGAGCCCCGGCGTCTACGGGGTGCTGCTCGCCGACGACGTGCCGGGCTCGAGGTTCTACGGGCTGGAGTTCAAGGATCAGCCGGTGCTCGCCTCGGACGTGGTCCGGTACGTGGGTGAGCCCGTGGCCCTCGTCGCGGCCGAGCATCCCGAGCTCGCCCGTCGCGCCGCCGAGAAGATCGTCGTCGCCTACGAGCCGTTGCCAGCCGTCTTCGACATGAGGCAGGCGCTCGAACCCGATGCCCCGCAGGTGCATCCGTTCGGCAACGTGCTGCACGAGGTGCGCGTCGAGCACGGCGACCCGAACGCGGAGGCCGAGATCTGGGTCGAGGGTTACTACGAGACCGGGATGCAGGATCAGGCGCCGCTCGGGCCCGAGGCGGGGATGGCGGTGCCCGCAGAGGACGGTGGGATCGACCTGTTCGTTGCGACGCAGTGGCTCCACATCGACCGCAAGCAGCTCGCCCCCTGCCTGAACCTGCCCGAGGACATGGTCCGGTTGTTCCTGGCGGGGACCGGCGGCGCGTTCGGCGCGCGCGAGGACGTCAGCATGCAGATCCACGCGTGCATGCTCGCGCTCCACACGGGCCGTCCGGTCAAGATGGCGTACGGGCGCGCGGAGTCGTTCGTGGGCCACGTGCACCGGCACCCCTCCCGCATCTGGATGCGGACCGGCGCGACGCGTGGTGGCGACCTCGTCAACGTTCGCGCGCGGATCCTGATCGACGGCGGCGCGTACACGTCCTCGTCGATCGCGGTGATCTCGAACGCGACGACGTTCGCGTCGGGTCCCTACGAGATCCCGAACGCGTTGATCGAGGGCACGTGCGTCTTCACGAACAACCCGCCGTGCGGCGCGATGCGCGGGTTCGGCGCGGTGCAGGTGTGTTTCGCGCACGAGGGACAGATGGACAGGCTCGCGCAGGCGCTCGATATGGACCCGGTCGAACTCCGGCTGCGCAACGCGGCCGCGACCGGCACGATCCTGCCCACGGGGCAGGTGATCCGGGGCGCGGCACCCGTGCGCGAGGTGATCGAACGTTGCGCGGCCATCGCGGTGCCGTCCCAGGCGCCAAGCGGTGCCCGCGATCCGGTCGAGCTCCCGGGCGGCGTCGCCGGCAACGTCGGGCGCGGCGAGGGTGTTCGGCGCGGCGTGGGGTTCGCGGTGGGGTACAAGAACCACGCGTACAGCGGTGGGTTCGACGATTCGTCGGAGGCGCGCGTCACGCTCTCGGCCGGACCCGAGGGGCCCGTCGCCGAGGTCCATTGCGCCGCCGCCGAAGTGGGGCAAGGCGTCCACACGATCCTCGCGCAGATCGCGCGGACAGTGCTCGGGATCGAGCGGGTGATCCTGCACACCTCGGACACGCTGGTGGGGTCGGCGGGGTCGACGTCGGCCTCGCGGCAGACCGTGGTCTCGGGCGGTGCGGTCAAGGCGGCGTGCGAGGCCGTGCTCGGGGACCTGTTCGAACGCGCCCGGCGCGACGCGAGGCTGGTCGCCTCGGAGCTCGGGGTCGAGGAAGGGTTCGTGACGGCGGACGGCGAGCGCGTGGCGCCCGTCGAGGAGCTGCTCCCGACCCCGATCGAGTGCGCGCGAGTGTGGCGGCACGCGCCGACCGACCCGCTCGACGAACGCGGCCAGGGCGATGTCCACGTAGGCTTCCTGTTCGGTGCGCAGCGAGCCGTCGTCGACGTGGACGAGGAGCTCGGCCTCGTTCGCGTCGTGCAGCTCGCGACGGCGCAGGACGTCGGGTTCGCGATCAACCCGCAGAGCGTGATCGGCCAGATCGAAGGAGGCTCGGCGCAGGGGCTCGGCCTCGCGCTGATGGAGGAGATCCAGCTGAGGGAGGGCCAGATCGCGAACGCTTCGTTCACCGACTACCTGCTCCCGACCACGCTCGACATGCCGAGGGTCGAGGTCGAGCTCGTCGAGGAGCCCGAGCCCGGGACGCCGTTCGGCGCCAAGGGCGTGGGCGAGCCCTCGAACGTGGTTGCGCCGGCGGCGATCGCCTCGGCGCTTCGGAACGCGCTCGGGCGCGACCTCCAACGCATCCCGGTCCGCCCCGACGACCTGGTCGGTCTTCGCGGACCGCTCGGCATCCCGCCGTGGCCCCCGTTCCCCGAACGACCCTCGCGCGAGCCGTCGCCCGCCGCGGGGGGCATCCCTCGGACGGGGGAGCCGTGACCCCGGGGCGGTGGCCGCCGCGTCGCCTCCGATCCGTCGCGATCGGGAGCGCGTTCCTCGTCATGCTCGCCGGGTGCACGTCGGACGGGCAGGAGAGCGCGGCGACGGCCGGCGCGACCGGCGCAACGAGTAGCAGCGGGTCCTCCGCGCCGGAGCCGATGCGGCTCGAGGTGCTCGTGGACAACGTCGAGTACGGCGGTGACGCGGGGACCGACGCCGTGATCGACGCGATCGATGCTGACGTCGTCGGCGTGCTCGAGTCCTACAACCGCCTCCCCGAGATCGCCGCGAACACCGGCTACCCCTACTACGACGTGAGCCTGCAGCTCCTGTCGAAGTACCCGATCCACGAACCGTCGGGGGCCGAGGGCCGGTACGCGCTGATCGAGGTCCGGCCGGGCGAGGTCGTCGCCTTCTTCAACATCCACCTGGACTACGTGAAGTACGGGCCCAAGCTCCTCCGCAACGGCCAGCCGGTCAAGGACGTGCTCGCGTCTGAGGACGAGGTGCGCACCTCGGCGCTGGACGAACCGCTCAGGCTGATGGACGGGTTGATCGCGCAGGGTTACCCGGTGATCTTCACGGGCGACCACAACGAGCCCTCCAGCCTGGACTGGACCGAGGCCACGGTCGCCGCGCGGAACGACGTCCCGGAGGCGGTCCGGTGGCCGGTGAGCGAGGCGATCCTGGGGCTCGGCTTCCGCGACACGTACCGTGAGGTGCATCCCGACCCCGTCGAGGATCCCGGGATCACGCACGAGATCGCCGGCGACCGGATCGACTACGTGTACGCCGCTGGTCCGATCGACACGCTCGACAGCCAGCTCGTCGGGGAGGAGGGTGGTCCGGACGTCGAGATCGGGTTCACCCCGTGGACGTCGGACCACCGCGCGGTCCTGTCGACGTTCGACGTCACGCCCGTCCCGATGCCCGTCATGGTCTCGGTGAGCGAGGCGCTCCTGACCCAGGGCGATCCGCTCACGGTCGCCTACCGGTCCTCCGGGTCCAACGGCACCGTGGCGATCGTCCCCTCGGAGGGTGGCACAGGCTCGGCCGCCCTGACGAAGGAGGCTTCGGGGACTTCGGGAACCTTCGAGGTCGATACGGCCGAGCTCGAACCCGGTGGGTACGACGCGGTCCTGACGAGTTCGGAAGGGGCCGAGCAAGCGCGCGTCGGGCTCTGGATCCGCGATCCGAACGCCGTGATCCGGGTCTCGACCGATCGCCCGAGCTACCGCGTGGGGGAGCCGATCGTCGTGAGCTGGACCGATGGCCCGGCCAACCGCTGGGACTGGATCGGGGTCTACCAGGAGGCGAGATCCGACCCGAAGGCCGACTACTACTTGATCTGGAATTACGTCGGCCTGCACGCGGCCGGTGCCGTCCCGCCCTCGGTCGAGGGATCGATGACCCTGGACGAGACCGTCATGGGCAACCCCTGGCCGTTGCCCCCGGGTAGGTACGTCGTCCACTACCTCGTGGTCGACCGGTACCGCTCGATCGGCAGCGCGACCTTCGAGGTGGCCCCTTAGAACGATCTTTGACGGTTGCGCGAAACCGCAGGTAGCATGGGCCGTCGGCCGCTCCGGCCGGCATCTTTCATGTGATGAAGACCTACTCGCCCAAGCCGCGTGACATCGAGCGCCGCTGGTACGTCCTCGACGCCAGCGGTGCCATCCTCGGCCGTCTTGCGACGCAGGCCGCCACGATCCTGCGGGGCAAGCACAAGCCGATCTTCGCCCCGCACGCCGACACGGGCGACCACGTGATCGTGATCAACGCCAAGGAGGTCACGCTCTCCGGCGGCAAGGAGAACAAGAAGATCGCCTACCACCATTCCGGCTACCCGGGCGGCCTGACCGAGACCGTGTACTCGCAGCTCCTAGCGAAGAAGCCGGCGTTCGCGGTCGAGAAGGCGATCAAAGGCATGCTCCCGCACAACCGGCTCGGCCGGCAGATGGCGAGCAAGCTGCGCGTGTACGCGGGTGCGGACCACCGCCACGAGGCTCAGATGCCCCAGGCGCTCGCGCTCGGCGAGTTCCCGGAATGGAGCGGCCTGCCCGAGGCCGCGACGCCCCAGAAGGCGGCCCCGAAGACTCGCCCGGAGCCGAAGGCGCCTGCGACGAAGCCCAGCACGGCCAAGCGCGTCACCGCGGCGTCGCCGGCCCAGAAGACGACCGCCAAGCGTTCGACGGCCAAGACGCCGGTCAAACGCACCACCGCCAAGGCCACGACCGCCAAGGGTTCGACGGTGAAGTCCACGGCCAAGAAGACCACGGCCAAGAAGACGACGACCAAACGTACGACGAAGAAGGAGACGTAGCGTGGTGCAGACCGCGACGGGACGACGCAAAGAGGCCATCGCCCGGGTCCGCCTGATGCCCGGCACCGGCTCGTTCCAGCTGAACGGGCGCACGCTCGACGAGTACTTCACGACGCGCGCCCATCGCATGGTCGTCGCCGCGCCCCTCCGCCTCGTCGAACGCGACAAGGACCTCGACGTGATCGCGCGGATCGAGGGCGGCGGCGTCTCGGGTCAGGCGGGAGCGCTCCGGCTCGGCATCGCGCGCGCCCTGATCGAACTCGACCCTGAGCTCCGCGCGGTCTTGAAGGCGGAGGGCTACCTCTCGCGGGACGCTCGCGAGAAGGAGCGTCGCAAGTACGGCCTCAAGAAGGCCCGCAAGGCTCCGCAGTACTCGAAGCGCTGATCCGGGCCGCTCGCCGCGCGATTCGTCAGCGGACTCAGGTGGTCTCGTCGCTCACGTCTTCGACCAGCAGCCTCGCCTGCGCCTCGAACTCCGTGGGGACGAACACGTAGGCCACGCCGCTCCCGTACGGGTCCGAGCCGCCGCCCTTGAGCAGCACGGGGATCCCCTCGCCCTCGAGACGCGCCTTCACGATCTCGCCCTCCATGATCGAGGGGACCGACAGGACCTTGACGAGGTCGGGCATTCCCGCATTGTCCCAGGCAAGATCGTTTCGGAAGGCATTGACGTTCGTCGATGTCTCCGCTAGGCTCTGGCATCGATGAACGTCGATCTCTCCCTGGAGGCACCGGGATGCGCGAGCTGAAGCTGTTCGACGGCGCGCCGGCGGCGTGTTGTTCCTCGCTGGGGGCGACCGCCATGTCCGAGCAGGACGCCGAGACGACCGCCTCCGTCTTCAAGGCATTGTCGGACCCCGCCCGTGTCCGGATCGTGAACCTGCTCGCGAACGCCGACGACCCGGTGTGTGTGTGCGACCTCACCCCCGAGCTCGGCTTGTCGCAGCCGACCGTGAGCTTCCACCTGAAGAAGCTCGTCCAGGCAGGTCTGCTCGAGCGCGAGCAACGCGGCGTGTGGGCGTTCTACAACGTGAACCGCGAGGTGCTCCCGCGCCTCGGCAGGATCTTCGAACTGGAAGGAGCGACGGCATGAGCCACGTCAGGGAGCAGGTGCGCGAGCACTACCGAGAGGTGGCGATCGACGTCCGGGACGGCGGCGACGGGTGTTGCGACTCGGGGTGCTGTGGTGGTCCGACGAACAGCGAGGTGTGGGGCGCCGAGCTCTACGAGGCGGCCGAACGCGCCGAGCTCCCCGACGCGGCCGTCCTGGCGAGCCTTGGCTGCGGGAACCCCACTGCGGTCGCCGAGCTGCGCGAAGGTGAGACCGTGCTCGACCTGGGTTCGGGCGGCGGCATCGACGTCCTGCTGTCGTCGCGGCGCGTGGGCCCGACCGGGCACGCGTACGGCCTCGACATGATCGACGAGATGCTCGACCTCGCTCGGCGGAACGCCGCCGAGGCGGGTGCCGAGAACGTCGAGTTCCTCAAGGGCTACATCGAGGACGTCCCTCTGCCCGACGCGAGCGTCGACGTGGTCATCTCGAACTGCGTGATCAACCTGTCCGCCGACAAGGCGAAGGTGTTCGACGAGATGCGGCGCGTCCTCCGACCGGGCGGTCGAATCGGGATCAGCGACGTCGTCGCGTCGGACTACCTCACGCCCGCCGAGCGGGCCGAGCGCGGGAGCCTCGTCGGGTGCATCGCCGGCGCGCTCTCGTTCGACGAGTTCCGCTCGGGGCTAGAGGGTGTCGGGTTCGACCGGGTCGAGATCGAACCGACCCACGAAGTCGCCGACGGGCTGACCTCGGCGATCATCCGAGCACGGCGGCCCTAGAGGACGGATGGGCGACACCCCCGAGGTCCTGTTCGTCTGCGTGCACAACGCCGGGCGGAGCCAGATGGCGGCCGCGCTGCTCGAGCATCACGCCGGCGGCCGGGTCCGGGTTCGGTCCGCGGGGACCGCGCCGTCCGACGAGATCGATCCGAACGTGGTCGCGGCGATGGCCGAGCGAGGGCTCGACGTCGCATCGGCACGACCCAGGGGCCTCCGGGACGACGACGTCCGCGAAGCCGACGTCGTGATCACGATGGGGTGCGGGGATGCGTGCCCGGTGGTCCCGGGAACCCGCTATCTGGACTGGGACCTGCCGGACCCGGCGGGCAAGCCCCTCGCCGATATCCGGCCGATCCGCGACGACATCGAACACCGCGTGGTGGACCTGCTCCGCGAGCTCGCGCCCGAGGACTAGCTCCGCAGGGTTTCGGGTAGCCTTCGCGGCGCGATGGGGCGGCTCTTCGGCACGGATGGCGTTCGAGGCGTGTTCGGACGCGACCTCACGACGGATCTCGCGCGTTCGCTCGGGCGTGCGGCCGTCAACGTGCTGGCGCGCGACGGATACGTGCCGCCGACGTTCGTGATCGGTCGCGACACGCGTGCGTCAGGTCCTCTCCTGGAGGACGCACTCGTGGAGGGCATCGTCGGCGGCGGGGGCAACGCGATCCGCGCCGGCGTCGTCCCCACCCCGGGCGTCGCGTTCCTCACGACCGAGCTCGGGGTCGAATCCGGCGTGGTGATCTCGGCGTCGCACAACCCGCCCGAGGACAACGGGATCAAGTTCTTCGGGTTCAGAGGGTTCAAGCTGTCGGACCTCCTCGAGGACGAGATCGAGGCGGAGGTCGCTGCCGGCGGCGACGAGCGTTTCCCAGTCGGGCGCGAGCTCCCCATGCCGTCCGAGGGCTCGAGCTACCTCGATCACGTCGTCGCGTCGGCAGAGGCCCGGCTCGACGGCATGCGCGTGGTCGTGGACTGCGCGAACGGTGCGGCCTCCGCCTTCGCGCCGGCCGCGCTCGAACGCCTGGGCGCCGAGGTGATCGCGATCAACGCCGAGCCGGACGGCTCGAACATCAACGTCGACGGCGGCGCGCTGTACCCGGAGGTGGTCGCGGAAGCGGCTCTAGCACACGCCGCGCACGCGGGGGTCGCGCACGACGGCGACGCGGACCGCGCGCTCTTCGCCGACGCCGCAGGCAACGTGATCGACGGTGACCAGGTGCTCGCGGCGTGCGCGATCTCGATGAAGCAGGATGGAGTGCTGACGGGTGACACCGTCGTTGCGACCGTGATGTCCAACCTCGGCTTCCACCGCGCGATGAAGGAACAGGGCATCCGCGTGATTTCGGCGCCGGTCGGCGACCGATACGTGCTCGAACAGATGCTGGATCACGACGTGGCGCTCGGAGGCGAACAATCGGGGCACGTGATCTTCCGGGACCAGGCCACGACGGGGGACGGGCTGATCACGGCGGTGCGCTTCCTGTCGCTCGCAGCGCGCCGAGGCATCCCGGTCGGCGAGCTCGCGGCTGCGATGCGGCGTTTCCCCCAGGTGCTCGTGAACGTCGAGGTCTCACACAAGGAACGGCTCGAGGATGCTCGGGAGGTCTGGGACGCAGTGAAGGCGAGCGAGTCCACCCTCGACGGCACGGGCCGCGTGTTGGTCCGCGCCTCCGGCACGGAGCCGCTCGTCAGGGTCATGGTCGAAGCCGAAAGCGAGGAACTCGCTCACACCCACGCGGACGCGGTCGCGGAGATCATCGCGTCGGTGCTGGCCTGACGATCGGGTACCGGAAGGCCGTAGCGCGTCCACGATGGTGGGCTGTTACCCTCGGAAGCCATGTGCGGCATCGTCGGATACGTGGGTCCCGACCAGGCGCTTCCCGTCGTTCTCGAGGGGCTCCGACGCCTCGAGTACCGGGGGTATGACTCGGCGGGCGTTGCGTTGATCGACGGCGGTCTTTCGGTCGTGAAGCGAGCGGGCAAGCTGTCCGAGCTCGACGCCGCGCTTGAGACCGTAGGCGCCCTCCCGGGCTCCGTGGGGATGGGGCATACGCGTTGGGCGACCCACGGCGCACCCACCGACCAGAACGCGCACCCGCACACGGACTGTCGAGGTGAGATCGCGGTGATCCATAACGGGATCATCGAGAACTTCACCGGACTCCGTGCCGGCCTGGAGAAACGTGGCCACGTTCTCGATTCCGACACGGACACCGAAGTCGTGGCACATCTGATCGAGGAGAAGGAAGGACGCCTCGCGGACCGCGTGCGCGCAACCACCAGGGAGCTCGTCGGGGCGTATTCGCTCGTCGTCCTCGCGATCGATGAACCCGACCTCATCGTCGGGGTCCGTGTCTCCTCGCCGCTGATCGTCGGGCTCGGCGACGGCGAGAACATGCTGGCGTCGGACATCCCAGCGGTGCTCCAGAAGACACGGAAGGTCCTACCGATCGACGAGAACCAGGTGGTCGAGGTGCGGGCCGACGGCGTTCGCGTCACCGATCTCGAGGGCCGCGACGTCGACGTCGAGCCGTTCGAGGTCGAGTGGGACGTAGCCCGCGCCCAGAAGGGCGGGTTCGCCGACTTCATGCTGAAGGAGATCAACGAGCAACCCTCCGCCCTGAGAGACACCCTGGTCGGTCGCGTCTCCGACCACGGCCTGCTGGTGCTCGACGAGTTGCACCTCGATACCGATGTCCTCCGCGATGTGAACAAGGTGTTCGTCGTCGCCTGCGGGACGGCGTTCCATTCGGGCCTGGTCGCGAAGTACGCGATCGAGCACTGGACGCGGGTGCCGGTCGAGATCGACATCGCGTCGGAGTTCCGGTACCGGGACCCGGTCCTGGGTCCTGACACGCTCACGTTGGCCGTGAGCCAGTCGGGGGAGACGATCGACACGCTCGAGGCGGCGCGGCACGCGTCGAGGCAGGGCTCGAAGGTGATCGCGGTGACGAACACGATCGGCTCCTCGCTCGCCCGCGAGGCGGACGCCGTGATGTACACGCACGCGGGTCCCGAGATCTGCGTGGCCGCGACCAAGACGTTCGCGACCCAGATGGCGGCGCTGCACCTGGTAGCGCTCTACCTCGCGCAGATCCGCGGCGCGATGTTCCCGGTCGAGATCGGCGACATCGTCGGCCGGATGCGCGAGCTCCCGGGGCAGGTCCGCCGCACGCTCGCGCTGTCCGACCAGATCCTCGGGATCGCCGACGAGATCTACGAGGCGCGCGACGTCCTGTTCATCGGACGCCACACGGGCTATCCGGCCGCGCTGGAAGGCGCACTGAAGCTGAAGGAACTGTCGTACGTCCACGCGGAGGGCTATCCGGCCGGCGAGCTGAAGCACGGCCCCATCGCGCTCGTCGAGGAGGGCGTGCCGGTCGTCGCGGTCGCGACCGAGTGCCACGTCTACCCGAAGGTCCTGTCGAACATCCAGGAGGTCCGCGCGCGCGGCGCCCGCGTGATCGCGATCGCGAGCGAGGGCGACGAGGAGATCTCCGGGCACGCCGATCACGTACTGTTCGTCCCGCGGGTGCCGGAGCTGTTCGCGCCCGTCGTGGTGACACCGCCGCTGCAGCTGCTCGCGTACCACGTCGCCAAGCTGCGGGGCTGCGACGTCGACCAGCCCCGGAACCTTGCCAAGAGCGTCACGGTCGAGTAGCCGAGGCCCCAGGATCGCGATAGGCATCGAGCTTGCCCCCGGCGGCTACCCTAGCGGCGTGGAGATCCTCGGCCTCGGGGTCGACATCTGCGAGATCGAACGGATGGAGCGCGCCCTCGGGCGGCACCCGGTGATGCGCGAGCGGGTGTTCACCCCCGAGGAGCGGGCGTACTGCGACGCGAAGGCTCGCCCCGCCGAGTCGTATGCGGGACGGTTCGCGGCACGGGAGGCCGTGATCAAGGCACTCGGTGGCTATCGCGGCAAGCGCTGGCAGGACATCTCGGTGACGCGGGCGCCCTCGGGCGCGCCTTCCGTCCGCCTCGAGGGCAACGCCAAGGCCAGAGCCGATCAGCTCGGGATCTCGGACGTGCTGATCTCGTTCACCCACGAGAAGACGAGCGCGGTGGCGTTCGCGGTGGCGGTCTCCGGATGAGGTTCGTCCTGACGCCGGCGGAGGCGAGGGAGCTCGATCGCGCGACGCAGGAGCGCGGGATCTCCGCCGACACGTTGATGGAGGCCGCCGGTCGCGAGGTGGCCGACGCCGCCCTCCGGCTCGTCGGCGGCGCGTACGGGCGGCGCGCGGTGGTCGTGTGCGGGAAGGGGAACAACGGGGGCGACGGACTGGTCGCCGCTCGGTACCTCGACCGCGAGGGTGTGCGGACGACCGCGCTGCTCCTGGAGGACGACGCGTTCTCGGGCCCGGCCGCGAGCAACCTCGCCCGGCTCGAGACGACGAGCGTTCGCCGTCGCGCTTGGTCCAGCCGCGAGCTCGAACGCGAGCTTGAACGCGCCGATGTGGCGATCGACGCGATCTTCGGGACGGGCTTCCGCGGGCCCCCCGCCGGGCCATTCGCCGAGACGATCGAGGAGCTCTCGGCCTCCTCGGTCCCGCTCGTCTCCGTGGACATCCCCTCGGGGGTGCACGGGGAGACCGGAGCGGTGGAGGGTCCCGCCGTCCGGGCCGACCTGACGGTCACGTTCGGCGCCCCGAAGCCGGGGCTCGTCCTGCTGCCCGGGGCGACGTACGCCGGCGTGGTCGAGGTCGAGCCGATCGGGTTCCCCGAGGACCTGATCCACAGCGAACTCGTGCTCGTCGACGCCGAGGACGTCGCGGCGATGCTGCCGCCCCGAGAGGCCGACACGCATAAGCGTTCGGCCGGGTACGCGGTGGTGGTCGGAGGCTCGAGGCTCATGACCGGCGCCGTCGCGCTCGCCGGTGCGGCCGCGTACCGGGCGGGCGCCGGCCTCGTCGCGGTGGCGGTCCCCGAGAGCATCCTGCCGGTGACCCAGGGTGCCGTCCGCGAGGCCGTGTTCGTCGCGCTCCCGGAGACGGACGCGGGGACCGCCGTGGGCGGCTCCCCTCGCCTGGACGAGGTGCTCGGTCAGGCGGCCTCCCTCGCCGTCGGCCCCGGCATGACGACCGACGAGCGCACGGCGGGGTGGATCCGCGAGCTGGTCCGTTCGAGCGAGGTGCCGGTCGTCCTGGACGCGGATGGCCTGAACGCGTTCGCGGGGCGCGCGGAGGACCTGGCCGATCGCAAGGCCGACCTGATCCTCACGCCGCACGCCGGCGAGTTCGCGCGCGTCGCGGGGGTCTCGACCGGCGAGGTGGCCACCGACCGCGTCCGTCACGTCCGCGAGCTTGCGGCGCGAACCTCGGCGACCGTGCTCCTCAAAGGGAGCCGGACGCTGATCGCCTCGGCCGACGGAAGAGTTCGGATCAACCCGACCGGCGGTCCGTTCCTCGCGACCGGCGGCACGGGCGACGTGCTGACCGGGATGATCGCCGCACTCCTCGCACGGGGCTGCTCGCCGCTCGACGCCGGTTCGGCGGCAGCGTTCATCCACGGGGTCGCGGGCGAGCTCGCCGGGCGGGAGCGAGGCGTCGGGACCACGGCCTCCGACGTGCTCGAACGCGTCCCGCGGGCGATGCGGGAGGTCGTCGGCGGGTGACGCGGTACCGTCCCACGTTCGTCGAGATCGACCTCGACGCGGTCGCACACAACGTCCGGCTGCTCCGGCCCGCCGGGGCCGAGCTGATGGCGGTGGTCAAGGCCGACGGATACGGGCATGGCGACGCCGAGATCGCGGGGGCGGCGCTCGACGCCGGCGCGTCCGGGCTCGGGGTCGCGCTCGTCGAGGAGGGGCTCCGGCTGCGCGAGCGTGGGATCGACGCGCCGATCCTGGTCCTGGCCGAGTTCCCGCCCGGCTCGGAGAAGGAGGCGCTCGAACGCGGTCTGACCCCCACCGTCTACACGGACGAGGGGCTCGCCGGCGTGGCCGAGGCGGCCCAGGCGCTCGGACGGCCGGTGGGCGTGCACCTGAAGGTCGACACGGGGATGCATCGCGTCGGTCTGTGGCCGCCGGAAGGCGCCCCCGCGTTCGCGCGCCGGATCCTCGAGGCGGGGCTCGAGCTCGAGGGCCTGTGGACGCACTTCGCCGATTCGGAGCGGGACGAGGCGGGGACGCTCGAGCAGCTGGCGCGGTTCCGGGCGACCGCGGAGGCGCTCGCGGAGGCGCGGATCGCGCCCGCGGTCCTGCACGCCGCGAACAGCGGCGCAACGATCCGGTTCCCCCAGACCCACCTCGAGATGGTGCGTCCGGGCGCGGCCGTCTACGGGGTCGACCCGGGCGGCGGGCTCGCCGAACCGTTCGGCGTGCGACCTGCGCTGTCGTGGCGTACGGCCGTGACGATGGTGAAGCGGCTCCCGGCCGGCGAACGAGTCTCCTACGGCGGCCGGTACGCGCTCGAGCGGGACGCGACGATCGCGACCGTGCCGGTCGGCTACGACGACGGGTACCCCAGACAGCTCGAGGGGAAGGCCGACGTCTTGATCGGTGGCCGGCGACATCCGGTCGCCGGGACGATCACGATGGACCAGATCCTCGTGGACTGCGGGGACGCGTCCGTGGCTCCTGGCGACGAAGTCGTGCTGATCGGCGCCCAGGGTGACGAACGCATCTCGGTCGAGGAGCTCGCCGAGCGCGCCGGCACGATCGCGCGCCAGGTCACGACCGGGATCGGCCAGCGCGTCCCGCGCGAGTACGTGGGCGAGGAAGGGCGACCTCGATGAGCCGAAAGCGCACCGCCCTGGTCACCGCCGGCATCGCCGCCGGCGCGGTCGCGGGAGGCGTGATCGGACGCACGGTGTTGAACTCGCGACGCCGACCGGACCCCGAGGCCGACGAACACCTGTCCGAGCTCCCGCCCGAGGATCTGGGACCGGTGCCGTCGTTCGATGGGACCGAGCTCGCCGTTCGCGCCGCCGGCGACCCCTCCAAGCCGACGATCGTGTTCGTCCACGGGTTCAGCCTCGACATGACGACCTGGCACTACCAATGGACCGGCCTGTCCGACCGGTACCGGTGCGTGTTGTTCGACTTCCGCTCCCACGGTGGGAGCGCCCGGGCGGCCGGCGGCGACCTGACGCCGCTCGCGTTCGGCCACGACCTCGCGGCCGTCCTCCGAGCGGTCGGGGACCGGCCGGTGCTCCTGGTCGGGCACAGCATGGGCGCGATGGCGATCCTCGCGATGGCCGAGACCCAGCCCGAGCTGTTCGGCGACCCCGTGGCCGGCGTGGTCTTCGTGGGGTCGGCCGCCAGCGATCTGATCCGGGGGGCGTTCGGCTCGGTGACCGAGCTGCTCCGTCCGCGGCTCGGGTCGCTCCGGCAGGCCGCCGGACGCGTGAACCGGCTCCGGCGGTACGTGCTGTCGAGCCCCGGCGACGTGGCGCAGCTGATCGCGCGCGCGACGCAGTTCGGGCCGGATGCCTCGCCCCACCTCGTTCGGTACGTGGTCGGGCTCGCCGCGAAGGCGCCGTCCGAGGTGTGGACCGACGGGCTCGCGGGACTGTTGGAGCTCGATCTCCGCCACGCGGTGCAGCACATCGCCGTGCCGGCGATGGTGCTGGTGGGCGAGCAGGATCGGATGACGCCGCCTTCGTCCTCCGTCGCGCTCGCCGGCGAGCTCCCCGAGGGCCGGCTCGAGGTGATCCCGGGCGCCGGGCACTTCCCGATGATGGAGGAGCACAAGGAGTTCAACCGGCGCCTGGCCTCGTTCGCCGCCGAGGTGCTCCGACCCCGCCGGAGCCGGCGCAAGAGCGCATGAACGGCCACGGGGTCCCGGCGTGATCACGCGGGTGGCGGGGATCCGCGTGGGTCACGTGACGGACCTCACCGGGATCACCGGATGCACCGTGGTGCTGTGTCCGCCGGGCACCACCGGGTCGGTCGACGTCAAGGGCGGCGCGCCCGGGACGCGAGAGACCGACGCGATCCGCCCGGGGACCTCCGTCAACGAGATCCACGCCGTGCTCCTCACAGGTGGGAGCGCGTTCGGACTGGCCGCGGCGGGCGGGGTCGCGCGCTGGCTCGAGGAACGGGGGGTGGGGTTCGATGCCGGGGTGGCGCGCGTCCCGATCGTGCCGGCGGCCGTCCTGTTCGATCTGGCTATCGGCGAGTCCACGGCTCGTCCCGACGAAGCGGCGGGGTACGCCGCCTGCGAGGCGGCGGCCGAAGGCGACGTCGAGGAGGGCAGCGTCGGAGCCGGCACGGGCGCGACGGTCGCGAAGCATCCCGACCCGGGCGCGTGCTGGAAGGGCGGGGTCGGCGGCGCCTCGGTCGAGGCGGGCGAGGTCGTGATCTCGGCGCTCGCCGCGGTCAACGCGCTCGGAGCCGTGATCGGGGAGGACGGCGAGCCGATCGCCGAGAACCGCAACCCGGACGCCGAGCCGCAGCCGTGGCCGGGCGCCAATACGACCCTGGTGGTCGTCGCCACGAACGCGACGCTGTCCAAGGAGCGCGCGCAGCTGCTCGCGCAGGCCGGGAACGAGGGGCTGTCGCTCGCCGTGACGCCCGCGCATACGATGTGGGACGGCGACACCGTGTTCGCGGTCGCCACTGGGCAGGTCGACGCGCCCCAGCGCGATCTCGAGGCGATGGCGACGCGGGCGGTGGCAGAGGCGATCCGGCGAGGCGTCCGCGCGGCGGGTTCGCTCGGCGGTGTACCGGCGGTGGGGCCAAGGGTCGAGGAGGCGGGATGAGGACGCTCGAGGAAGCCGCGCTCGACGCGTCGACCTGCACGAAGTGCCGGCTCTCGGAGGGCCGAACGCAGGTGGTCTACGGGGTCGGCGATCCGAGCGCCGACCTGATGTTCATCGGGGAAGCGCCCGGCTTCCACGAGGACAAGCAGGGCGAGCCGTTCGTCGGCGCTGCGGGTCAGCTGCTGAACCAGCTCCTGAGCGAGATCGGGATCCCGCGGCAGGACGTGTACATCAACAACGTGATCCTTTGCCGGCCGCCGGGCAACCGGGACCCGCTCCCGGACGAGCTCGACGCGTGCAAGCCGTGGCTCGACGAGCGGATCGCGATCATCGACCCCGCGGTGGTCGTGACGCTCGGGAACTGGGCGACTCGGTACATCCTCGGGCGCCAGGTCTCGATCAGCCGCGTTCGAGGGCAGCGCTTCCCCTGGAACGACCGAACCGTGATCCCCACGTTCCACCCGGCCGCGGTCCTCCACGGTGGCGGCCAGGCCTCGAGCCAGATGACCTCGCTCCGGGCCGACTTCCAGGAGATCCGGACCGCCCTCGCCGAACGTCCCCAGCCCGCCGAGGAACAGCTCGGCCTGTTCTGATGCATCTCGAGCTCCGCGCGGCGACCGCCGAGGACACCCGTTCGATCGGCGAAGCCATGGCCCCGCTGCTCGCGGCGGGCGATGCGATCGCGCTGACGGGTGAGCTGGGGGCGGGCAAAACCACGTTCGCCCAGGGGCTCGTTCGCGGTCTGGGGTTCGAGGGCCATGTCGTGTCGCCCACCTTCACCCTGGTGCGTGAGTATCGCTCGGGGCGCCTGCCGGTCGTCCACGCCGACGTCTACCGCCTCGAACGCGTCCAGGACGTGATCGACCTCGAGCTCGACCAGTCGGCCGAGGATGGCGTGCTCCTGGTCGAGTGGGGGGACGCCGTCGAGACGGTCCTGCCGAGCGGCCACCTGGTGGCCGAGCTCACGAGCGACGATCTCGCTGACGAGCGGTTCATCGTCCTTCGGACCGAGGGCCCGACGTGGCTCCCGCGGTGGGAAAGGCTCGAACGCCAACTGGAGCCCTGGAGGATCGAGCGGGCGACGGGGCAAGCCTCGTGATCGTCCTGGGCATCGACACCTCGACCGAACAGACCTCCGTGGCGCTCGGCACCGAGCGGGAGATCCTCGGGACGGCTCGGTTCGCGGGCGTCCGCCGCCACGATGACGTGGTGCCCGCGATCGACCGTCTCCTCGAGTGGACCGGCATCGAGCTCTCACACGTCGGGGGCGTCGCGGTCGGCCTGGGGCCCGGCCTGTACACGGGCCTGCGGGTCGGGGTCGAGGCCGCCAAGGCGCTCGCGCAGGTGCTGGGGGTGCCGATCGTCGGGATCGGCTCGCTCGACGTGCTCGCGTTCGGCGTCCAGCACACGAGCCGCAGGATCGTCGCCGTGATCGATGCCCGCCGGCGGGAGGTCTTCTACGGCCTGTACCGCCCGGTCCCGGGCGGCGTGATCCGCGACGGCGACTACCGGGTGGCCTCGCCCGGCGCGCTGGCCGGAGAGCTGGAGATCGAGCGGGACGAGATGCTGCTCGTCGGCAACGGTGCCATCCTGTACCGGAAGGAGTTCGAGCAGGTGGACGCCCGCGTGGAGCTGGCCCCGGCCTCGTTCGCGCACCCGTGGGCCTCGGCGCTGGTCAGCCTGGCGGCCCCGAGATTCATCCGCGAACAGACCGACAGGCCGGCCGACCTGGTACCGATGTACCTGAGGAAGACGGATGCGGAGATCACTTGGGATCAGCGAGCCAGAGGCGCCTCGGCTTGAGGTGACCCGGATGCGCCGGCGCCATCTCCGTGGCGTCATGGCGATCGAACGCCAGGTCTACCCTCGGCCGTGGAGCCCCAACCTGTTCCTCTCGGAGATGTCCGAGTCGCGGAACCGGTGTTACCTCGTTGCGCGCCTCGACCGGGAAGTCGTCGGCTACGGAGGGCTGATCTGCTACGGCGAAGAAGCCCATGTGACCAACGTCGCCGTCGATCCCGAACGCCAGCGCGAGAAGATCGGCACCCGCCTGCTCCACGACCTGGTGCTGGCCGCGTACGACATGGGTGCCGAGGCCGTGTCGCTCGAGGTCCGCGTGACCAACTGGGGGGCGCAGCGCCTGTACGCCCGGTTCGGCTTCCGCCCGGTCGGGATCCGGAAGAACTACTACCAGGAGATCGGTGAAGATGCGCTGATCATGTGGCTCGACGGGATCCGCGACGCCGAGTACCGAACGCATCTGCGCCGGCTGCTCGACGAGCTCCCCGACGGCCTGCGACCCGAGGTCGCATGACCTCTACCGCCGCCGAGGAACACGCATCCCGCTCGGTCAGGGTCTCGCCGTGAAGGTGCTGGGCATCGAGACGTCCTGCGACGAGACGGCGGTCGCGGTGGTCGACGGGGAGACCGTGCTCGCGAACCTCATCGCCAGCCAGGTCGACGTGCACGAGCGTTTCGGCGGCGTGGTGCCCGAGCTCGCGAGTCGCGCGCACGTCGAGGCGCTCACCCCGCTGATGGGCGCCGCGCTCGAGACCGCCGGGTGCGGGTTCCGCGACCTCGACGGCGTCGCCGTCACGGTGGGCCCGGGCCTGGTCGGCGCGCTGCTGGTCGGCATGGCCGCGGCCAAGTCGATCTCGCTCGCTACGAAGGCGCCGCTGATCGGCGTGAACCACCTCGAAGGCCACATCCTCGCGAACGCCGTCGAGCACGGGCCCCAGATCACCCCTGCGGTCTGCCTGGTGGTGTCCGGCGGACACACGATGCTGGTGCACATGCCCGAGCCCCATCGCTACGAGCTCCTCGGGCAGACGGTCGACGACGCCGCCGGGGAGGCGTTCGACAAGATCGCTCGGTTCCTCGGGCTCGGCTTCCCGGGGGGACCGGCGCTCGACCGTCTGGCGCGCGACGGGGATCCGAACGCGATCCGCTTCCCGCGTGCGATGGCCGACTCGGGCGACTTCGACTTCTCGCTGTCCGGCCTGAAGACGGCCGTACTTCGATACGTCAAAGCGGAGCGCGAGGCCGGCCGCGAGGTCGACCATGCCGACCTCGCGGCCTCATTCCAGGAAGCCATCGTCGACGTGCAGGTGGCGAAGACCGTCGATGCTGCTCGGGACCGCCGGGTCGAGACGGTCCTGCTCGGTGGCGGCGTCGTGGCGAACTCCCGGTTACGCGAACGGATGGAGAAGGCGGGCGCCGAGGCAGGTCTCCGCGTGCTGTTCCCGTCGATGGATCTGTGCACGGACAACGGCGCGATGATCGCGATCGCCGGGACCTGGCGGCTGCTCCGGGGCGAACGGACGTCCCTCGGCGTGGGTGCCGACCCCGCGCTGGAGCTCGCGTGACGACGTTCCTCGTCACGGGGGGGGCAGGGTTCATCGGATCGCACCTGTGCGACCGGCTCCTCGCCGAGGGCCACCGGGTCGTCGCGGTCGACGATCTTTCGACCGGCCGGATCGCCTCCCTCGGGGAGGCGCGTGGCTACGGCAGCGAGTTCACCTTCTTCAACATGGACATCCGCGCGGACGGCTTGGTCTCCCTGTTCGAGCGTCACCGACCTGAGGTCGTGATGCACGTGGCGGCGCAAGCATCCGTGTCCGCGTCGGTGGATGATCCGATGAAGGACGCGTCGGTGAACGTGATCGGTCTCTTGAACGTCATGGAATGTTCCGCAAGGACCGGGGTTCGGAAGGTCGTTTACGCGGCATCGGGTGGGACCCTCTACGGTGAACCTCGCAGACTTCCGGTCAAGGAGACGGCAAACGGCCGGCCCGTGTCGCCCTACGGGATCAGCAAGAAGATGGGGATCGACTACCTCGTCTACTACGAACGTTACCGAGGCGTCGCGTTCACCGCGCTCGCACTGGCGAACGTCTACGGTCCACGGCAGGATCCTGACGGCGAGGCCGGCGTCGTGTCGATCTTCGCCTCGAGGATGTTGCAGGGCGATGCGCCAACGATCTTCGGGGATGGCCACCAAACACGTGACTACGTCTTCGTGGATGACGTCGTCCACGCCTTCTCTCTGGCGGCGCAGGCCGCAGACGGCCGCGTCGTCAACGTCGGGACCGGCCTGGAGACGTCCGTGAACGGCGTCTACCAGCTCCTCGCAGGGATCATCGGGTTCCGAGGAAGCCCCGTGTCGGCACCCGAGCGAGCGGGAGACCTGCGAAGGAACGTTCTCGACCCCCATCTGGCCGAAGAGGTCCTTGCCTGGCGGCCATGGACGCATCTCGAGGATGGATTGGCGGAGACGGTCTCGTTCCTACGCGGAACCTGAAGCCGAGGTCATTGGTCGTGCAGGGCCGGCTCGATCGCGTCTTCGAACTCATGAACCCGGCGGCCCGACGCGGTGGCCAGGACCTCGAGATCGCCGTTGCGGAGCGAGACCGTGTCGGCCGGGGGCTGACGCCGGAGCAGGAACACGTTGCGGATGAAGCCGTCCACGATCCCGGCTTCGGCTCCGGCGAGGTTCTTGATCCGCTCGACGTCGATCCGAACCGATGGTCGCCCCTCGACGCGGCGGGCCACGTCAGCGAACAGCCGAGCAGGTGAGATGTCGTAGATCGCCGTGAGCCTGAAGAATCTGTCGAAAGAGATCGCTCGTTCGCCTCGCTCGTAGCTAGCGAGCGATGAGGTCTTGAACATGCCGTCGCTCATGTCGGCGACTTGGCGAAGCGTGTAGCCACGTGCCTTGCGCGCACGTCGGAGGGCCGTTCCTATCTCTACAGCCAAAGACTCGAACATCACCCTCCGATGGCTTCGCCGACTGAAACGGTGTCATCTTGCACCATCCGATGGGCCGTGTGAATCACCGAGGTGGCGTACGTCAACTACTGAGACGTGAGGTTGCTCCTCGGGACGACGAAACGAGCGATCTGAAGGCCTTTCGTGCGTCCGCGTACTAACCCGGAAGGAAACGCTGTTGACGAGTGGGCCACTCTCCGTGTACAAAGTACGTTCCGGAGTTAGACGTAGCCCATCTGGGTAAAGCGACGTAGGGCAGTCGGGGCTGAGCAGCACGGGAGAGGGCGACTTGAGGCAGATCGACAGGGGAGCTCGATCCATGGAGGCGCAACATGCGCAGGCACGGGTCGGCCGATGGGGTCGTGCCGACGTCCCAGTCGATCAGGCCCGATCAGAGGAAGCAGCCGGCGCGATCCGGATCCTGATCGCCGACGACCACACTCTCTTCGCCGAGGCCATCACGGTGGCGTTGGAGGGTCTGGGCATGAGCGTCGTCGGCATCGTCTCGTCGGGTGTGGGAGCGATGGCCGCTATCGAGCGATCCATGCCTGATCTGATCCTCATGGACACCGGTCTCGCCGACGGCAGCGGATTATCGGCCGGCTCCGCGATCTTGGAACGCTGGCCTGACGCCCGGATCATCGTGCTCACAGCCCTCGAGGATCGGTTCGCCGTCGACGAGGCGCTCCGCCGGGGGTTCCGTGGGTACGTCTCGAAAGACATCTCCGTCTCCAAGTTCGCGAACTGGATCCGGATGGTCCTTGACGGTCACCTCGTCTTCCCCCAGCCGGTGCCATCGGTTCGCTCGAGCGTGAGTCGGGGCGACGAGATGGGGTTGCTCTCGGGCCAACTTTCCCGGAGGGAAGCGGAGGTGCTCACGCTCCTGGTCCGGGGGGCTGATGGTGCCACGATGGCTTCGCGGCTCGGGATCAGCCGGAACACGGTGCGTACGCACGTGCAGAACATCCTGACCAAGCTGCAGGTGCACTCTCGATTGGAGGCGGCCACCTTCGCGGTCCGGCACCGCCTCGTCGAGGTACCGGCCGTCGCTCAGGATTGGGACGGGTTCACCTCCAGCGCCAGCTGATGCATGGCAACCACACCGAACTCGACGTTTCATCGGGTGGGACCCATCCGATCGTCGTAGGAGGGATACGCTGTGGGGCGCGTGTAGGGCCTCACGATCACCTCTAGCCTCGAACAGATAGCGTATGCGAGCCCCAGAGAGCCAGATAGCCCGGGACCGGGAAGCGATCCGGATCCTCCTTGCTGACCGTCAATCGCTGTTCCGGGAAGCGATCCGAACGGGACTGGAGGCGGAGGCGGATCTGCGGGTCGTCGGGGAGGCCCGTGATGGACCCGAGGCGGTCGCGGAGGCGGAACGGACGTCGCCTGACGTCGCGATCGTCGACGTCAGCCTGCCAAGGGGTGCGCGAATCAGCTCCCGGATCAGAGAGCGGGTCCCGGGATGCCGGATCCTGGTGCTCGCCACGGATGAGGACTACCAGAACCTGATCGAGGTGCTCGATGAAGGCGCGACCGGCTACCTGACCAAGGAGGTGCAGCTGGCGGCGCTCGTCGATGCCACGAGGGCCGTCCACAAGGGCGAAACCCTCGTTCCTCCTCGCATGCTGGGTCCGTTGATCGCCACGCTCCTTGGGCGCAGGAGGGAGCGCGATGCGGCTCACCACCGGATCGCCCAGCTGACCCGACGGGAGCGCGAGGTGCTCGCCCTCTTGAGTGAGGGCGCCGACAACGAGGGCATCGCCCGCGCGCTCGTGATAAGTCCGCAGACCGCCCGAACCCACATCCAGAACATCCTCACGAAGCTCTCGGTCCACTCGCGCTTGGAGGCCGCCGCCTTCGTCGCTCACAACGGGGTCCTCACCGACCTGGTGACTCCTCGAAGCTGAATCCGATCATGGCCTAGGGCCTCCGCGGCTCAGGGCGGCCGTCGTGGTCCAACGGGCGTACGACATTCCGCCCGTTTGCACGAGGCCGCGCCCTGGGCGCGGCGATAGCTTGGAGGCACGCTCGGGAGAGCGGCTCGCGGACAACGGCTCGCGCGGATCCCGGTTTCCTCCAGCCGTTGACGGGATATCGGTCCTCGGATCCCACGCTTCGGTGGGTCAGGGCGTAAGCGTAAGGAGGCACAGCCGGTCTTGAGCGAACGTTTCGTTTCCTCGGGGGATTCTGCTCGCCCTGACCAGCTCACGCTCTCATCCCTGGAGCAGGTCCGGGTCGATGGCTCAGGCGCAGGGCGGGCAGCGACCGAGTTGACGGCGGAACTTGTCGTTATCCCCGGAACGCCCGAGGTCACTCGGGGTCTCCTCCACGCCAGGCCGTGGAAACGTGTCGTCAAGCGAGCGACCGACATCGTTGGTGGTGTCCTCCTGTTGGTCCTGCTCTCACCCATCTTGCTGGTCACCGCGATCGCGATCAGGGTCTCGTCCCGTGGGCCGGTGCTCTACGTGCAGGTTCGGGTCGGCAAGGGCGGGCGCTCCTTCAGGATGTTGAAGTTCCGATCGATGCGCCGTCAGGCCCACGACGACCGGGGCGACGTGATCCACCTCAACGAGGTGTCGGGGCCGGTGTTCAAGATCCGCGAGGACCCACGGCTCACCCCTGTGGGACGTCTCATCAGGAAGCTGTCGATCGACGAGCTGCCCCAGCTGATGAACGTGGTGGCGGGGCAGATGAGCCTGGTGGGACCACGTCCCCCGCTCCCAGAGGAGTACGACACCTATGGCCCCAGAGAGCGCCGGCGGCTTTCCGTTCGACCCGGGCTCACGTGCATCTGGCAGGTCAGTGGGCGATCCGACCTGGACTTCGAGCGCTGGGTCGACATGGACCTCCGGTACATCGACACCTGGACCTTCTGGCTGGATCTGAAGCTGCTGCTCCTCACGATCCCGGCCGTTCTTTCGGGCCGCGGAGCCTACTGACCCTCCAGCTCCACCCGATCCCTGTCGATGACGCTGCAGGGCCATGGATGGGATGATTCCTTCACTCCCCGCGAGCAGGATGCCGGATGACGACCTCGGAAACAGGGCCTTCAGAACTCCGTGAGTACCTGTCGGTGCTCTGGCGCCGCAGGTACCTGATCGCGCTCACGATCCTCGTGACGCTGGGAGCGGCGATCTTCTACACCCAGCGGCAGACACCCCTCTACCGGAGCTCGGCGCAGGTCCTCGTCACGCCGATCTCACTGCCTTTGCAGGGCCAACAGTCGTACGCCTCCGTCAACATGTCGAGTGAGCAGCTGGTGGCGGCATCTCCGGAGGTCGCCCGACTAGCGCGGCAGCAGCTCGCGGCCGACGGCATAGCTCCCGGCGACCTGTCCGTGGAGAGCTCCATCGACGATCTGACCCTGACCTTCTCCGCCACATCGCCTCAGCCATCGGCGGCGCGATCCACCGCGGAGGCCTACGCCGAGGCCTATCTCGATCATCGGAGCCTGCAGCTTCAGCAGGATCTCCAGGACGGAGAGGACAGCATCAACGCAGTGATCACCGACATCAACGGGCAGATCCACGACGCCGAGGCGGAGCTCGCCAAGGCTCAGGCGGCGGGCGACGATCCCCGGGCGACCGTGCTGCAGCTCCGTATCACCTCGCTCTCGGATCAGCTCACGACCCAGCAGACGAGCCTCAACCAGATCCTGCTCGCAGGCAGCGCTCCCGTCGGCCACGTGATCGCTCCGGCCTACCTGCCAGCGTCTCCCTCGAGTCCTGATGTCCAGAGGAATCGGCTTCTTGGGATCCTCCTCGGGATCTCACTCGGGGTGGGGCTCGCATTCCTCGTCGAGCGGCTCGACGAGGGGGTTCGCCTGCGGGAGGACGTCGAGGCATCGACAGGAGCCCCCCTCATCGCGAAGATCCCGGTGGCGAGCATGCCCGAGTCCGGCCCGGTGATCCTCGACGAGCCATATGCGGAAGCGTCGGAGGCCTATCGGCTCCTTCGAGCGCGCGTCCTCTACTCTGCCTCGCAGATCGGCTCCGCGACGATCATGGTGACGAGCTTCCAAGGGGGAGAGGGCAAGACCACCACCGCAGCGAACCTAGCAACGGCACTGGCTCAAGCCGGGAAGCTCACGGTTCTCGTGTCCGCCGATCTGCGCCGGCCGTCGATGGTCGAGTTCTTCGGCGGTGACAGGCCCGGCCTCACTGACGTGCTCGCGAACGAGCTCGACCTGATGTCGGCCCTCGCGCCCACCGCCGTGGAGAACCTGTCCGTTCTGGGGCCCGGGGAGCGTGTGGACAATCCCTCCGAGCTTCTCGGATCCGAGGCGATGCTCGACGTGATGACTCGCCTCGCGGACCATGCCGACTACGTCATCGTCGACGCCCCCCCGATCACCGGCGCGTCGGACGCCCTCAGCATGGCGTCCCATATGCACCACGTGCTGCTCGTCGCGGATGCCCGATACGCGAAGCGAGGAAAGATCAAGGAGGCCGTGCTCGAGCTACGGTCGGTTGGGGCGGAGGTATTGGGAGTCGTGCTCACCCACGTCTCGATGAGGGATCAGCCCTCCTACGCGTATTCCTCATACGCGGAACCACCCACCGAGCACGAGAATGGGAAGAAGCCACTTGCGCGACACGCGGGCAGCCTGTTGGGTCGTTTCAATCGACGGAGCTGAGCAACCTTGGGCGGTATGCGCGCAACCGGGCGCGGCGCATCCGGGTGGTCCAGTCGGAGGGTCGTCGTGAGCGCCGTTTCCCCGGAACCCCCGGGCCTCCACACCGCCATGCACACGCTCCGCATCGATGCGGCGACGGCGGAGGTGGTGAACGTCCTACGAGAGGGCGGCGTCCCGAGCATCCTGCTCAAGGGTCCATCCGTTGCTCGATGGATCTACGACGGGGCGAGCCGGCCGTACGGCGACTGCGACCTCCTCGTCCGCCGGTCCGATCTCGAGGTCTCCGAGCAGTCCCTCCAGGCCCTCGGTTTCGAGCGTGGGGGTCTCTACTCGATCCCCGGGGACTGGCCGCGGCACGCTGCGGTCTACCGCCGCGGCGATGTGGTGGTCGATCTGCATCAGACGCTGCTCGGCGTGACGGCCGATGCCGACCGGCTCTGGGAGGTCCTCGCGCCCCATCGCGAGCAGATGCGTATCGCAGGAGTCGGCGTCGACGTGCTCGATCCCGCGGGCCGCGCATTCGTCCTGGCGCTCCACTCGGCAAAGGACGGCGGCCGGGACGAGAAGCCTCGGCGAGACCTGGAGCGCGCGCTGGAGATCCTTCCCCCGGACCTCTGGCGGGCCGCCGCGGAGATCGCGGCGGCGGTCGGAAGCGGCGAGGCGTTCGCGGCAGGGCTCCGTCGTTGTCCGGCCGGGCGCGAGCTGTCCGTAGAACTGGACCTCTCCCCGCAGGTCTCACGCGAGATCGCGTTGCGGCAGCACGACCCTGCCGCTCTGGCGGTGGGCATGGACTGGCTCTTGCGATCGAAGGGCACTCGACGGAAGGCCGGCCTGGTCGCGAGGAAGATCGTGCCGCCACCCGCCTTCCTGCGTGAATGGTCGCCGCTCGCCCGGCGGGGGAGATGGGGTCTCGCTCTCGCCTATCTGTGGCGGCCGCTGTGGCTGCTCTGGAGGGCACCGGCAGCGGTGCGGGCGGTGGTCGTGGCCGACTCCAGGGCGCGGAGGAGTCGTTCCGAGGGGCCGGCACAGAGCGAGTCTCGACTTCCGTTCTGGTCGAAGATCGGTCTCTGGGCACGGATCTGGTGGACGTTCGCGACCGTGACCGGGGTCGAGCGACGCCACCCATTGCCGCAGGCGGTGGCTGAACTCGGGTTGGTCGCACCGAGGGCCCACCTCCGGCTGGAGCCTCGCCGGCTGGGAAGGATCGTCGGTCGGGTCTTGCGGATCGGCTGGTGGAGGCCCCGATGCCTGTTCACGGCACTCGTGCTCTATCGGCTCCTGCAAGAGCAGGGGGATCAGGCGGAGTTGGTCATCGGGATGCCGCTCGATAGTCGATCGAAGGACGCACACGCATGGGTGGAGGTCGACCGGGTCGATGTGGGTCCTCCCCCGGGCGGGAGGGGACGTCTCCCTCTGGCCCGATATCCCCTTTGACCCCCCAGCCCCGGGGTGGTGAGTGCTGCCCACACATGCACTCGACGTAGGCAAGTTACGGCGGTAGCGGCTGCCCGGACTGCTTTCTGAGGAAGAACCTAGTCTCGAACACGTACCCGATATCGCGGACGCGAGAAAGAGGATTCCCGACGGGTTCTCGCGGGAATCGAGGACCTTATGGGTGTGATCCTGGTAACCGGCTCTGGCGGTCTCATCGGCAGTGAAGCGACCCGCTCCTTCGCCGGGCTCGGCTACGACGTGATCGGGATCGACAACGATATGCGCAGCACGTTCTTCGGCAGGGAGGCGTCGACCGCATGGAACGTCGATCGACTGCAGCGGGAGCTGGGGCCACGATATCGGCACCATGACGTCGATGTCAGGGACCGGGACGCGATCATGTCCCTCGTCGGCGGGTTCGGGGAAGAGATCGCCCTCGTTATCCATGCCGCTGCCCAACCATCGCACGACTGGGCTGCCAGGGATCCGTTCACGGACTTCGACATCAATGCCGGGGCAACGTTGAACCTCCTGGAAGCGACCCGCCGACATGCGCCGTCGGCCGTGTTCATCTTCTGTTCCACGAACAAGGTCTACGGGGACCGTCCGAACGGGTTGCCTCTGCGAGAGCTGGATCGTCGGTACGAGATCGATCCCACCCATCCGTACGCTGGCGGCATCGGCGAGGACATGTCCGTCGATCGGTGTCTGCACAGCCTCTTCGGCGCATCCAAGCTCGCCGCGGATGTGCTGGTCCAGGAGTACGGTCGTTATTTCGAGATGCGCACCGCGTGCTTCCGGGGTGGGACCCTGACCGGGCCCGGGCACTCTGCCACCGAGTTGCACGGGTTCTTGGCCTACATCATGCGGTGCATCATGACCGGGACGCCCTACACGGTCCACGGCTACAAGGGGAAGCAGGTCCGCGACGCGATCCACAGCAGCGATCTCATCCGGGCGTTCCATCGCTTCTTCGAGGAGCCTCGCGTCGCCGAGGTCTACAACATCGGCGGCGGGCGCTTCAGCAACTGCTCCGTCTTGGAGGCGATCGACCTGGCGGAGGAGACCGCCGGCCGCCGGCTCGAGTGGTCGTATGCGGACCGGAATCGGATGGGCGACCACATCTGGTGGATCGGCGACAACGGCAGGTTCCAGGAGCATCACCCCGGATGGGAGCTGCACTACGACGTCCCGCAGATCCTTCAGGAGATCCACGAGGCCAACCGCGAACGGTGGGCCTCGTGAAGGATCTCGGGAAGCGCAACGTGCTGGGTGTGCTTGTCGATGTCGCTGATCAAGAGGGAGCCGTCGCTCGTGTTCTGCAGGCGGCGCGAGCGCGCCGACCGCTGGCATGCACCGCTCTCGCGGTGCATGGGGTGATGACGGGCGTGGATGATCCCGTTCACCGATATCGACTGAATCACTTCGATCTCGCGACACCCGACGGACAGCCGGTACGGTGGGCGTTGAACTGGCTCTATCGTGCCGGCCTCGAACGGAACACCCACGGGTCAGGTCTGATGCTGGGCGTGTGCGAGCGCGCGGCAAGCGAAGGGTTGCCGATCTACCTCTACGGCAGCACGCCGGTCGTGCTCGGCCGGCTCGTCGCTGCCCTTCGACAGCGGTTCCCTTCGCTCTTGGTGGCCGGGTCAGAGCCCTCGAAGTTCCGTCGCACCTCGAGCGACGAGAAGCGAGAGCTCGTCGATCGGATCCGCGCCTCGGGGGCCGCTATCGTCTTCGTCGGTCTCGGTTGTCCGCGGCAGGAGGTGTTCGCGTACGAATACCGCGAAGCCCTCGGGATCCCCACGCTCGCCGTAGGCGCCGCGTTCGACTACCTGGCGGGGGTGCTCCGTGAGCCTCATCCGTTGGTTCGGCGGGCCGGACTGGAGTGGCTCCATCGATTGATCCTCGAGCCACGCAGGCTCTGGAAGCGGTACGCGGTCCTGAACCCGCGGTTCCTGTTGGGGCTGGGTCTCCAGCTGGCGGGCCTGTCGAGACCCCAGGCAGGTCGCGGTGAGCCTCCGGTGGACGAGCTCCTCTACGGGTGAAAGCAGAGGGGGAAACGTGCGAGTCGTCGTGATCGGCACCGGCCACGTGGGCCTGGTGACCTGCGGGACCCTTGCCGCTCTCGGGCACGAGGTCGTGGGCACAGACGCGGACCAGGAGAAGATCTCGCGGTTGCAGAGCGGCATCCTGCCGTTCCATGAGCCCGATCTGGATGCGCTCGTGGAAGAGCAGGCGAAGGATGGTCGGCTCGGGTTCACGGACGACGCGTCCGAGGCGATCCCCAACGCTGATGTCGTCTTCATCTGCGTGAGCACTCCGCCGCGGTCCACGGGGGAGGCCAACCTCGTGGCGGTTGAGCAGGCAGTCCGGCTAGTGGGACATCAAGCCTCGGGTCGGACGGTGGTGGTCGAGAAATCGACCGTTCCTGCTGGCACCGCTCAACGGATCCGCCACGTCCTTCTCCAGGAAGGGAACGGGGTACGCAAAGAGCTGGAGGTCGTCTCGAACCCCGAGTTCCTGCGAGAAGGAAGCGCGGTCCGAGATAGCTTGGAGCCCGACCGGATCCTGGTCGGGGCCGAGCGGGACTGGGCGTTCGGCGTCATGCGCGAGCTCTACGCGCCACTGATCGCGAATGGGGCGCGATTGATCGAGACGGATATCAACACGGCCGAGTTGGCCAAGCACGCCAGCAATGCGTTCCTCGCGTTGAAGATCTCGTATGCCAACGCGCTCGCGAGGATCTGCGAGCGTGCTGAAGCCGATGTGGTCGCGGTCGCCGAGGTCATGGGTGCTGATCCGCGCATCGGGCCCGACTTCCTCCGGGCGGGGCTCGGTTACGGTGGATCGTGCTTCCCGAAGGACCTGCAGGCGTTCCAACATCTCGCAGCCTCGCTCCACTACGACTTCCCGCTCCTCCGCGAGATCGGGCGCATCAACGACGAAGCCATCGAGGCAACCCTGGAGAAGGTGCGCGCTGGGCTGTGGAACCTCGAACACAAGCGGGTGGTGCTCCTCGGACTCGCGTTCAAGCCCGGCACCGACGACGTCCGATTCTCGCCTCCGCTCGCGCTCGCCGCACGGTTGCTCGACGGTGGAGCGACGGTTGTCGGTCATGACCCGCAGGCGATGGCGAACGCGAAGGAGGAGTGTCCTGGCCTCCTCGCATCCACCGACCCGTACGAGGCGGCAGAGGGCGCTCACTGCCTCGTCGTGTGCACGGAGTGGCCGGAGTTCCGCTCGCTCGACCTCCGGCGACTCCGCGATGTCATGGCTCAACCCTTCATCGTCGACGCGCGGAACCTGTTCGAGCCGGAGGAGATCCTCGCGGCGGGATTCTCGTATCAGCCGACGGGCCGTCCCGGCTCACCCTGAGAGCCGCTTGTGCCTCGAGCGTTGATCACCGGGGGAGCTGGTTTCCTCGGCTCGCATCTGTGCGACCGGTTGTTGCGGGAAGGGTGGGAGGTCCTCTGCCTCGACTCGCTGCTCACGGGAGATGGGGTGAATCTCTCCCAAGCACGCGAACATCCTGCCTTCCGGTTCATCCAGGCCGACGTTACCCATGAGCTGCCCGTCGAAGGAAGCGTCGACGCGGTCTTGCATCTGGCATCCCCTGCCTCGCCCGTGGCCTATCAGCGACATCCGATCGAAACGCTTCGGGTCGGCGCGGTCGGAACCGAGAGGGCCTTGGAGATCGCAGAACGGGACGGTGGGACGTTCCTGCTGACGTCGACATCCGAGGTGTACGGCGATCCCAAGGTGCACCCTCAGCCGGAGGGCTACTGGGGCAACGTGAACCCGATCGGGCCGCGCAGCATGTACGACGAGGCCAAGCGCTTCGCCGAGGCGCTCACCATGGCGTACCACCGCTCCCACGGACTTCCCGTACGGATCGCGCGGATCTTCAACACGTACGGGCCCCGGATGCGACGGGGCGACGGAAGGGCGGTCCCGGCGTTCATCGAGCAAGGGCTCCGGGGTGATCCGATCACGGTGCACGGGACCGGCGCTCAGACGCGATCGCTCTGCCACGTGGACGACCTGATCGAGGGGCTCTGGAGGCTCCTGGTTTCGGATACCTCCGGCCCGGTGAACCTCGGCAACCCCGAGGAGGTGAGCGTGCTCCAACTCGCGAACACGATCCGCTCGCTCACCGGCGACCGATCCGAGATCGTGCTCGTCGACCGCCCGGTCGACGACCCGGAGCTTCGATGCCCGGACATCAGCCTGGCCCGAGGGGCGCTCGGCTGGCAACCCGATATCTCGCTGGCGGAGGGTCTCGAGAGGACGATCGATTGGGCGAGGCGCACGTGGCGCTGACGGACCAAGACACGGATCTGTCGCTGGCCAGGCTGACCGGTGAGCACGTCCTCGTCATGCATGGACGTCGGGGCGATGAACTTCCAGCCGGCCGCGACGTCGATTGCCTGGTGGAAGGCCTGGACCCCCGATGGCCGCTACGGTTGACCGGGGGCTGGAAGCTGTGCCAATGGCATCAGTACGACCTCGGGTCCTGGTATTGGGTGCTCGAACGAGACGGCGCGTTCTTGGCCCTCGATACAACGGATGACCCCGACGGGTTCGGCCGGGACGCCATCCGGACGCGCTCGGTCCTCGCCGAGATGGATGGCGACCGGTCGATACTCCTGCATGCCGCCTACCTGACGGTGAAGCGCACGCGGAAGGGCGATCTCGAACCGTCGGAGTGGGAGGGTATCGGGAAGGTTGCGTCCGTCGACCCGGGCGCCTTCACCGCCGCGCTCGATCGTCTCGGTGGGACGAGGCTCTCCTCGGTCCTCGCGCCAGCCGCCTTGGCCGGGGTAGCGCCGGCAGACACGACGATCCGACACGCGAACCGCCTCCGCTGGGTCCGGCGATTCGGTTCACCCGCTCGAGTGGCCCGAGCCATGAGGCTCGGGGCCCGTCGATACGTCGATCGGTTCATCAACCCAACGGGGTTGTCCGTGTTGGTGGTTGGACCCGACGGATCGGGCAAGTCCACGGTGGCTGCGCGTCTACCACAGATATGTGCCGCCATGTTCAGGCGCCACGCGCACTCACACTGGCGGCCGGGCGTCTTGCCACGACCTGGCTCGGTCCTCGGCAAGACGCCGTCGGACCCGACGCAGCCCCACGTTCGCACGGCGTTCGGACGTTTGCCGTCCGCGCTCCTGCTCATCTACTACTGGACCGACTTCGTGGTCGGCGGGATGATCCGCGATCTGCCGGTGAAGGCGCGGTCGGGGCTGCTGATCCGCGAGCGGGGGTGGTGGGATCTGGCGGTCGATCCTGGCAGGTACAGGATGCAGGTCGCGCCTCGCCTGGTACGGATGCTCGGTGCGTTGCAGCCTCAACCGGACCTGGTGATCGTCCTCCACGCGGACCCGCACCTCGTGCGTGAGCGCAAACCAGAGCTCGAAACCCGCGAGCTCGAGCGGCAGCTGACCGCATGGAGAACTGCCGTGCCAGACGGCGTGGCCTCGGTCCGGATCGACGTCTCCCGGCCGTTCGAGGATGTGCTGGCCGAGGCGCGGGACGCCGTCGTCCGGGTCATGGAGTCGCGGGCCATGTCCCGCCTCGACGGTGGATGGGCGACGCTGCCTCTGCGATCGACCCGCTGGTGGCTCCCTCGCTCTCCCGGGGGCGCAGCCCGCGCCGGGGTCTCTGTGTACCAGCCGGTGACGAGTCGCGCCCGGGTCGCGTGGAGCCTTGCACGGATGTTCGGCGGGCGAGGAGGGTTCGCGCTGCTCCCGAAGGGGCTTGCTCCTCCACCCTCGGTTCGCCGGATACTTGCTCCGCATATCCCTCCACGCGGGACGGTTGCGGTCGGCAGGGCGACGCACCCCCACCGATCCGTCGCCCTCATCCTCGAGGAGAGTGGGGGCTGTCGGGCGGTTGCCAAGATCGCGCGGGATCAACGTGGAACAGATGCGCTCTCGATGGAGGGGTCCGCGCTCAGGGGTGTCGCACAGAGTCTGACCGGTCGTTTGGCCGCGCCTCGGCTGCTGCACGCAGAGCCTGGCCTCCTCCTCCTCGAGCCGATCGAGTGGATCCTGCGCCGGCGGCCGTGGGAGCTGGAGGAACCGGTAGCCGGCGGCCTCGGAGAGCTCTTCCGCTCGGGTAAGCGAGCGGTCGATGGGGGCTGGGTGGGTCCGGCACATGGCGACTGCGCCCCGTGGAATCTCTTAAGGACGTCTCACGGGTGGGTCCTGGTGGACTGGGAGAGCGCGGGTGAGGCACCGGAGTTCCACGACGTCTGCCATTTCGTCGTCCAATCGCACGCGCTTCTGGGGCGCCCGTCCGCGACCGAGGTCATCGACGGGTTCCAACGGGGCCGGGGATGGGTGGGTCGTGCGATCGCCGTCTACGCAGAGGCCGCCGACCTGCCTTCGGAGTCGGCTCGCGAAGCCCTGGCCGGGTACCTCGATCGGGCCATCCGAGATCAGACCTGGACCACCGAGGCGGAACACAGGGGTGCGCGCCGCCGGCGATGGCTCCGAGAGCGTCTCGATGGTTGAGAACCGACGCTCAGGCGTTGTTGATGCACAGAGCCGCGGATCCCTGCAGGAGGACGAGCGTCGAGACGACGACGAACGAGACGAGGATCACGCTGGCGAAACCGACGACGAGGAGACGAGGATAAGAACGGAAGAAAAGACCGAGGATCAACGCCAGGATGATGCCGACGCCAAGGAGGCCGAGGGTGAGGTCCGAGCGAAGGATCGAAGCGAACCGTTCGGCGTAGGAGGCCGCTCCACAGCCGATGATCGCTCGAGGATCCACCATGTTGTCCTCGATCACCACCCCCACGCCGCGAGGCTGAGGGGGGTTCCGACTCGTCGTGAACACGATGCCGATGCTCGTCCGACGCTCTTCCGTGAAGACGTTCGAGGTGACCACGATGTCATTGGCGCTGCTGATGACGACGTCGGCTCCTATCTCTTCCTTCAAGTAGTTGTTCCCTTGAAACAAGTTCTCCTTGACCAGCGCGTGATCGCTCGGCGTCCAACCTCCGGACATCTCCCACTGGACCCCGGCCCGACCGTTGCGGACGAAGCGGTTGCCCTGGCTGTGGAAGAAGCCGTACTTGCAGAAGTCGCACCAGACGCCGACCCACGGGTTGTCGTGGATGAAGGAGTTGGTCACGGTTGTGTTTCCGGGACCCGAGTAGACGGCGGCTCGCTTGATGCATGCGGCGAAGCGGAATGCGGGCGTCATGGAGTAGGCGCTGCCGTTGTTCCAACAGTTCAGGTCGTCTACGGTGACGTTCGCGGATCCGCCACCACCGATACAGCTGCCGCCGTTGTCATGGCAGTCGACGGTTCGCAGCGTGAGAGACGCATTCCCCATGGAGAACGCCTTGCCGCAGTTCGATCTGTAGGGGGCGGCCTCGGTTCCGCACGTGGTGCCATCGGATGTCGCAGGGGTCGGAGCGCCGGCGATGTCGAGGTCTTCGAAGTAGGCCTCGCCGGTGACCTCGAAGATCCCCACCGAGGTGGGCGCGAGGCCCGACCCGTCGATGAACGTAGCGTCCCGTCCTTCTCCGATCACGCGATCACCGACCTCCGTCGAGATGGTCGAGCGGACCTCGAAGGACCCGGCCTGCAGGCAGTAGGTCGTTCCAGCCGGTTCGGAGGCCATCACCTGTCCGAGGTCGGCTCCGCTCGGCACCGAGATCCCGCGGCACCCGGACGAGCTCGTGGGTGAAGACGCCGTGGAGACGTGGTTGAAACTCTCGGCGGAGCTGATCCCCAGCCAGGGTCCCACGAGGAGGGCCACGAGGGCGACCGCGGTCGGGTTCGTGCCGATCGCCCGACCGTGCGGCGACGGGCCCGGTGCCCGCGAGGGGAAGGTCGGACGCATCCCAGAGATTCTCCCAAACGCGGGATGCGATCCCGCTCGTTGGGTAGGGGTGAAGCTTACGCTCGGATACCGGCGCCAGTCCCCGCGCTCGTGCATCTGGGCGGGCAACGATTCACTTCGGGATCGGTGATGGCGACGAGTTGCGACCCAGCCGACGAGGGAAGGGAGAACGATGAAGGCAGCGCCCAGGGTCAGCATCGGGATGCCGGTGTTCAACGGAGAACGATTCATCGCCGAGACGATCGACACCATCTTGGCGCAGACGTTCGGTGACTTCGAGCTGATCGTCTCGGATAACGCGTCAACGGACGGAACCGAGAAGATCTGCCGCGCATACGTCGACGAGGACAGCCGGATCCGGTACGTGCGCAACCGTGAGAACCTCGGGGCTGCCTACAACTACAACCAGACCTTCCACCTCTCCTCGGGCGAGTTCTTCAAGTGGGCTTGCCACGATGATCTCCTGCGACCGGAGTTCCTGGAGCGATGTGTGGAGGTCCTCGACCGAGACCCACGGGTCGTGGTGGCGTATACGGGATGGGCGCCGATCGACGACGTGGGAGACCCACTGCCCGCGCCTGAGCTCCGATACCCGCCCTGGCGTGCGGATCATCCCGATCCCGTCCAGCGGAGCCGGTTCAGGTTCCGGATGGAGCGGAGGCCCCCGAGCGCGATCTACGGGATGTTCCGGTCGGAGGCACTGCGTCGCACCGGCCTCTACCGTCCGACGCACGGTGGCGACCACATCATGATGGCCGAGATCAGCCTCTATGGGCCCTTGGTCGAGGTCCCCGAGGTCCTCTTCCTCAATCGGTGGCACAGCGAAAGCGGCTCGAAGATCCCTACGTTCCGCGAGCGGGTCGATTGGTGGCTCCCTGCTTCACAGGTGGGAGGACGATGGGGCCGAGGCCCCATCGGATCCTTCCTCTTGTTCGTGAAGACGATGGCGCAGACAGCGATCGC
>Ga0207643_10000178_pt1 | contig 43423 bp, 34 predicted proteins | sample KBSMisM62_FD_184313 | JGI IMG/M metagenome (GOLD analysis project Ga0207643, IMG submission 184313) | Miscanthus rhizosphere microbial communities from Kellogg Biological Station, Michigan, USA - KBS Miscanthus M6-2 (SPAdes) (version 2) | ecosystem: Host-associated > Plants > Roots >... | reverse complement strand
CCACGGCGAGCCGCGTGCCGCGCTCGGGATCGGCGGCGAAAAGTTCGCGCAGATGGATCGGTGCCTGCGCCTGCGCGTGCGCTTGCAGTGCCTGCCACTCCGGCAGCCCCGTCACGGGGTCCGACGCATCGTCGGCTACGCGGTTGGCGCTCATCGCGCGGCCGACGCCCCGACGGCGAGCGCTTTGCGCTTGTCGGCGATTCGTCGCAGCAATTCGGTCCACGACTTCACGAACGCCTGGGCACCTTCGTCCTGCAGCTCGCGCGCGATGGTGTCGACAGTGACGCCCGCCTGCGCGAATTGCGCGAGCGTCGACGCGGCCTCGACGCCGTCGCCGGCCAGCGTGCCGCGGACGTTGCCGTGATCGGCAAAAGCATGCAGCGTCTTTTCGGGCATCGTGTCGATCGTGTCGGGTGCGGCAAGCGCCTCGACATAGAGCGTGTCGGACGCGTTCGGATCCTTGGTGCCCGTGCTCGCCCAGAGCAGCCGTTGCGGCCGGGCGCCACGATCCGCGAGCACCTGCCAGCGCGACGAGTGCAGCAATTGACGGTAGGCGCGGTACGTTGCACCACCCACGGCGATGCCGAGACGGTTGCGCAACGCGGCCGGCACTTTGTCGGCAACCTTCCGGTCCCACCGGCTCACGAACAGCGACGCGACGGATGCGACGCGCGGATCGCGGCCGGCGGCAATGCGGCGCTCGATGCCGCGCAAATAGGCGCCGGCGGCTGCGACGTACTGGTCGGGCGAGAACAGCAGCGTGACGTTGACGGGCACGCCTTCGAAGATCGTCGCTTCGATCGCTGGAATGCCGGCGGGCGTTCCCGGAATCTTGACGAAAATGTTGGGCCGGTCGGCCTGTGCATGCAGTCGCTTCGCGGCCGCGATGCTGCCTTCGGTGTCGGACGCGAGTTGCGGCGATAGTTCGATCGACACCCACCCGTCGACACCATCCGTCGCGGCGAACGCCGGGCGAAACAGGTCGGCCGCGCGGCGCAAGTCTTCGAGCGCCAGTTCGAAGAACAACGCTTCGTCGGACGCGGCCGAGCGCGCCTTGCTGCGAATGCTCGCGTCGTAGGCATCCGTGCCGCCGATCGCCTCGTCGAAGATCGTCGGGTTGGACGTGAGGCCGGTGATCGAATATTCGTCGATGTATCGGCGCAGCGTGCCGTTGTCGAGGAGCTCGCGGGTGATGTTGTCGAGCCACAGGCTCTGGCCGATATCGCGCAGCAGCGTCGTCTGGTTCATGTCGCACCCTTGGCAGCGGACGGACGCCGGGCTTCCGGACCGCCGGAGTTTGAAAGCAGCCTCGTTCGCCAGGATCACCTCGGCGAGGTCGCCGATGCGGTCGATCGCGATGTCCGGCGACGGCTCGATGAGCGATCCCGCGGCCTCGGCAGCGTAATGACCCTGGCGGACGAAGACCGTCGTCACGCGCTCGCCCAGCGCGCGCTTGATCGCCGCGAGTAGCCTGGGCTTGTCGTCGACGATCACGTAGTGTCGCGCCGGATAGCGGCGCTGCATCGTGTCGAGCGCGCGCTCCTTGTGCACGCAGACGAGCACGCATCCGTCGAACGCATCCCACAGCCCGGCGCGAACGATCTTCCGCGGCTGGAAGACGATGTCGCCGTCGGAAAACACGACGGCGCGCCCGCGGTCACGACACCGGGCCACGACTTCGAGCGCGCGCGGATAGAGCCGGTCGGCGAACGGGTAGTCGAGGATGAACGCGCCGACATGCAGCAGCGCGGGCTCGTCGTCGAGGCCCGCGCGGAAGCGTTGCAGCGTGGCGAGGTAGTCGGCGATGCCGGTTTCCTCGCGCATCGCTGCGTACAGTGCCCAATAGCGGTCGCGCTGCGCGACGCCGAATCCGCCCTCGAGATGCGCACCGAGGTCGGCGGCGAAGCGGTCGTTGTCGAGCAGCGTGTTGTCCACGTCGAACAGCCATACGGTCGTTGCGTCGTTCAGCACGGCGGGCTCTTCTCGCTCACGGGATCGCGCCAGCCGTCGTCGCCGGCGAACAAGTTCGCCGCTTCGGCTGGCCCCCAGGTACCGGGCTCGTAGAACGAAAGCGGCGTGCCGGCTCCGAGAACCGGATCGACGACGCGCCATGCGGCCTCCACGGCCTCGTCACGCGTGAACAGCGACGCGTCGCCGCGCAGTGCGGCGCCGAGCAGCCGCTGGTACGGCGATTTCTCGCCTTGCAACTGGTGCCGTGCAACGAGTTCCACCGGATCGCCGCGCATCTCGTCGCCTGCCGCCTTCACCCGGACGCCGGCGGAAATCAGCACTTCGGGGCTCAGCCGGAAGCGGAAATAATTCGACTGCGACGGCGGGGCGTCGTCGAAGATCGGCAGCGGCGGTTTCTTCAGGTCGACGACGACCTCGGTTGCCGTGATCGGCAGGCACTTGCCGGCGCGGATGTAGAACGGCACGCCCGCCCAGCGCCACGTGTCGATATGCAGGCGCAGCGCGACGAACGTCTCGACTTGCGAATCCGCGGCGACACCCGGCTCGTCCCGGTAGCCGCGGAACTGGCCGCGGACCACCTGCGCCGGATCGAGCGGCCGCATCGCGCGAAACAGCCGCAGCTTCTCGGCGTGCATCGTCTGCGCATCCTGGCCGGCAGGCGCGTCCATCGCGAGCAGCGCAATGACTTGCAGCAAGTGGTTTTGGACGACGTCGCGCACGGCGCCGACTTCCTCGTAGAAGCTGCCGCGTCCCTGCACGCCGAAGCTCTCGGCCATCGTGATTTGCACGCTGTCGACGTAATTGCGGTTCCACAAGGGCTCGAGCAGCGCATTTGCAAACCGGAAGTACAGGAGGTTCTGCACGGCCTCCTTGCCGAGGTAATGGTCGATCCGGAAGATCGTCGACTCGGCAAAAACCGCGTGCAGCGTCTCGTTGAGCGCAACGGCCGACGCGAGGTCGCGTCCGAACGGCTTCTCGACGACGACGCGGGCACCGGCTGCACACCCCGACCGCGACAAGCCTTCGGCGACCGGACCGAACATGCTCGGCGGGATCGCGAGGTAGTAGAGCGGGTGGGTCGCGGTTCCCAGCGCTTTCCGCAGGCAATCGTATGTTCCCGGATCGCGGTAGTCGCCGTCCACGTACGCGATCCGCGCGGACAGCCGCGCGAATGCCGCTTCGTCGAGGCCGCCGTTGTGCTCGAGGCTGTCGCGCGCCCGTGCGCGAAGCGTGTCGACCGAGCCACCGCCGCGGGCGATGCCGATGACGGGCATGTCGAGCTCGCCCGACCGAGCGAGCGCCTGCAATGCGGGAAAGATCTTCTTGAATGCGAGATCGCCCGTGGCGCCGAACAGGACGAACGCGTCCGACTGCGTTGCTTCCATCACGCTCGTTTCCCGAAGGGGCACAAAGGCTCGCAGTTGAGACCGGCGATGGCCGTGCGGCGACGCACATGCACCTCGCGCGCCCGGACTGCCGACACGCCGGTCATTGCCAGACACCACCCGGCGCGCAGGGTTCCGCATTCCATCCAGGGTGAAAGCGTCGCAAGCGCTCGCCGGGCGACGGCGTGCGTGCGCGATTGCCCGTCAAGCGGTATCGTGATGATAATTTTCGCATTGTGGGTGGCGTCGTGCGGCGCGACAATCCGCCGCACGGCTCGCCGGGCTTCGACATGCCGATCGGGCAAAGCGTCGCGCCTGCAGGTGTGAGACGAAAGGCACCGACCGGACAGGTATCCATGACGGACAATGTCGTTTACATCCCGGTGGCGCCGCACTGGCGGCTGATGATCGCGCATCAGCACGCGCAGGTCCGGCACGTCATCCGCACGCTCGTCGAAACCGAGCATACGTCGATCGTCGAAGTGGCCGATGGCGAAGCGGCGCTCGTCGCGCTCGAACGGGCGCGTTTCGACGTCCTCGTGCTGGAGCTCGACCTGCCGGTGAAGGATGGCATCTCGGTGATGCAGTTGCACCGGCTGCTCCTGGCGCATGAACGCAGCCACGTCGAGCCACCGGCGATCGTGCTGACGCTGGCAGCCGAGGTTCGCGGCAACCTGACACTGACCAACCACCTGCAATCGCTGGGCGCGGACGGGTTCATCGACGATGCACCCAGGCCGGAGGCCGCCGGCCTCGTGGCAGCAATCCTGCAGGCGCGCGAATCGCGCCGCGCACGCGGAAAGCCGGCCGCGGCCTGAGACTCACGCGGCGTTGCCGCTCGCAACAAAGGAAACCGAATCGGCCGGCGGACGCAATCGTGCCGCAGCAGGTCGTCACTAGACTGCTCGTCATCGCGCGGCATCTTCGCCGCCGATTCGTCCGTTCCATACAACCCGAGGATTTCACCATGCCATTCATCAACGTCAAACTCATCGACGGCGTTTTTTCGCCCGCTCAAAAGAAGCAGATTGCCGAGAAACTCACTGACGCGATGGTGTCGATCGAAGGCGAAGCAATGCGCGCCGTCACGTGGGTCGTCGTCGAGGAAGTGAAGAGCGGCGACTGGGCTGTCGGCGGCAAGTCGCTGACCACCGCCGACGTTCACGCGATCGCCGGCAGGAAAGCCGCCTGAGTCCTGCAGCGAATTCGCATCCTGCGCGCGGCCCGGCACGGTCGTCGCGCGGGATGCGGCGCCTTGCCTGCGGAACGGCACTTCACCGTACACACGCGAAATCGCCTTCCGCTTCGGTAGCGCAGCCACCCCGGCTGCATCTTCAGCGCATTCATCGATAGTTCCCGGCGCAGCCGCCGCCACCACAGCGACGTTGCGCAAGATGGCGCTCGCGCAACGACTCCCCTACAATCGGCCCGAGCCGCGCAACCGCCGACGGGTCATTGCGACGCCGCGGGGCTACGCGCGACTCGACACACAAGGCGACCTCCCGATCATGTCCAGCTTGGTGGCGGAGTTTATCGGAACGTTCCGGCGGGTGCCGACTGGCGGTGCAGCCATCACAGGCCTCGTCCGCCGCACGTTCCTCGAAGGCGATCTTCGCGCGCCGCCGGTTACCGAAAGGATCAGCAGCCGATGAATCATTTCGTGAATGCAATGAGCGGTGATCTTGCCGCGTTTGCCCGAACCGCGGTGCTCGTCGCATCGATGGCCGTCGTAGCCGGCTGCACTAACGCGCCGGTCGCGCAACCGGCAGCCGCGATGCGCTACGACAGCGTCATCGACAATCCGATCCGGAGTGATCAGGACCGGAAGACGGACGCCGCGCGCAAGCCGGCGGAGTTCCTGCCGTTCACGCAGGTCGCGCCCGGCATGCAGGTTCTCGACGTGTCGGCCGGTGGCGGCTATACGTCGCAGCTGCTGGCGCTCGCCGTCGGACCGACCGGCAAGCTCTGGGCGCAGACACCGCGCCCTGGTGCAACGCTCACCAAGCGCCTCGCCGATCATCCGCAGGCGAACATCGAAGTCGTCGAGCGTCCGTTCGACGATCCAGTCGCGCCGAACATGCCGAAGCTCGACCTGATCACGATCGTCCTCAACTACCACGACATCAGCTACCTTCCCGTCGACCGCGCGAAGATGAACCAGCGGCTGTTTGCGGCACTGAAGCCCGGCGGCCGGCTCGTCGTCGTCGATCATTCGGCGCGCAGTGGCACGGGCATCGCTGACGGCAAGACTCTGCACCGTATCGACGAAGCCGTCGTTCGCGCCGAGTTGCGGCAGGCCGGGTTCGTCCTCGACGGGGAAGGCATGTTCCTGCGCAACCCGGCCGATGCGCGCGACGACTCGTCAGGCGAACCGAAGGTGCCCACCGACAAGTTCGTGCTGCGCTTCGTGAAGCCCGCGTGAGCGGTGTGCGCATCGCCGGCATTCGACGCGTGACGCTCTCGCCGGCCGACAACCGCACACGCCCGCACGGGTGAATCTCCACCACCTCCTGCTCCAACGCGCGGAGCAGCGCAAGCCGCTGCGCGTTGCGCTGATCGGCGCCGGCAAGTTCGGTTCGATGTTCCTGTCGCAGGCGCGCACCACGTGCGGGCTGCACCTCACCGCGGTGGCGGACGTTTCGCCCGACCGCGCACGCGCGGCGCTGGCCACCACGGGCTGGCCGCCGGAGCAGCACGGCGCGCGATCCTTTGCGGACGCCGCATCGAACGGCACGACGTTCGTCACCGACGATGCGCACGCGGCGATCGCCGCTGCGGAGACCGAGATCGTCATCGACGCGACCGGCAACCCCCCCGCGGGCATCGGTCACGTACTCGCGTGCTGCAGCAACGGCAAGCACGTGGTGATGGTCAACGTCGAAGCGGACGCGCTCGCCGGTCCGCTGCTCGCGAAGCGCGCGGCCGACGCCGGCATCATCTACTCGCTCGCGTATGGCGACCAGCCGGCGCTGATCTGCGAGATGGTCGATTGGGCTCGTGCGGCGGGTTTCGACGTCGTCGCTGCGGGCAAAGGCACGAAGTACCTGCCGGCCTATCACGCGTCGACGCCCGACACTGTGTGGCGACATTACGGACTCAGCGCCGAGGACGCGCGCGCCGGCGGCCTCAATCCGCAGATGTTCAATTCGTTCCTCGACGGCACGAAGTCGGCGATCGAGATGGCCGCCGTGGCGAACGCAACCGGCTTGCGCCCTGCACCCGACGGGCTTGCGTTCCCGCCGTGCGGTGTCGACGACCTGCCGCGCGTATTGCGTCCGCGCGAATCAGGCGGCGAGCTTCACCACAGCGGCCAGGTCGAGGTCGTGTCGAGCCTCGAGCGCAACGGACGCCCGGTCTTTCGCGATCTGCGCTGGGGTGTATACGTCACCTTCAGGGCCGGCAGCGACTACGTCGAGCGCTGCTTCCGCGAATACGGCCTGCTCACGGACGACACCGGCGAATACACGGCGATGTACAAGCCCTATCATCTGATCGGGCTCGAGCTGGGCGTCAGCGTGGCGTCGGTCGGGCTGCGGCGCGAGCCTACCGGCGTGCCGCGTGCGTGGAACGGCGACGTCGTCGCAACCGCAAAACGCAACCTGCGCGAAGGCGAGACGCTCGACGGCGAGGGTGGTTTCACCGTATACGGCAAGCTGATGCCCGCCGCGGCCTCGGTGGCGCTCGGTGGGTTGCCCCTCGGCCTCGCGCATCGCGTTAAGCTGGTTCGTCCCGTCGCCAGCGGACAGGCCGTCAAGTGGAACGACGTCGCATTCGACGCGAACGATGCGGCCGTCAGGTTTCGCCGCCAGATGGAGTCGGAGCTGGCGCCGCGGTCGGTCGGCCAATGACGCCATACGTGCGCGTGATCGCACGCTGAACACGGGGTCTCTCGCAATGCGCAATTTCGATGGCGATTCCGATCCTGGCGAAACGCAGGAGTGGCTCGACGCGCTCGACGCATCGGTGCGCGCCGGCGGCAAGCAGCGCGGTCTCTACCTGCTGAAGAAGCTCGAGGAGCAGGCCCAGCACCTCGGGATCATCGCGCACGTTCAGCCCTACTCGGCCTACCGGAACACGATTCCGCTCGAGGAGCAGGGCGCGTATCCGGGCGACCTCGACGTCGAGGAGCGCATCACGTCGATCATGCGCTGGAACGCGCTCGCGATGGTCGTGCGCGCGAACCAGGCGTATGGCGACCTCGGCGGACACATCGCGAGCTACGCATCCGCCGCGGAAATCTTCGAGGTCGGGTTCAACCATTTCTTCCGCGCCGGCAACGCCACGCAAGGCGCGGATCTGGTGTTCTTCCAGCCACATTCCGCGCCGGGCGTATATGCGCGTGCGTTCCTCGAAGGGCGGCTTCGCGAGGAGCAGCTCGCGAACTATCGGCAGGAGGTCGGCGGTCGCGGACTGTCGTCGTATCCGCATCCATGGCTGATGCCGGAATTCTGGCAGTTCCCGACCGGGTCGATGGGCATCGGGCCGATCAGTGCGATCTACCAGGCGCGCTTCATGCGCTACGTCGAGCATCGCGGGATCGCGTCGATGGGCGATCGTCACGTGTGGGGCGTGTTCGGTGACGGCGAGATGGACGAACCGGAGTCCATTGCCGCGCTGACGCTCGCGTCGCGCGAGAATCTCGACAACCTGACGTTCATCATCAACTGCAACCTGCAGCGGCTCGACGGTCCGGTGCGCGGCAACGGGCAGATCATCCAGGAGCTGGAATCGCTGTTCATCGGCGCGGGCTGGAACGTGATCAAGGTGCTATGGGGTTCCGACTGGGATCCGCTGTTCGCGCGCGACACGCACCATGTACTGCTGCGCCAGCTCGCGGCGACGGTCGACGGCCAGTACCAGACGCTCGGCGCGAACGACGGCGCGTACAACCAGAGCCATTTCTTCGGTCTCGATCCTGAACTGCGCGCGCTCGTCGCGCACATGACACTTGGCGAGATCGACGCGCTGAAGCGGGGCGGCCACGATTTCCGCAAGCTGTACGCGGCGCTGCGTGCGGCGCGCGCGCACCGCGACGGTCCGACCGTGGTCCTCGCCAAGACCAAGAAAGGCTACGGCATGGGCGGCGTGGGCGAGTCGCGGATGACGTCGCACCAGCAGAAAAAGCTCGACCTCGATGCGCTCAAGGTGTTTCGCGATCGCTTCGGCCTCGCACTGACCGACGACGCACTCGCCGAGATGCGTTTTTATGCGCTTCCCGAAAACAGCCGCGAATTGGCTTACCTGCGCGAACGGCGCGCAGCGCTCGGCGGACACTTGCCGGTGCGGCACGACGCCGCGGCGCCGGTGGGCATTCCGCCGCTCGACGGCTACGCGCGCTTCGCACTCGAGGCGGCGGGGCACGAGATGTCGACGACGACTGCCGTGGTACGCCTGATCGGCAACCTGCTCAAGGATCCGGCGCTCGGGCCGCGCGTCGTGCCGATCGTCGCCGACGAGGCGCGCACGTTCGGCATGGCCAACCTGTTTCGGCAGATCGGCATCTATTCGCCCGTGGGCCAGCTCTACGAGCCCGAGGATGCCGCATCGATGCTCCGCTATCGCGAGGCGAAGGACGGTCAGTTGCTCGAGGAGGGGATCACCGAAGCGGGTGCACTGTCGTCATGGGTTGCGGCGGCCACGGCGTACAGCGTGCACGGCGTTGCAATGCTGCCGTTCTACATCTATTACTCGATGTTCGGCTTCCAGCGCGTCGGCGACCTGATCTGGGCGGCGGCGGACCAGCGGTCGCGAGGCTTCCTGCTCGGTGCGACGGCGGGCCGAACGACGCTCGGCGGCGAAGGCCTGCAGCACCAGGACGGGAGCAGCCATCTCGTCGCGTCGACGATTCCCAACTGCAGGGCCTACGATCCGGCGTTTGCCTACGAGCTCGCGGTGATCGTCGACCACGGCGCGCGGCAGATGATGGAGCGACAGGACGACGTGTTCTACTACATCACCGTGATGAACGAGAACTACCCGCAGCCGTCGTTGCCCGCAGGCGCTGCGGACGACATCGTCAGCGGCATGTACCGGCTGCAATCGACGGCGGTACCGGGCGAAGCCGCGGCCGCGAGGCTGCTGGGCTCCGGCGCGATCCTGCGCGAGGTCGTAGCGGCAGCCGCAATGCTTCGCGACGACTGGCAGGTGACAAGCGAGGTCTGGAGCGTGACGAGCTTCAGCGAGCTTGCCCGCGACGCGCGCGAAGTCGAGCGCGCCAACCGGCTGCAACCGGCTTCGTCGCCGCGAAAGAGTCACGTGGAGGGCTGCCTCGCGGGGACGGCGCCGATCATCGCCGCGACCGACTACGTGCGTGCGTATCCGCAACTGATCGCCTCGTATGTCGGCGGCCGCTTCGTCGCGCTCGGGACGGATGGCTTCGGCCGCAGCGATACGCGCGCTGCGCTGCGCGGCTTCTTCGAGAACGATCGCCGACACGTCGTCGTTGCGACACTGCACGCACTGTCCCGGCAGGGATCGCTCCCTGCTGCAACCGTTGCCGCCGCGGTCGAACGTTACGGGATCGATGCCGCCGCGGTCGCTCCCTGGACTCATTGACGATGACGATGCGAGACAACCCGGTGAAGGCGAGGATCGCCGCGGGGGGGCAGGCATTCGGTGCGATGGTGTTCGAGTTCTTCACGCCGGGCCTGCCCCAGCTTTGCGTGAATGCGGGCGCCGAGTTCGCGCTGTTCGACATGGAACACACGGGCCTCGGATTCGAGACGCTGAAGACCCAGTGCGCGCTGTGCCGGGGCCTGCGCATCGTGCCGATGGCGCGCGTGCCGCGCAGCGAATACCACTTCATCGCACGTGCGCTCGACGTCGGCGCGCTGGGCGTGATGGTGCCGATGGTCGGCACGGCCGACGAGGCGGCGCACATCGTGTCGTGCGCGCGATATCCCCCGCAGGGGCGACGCGGTGCGGCGTTCGGCTTCGCCCACGACGACTACCAGGGCGGCAACGTCGCCGAAAAAATCGCCGCGCTCCATGCGCGCACGCTGCTGATCGCGCAGATCGAGACCGTCGAGGGCCTTCGCAACGTCGAAGCGATTGCCGCAGTGCCCGGCATCGACGTGCTGTGGCTCGGCCATTTCGACCTGACCAATTCGATGGGCATACCGGGCGCCTTCGACCATCCGGACTACGTGGCGGCCGTCGCGCGGATCGTCGCCGCGTGCGAACAAGCGGGCAAGGTCGCCGCGTTCCTCGCCACCGACGAGCGCTCGGCACGCGACGCGGTTGCGCGTGGCTTCCGGATGTTCGCTTACGGCATCGATCAACTGATGCTTCAGGAAGCCCTGCGCGCGGGCCTGTCGATGCTGCGCGAAATCCGTCGATGAAAGGAGCGCAGATGGCGAAGTTTCGCGTGGGATTGACCCGCGACATCCTCGATTCATCCGGCCAGCCTGCGTTTGGCGCTGCGGCACTCGACGTCCTCGACGGCGCCGATCACCTCGAATGGGAATATCTGCCGGAGCGGGTAAGCGAGATCACGCCCGACCATGCGGCGCGCTACGACGCGCTGTATGTCAACACGGCAAAGGTGCCTGGCACCGCAGTCGCCCGCGACGATCGGCGCCTGCGCGTCGTCGCGCGGCACGGGGTGGGGTTCGATTCGGTCGACGTGCCGGCGATGACAAAAGCCGGCGTGCTCGTCACCAACACCCCCTCGTCGATGCCGCGGCCCGTGGCGACCATCGCGCTGACGTTCATGCTCGCACTGGCCGGCAAGCTGATGCTGAAAGATCGGCTTACGCGCACCGGCCGGTGGAACGACCGGATGGACAACATGGGCAGCGGATTGACCGGCCGCACGCTCGGCGTCGTCGGCGCCGGTCGGATCGGCAAGGAGCTGCTGCGGATGGCGCGCGTGTTCGACGTTGCGCTGCTCGCCGCCGATCCCAACGTCGACGCGATCGAGCTCGAGTATCTCGGCGCTCGCAAGGTCGATCTCGGCACGCTCGTCGCGCAGTCCGATTACGTCGTCGTGTGCTGCTCGCTCGACGCATCGACGCGGCACCTGATCGGGGCGGCGCAGTTCGCGCGGATGAAGCCGACTGCGTACTTCATCAACGTCGCGCGCGGCCCCATCGTCGACGAAGCCGCGCTGATCGATGCGCTTCGCCGCAAGGCCATCGCCGGCGGTGCGCTGGACGTGTTCGAGCAGGAGCCGGTCGACAACGACAACCCGCTGCTTGCGATGGACAACGTAATCGTTACGCCGCACTCCCTGTGCTGGACGGACGAGTGCTTCCACCATATGGCGACGACGGGTCTTGCGAGCATCGTCGACGCGCTCGCCGGCCGGCGGCCGCGCTTTGTCGTCAATCCGGACGTACTCGCGCATCCGCGGGTGCGCGACTGGCTGCGGGATTAGGTACCCGGATCGCCTTCCGCACGAACGAACCTGTCCGCGTCGCGTAACGCCGCTCAATCGAGCCGGCAGATCCACGGTAGTCCGGGTGCAGAAAAGCGACACCCGGATGAGCGGCGTAAAAATCCGACGAGCGACATGGCACTGGCGGCCCCGGCGAGGGCATACTATGACATCGGCATAGAGTCGATCGGGTGGAGTTTCGCGAGGCTGCGGAAGCAAATCGCCCGGAGTGGGACCACCAACGCGGAACGATCATGTCAACGAAGCAGCACAAGAAGAAACTGGCGGCTGCGCTCAAGAAGATGGGCACGTCGCTGGCCACGCATACGCAATCAACGTTCAAACCGTCGGGCGCGGCGTCGCGCACGCTCGAGGAATTCAAGGCGCGCCGCGCAGCCGAGAAGCTCGGCCTGTTGCCCAAGTCGCCTGGCAAGGTTGCCGAGCGCTTCCAGATCGACGTCGATACGGCGCAGGTAACGAAGTTGCCCGTGCGCCAGAAGACGGCCCAGGGCCGCTAGCGACGAAGCTGTCCGTTCGCCGGAGGACCGCCGGGCGGCGCTCGACGCATCAGGGCTTCAGGCGGCGGATGTGCGCAAAGCGCGGGTGCAGCTTGAACAGTTGCTCCCGTGTGCCGCCGTCGCGGATGCCCTGGGTAATGGTCTTCTCGATCGCGTCGAGCGTTTCCGCCGCTTCGATTGCAGCGACGGCGATCTGCGCGGGAATGACGACGCAGCCATCGGCATCGCCGAGCAGGAAATCGCCCGGTTGGATGGCGACCAGGCCGCCCCCCATGCCTGGGAGTTGAACGGGCTGGCCAACCTCCGTGATGCTCCAGCGTCGTGATGCGTTGATCGGCGTCACGAATCGGCAAAACGTGGGCAGGCCCACGGTGGCGATCTCGCGCGAATCGCGCACGCCGCCGTTGGTGACGAGACCTCGGCAACCCTTGGCCTTGAGCGACGTCGCGACGAAGCCTCCGATCATCGCCCCGGCGTCCTGCGCACCGGCGTCGATGACGGCGACGAGGCCGGGTTTCATCGCGCGTTCGATCTCGTAAGGACTGAACCGCTGCTGCTGGTCCGATTGCGATTGCGTCACGATGCGGTTCTCGCCGCGCACGCAGAACGCGATGCCGGCGAGCCGTTGTTCGTTGTCCAGCGGCCGCAGGTCGCTTGCCAGCACCTGGTTCGAGTAGCCCATCTCGTCCAGCACGTCGCTGAATCCGGCAGTCTCCAGTTGCGCGAGTCGTTCGATCAGTGCGATTTCGGCGTCGGCGGGCATGGCTCGTCCGAATGGCGGGGGTCATTCATTATAGGCGGCGCTACCTGCCATCGTCGTTCGTTGCAGACGACCTTTGGGTAAAGCATCGACGCGTTTCTGTAGCCGCAGGCAGACGTCCATCGTGTCGGACGCCGCTTTGGGCGTTTGTCCTACGCAACCGCCTTTGTGCGACCCGGTCATACCCACTCGTCAACCGGAATACGTCGGTTGCCGCATGTTTGATGGAGGTTCAACGATGATGAAAAAACTCGCGACAGCACTGATCGTGACGGGCTTGACGGTCGCCCCCGTGGCCAGCTACGCAAACGGCACCATGGGTAACAAGTCGGAGGCGACGAATGCCCAGGCCGGAACGACGGCAACGCAGAGTCAGTCCGGCATGACGAACCACGCGATGGGGCAGAAGACCGGCGCCGCGGTGAGCGATGCGGCGATCACGACGAAGGTCAAGGCCAAGTTCGCCGCGGACAGCACGGTCAGCGCCACGAAGATTCACGTCGACACCGATAACGGCGTCGTCAAGCTGACCGGTACGGCGAAGTCCCAGGACGAAGCGGCGAAGGCCGCCGAAATTGCGAAGAGCACCGAAGGCGTTGCCTCGGTCGACAACGCGATCCAGGTGAGCCAGGCCGGCACGAAGTATTGACCGGCGCTCGCCAGTCGCTGACTGGTAGCACGTAGTGGAAGGGGCGGCCGCGGTCGCCCCTTCTGCGTTTGCGCAACGCGGCGCGTTCAGTGCAGGGCGGTGCGGGGAATAGCGGCTTCGCCCGACGGCGCGCCGTTGCTGGAGGTCTCTTCTGCGGCAACGGTCGTCGCTTCGTCGCCGGAGGCTGCCGGCACGCGCGCATCGCTTCGCGAAGCCGTTTCCGCAAGCTGCGCGAGCGACCGGTTGGTTACGCCGCGCACTGCAAGAGCGGCCCCGATGCATGCAATCGCGCATCCGGCGAGGGTGCGCTGGCGCAACGCGTAAAGCGCCATGAGCACGCCACAGGACAGCGCCGCCGCGCGCAGCGCCGGCGGCCAATGATCGTGCTGCAACGCGAACGGATCGATGCCGCCCTGGAGGCTCGGGACCGATTCCGGGTGATCGTGGACAACAAGCAGATCCTCGACGCTCCTCACCCCCCACACCGTGCGTACCGCGGCCAGCAGCGGCGCTGCTTCGTGCGCGAGGATCGGTCCGCTCAGCGTCACTCGAGCGCCGAACGCGCCGACCTGAATGGCGTGCGGATGCGACACCATGCGGCCCATCCGCGCGCGAACGCGCTCGATCAATTGCAGGTCGTCGGTAGTGGGCTGTCGCGTCCACAGCCGCAGCGCGCGCGCACGCAGGCCCTCGAGCCGGTGTGCGACGTCACGCCGCGTTGCGCCGGCCGCGTGACGCGTGTCGAGCAGCACGCTTACTGCCTTGTCGCGTGCCAGCGCACGCCGCCGCCGTCCCTTGTCCGGGTCGAATGCGTACATGGCGATCGCGCCGAGCGCGGCGCCTGCGACGATGCTGGTCCATCCGGGATCCACTGGCGAGCCGTGTTTCATCCGCAGTCTCCTTTGGGGCGCTTCCCTTTCCTGACAATTGAACCGCAACGGCGTTCCCGCGCCAAGTCGCTGATTGCGGCGACGCATCGACCCGTCGGGGCGATCCGGTACGCTTCGACCTCCGTCAGACCGCCAGGACCATGTCGCCGATCATCTCCGTTTCGAACCTGTCGAAGACGTACGCATCCGGTCTCTCCGCCGTCAGGAACGTCAGCCTCGAGATTCGCCGCGGCGAAATCTTTGCGCTCCTCGGGCCTAACGGCGCGGGCAAGACGACGCTGATCAGCATCATCTGCGGCATCGTCAACCCGACGCAGGGTAAGGTACTCGTCGACGGCCACGACATCGTCACGGACTATCGCGCCGCAAGGTCGATGATCGGCCTCGTGCCGCAGGAGCTCACGACCGACGCGTTCGAAACGCCCTGGGGCGCCGTCTCGTTCAGCCGAGGCCTCTTCGGCAAAGCCCCCAATCCGTCTCACATCGAGAAGGTGCTGAAGGACTTGTCGCTCTGGAATCGCAAGGACAGTCGGATCATGACGCTGTCGGGTGGCATGAAGCGCCGGCTGCTGATCGCGAAGGCGCTGTCGCACGAGCCACGCGTGCTGTTCCTCGACGAGCCAACGGCCGGCGTCGACGTCGAGCTGCGGCGTGACATGTGGCAGCTGGTGCGGACGCTGCGCGACGGCGGCGTGACGATCATCCTGACCACGCATTACATCGACGAGGCCGAAGAGATGGCCGATCGCATCGGCGTCATCAGCAAGGGCGAGCTGATCCTCGTCGAGAACAAGATCGACCTGATGCGCAAGCTCGGCCGCAAGCAGCTGACGCTGCAGCTGCAGGAGCCGCTGCCCGAGATTCCCGCTGCGCTGTCGCGCTACACGCTCGAGCGCTCGGCCGACGGCAGCGAGCTCACGTATACCTACGATGCCGACGGTGACCGCACGCGGATCGCGGGGCTGCTGAAGGAGCTCGACGACGCCGGTGTTCGCTTCAAGGATCTCCAGACGACACAGAGCTCGCTCGAGGACATCTTCGTCAGCCTGGTGAAGGAAGATCGATGAATCTGCACGCGGTTCGCTCGATCTACCAATTCGAGATGGCGCGCACCCGCCGCACGCTGATGCAGAGCATCATCTCGCCGGTGATCTCGACGTCGCTTTATTTCGTCGTGTTCGGCGCGGCGATCGGCTCGCGGATCCAGGAGATCGGCGGCATCAGCTACGGCTCGTTCATCGTGCCGGGCCTGATCATGCTGTCGCTGCTGACGCAGAGCATCGCGAACGCGTCGTTCGGCATCTACTTCCCGAAGTTCACCGGCACGATCTACGAGCTCCTGTCCGCACCGGTGTCCTATTTCGAGATCGTCCTGAGCTATGTCGGTGCGGCGGCAACCAAGTCGGTCGTCCTCGGCCTGATCATCCTCGCGACGGCCGGGCTGTTCGTGCCGCTGCACATCGCGCATCCGGTGTGGATGATGGTGTTCCTGCTGCTGACGGCCGTGACGTTCAGCCTGCTTGGCTTCATCATCGGCATCTGGGCCGACGGCTTCGAGAAGCTGCAGCTCGTGCCGCTGCTGATCATCACGCCGCTGACGTTCCTCGGCGGCAGTTTCTACTCCATCGACATGCTGCCGCCGTTCTGGCAGAAGGTGACGCTGTTCAACCCCGTCGTCTACCTGATCAGCGGGTTTCGGTGGAGCTTCTACGGCCTGTCGGACGTCAGCGTGTCGCTGAGCCTTGCGATGACGCTCGTATTCATGACGATCTGCCTTGCGATCGTCGCGTGGATATTCAAGACGGGGTATCGGCTGAAGACCTAGCGGTCGCTGTACCGCCGCAAGTGGCACGGCGTCAGACCAGTTCCTTGCGCCGCAGCATGTGGATCGCCACGGCGGCCAGCGACAACGCGCACACGGCGAGCGGCGCGAACGCCAGCGCGGGCACGCCGCTCATGTCCCACAGCGCCCCGCTGGCAATCGCGATCAGCACGGCGCCGCCATAGCTCAGCGTGAACATGCCGGCGGACGTTCGTGCAACGTCGTCCGGCTTGCACAGCAACGGCGGCAGCGACAGTCCCAGGATGAGAGCGGCCGCATCCGAGAAGCCGAGCAACGCGGCCCAGGCAATCACCGCGGCGCCGTCCGAGGCGACGATACCGGCCAGGCTCGCCAGCGACACGACGCCCGACGTGACATAAGTCCACGCCCGCCGGTCGAGGCGGTGGGCGACGACGACGAGCAACAGCGACGCCGGCAGTTGTCCGAGGTTCAGCGCCAGCAAGGCATGGCTGATGAGATCTGCGCGGCCCTTGCTGGCGAGAAAGATGGGGAGAAAAGCGTTTGCGCTGAAGTAAATGGCATTGACGCAGCAGAAGAGCGCGCCAAGTCGCCATACGCGCCCGGCGTGCCAGTCGGGCAGCCACTTCTGCGGTTGCCGCTCGCGGTTCGTCGCGTGCGCCGATGACCGTGGCGCAAACAGGCGCACAGCGACTGCGATGACGGCGATCGGCACCGACCACGCAACGAGCGACAATCGCCAGTCGCCGCCGACGAGCGGCAACACGACCGGCGCTGTCAGCAGCACGGCCAGCACCTCGCCGACCAGCAGCCCGTTCGTGTAGAGCGCCGTCCCGAACCCGATGCGCTGCGGCAGCCATTGGCGTACAGCCGTCGGCATGATCGGCTGCATGATGGCGACACCCGATGACATCACCACGGTCATCGCGAGCAGCATCGGGTAGTTCGGCGCGACACCGCGTAGCGCCGAGCCCGCGGCAACGAGCAGCAGCCCGCCGACGAGCGCAACGGTCACGCCCATTCTCGCAACGAGCAGCGATCCGCCGAGCGCGGCAATCGCGAACATGGCCGGCGGGATGCTGCTCAGCAGGCCGACTTCGGTCGCGCTCAACCGCAGGTCGTCCCGGATCATCGCGATGACGGGCGGGACGGCGAGGATCGTCAGTCGCAGGCCGTTCCCGGCGAGCCAGAGCAGGATGGGCGCGGCAGGCGTCCGCGGAAGCGGGTCGATCATTTGTAATTTGTTCAATGCCGGCGTCGCCCGCGCGGATCGACGCCCCTGTCCCTGGAAACTGCAAGCCGGCGGATGCTACATCACGCGCGCGTGCCTTAGAATCGCCGGACCCATTCAATCGACGTCGCGGGATGCGACGAACTGCCATGACCGACACCGCAACGACATCCGCCAGCCGCGAGACGCGAGGCTTCCAGGCCGAGGTGAAAGAGCTCCTCAACCTGATGATTCACTCGCTCTATTCGAACCGGGAGATCTTCCTGCGCGAGCTGATCTCGAACGCATCCGACGCCTGCGACAAGCTGCGCTTCGAGGCACTCGACAATCCGGCACTGTTCGAAGGCGATGCCGAGCTCGCGATCCACGTCGACTACGACGCCGATGCGCGGACTCTCACCGTCAGCGACAACGGCATCGGGATGAATCGCGACGAAGTGATCGCGAACCTCGGCACGATCGCCAAGTCCGGAACGCGCGAGTTCTTCTCGCAGCTGACGGGCGATCAGCAGAAGGATGCACACCTGATCGGCCAGTTCGGCGTGGGCTTCTATTCGTCGTTCATCGTCGCCGACAAGGTCACTGTCGAGACGCGGCGTGCGGGAGACCCGCCGGCGCAGGGCGTGCGTTGGACATCCGACGGAGGCGGCGAGTTCGACGTCGAGCCGATCGACCGTCCGCGGCGGGGGACGGCGATCACGCTGCACTTGCGCGAAGGGCAGAACGACCTGCTGTCGGGCTCGCGGCTGCGCTCGATCATTCGCAAGTATTCGGATCACATCGTCCAGCCGATCCTGATGAAGAAGGAGACGTGGCAGGACGACAAGCAGGTGAAGTCGGACGAAGACGAAACGGTCAACCAGGCGTCGGCGCTGTGGGCGCGACCGAAGAGCGAGATCACCGACGAGCAGTACAAGGAGTTCTACAAGCACGTCGGCCACGACTTCGACGATCCGCTGGCGTGGAGCCACGCGCGCGTCGAGGGGCGGCAGGAATACACGGAGCTGCTCTACATCCCGGCGCATCCGTCGTTCGACCTGTGGGACCGGACGGCGCGGCACGGCATCCGGCTCTACGTGCGGCGCGTGTTCATCATGGACGACGCCGAGCAGTTGCTGCCGGCGTACCTGCGCTTCGTCCGCGGCATCGTCGACTCGAACGACCTGCCCCTCAACATCTCGCGCGAGATCCTCCAGGAATCGCGCGACATCGAGGCGATCCGCGCGGGCTGCACGAAAAAGGTGCTCGATCTCCTCGCGAATCTCGCCGCCAACGACAAGGATAAGTACACGACGTTCTGGAAGGCGTTCGGCAGTGTCGTCAAGGAGGGCGTCGGCGAGGACTTCGCGAACAAGGAGAAGATCGCCGGATTGCTACGCTTCGCGACGACGCACGCGGATGGGCCCGACGAATCGGTGTCGCTCGCCGACTACGTCGCGCGGATGAAAACCGGGCAGGACAAGATCTATTACGTCACGGCCGAATCGTTCAATGCCGCGCGCAATAGTCCGCATCTCGAAGTGTTCCGCAGCAAGGGCATCGAGGTGCTGCTCCTGTCCGATCGCGTCGACGAATGGGTCGTAAGCCACGTGACCGAGTTCGACGGGAAGTCGCTTGTATCGATTGCGCGCGGCGGGCTCGATCTCGGGAGCCTCGACGACGCGACCGAGAAGGAGTCGGTGGAAGCCGAAGCGGGCGAATTCAAGGAATTCATCGACCGCGTGAAACGCACACTCGGCGAGCGCGTCAAGGACGTTCGCGTGACACGGCGGCTCAACGAATCGCCGGCATGCCTCGTTGCCGACGAGCACGACGTCAGCGCCAACCTCGCGCGGATGCTGAAGGCGGCCGGACAGCGCCCGCCGCCGTCGAAGCCGATTCTCGAGATCAACCCGAAGCATCCCGTCGTCACGCGCCTCAAGGGCGAAGTACGCCACTTCGACGACTGGGCCAACGTGCTATTCGACCAGGCGGTGCTCGCCGAGGGCGGCCAACTCGACGATCCCGCGACGTTCGTCAAGCGCGTCAACCAGTTGATGCTCGAGATGGGCGGCGGCGGCGAAGCAGCAGCGCACACCGGCACGGCAGGGACGACGAAGGCCGGCGAGTGACCGTGCGTCCCCGCGTGCAGCGCTCGCGATGAGAATTCGCTCGCACCTGTTGCTGCTCGCCGCGGGCGCGATGCTGCCAGTGCTGGCGTTCGCAGTGCTCGTGTCGGTAATCCTGGTGCGGCAGGACAGCGCAACGGTGCAGCGCGGCGCGCTCGACGCGGTGCGCGCGATGATGACGGGTGTCGACGCGGTGCTCGCTGGCACGGTGACGACCATCAAGGCACTCGCCGCATCGTCGGCACTTGCCGCCGATGACCTGGATGCGTTTCACGAGGAAGCGTCGCGCGTGCTCGGCACGCAAGCGACATGGACGACGGTCACGCTGATCCTTCCGTCGGGCGAAAAGGCCATCGACGTCTCGCGGCCGTTCGGGTCGACGCTGCCGCCGGTGCGCGACAGGCAGAGCGTCGCCGACGCGGTCGCTACGATGCAACCGGTGATCGGACCGGTCAGCGCTGCCGGCGGGTCCGAGCCGGGCGTTCCGGTCCGCGTGCCCGTGATCCGCGACGGCAAGGTCGCGTACGTGCTGACGGCCGTCGTACGCCCCGATTCGTTCGAAGAACTCATCACCCGGCAGCGCCTGCCGGACGGCTGGATCAGCGGGATCGTCGATCGCGACGGACGCTTCGTCGCGCGCGTTCCCGCCCGCCCCGCCGGCGATCTCGCGTCGGTGCCGTTTCGCGCGGCGCTGCTCCAGGCGCGCGAAGGCTGGTATCGCGGCTTGACGGTGGACGGCAAGGACACGTACACGGCGCACGTGCTCTCCGACTACAGTGGTTGGGCCATCGGACTTGCGATTCCGTCGGACATCGTGCTGGCCGCCATGCACAAGACGTCGTGGCTGATCGGCATCGGCGTGCTCGGGTCGATTGTGCTCGCGATGCTCGTGGTCTGGTTGAGCGGGCGCCGGATCGTGCTCCCCATCGTGTCGCTCGCAACGGCCGCACGGTCGGTCGGAACCGGGGCGACACGCCCGGAATTCGTCGACGGAGGCGTCGAAGAGGTGACGGCCGTCGCCGTTGCGCTCGAACACGCCGACGCTGCCGTGCGGGAACGACAGTCGCTGATCCAGCGCGAGAAGGACGCACTGCAGACGGCAGATCATGCCAAGGACGAGTTCATCGCGGCGTTGAGCCACGAGCTTCGCAATCCGCTCGCCGCGCTGACCGCCGCATCATACGTGTTGCGCGTGGCAAGACCCACCGATCCGGCCGCGGGCGACGCACGCGACGTCATTGAACGGCAGACGCGGCACATGTCGCGGATGATCGAAGACCTGCTCGATGTCAGCCGGGTCATCATGGGCAAGGCTCACCTGGAGTTCGAGCGGCTCGATCTCGCGCAACTCGTGTCCGGCACGGTCGCCGCGTGGCGCGCGAGCGGGCGCTTCGCGGACCGCGTCGTTGTCGTCGACGCACACGCCGTATGGGTGCTCGCCGATCGAACGCGAATGGAGCAGGTGATCGCAAACCTGCTCGACAACGCGGTCAAGTTCACGCCGCCGGGCACGCACATCACCGTACGTGTCGGCCAGGAGGGCGACGACGCCTTGTTCTCGGTGCAGGACGAGGGACCCGGCCTTGCGCCCGAGCTGATGGCGCGCGTGTTCGACGTGTTCGTCCAGGGCGAGCAGGGCGTGGGCCGCGCGAAGGGCGGGATCGGTGTCGGCTTGACGCTCGTGCGGCGGCTCGCCGAGCTGCAGCGCGGTAGCGTGTCCGTGACGAGCGGCGAGAGCACAGGCGCGACGTTCACGGTTCGGCTGCCTGCCGTCAGCCGCCGCGAATCGGCGGTCGAAAGCGCCGCCGCCGAACAGCCGCGCGTAAATCCGCGACGCGTCCTGGTCGTCGAGGACAACGGCGACGCGCGTGAGATGCTGCGTCAGGTGCTCGAAATGAACGGCCACGACGTGTTCGAGGCAGCCGACGGCACATCGGGCGTGGCAGTGGCAAGTGCGCAAGCCCTCGACGTCGCGATCATCGACATCGGGTTGCCGGACATCGACGGCCACGAGGTCGCGCGACGCATTCGAGGCGGCCGCAACGGCCACGTGACGCTGATCGCCCTGACGGGCTATGGACAGCCGGAAGACCGCCAGCGTGCGCTCGCGGCAGGCTTCGACATCCATCTCGTCAAGCCCGTGACGCTCGAGCGGCTCGATGAGGCGATCGCGACGCCGGCGCGTGAGCCACGCACGGCGACAGGACCGTAAGCGCGACTGCTGCCAGAGCGACGTCCCCGCCATCTTCGGCGGCTTGTGCGCGATGCCGCGGTGGCAATCGATGCACGTCTTCTGCCGGTCGGCAAGGATCGGGTAATCAAACGCTCGCGTCGCGTAGGCCGGAAACCTAGCCAATTCAACTGCCTTACACGCTCGGCGCGCACCGTTTGCCGGAACTACCGGCGATTGGCTTACAAACGGGCGTCCAACTTCGATTCATCCGGTCCCGCCTGTCGCCGCAACGTTGTTCGGGGGTGCGCAGCGACGGCACCCCGGTGACGAGAAACGACAGCAGTGTCGTGCGCGTGCGACAGCGGCGACATATGGATTGCGTGCGAAACGCGATCAAGTGTTTAATTAATCGTGATTTGTACTTGGAATACCGCGGTCGATTCGAAGGTAGTCACGATGAGAGCGACATATTGTTGCGAAGGCCACCGGCGCGCGCGGAACCCGGGGGACGCAACGCTGGTGCGGCGGAGCCCGCAACGGGGCCGTCAGGACAGGCACGATTAGCAACGTTTCGACTCGACTGCTGATAACGCGGGGCTCTGATCCCCGCTCGGGCTGCCCGTCAACCAGCGTTGCATGGCACGCGTTATGCAGCAGGGTATGTACGCGGATCGATGCGGGGCGCAGAGGCAAAGTTGCCGGAGAAGGCCCGCGATGGTTCGAGAAGCCACGCCACGCCTTTTCTGTGGCGAACGGGCGCAGCAGCAAAGCAGTCAGGCAATTCCCAAAAACACCAAGCCGTGAGTCGTTCCGTGGCCGAAATTCGGCACGTAACGACGCTGGATCGGCATCTGCCTGGTTCGATTTCTTTTTGGGAATAGACGATGACCAAGGTTCTTGAGCAGTTCCGTTCCAACTACTCCGCGACGCAGGCGGAGGAGATGGGCATCGAAGAGTATCTCGAACTCTGCAAGCGCGAGCCGGCGACGTACGCGAGCGCGGCGGAGCGAATGATCGCCGGCATCGGCGAGCCCGAGCTGGTCGACACCCGAAACGACCAGCGCCTCGCCCGGATTTTCGGCAATCGCGTCATCCGGCGCTACCCCGCGTTCCGCGAATTCTTCGGCATGGAAGAGGCGATCGAGCAGATCGTCGCGTTCTTCAAGCATGCGGCGCAGGGCCTCGAAGAGAAGAAACAGATCCTGTACCTGCTCGGACCGGTCGGCGGCGGCAAATCGTCGATCGCCGAGCGGCTGAAGACGGTGATGGAACTGCGGCCGATCTACGCGCTCAAGGGATCGCCGGTCAACGAATCGCCACTCGGATTGTTCGCACCGGAACGCTACGCAACGGCGCTCGAGGACGAATACGGCATTCCGCGACGCTACCTGTCCGGGATCATGTCGCCTTGGGCGATCAAGCGGATGGAGGAGTACGAGGGCGACTTGTCGAAGTTCCGCGTCGCCCGCATCCAGCCGTCGGTGCTGCGCCAGGTCGCGATCACCAAGACCGAACCAGGCGACGAGAACAACCAGGACATCTCGTCGCTCGTCGGCAAGGTCGACATCCGCAAGCTCGAGAGCCTGTCGCAGAACGACCCGGACGCGTACAGCTACTCGGGTGGCCTCTGCCTCGCGAACCAGGGACTGCTCGAGTTCGTCGAGATGTTCAAGGCGCCGATCAAGATGCTGCACCCGCTGCTGACGGCGACCCAGGAAGGCAACTTCAAGGGCACGGAAGGCTTCTCGGCGATCCCGTTCAACGGCCTCATCATTGCCCACTCCAACGAATCGGAGTGGCACACGTTCCGCAACAACAAGAACAACGAGGCGTTCCTCGACCGCATCTTCATCGTGAAGGTTCCTTATTGCCTGCGGTTATCCGAGGAAGTGAAGATCTACGACAAGCTGCTCGCCAATTCGTCCCTTTCCGGTGCGCCGTGTGCACCAGGAACGCTCGAAATGATGGCGCAGTTCTCCGTGCTGACGCGGTTGAAGGAGCCGGAGAACTCCAGCCTGTACTCCAAGATGCGCGTCTACGACGGCGAAACGCTGAAGGACGTCGACCCGAAGGCGAAGACGCTGCAGGAATATCGCGACTACGCCGGACCGGACGAAGGCATGAACGGCATGTCGACGCGGTTCGCGTACAAGATCCTGTCGGCAGTCTTCAACTACGACCAGACCGAGATCGCGGCCAATCCCGTGCACCTCATGTACGTGCTCGAGCAGAGGCTCGCTCGCGAGGACCTGCCTGACGAAGTGCATCGCCGCTGCGTCGAGCACATCAAGGGCTATCTCGCGCCGCGGTACGCCGAGTTCATCGGCAAGGAGATCCAGACGGCTTATCTCGAGTCGTATTCGGAATACGGCCAGAACATCTTCGATCGCTACGTGACGTACGCGGACTGCTGGATCCAGGAAGAGGACTACCGCGATCCGGAGACCGGCGAGAGCTTCGACCGGGCGGCGCTGAACGCCGAGCTCGAGAAGATCGAGAAGCCCGCGGGCATCGCCAATCCGAAGGATTTCCGCAACGAGATCGTCAACTTCGTGCTGCGGGCCCGCGCACACAATCATGGCCGCAATCCGGCGTGGAGCAGCTACGAGAAACTGCGCGAAGTGATCGAGAAGAAGATGTTCTCGAACACCGAGGATCTGCTGCCCGTCATCTCGTTCAACGCGAAGGCGTCGGCGGACGAGCGCGAGAAGCACCAGAACTTCGTCGCGCGCATGGTGGCGAAGGGCTATACGGAGAAACAGGTCCGACTGCTCGCCGAATGGTACTTGCGCGTGCACAAGTCGTCCTGATCCCCGGCGACGACGGAGTTAACGTCATGCTGCAACTGATCGATCGACGACCTTCGAGCCGCGGCAAGAGCGCCGTCAATCGCGAGCGCTTCCTGCGGCGTTACAAGTCGCACATCCAGGCGGCCGTGAAGAAGATGGTCGGCGAACGGCGCCTCGCGGACATGGAAAAGGGCGGTGAAGTCCGCGTGCCGAAAAAGGACATCTCGGAGCCGTCGTTCGGCTTCGGCCGCGGCGGCGACCGCGAATTCGTGCTGCCGGGCAATCGCGAGTACGTCGCCGGCGACCGCATCGAGCGGCCGCAAGGCGGCGGTGGCGGCGGCGGGAACGGCAGCGGCGGCGATGGCGACAGCGAGGACTCGTTCGTGTTTTCGCTGTCGCGCGAAGAGTTCATGCAGATTTTCTTCGACGACCTCGAGCTGCCGAATCTTGCGCGGACCGAGTACGGACGCACCGAGCAGCGCACGAGCACGCGCGCCGGTTTCACGAAAAGCGGCGTCCCGGCCAATCTCGCGATCGTGCGCACGGTGCGTCAGTCGCTGGCTCGCCGGATCGCGCTCGGTGGCAGTATTGCGCGCGAGCTCGCGGCGCTGGAAGCCGAATTCGCCATCGCCTCGGCGATCGGTCACGCCGAGGAAGCGGCGCGGATCTACGAGGAGCTGCAGCGGCTGACGCGGCGCCGCGGCAAGCTGCCCTTCATCGACGAGCCGGACCTGCGCTACCGCAATCGCGTTTGGCGGCCCGAGCCGATCGCGCGCGCCGCGATGTTCTGCCTGATGGACGTGTCGGCGTCGATGGACGAGGACAAGAAGGATCTGGCCAAACGCTTCTTCACGCTGCTCTACCTGTTCCTGACGCGCAAGTACGGCGCCGTCGACCTCGTGTTCGTCCGCCATACCGACGACGCCGAGGAAGTCGACGAGGAAACGTTCTTTCACGACACGCGCTCCGGCGGCACGGTCGTCTTTTCGGCGCTCGATCTCGCAGACAAGATTCGCGCCGAGCGCTATGCGCGCGGCTGGAACGTCTACGTCGCGCAGGCGTCGGACGGCGACGCGTTCGGTGCCGATCCCGCGCGAAGCGCCCGCTTCCTGCGCGAGAAGCTGCTGCCGGCCACGCGCTATTACGCCTACCTGGAGCTTGCCGATCCGCGGTCCAGCGATCATCCGTCGTCGCTTTGGGCCGAGTACGAGCGCGTTGCGCAGGCGACCGACAACCTCGCGATGAAGCGCGCGTCGCAGCGCGACCAGATCTATCCGGTGTTTCGCGAGCTGTTTCGCAAGGAGACGCAATGAGCGCTGTGGGCGAAGCGAAGCGAGCCAAGGCCCGCAGGGCCCGACGCCGCACGGGTTGTGCGAGGCCGACGCGCGATCGTTCGCACGATGGCTGCGATGCAATGAGGCCGAGGCAATGACGCCAATCTCGCACGGCGCCGACTGGGACTTCGACCTGCTCGAGCGTTACGACAGCGCGATCGCGGAAGTCGCCGCCGAGTACAAGCTCGACACGTATCCGAACCAGATCGAGGTGATCACGTCCGAGCAGATGCTCGACGCCTATGCATCGAGCGGTCTGCCGATCGGCTATCCGCACTGGTCGTACGGCAAGGAATTCATCCGCAACGAGCAGGCGTACCGGCGCGGCATGCAGGGACTCGCGTACGAGATCGTCATCAACTCGAGCCCGTGTATCGCCTACCTGATGGAAGAGAACACGATGACGACGCAGGCGCTCGTCATCGCGCACGCCTGCTACGGCCACAATTCGTTCTTCAAGGGCAATCACCTGTTCCGGCAGTGGACCGATGCCGAGGCGATCCTCGACTACCTCGTGTTCGCGCGCCGCTACGTCATGGAATGCGAGGAGCGGCACGGCGCCGCCGCGGTCGAGGAGGTGCTCGACGCGTGCCACGCGCTGATGCCGAACGGCGTGGATCGCTATCGCCGGCCCGCCGCTCCGACGTTCAAGGCGGAGACGGCGCGGCTTGCGGCGCGCGAGGCGCACCGCGAGCGGCAGTTCAACGACCTGTGGCGCACGGTGCCCGAAAAAGTCGCCGACCCGCGCAAGGGCCACGGCGGCATGTTCCCGTCGGAGCCGCAGGAGAACATTCTCTATTTCGTCGAGAAGTTTTCGCCGAAGCTCGAGCCATGGCAGCGCGAGCTCGTCCGCATCGTCCGCAAGCTTGCGCAGTACTTCCATCCGCAAGGCCAGACGAAGGTGATGAACGAGGGCTGGGCGACGTTCTGGCATTACACGATCCTGAATCGGTTGCACGAGAAGGGACAGGTCGACGACGGCTTCATGATCGAGTTCCTGAAGAGCCACACGAACGTGGTCGCGCAGCCGTCCTACGACTCGAAGATGTACAGCGGCCTCAACCCGTACGCGCTCGGCTTCGCGATGTTCAGCGACCTGCGTCGCATCTGCGAGCGGCCGGATGCCGAAGACCGCGCGTGGTTCCCGACCATCGCGGGCAGCGATTGGATGACGACGCTCGACTTCGCGATGCGCAACTTCAAGGACGAGTCGTTCATCGGCCAGTATCTGTCACCGCGGCTCATCCGCGAGTTCCATCTGTTCGCGATCGCCGATCATGCGGAAGAGGACGATCTCGTCATCGACAGCATCCACGACGAGCGCGGCTACAAGCGCGTGCGCAAGCTGCTCTCGCAGCAGCACTCGCAGGAGGTTCGCGTTCCGGACGTGCAGGTCGTGCGCTTCGATCGCGACGGCGACCGGTCGCTGACGCTGCGCCACCATCGCCACCGCGGCCGTCCGCTGACCGACGCGACGACGGAGGTGCTCGCGCATGTGCGCAAGCTGTGGGGTTTCCCGGTCCGCCTCGAGACGTGGGAGAACGAGGCGAGCGTCGACGAGGTCCGGGAGTGCGCCGCCTGACCGGCACCCTCGCCAGCACGATCCGCTAGTTTCCCGTTTCGCCGACATTGCTCGGCGCGCACCCCCGTGCCGCTCCGGCCCGGGCGCTTGAATCCTTGCGGATGGCCCTCATTGTTCGGCCATGCGCTTCGTTCCCGATCGTCCGACGCCCGGCAGGCACTCGCGATGAGCGACCACGCCACGGCGACGGACAGCTTGCTCGTCGTCTGCCCCGAATGTGCGACCCGGAATCGCGTGGGCCGCGAGCGGCTGGGTGACGCGCCGGCCTGCGGTAGCTGCAAGCAGCCGCTGTTTCCGGGCCGGCCATTCGAGTTGACGACGGCGAATTTCGACCGCCACATCGGCGGCGATGCGACGGTCATCGTCGATTTCTGGGCAGCGTGGTGCGGGCCATGCCGGATGATGGCGCCGGCGTACGAACAGGCTGCGGCGAAGGTCGCGCCCGGCGTGCACCTCGCCAAGGTCGACACCGAAGCCGAGCCCGAGATCGCGTCGCGCTTCGCGATCCGCAGCATCCCGACGCTCGTCGCATTTCGCAACGGCCGGGAAATCGCGCGCCAATCCGGCGCACTGCCGCTCCCCCAATTGATGCAGTGGATCACGACCCATGCGCAGAACTGATCCCGGTGACTGGATGTGGGCGCAAGCCTGCGACATGCTCGAGGACGCCGAACGGATGCACCGGCGGTTCTTCCGGCTCGCGCCGTCGACTGCTGCCCAAGCGGCGTGGGAGCCGCCCGTGGACATGTTCGAGGGCGAGCGCGAGATCGTCATCGTCGTCGCGATGCCCGGCGTGGCCGCCGAGCGCGTGCACGTCGTTCACGAGCGCGGTGCGCTGGTCATCCGCGGCGAGCGTCCGCTGCCATTCACCGGCCTTCGGCTGGCCGTGCGGCAACTGGAAATACCGTACGGCGCATTCGAGCGCCGCGTTCAACTTCCCCAGGGCCGGTTCGAAGTCGGCACGCCCGAACTGACCCATGGCTGCCTGGTGCTGCGCCTGCGAAGGAATGGCTGACTCCATGACCGAAGACACGCATCCGATCGACCATCCCGTTTCCGTCGAAGGCCGGACATCCGTCGACGCCGGGGGAGCCGCCGCCCACGCGCACGCCGAGGTTGCGGCGCGCCCGATTCCCGACGACGCGCTGATCATCCTGCCGGTGCGCAACGTCGTGATGTTCCCCGGCACCGTCGTCCCGCTGACGGTGGGGCGCGAGCGGTCGCGCGCGGCAGCGCAGGAGGCCGTGCGCCTCGAGCGTCCGCTCGGCGTCCTGTTGCAGAGCAAGCCGGACGTCGAGGAGCCCGCCAGCGAGGACCTGCACTGGGTCGGCTCGAGCGCCGCGGTGATTCGCTACGTGACCACGCCCGACGGCACGCATCACGCGATCGCCCGCGGCCTGCGGCGCTTTCGCGTGCTGCAATTCCTGGACGGCTGGCCGTTCCCGGTCGCGCGCGTGCAGTTCATCGACGATCCTGACGAGGTCGGCACCGAGATCGAGGGGCGGGCGCGCGCGTTGAAGCAGCGCGCTGTCGAGATCCTGCAACTGCTGCCGCAGGTCCCCGAGGAAATGGTCGCTGCGCTGCAGAGCGTCGACGGCGCGGCCAAGCTTGCCGATTTCATCTCGGGCCTGATGGACGTCAGCGCCGAGGAAAAGCAGGCGCTGCTCGAGACGTTCGATCTCAAGGCGCGGCTCGACAAGCTGCTCGAGCTGCTCGCGCGGCGCATCGAAGTGCTGAAGGTGTCGCGCGAGATCGACGAGCGCACGCGCGAATCGATCACCGACACCAACCGCAAGCACCTGCTGCGCGAGCAGCTGCGCACGATCCAGAAGGAGCTTGGAGAAGGCGACGAGAGCGGCGCTGACATCGCGGAGCTCGAAAAGGCCATCACCGAAGCGCGCATGCCCGAGGAAGTCGAGAAGGCCGCGCGCAAGGAGCTGAAGCGCCTCGAACGGATGCCTGAGGCCGCGGGCGAGTATTCGATGGTCCGCACGTACCTCGAGTGGCTGATCGAGTTGCCGTGGGCGCTCGACGCCGGCGCGCCGATCGACATCGGCGAGGCACGGCGAATTCTCGATGACGATCACTTCGGTCTCGAGAAGATCAAGCGCCGCATCCTCGAATACCTGGCGGTGCGCAAGCTCAATCCCGAGGGCCGCAGTCCGATCCTGTGCTTCGTCGGCCCGCCCGGCGTGGGCAAGACGTCGCTCGGCCAGAGCATCGCGAAGGCCACCGGTCGCAAGTTCGTCCGCGTCAGCCTCGGCGGCGTTCACGACGAGGCCGAGATTCGCGGCCACCGGCGCACGTACATCGGATCGTTGCCGGGCAACATCATCCAGAGCATCCGCAAGTCGGGGACGCGCAACGGCGTGATGATGCTGGACGAAGTGGACAAGCTCGGCGCGGGCGGCTTTCACGGCGACCCGTCGTCGGCGCTGCTCGAAGTGCTCGATCCGGAACAGAACTCGACGTTCCGCGACAATTACCTCGCGGTGCCGTTCGACCTGTCGCACGAGATGTTCATCTGCACGGCCAACGTCCTCGACACGATTCCGGGGCCGTTGCGCGACCGGATGGAGATCATCCAGCTGCCCGGCTACACGGCGCAGGAGAAGCTGCAGATTGCGAAGCGCTACCTCGTGCCTCGGCAGATGACGGCCACCGGACTTGCCGCCGGGCAGTGCGACATCGCCGACACCGCGCTGCTCGCGATCATCCACGACTACACGCGCGAGGCGGGTGTGCGCAATCTCGAGCGCGAGATCGGCAACGTGCTGCGCAATGTCGCCGTGCGCATCGCCGAAGGAACGGCGCAGACGATCGCGATCGATGCGCATGACCTGCACGCAATACTCGGCGCACGCAAGTTCGACGCGGAAGTGGCAATGCGCAGCAGCGTGCCCGGCGTCGCCACAGGGCTCGCGTGGACACCGGTCGGCGGCGACATCCTGTTCGTCGAGGCGGCGCGTATGCCCGGTTCGGGCAAGCTGATCCTGACGGGCCAGCTCGGCGACGTGATGAAGGAAAGCGCGCAGGCGGCGCTATCGCTCGTCAAGGCGCGCGCTGCGCAACTGGGCGTTGCGCAGGCGCTCGAGAATTCGGACATCCACATCCACGTCCCGGCGGGCGCCACGCCCAAGGACGGACCGAGTGCCGGTGTGGCGATCTTCGTCGCGTTGACGTCGCTTTTGACCGGAAGGCCGGTGCGCAGCGACGTCGCGATGACAGGCGAGATCAGCCTGCGCGGTCTGGTGCTGCCGATCGGCGGGGTCAAGGAGAAAGTGCTGGCCGCGCTGCGTGCCGGCATCCGGACGGTGATGCTGCCCGCGCGGAACCAGCGCGATCTCGAGGACATTCCCGCGGATGCGCGTGCGCAACTCGAGTTCGTGTGGATGGACAGCGTGGACGACGCGATCGCCACATCGCTGCCTGCCGTACCTTCCCACACCGCCGCGGCGTAGTCGCGGTCGACAAAGGCGCCGACGGGCGGCTTTGACCACCCGTCGCTGTTGAACGGGCCGGCAACACCGGCCTGCAAATTCGTTGCATCATTCGAAGTCGCGGCCTGGTCACCGATGGCAACAAACAACTGCTCTTTCTGCGATCACGCCAATCCGATTGGCGCCAAGTTCTGCAATGAATGCGGCGCCGGTCTCGGGTTGCGTCCGTGCGCGCAGTGCGAGGCCATCAACGACATTTCGGCGACGTATTGCCATCATTGCGGCGCGCTGCTCGGCGCCCCTGCCGCAACGGCTGTAGCCGGTGCTGCGCAGGCGGAAGGGACCGCAGCGGAGAAGACGCCTGCGCCGACGAGACCGGCCGAACCGATCGCCCAGTTGACCGGCGCTCCGGCATCCGATGTCGCCGGCAAGCCTGCTCCCGCGTCTGCGCGGGAACTGGCATCGGCTGCCGAGCGGCTCGATGCATTCTGGCGCGATTCGATGCAGGCGGTCGAAGTGGCTCGGACGATGAAAGGCGAAGAACCGCCGCCCGCAGCGCGGCAAGTCGATGTACTGCCGCTGCGAGTGATGAACGATACGCCGGTCATCGATGCGGACGCCCATGCGCCGACCGATCGTCGGCGCGTTCCGCGCGCGGCCATCGCCGCAGGCTTGCTTCTGGTCGTCGCCGCCGTCGTCTATTACGGATACACGCGCACGATCATTCGCGACGCGACGCCGGAGTCGTCGGTCCCGCTCATGACCACGGTGCCGAACGGGGTGCAGGCCGAGCCAACCCCCGCGCCGCCCACCACGGCGTCCGCACAATCGACAAGGGCGCCCGCACAACCGACGACGTCGTCGGCCGGCACCGTCCCGCCCTCCGCGACGGCGACGCAGCCCGCTGCAGAAGCGACTCAAGCGCCGGCAATCCGGTCTGACGCCGCCGCTGCGGCGGCGCCCGATCCCGGTGCACCTGCCTCGGCTACGCCGTCGCTGCCATCGCCCGCTGCTGTGACGCCTGACGAGGGATCGCAAGCGTCGCCGCCGGTTGCGTCTTCGCCGCCGGTTGCGTCTTCGCCGCCGGCGAATGAAGCGCCTTCATCCACTGCAAGTGATCCGCTTGCTCCGCAGGCTGACCGTCGGGTCGAGTCCGCTGCTCCACCGCGCGCGGCGACTCCGCGCCGTCCTTCCGCGAACGAATTCCGCACGGCCACGCGCACGCCGCGTGCGCCGTCATCAGCAGGTGGCGTGTCGCCACCCGTACGGCGGTCGAGTGTGCCCTCGTCGGCCGTGAGGCCCGCGCCAAGCACCGAAGCACCAGCCCTGCTGGCGCCGCCGGTTCCGCCGGCAGCCCCCGTGATTACAGGCAACTGCACCGCTAGCGTCGCCGCCCTTGGACTTTGCGGGCGCTAGGGAGCCCTGAGCATGCATCGCCTGTTCGCCGCCTTCCTCGCAACGGCAATGATCGGCCATGCCGCCGTCGCCGACGCCGCGGCGTCCTTCAAGATCGTCACGGCGTCCGAGCGCGGCACTTACATCCAGATCGGCAAGGATCTCGCGCGCTACATCGCGCCGCTGGCCGACATTCAGCTCGACGCGCTGCCTTCAGCCGGGTCCGCCGAGAACGTGCACAGGCTTCGCTTCGAGCCTGGCGTCAAGCTTGCGCTCGTGCAATCCGACGTCTACCAGGCATTTCTGGATCAGGCGGCTGCAGGCAACGCGGAGGCGCGCAACCTGATCATGCCGCTGCGGGTCGTGATGCCGCTGTACAACGAAGAGATCTATTTCGTCGCTCGTGCCGATTCGCCGTTGAACTACGTCCACGATATCCGCGGCATGCGCATCAACGCCGGTCCCGTCGGTTCCGGGACGGCGCTGACGACGACAACGCTCTACAACCTGATGTTCAAGGAGCCGCTCGCCGATGCGAATGCGAGCTTCCTGTCCAACGAAGAAGCGCTGGCGAAGCTCGTGACCGACCGGTCGATCGACGTCGTCGCGATCATCGCGGGGCAGCCGGCGAAAGTGCTGACGGACATGAAGCCGGAATCGCGGCAATACGTGAAGCTGTTGCGCTTCGACCCGAAGGACGCGTCGAGCGAAGCCGTGTTGCAGACGTATTTTCCCGCGACCGTGCGCGCGACGAGCTACCCGAACCTGCTGACCGAGGATCTGCCGTCGCTGGCGGTCAAAGCCTACCTCGTCACCTACGACTTCAACCTCGGCAACACACGCGAACACCTGCGTCGGTTCGCGCGCGACATGTGTCGCAACTTTTTCATCCTGCAGTCGAACGGTCATCCGAAATGGCGCGAGGTGAGTCTCGCGCTGCCTGATCTCGGCCGGGGCTGGGCTTACTATGCGCCGACCACGCGCGAGCTGCAGGCGTGCATCGCCACGCGCGTCCGCGCCGCGCCAATGCCGGGGCAGCCGACGCCATTCGTCCCTTCGTCGCCGGCGTGTCCGCAGCAGGAGCGCGTGCTCGGTCTCTGCCGCTAGGCGCTAGGTACCCGCGAGCGAGGCAGCAGCGTCCCCGCGGGCTCGTGCCGCACCTGCTCGAACGTGCACTGCGCAGGGGCCTTGTCGGGCCGAAAGCGCAGGAGACTCGTGCCATGACGAAATCGTCCCGCGCTGAAGTGATCGTAGCGGACTTCGACGACGAGCGCGTTGCGCAGCGGCTGCCATTCACCGCTGCGCTCGGTGCTCCAGCGGCTGGGACCGCCGGGGGCGCGGCCGGTGAAGCCCGGCGGCGCGATCAGTTTTTCCAGCTTCGCGGTGAGTGCCTTACGATCGTCCCGCGGGATGTTCGACGTGAAGCCGACGTGATGAAGGAGTCCATCGTCGTCGAACAGGCCCAGCAGCAGTGACCCGACGACGTCGGTGCTCGTGCCATAGCGAAAGCCGCCGACGACGCAGTCCGCCGTGCGCATCTGTTTGAACTTCTGCATCCCCGTCCGATCGCCGGTGCGGTAGGGCAGATCACTCCGTTTCGCGATCACGCCGTCAAGCTCGGTGCCGAGCGATTCGAACCAGCGGTCCACGTCGGCGCGCGCATGCGTTGTCGGCGACAACCGAAACGCCGGTCGGTCGCCGAACGCCTTTTGCGCGAATGCCTCGAGTGCGGCGCGCCGTTCGCCAAGCGAGCGCTCGACGAGCGGCGTTCCATCGGTGTCGACGAGCAGGTCGAACACGATGTAGACCGCCGGATGTTCGCGCGCGAGCTTCTGCACGCGGCTCTCCGCCGGATGGATGCGCATCAGCAGCTCGTCGAACGACAGCGTGCCGCCTTGCGGAACGACGAGCTCGCCGTCGAGCACGCAGCACGGCACCGGCAGCGCCTGCATCGCCGCGACGATCTCGGGAAAGTAGCGGTTGAACGGCTGCCCGGCCTTCGACCGCAGCTCGATATCCGCACCTTCCTTGAATGCGAGGCAGCGGAACCCGTCCCATTTCGGCTCGTACTGCCATTGCGGCCCCTCGGGCAGCACGGCGACGAGCTTCGCCTCCATCGGCGCGTAGTCCGTCGGCAGCGCGAGCGTCATCGGCGTTGGGCTCGTGCCCGCGCCGGCGGCGCGAGCAGCGGGGAGAGGTCGAATCGATGTCGCCGGTCGGCCATCGGCGCCCAGAGGTCGCCCAGCGCTGCTATCCGCGCGGGAACGTTGTCGATGCGGAAGTCGCCGGTCGTCGCACCGGCTTCGAGCTCCGGCCACGTGATCGGCGTCGAGACGGTCGCGTCCGGAGTTGGACGCGGCGAATACACCGACGCGAGCGTGCGGCCCCACGCATTCTGGTTGTAATCGACGAGCACGCGCCCCGCGGGCCGCTTCGCAATCCGGTATTCGGCCGTGATCAGGTCCGGGTGCCGATCGGCCAGCACGAGCGCGAGCTGTTTGGCGAATGTCCATACCGCTTTCTGTATCGGACCACGGACGATCGGTACGTACACGTGGACGCCTTTCGAGCCGGTGGTCTTCACGTGCGCAGGCATGCGCAGCGCCGTCAGCGCGTCGCGCAGCACCAGCGCCGTCGCGCGCACCGCATCGAACGTCGCAGGCGGTACCGGATCGAGATCGAAATGTACGAAATCCGGTCGGTCCACATCGTCACACCGCGCGTACCACGGGTTCAGATCGATGCATCCCAAATTGACGAGCCACAGCAGCGATGCGAGATCCTGGACGATCGGAAATGCGATGACGTTGCCCGAGCCGTGCGTGATCGAGCACGTCTCGATCCATGGCGGACGCGGTTGCGGCGCCCGCTTCATGAAAAAGCACTCGCCCGCAGCACCGTTGGGATAGCGCTTCATCACCATCGCGCGGTCGGCGAGATGCGGCAGCAGCACGGGCGCCACGGTCGCGTAGTACTGCAGCAGGTCACGTTTGGTGATGCCGCGCTCGGCCCAGAAGGGCTTGCGCAGGTTCGTCAGTCGAACGTCGCGGCCACCGATGTCCAGCACGACGCTTTCCGTATCGTCGGGTAGGGTGAGCGCAGCAGCCGCGGCGGCGCGCGCGGAATCCGCCCGTCGCTTGCCGCGAGTTTCGACGCGCAACGACGCCATCAGGATGCGGCCGACGTGAGCATCCGGCGACGATAACGCGCAAACCTGTTTCGCACCAGACACCGCCGCGCCGATCGCACGTAGGATTCGGCTGGCCGCAAAAGGCATGCGCGAGGTCCTCGGCGCGTCCGGCGCGTGGCCGAAACGAGCGTCGGACGAGGTGGGCAGACACGGGCTCCGTTAAGCTGTAGGCAAATCGCTGCGCGAGGCCCGGGCGCCAGCACCGGATACGCGAGCCGATTTTCCATCGATCCAACGGGATCACCACGACGGAGGCCGCGTGAATCGTCTGCAAGTCATGTTTTCGATCGGCATTGCACTCGCCGGTGTGCTCGCAGCTTCCGCGCCCGCGGACGCGCAGCAAAAATCCGAAATCTCGATCACGCGGCAGCCGGGCATCCTGTACCTGCCCTCGCACGTGATGGAAAAGCAGCAGCTGATCGAGAAGGAGGCCGCCAAGCTCGGCGTGCCCAACTTGAAGGTCACCTGGGCGAGCCTGAGCGGCGGTGGCGCGCAGACGGACGCACTGCTGTCGGGCAACGTCGACATCGTCAACACTGGTGTCGGCAACCTGCTGCTGCTGTGGGACCGGACGAAGGGCGGCGTCAAGGGCATTGTCGCGAACTCGGCGCTGCCGCTGACGCTCGTCACGCGCAACCCGAACATCAAGTCGTTGAAGGACTACACGGCCAACGACCGGATCGCCGTGCCGACGCTCAAGGTGTCGACGCAGGCGATCCTGCTGCAAATGGCGAGCGAGAAGGCCTTCGGCTCCGACCAGACGACGAAGCTCGACGCGAATGCCGTGCAGCTCGGCCATCCTGACGCGGCGATCATGATGGCGAATCCGCAAGGCGAGGTGACGAGCCATTTCGCCGCGCCGCCCTATCAGTACTACGAGCTGAAGACGGTCAAGGGCGCGCACGTCGTGCTGTCGTCGCCCGACATCATCGGCGGTCCGCTCACGCAATCGCAGTTCTTCACGACAACGAAATTCGCCGACGCTAATCCGAAGGTGATCGCGGCGATCAAGGCGGCAACGTTCACGGCGATCGATTTCATCAAGAAGGACACGCCGGCCGCCGTCGAGATCTATCGCGAGGTCACGAAGGACAAGATGAGTGCCGAGGACATCCTCGACATGCTGAAGCAGCCCGGCATGATGGAATGGACGGCGGCGCCCCAAGGCACGATGAAATTCGCGGCGCACCTGCACAAAGTGGGCACGCTGAAAGCGATGCCGGCGGCGTGGACGGACTATTACCTGCCGATCACCGCCGACCTGCCCGGCAACTGACAAGAGGCCCAGCGATGAGCGCACTGTCCGATGCCACGCGCGCGAAGCTCGCAACCGTCAGCACGGCGACGCTGACGACGGCGCTCTTCAAGCGCGGACTGCGCATCCAGTTCATCCAGGACGTGCGGCCGCTGAATCCCGCTGGCGGACCGATGGTTGGCGAGGCGTATACGCTGCGCTACATCCCCGCGCGCGAGGATTTGAATCCGATCACGGTGTTTCGCGATCGCTCGCATCCGCAGCGCAGGGCGGTGGAGGAGTGCCCGCCCGGTGCGGTACTCGTCATCGACAGTCGCAAGGATGCGCGGGCCGCGTCGGCGGGGTCGATCCTCGTTGCGCGGTTGATGCAGCGCGGCGTTGCCGGCGTCGTGACAGACGGCGGCTTCCGCGACTCGCCGGAAATCGCGCAGCTTGCCATTCCGGCTTACCATCACCGCCCTGCGGCGCCGACGAACCTGACCGTGCATCAGGCGCTCGACCTCAACGTGCCGATCGCGTGCGGCGACGCACCGGTCTTTCCCGGCGACGTCATCGTCGGCGATGCCGAGGGTGTCGTCGTCGTTCCGGCGCATCTGGCCACCGAGATTGCCGACGAGGCCGTCGAGATGACGGCGTTCGAGGACTTCGTCACCGAGGAAGTGATGAAGGGGCGCTCGATCGTCGGACTCTATCCGGCCACCGAAGAGCAGACGACGCGCGACTTCGCTGCGTGGCGGCTCGCGCGGGGCCGCTAGCACCAGGGCGCGCGTAGCATTGGCGAACCAGGGGCTGGAAAGGCCCCGATCGACTTCAAAGGACCGGCATGGACGCAGCAGGCAACTACATCGCAGGCGAATGGATCGCATCGTCGGAAGCGGCCGAGGACATCAACCCGTCCAACACGGGCGACGTCGTCGGATTGTTCGCGCGTGCCGACGCGACGGCGACCGAACGCGCGATCGCGGCGGCGAAGGCGGCATTCCCCGCCTGGTCGCGCGGGTCGATCCAGCAACGTCACGACATACTGAAACGGATCGGCGACGAGATCCTCGCTCGCAAGGACGAGCTCGGCCGGTTGCTCGCGCGCGAGGAAGGCAAGACACTCGCCGAAGGTGTAGGCGAGACCGTACGCGCCGGCCAGATCTTCCTGTTCTTCGCCGCCGAATGCGTGCGGCTGGGCGGCGAGAAGATCGCGTCCGTGCGCCCGGGCATCGACATCGAGGTCACGCGTGAACCGGTCGGGGTCGTCGGGCTCATCACGCCGTGGAATTTCCCGATCGCGATTCCCGCGTGGAAGATCGCGCCGGCGCTCGCGTACGGCAACTGCGTCGTGTTCAAGCCGGCCGATCTCGTGCCGGGAACTGCGCATGCGTTGTCGAAGATCATCGCCGCGTCGGGCATTCCGGCGGGCGTGTTCAACCTTGTCATGGGACGGGGGTCGGTCGTAGGCGAAACGCTCATCCGGCATCCCGACATCGCCGCGATCTCGTTCACCGGATCGGTGGCCACCGGCCAGAGCATCGCCGCCGCGTGCGTGGCCGGCATGAAGAAATTCCAGCTCGAAATGGGCGGCAAGAATCCACTCGTCGTGCTCGACGATGCCGACCTCGCCGTCGCCGTCGAATGCGCGGCCAACGGCGCGTTCTTCGCCACGGGCCAGCGCTGCACGGCGTCGTCGCGGCTCGTCGTCACCGAAGGCATCCACGATCGATTCGTCGCCGCTCTGACCGAACGGATGAAGACGCTCGTCGTCGACGATGCGCTCAAATCCGGCACGCACATCGGTCCGGCAGTCGACCAGAGCCAGCTCGACCAGGACTTGCGCTACATCGGCATCGGGAAGGACGAGGGCGCACGGCTCGTCGCCGGCGGCGACGTGCTGCGTCGCGACGCGCCCGGGTTCTACGTCGCACCGGCGCTCTTCACCGACGTGCGCAACGACATGCGGATCGCGCGCGAGGAGATCTTCGGTCCGGTCGCCGCGGTGATTCGTGCGAAGGACTACGACGCGGCGCTCGCGATCGCCAACGACACGCCGTTCGGCCTCGTTGCCGGCATCTGCACGACGAGCCTGAAGCACGCGACGCATTTCAAGCGCAATGCCGAAGCCGGCATGGTGATGGTCAACCTGCCGACGGCAGGCGTCGACTATCACGTTCCGTTCGGCGGCCGCAAGGGCTCGAGCTACGGGCCGCGCGAACAGGGCCGCTATGCGGCGGAGTTCTACACCACGGTGAAGACGGCGTACACGCTCGCGTAGCCGGGCGTAGCACCGAGTTGATCGACGTCCTCGACCGCTGTCGCGACAAGATCCGCGGACGCGGCCTGCGCGTCGTCTTTCCCGAGACGGCGGACGAGCGCATCGTCGCCGCGGCGCAGCGGCTGCGCGATGAGCGGCTGGCCGAGCCGATCCTCGTCGACAATCCTGCCGCGAGCGCGCGGCTGTCCACCTACGCCGATCTGTATATGCAGAGGCGTCCGGACGCGAATCCGGCGGTCGCACGCCGCCTCGCCGCAAAGCCGCTGTTTCACGCCGGCCTGATGGTCGCCGCCGATGACGCCGACGCCATGGTCGCGGGCGCCGCCAATCCGACGGCGCGAGTGATCGAGGCAGGACTGATGACGATCGGCCTCGGCGCAGGCATTCGCACGCCGTCGAGCTTTTTCGTCATCGTGCTGCCGCAGCGCGTGCTGCTTTACGCGGACTGCGCCGTCAATGCGGACCCGTCGCCCGACGCGCTCGCCGACATCGCGCTTGCATCCGCGGACAGCTATCGACGGCTGCTTGGCGCCGAGCCGCGCGTCGCGCTGCTGTCGTTCTCGACGAAAGGCAGTGCGTCGCATGTGCGGGTCGACAAGGTGGTGCGTGCGCTCGAACTTGCGCAGGCGCGCGCGCCGGGCCTTGCCATCGACGGGGAACTGCAGGCCGACACCGCGCTGTCGGCCGCCGTCGCGGCGAAGAAACTGAAGGAACCGGGTGCCGTGGCGGGGCGCGCGAACGTACTGGTGTTCCCGGATCTCGACGCCGGCAATATCGCGTACAAGCTGTCGCAGCAATTGGCGGGCGCCCAGGCGATCGGACCCGTGCTGCAGGGCTTCGCGCGTCCGATCAGCGACCTGTCGCGGGGCGCCAGTGTCGACGATATCGTCGCGACGACGGTGCTTCTGCTGACGTTCGCCGAGCGTTCCGCCGCGTCCTGAACCCGCGCGTCAGCGCGCGTCGATCGCCACGTACTCGCGCGGCTCGGGCCCGTTGTAGAGCGTCAGCGGCCGGATCAGGATGTTGTTCTCCATCTGCTCCAGCATCTGCACCGTCCACCCGGGCACGCGGCCGGAAGCGAAGATCGGCACGAACAGGTCCTCGGCGATGCCGTTCAGGAAATACACGACGCCCGCGTAGAAGTCGACGTTGACGTTGACGCCGTGGCGCGCATACGGCTTCATCGCCTCGACGAGCGCTGCGAGAATCCGGTACCACTTCGGCTCGCCCATTGCCTGCGACAATTGCTCGACGCCGGCGCGCATGTGACGGGCGCGCGGGTCTTCGGCACGATAGACGCGGTGACCGAAGCCCATGATCGCTTCCTTGTTCGTGCGCTTGCGCTTCACGTATTCGGCCGCGGCGTCGGGCGTGCCGATCTCCTGCGCCATCCGCATCACGTTCTCAGCGGCGCCGCCGTGCGCAGGACCGGACAGCGCCGCGATGGCGGCCGTCATCGCCGCATGCAGGTTCGCCTCGGTACCGGCGACGACGCGGGCGGTGAACGCCGATGCGTTGGAGCCATGTTCGGCGTGCAGGATCATGTCGATGTCCATCAGTCGCGCGGCGTCGGGGGTGGGCGGCGTCCCCTTGAGCATCCACAGGAAATTCGCCGCGTGGCCGAGCGAGGGATCGGGCGCCACCGGCACGCGGCCGTTGCGGATGTGCTCGTGCGCGGTTACCAGCATCGGCACCTGCGACGTCAGCCTGATGCCTTTGCGCATTGTCGCTGCCGGCGAGTTGTCGCTGCTGTCGACATCGAATGCGGCGAGCGCGGAAACGGCCGTGCGCAGCACGTCCATTGGATGCGCGTCGCTGATCGCGCGGATGATGTCGTAGATCCGATCGGGAAGGGTTCGCGCCGCCTTGAGCTCGCCGTCGAAGCGCGCGAGCGCGTCGGGCGACGGCAGCTCGCCGTGGAGCAGCAGATAGCACGTCTCCTCGAACGTCGACTGCGCGGCGAGATCGTGGATCGAATAGCCGCGATACAGGAGCACGCCGATGCGCCCGTCGATGAAGCAGACGCGCGAGCGGTCGAAATAGACGCCCTTCAAGCCCCGATGGATCTGTGCCGCTTCCGGTGTTTCGCTCATCGAATCGCTCCGTGTCTCGCTACCGTCATCTTAAATGCAACCCTGCCGATTGCGATCCTTCCGACGCGAAGCCGCCCGACAGGGTCGCGATGCCAAAACGTCGCCGGCGCGGCGCGCGAGTACGATTGCAGGCCGGGAACGCCAGCCAACTTCCGCGAGGGCACGTCGATGCAAGAGACCGAGATGGGTGGTTACGAAGCGCAACACTTCCGCTACGTCGCGAGCGGCAACGTCGCGACGATCACGCTGGACCGGCCGGACCGGAAGAATCCGCTGACGTTCGAGGCGTACGACGAGCTGGGGATGCTGTTTCGCAAGCTCGCGCGCGCATCCGACATCAAGGCGGTGGTCTTCACCGGAGAGGGCGGCAATTTCTGCTCGGGCGGCGACGTGCACGAGATCATCGGACCGCTCGTCGCGATGGACATGCCGGGACTGCTGCGGTTCACGCGGATGACCGGCGAGCTCGTCAAGGCGATGCGCGCGTGTCCGCAGCCGATCGTTGCCGCCATCGACGGCGTATGCACGGGTGCGGGTGCGATGATCGCTTGTGCCTCCGACCTTCGCTATGCAACGGCGCGCAGCAAGCTCGCGTTCCTGTTCGTCCGCGTGGGGCTGGCCGGCGCCGACATGGGCGCGTGCACGCTGTTGCCGCGGCTGATCGGCCTGTCGCGCGCCGCGGATCTCCTCTACACGGGACGGGTCGTCGACGGCGACGAAGGCGAGCGCATCGGTTTCTACAACCGGCTTGCGGCACCCGACAGTTTGCTCGTCGAGGCGACGGCGATGGCGCAGGGTCTCGCCGACGGACCGACGTTCGGTCACGCGATGACCAAGACGATGCTGTGGCAGGAGTGGAGCTCCGGCCTCGGCGAATGTATCGAAGCCGAGGCGCAGGCGCAGGCGATCTGCATGCAGACCAATGACTTCGAGCGCGCCTATCGCGCGTTCGTCGCCCGCTCCAAACCGGTGTTCGAAGGCAACTGAAGGGCGCCTCGCGCCGCCCCAATTGCGCGTCTAGTGCCTGTTAACGGGCCCTAGTTCGGGAACGTGTTGAGCCACGGCCGGTCGCCGATGCATTTCGCGCCGACGTCACGCATTCCGATGTCCGTCAGTTCGCGGTCGCTCAACGCGGCGAGCGACCCGCGGTCCGCTGCGGCGGCACGCGCGCTCCGCCACCATTGATCGAGGCGGCGGGCTATCTCGCGCAACCCGGTCACGATGCGCTCCCGGATGGCGCTTGCGAAAAAGGGCGCACGCGATGTTCGCGGAACGCCGAGGGGGTGCAAAGCTCGTTGGGATGAGGCATGGCGTTGTTCCGGTGTAGTGGGTACGCTGGTAATGCTAACTGCCCAGCATCCGCCATGGAATCGATTTGTTCCGACCATTCTGGTAAGCTGTACTTACCAATTCGAATCCCTTCAAGCCCTCGATGAGCAATGCGCCACGCCTGCCCCTGAACACACTCATCGCGTTTCGCGCCGTGGCCGAGCTCGAGAACCTGCGCGCTGCGGCCGAAGCAATGCACCTCACGCACAGTGCGGTCAGTCAGCAGATTCGCGGGCTGGAGGAGCAACTCGGGTTTGCGCTGTTCGATCGTCGCGGTCGTCGCGTCGTGCTGAACGCCGCCGGCCAGGCGCTTCTGCGCAGCGTGCAGTCCGCGCTGGCGCTGCTCGACGACGGCGTACAGGCCGCAGCCGCGGCGGCGGGGGGTGCGGCGCAGCGGTTGCGCGTCACGGTGTTGCCATCGTTCGCCAATCGCTGGCTGATGCCGCGGATGAGTCGCTGGCGCGAGCGTCACCCGGACCTGCCGCTCGAGATCGAGGCGTCGATTCGTGTGCTCGACCTGCAGCGGGAGGGTTTCCATGCCGCCGTGCGCCAGGGCAAGGGACCGTGGGCGGGACTCGATTCGGAGCGGCTATGGGAGCAGCCGCCGATCATCATCGTCGGCTCGCCGTCGGCTGCGCGCCGGTTGCAGGGTGCGCAGCCGGAGGCGCTCGCTCGCGAGCCGCTGCTCGGCGACGACGACATGTGGAACGACTGGTTTGCCGCGGCGGGATTGCGCACGAACGTGCGAACCGTGGCCGTGTTCAACGACGCCGGCCTGATGCTGCAGGCCGCGGAGCAGAATCTCGGCCTCGCGTTGTCGCGCGACCTGCTCGCCGCTGACGCGCTGCGGGAAGGTCGACTCGTGCGGCTGTCCCCGATCTCGATCATGCCCG